>Ga0184626_10000468_pt1 | contig 12536 bp, 7 predicted proteins | sample PLM3_60_b1_FD_133142 | JGI IMG/M metagenome (GOLD analysis project Ga0184626, IMG submission 133142) | Groundwater sediment microbial communities from an aquifer in East River, Colorado, USA - PLM3_60_b1 | ecosystem: Environmental > Terrestrial > Soil > Riparian zone | place: USA: East River... | reverse complement strand
GTATGGTGGGTTCGCGCAAGGCGCGGTTGTGGGACATCTACGTGGCTCGCTGGCAGGCCCATGCGCAGCGGCATGATAACGGGATACTCGACACGTTCATGGACTACTTTGCGCGATGCTACGATGGTGAATCAAAATGAGCTGGCGTTGTTGCAGTCATCTGTGTAGCTTCAGTTTTATTGCGGAAGAGCCTCATAGTACACATTGCGTAAGATACATATTGGGTAAGGTCCGAGCGTTGCTTACCGTTTTTCACAGGCGGAGATCCTGTTCGCTTTTGAATCAAAATCGGATTGAGCGAAACCAAGATTGGAGTCAGCCGAATAAATCCGGGAAAGGTTGGCGCGCTCGGGGACCCCATCCGGTTATTCGAGAGATCCGATAATGTCCTGGTACACCAAAGTAGCGTGGTCGGAAGGTCTCTTCCTTCGGCCCCATCATCTGCAGCAGAACGACCGCTATCATGAGCACCTGCTCGAATCCCGGGTGCGAACTTCGACGCCTTATCCATGGGGCTTCTCCGAGCTCGAGATTGATCGAGATCTGACCCAGCAAAGCAAATTCGCGCTGCGGCGAGCGGCTGGCATCATGCCTGACGGCACCCCTTTCAGCATCCCAGCCGATAGTCCGCTGTCTCCCGCAATCATCGTACCGGAGGCGGCGGCCGGCCAGATCGTCTGGCTCTTGATGCCGATCGCCTCCGCCAACACGCGTGAAACGGATGACCGCGAGGCGGAAAGCGCGGCACGCTACATCATCGGCGCCGAAACCTTCATCGATTCCTCCTCGGCACTACGCGTCGAGGAGGAAATCGACCTTGCCTTTCCGCGCCTCAGCTTCGAACTGCGCAAGACAGCTAAGCCCGGCTACGTCGGCCTTGGCATTGCCAGAATTACCGAAGTGCGAGACAAAACGATCGTTTTTGATGAAAAATATGTTCCTCCGGTCCTGCTGTGTCATGCCCATGCTGTCGTGGAGGGATGGATCGATCGTGCGATCGGCTGGATCGATAACAAACTTGAAGAGCTTGCGCGCTATGCGGCGGATCCAACTGCAGGTGGCGGACTGCAGAGCGTTGAGTATTTGGTCCTGCAATTGCTGAATCGGCACATTGCGGTGCTCACGCATTTCCGGAATTCCAGCTATGTCCATCCCGAACGCCTGTTCCAGGAACTTCTGAGGCTGGTCGGCGAACTCGCCACTTTCGCAACGGCCGAGCGGCGGGCCCGCACGTATCCCCATTACGATCAGGATGATCTGGAAAACGTTTTCGGACCGGTGATGCGCGACCTGCAGGATTTTCTGAGCGCGCAGCTCGGCCGACGCGCAATCCGGCTCGAAATCATCCAGTTGCGGCCCAACGCATTTTCATCGCCCATTCGCGACAGGTCGCTGTTCCGCAATGCGACGCTGGTCCTCGAAGTTGCGGCGCGCCGTCCGCTGGTCGAAATCCAGAACGACTTTCCGCACCTGTTCAAGGCCGGGCCTAACTCCAAAATGAACGAGATCGTGCATGCCAACCTGCCGGGCGTGCCGCTGGTGCATCTGCCGACGCCGCCGCCCCATATTCGTGCAATCACCGATCACGTGTACTTTTATCTGGATCGTAAATCGCCGCTGTGGTCGGAGTTCAGCAAGGCGGCATCGATCGGGATGCACTTCTCGGGCGACTGGCCGGAACTCGAACTGCATTTGTGGGCGATTCTGGAAGACCGCCAATGAACGAAAAGGACAAGCCGGCAAATCCGTTCGGTCGGGTCGAGCGGACGATCGTACGTCCTAATCCGGGTGGAAGGCTGCCGCAGGCTCCTGATCCTTATCCGCAGTCTGCCGACCCTGGGCGTGCGCCGCCGCGTGCGCCGTATTCGCCGACGCCTCCTTCGACGAGTCCGTCCTCAGCATATTCACCGCAATCGCCCAGCTATGCGCCTCCGCCCACGAGCCACGCGTCCGAAGACTGGATATCCACACCGGCAATGCCGCAGCAGCCGCGGTTCGCGGAGCCGGCCGCACCGATGCTGCGCGTCGACGAACTGGTGGCGCCGAATGCCAATCCGATCATGCGCGCTGCCGGGCCGCTGCTGCAACTGCTCGGCCGCCTGCGCGTCGCTCTGATGCGCGCATCGTTTGCAAGCTTGATGGAACAGGTCGCCGATGCGGTAAAATTTTTCGAGACCGATATCCGGTCGGCGGGGATCTCCGAATATCAGGCGAACACCGCAAAATACATTCTGTGCGCGACGGCCGACGACATCGTGCAGCATATTCCGACTGAAGAGCGTCACGTCTGGACGCAATATTCGATGCTGAGCCGCTTCTTCGGCGAACGCGTCGGCGGTGTACGGTTTTTCGAAATCCTCGATCGCCTCAAAACCGATCCGCTGGTCAACTACCCGGTTCTCGAGCTGCAGCACGCGTGCCTGGCTCTCGGCTTCCAGGGCATGCACCGTGCCTCGGCAAACGGTCTCGCCGGCCTGCAGGTCATTCAGCGCAACCTTTACGAAACGTTGCGCCGGGTTCGGCCGAAATCCGACGCTGATCTGTCGCCGCACTGGCGCGGTCAGCAACTGGCCAATCGTCGGCAGCGTGTGCGCGTGCCCGTGTGGATGGTCGCAGCGGTCATCGCGGCGCTGCTGATGGGAGGTTATTTCACGCTGCGGGCTCTGCTGTCAGCCCGAGCCGAAAATGCCGCCGAGGTGGCGCTTGCGCTACATCCCGGCGATCCCATCGAATTGAAGCGTCGCGTCATCGCGCCGCCTCCGCCGCCTCCGCCGCCGCCACCTCCCGATCGCATTACTCAACTGCAGCGGATTCGCAACGCGCTGGCGGCAGAACGTCTCGCCTGTGTCATGACCGCGGATCAGACCGGGAGCTTCATCATCATCCGGGTCTGCGATCTCGTCCTCTTCGAGCCCGGACAGGCCATCGTGCTTGACGCCTTCAAACCGGTCGCGGCCCGCGTCGCCGCGACCCTGGACAAGGAACCGGGGCACATCAAGATCATAGGTCATACCGACACGACGCCCATCCGTACCGTACGTTTCCCTTCCAATTTCGAACTCTCGGTCGAGCGCGCGAAGGCCGTCGCTGCTGTGCTCAAGCGGGGCCTCGCCGATTCAAGCCGGGTCGACGTCGAAGGAAAGGGGCCAGACGTGCCGATCGCCAGCAACGCGACGCCGGAGGGGCGAGCCAAGAACCGGCGCGTCGAAATCTTTATCGAACGAAGTGAATAACCGAGAGCGAATAAAGGGGCAGCATGCTTCCAAAGCAAATTACCCGAATCATTTTATACGGGGTCGGGCTCGGCTCGCTGGCGGCTGTCGTCTACTTCGCTGGCCCGTTCATCGCCATCGGCAACTGGCGTCCGCTTGAAAATACGATCGTTCGCAGCATTGTCATTCTTCTTCTCGTCGCCGGCGCCGCAGGAGTCGGCGGCTTCAGTTTCTTCCGGCGCCGCAAGGGTGCGAAGCAGATCTCGGATGGCATCAGCGGTGCCGAACAGACGGTCAATGACGAGCCTGTGCTCAAGGAGCGGATGAACGACGCGCTAGCGACGCTCAAAACCGCAAGCGGCAACAAATCCGGCTATCTGTATGATCTGCCGTGGTACGTCATCATCGGTCCGCCCGGCGCGGGCAAGACCACGGCGCTGGTCAATTCCGGTCTGAAATTCCCGCTGGCGCGGGGGGCAACCCCGGCGGCGGTCGCAGGCGTCGGTGGTACGCGCTACTGCGATTGGTGGTTTACGGAGGAGGCGGTTCTAATCGACACGGCGGGACGATATACGACGCAGGACTCCGACGCCAAGGGTGACAAGGAAAGCTGGTTCTCGTTCCTCGATCTGCTGAAGAAAAGCCGGCCGCGACAGCCGATCAACGGCGTGTTGGTCGCCATCAGTGTCGAGGATATCCTGACCATGTCGCGGCAGGACTTGGCGGCGCACGCGGAAGCGATTCGCATGCGGCTGCTCGAATTGCACCAGCGGCTCAAGGTCAGTTTTCCGGTTTATGCGCTGTTCACCAAGGCTGATCTGGTCGCGGGCTTCGCCGAGTATTTCAGCTACCTCAACGAGGCCGGGCGGCGGCAGGTCTGGGGCGCAACCTTTCAAACCGCGGACAAGAACAAGAATCTGATCGGCGACATTCCCAACGAATTCGATCACCTGCTCGAGCGCCTCAGCGAGGAAACCCTCGACCGGCTTCAGGACGAGCCCACCCCTCAGCATCGCGTTCAGTTGTTCGGTTTTGCCGCGCAAATGGCGCGGCTGAAACCGCAAATCCACAATTTTCTCAACCAGATCTTCGAGCCAACCCGGTATCACGTCAACGCCAGCTTGCGCGGGTTCTATTTCACCTCGGGGACCCAGCAAGGCACGCCGATCGATCAATTGATCGGATCGCTGGTGCGGACCTTTGGCGCGGAGGAAGTCTCCGCCGGCGTATATCACAGCTCTGGCAAGAGTTTCTTTCTCACGAATCTGATCACAAAGGTCATCATCGGCGAAGCCGATTGGGTCTCGACGGATCGCGGCGCCGTGCGGCGCGCATTGATCATCAAGAGCGCGGTATTGTCGCTGATCGGCTTGATCGCAATCGGACTGAGCGTCGCCTGGCTCACGAGTTACAAGAAGAACTCCGACCTTATCGAGCAGGCCTTGCAGGTCGACGCTGATTATGCGGCGGCCGGGGCACCGCTGATCAAGCAGACCCTGATAGCCGATCGAGCCCTCGATAGTGTTCTGCCGCTGCTGCATCGCCTTCGCAATGCGCCCGCCGGCTATGCGAATCGCGATGTGCAGGTGCCGCTATCCGAGCGCTTCGGGCTCAGCCAGCACCCACGGCTGTTGTCGGCGTCGAATGCTGCATATCATACCGCGCTCGAACGCATGTTCCGTCCGCGTCTGCTATACCGGCTGGAGGAGCAGCTCAACGTCAGGCTCAGTCAGCCGGCCTTCGTCTATGAAGCATTGAAGGTTTATCTCATGCTCGGCGGTCAGCATCCGCCGGATCGGGGATTGATCAAATCCTGGATGCAGCGGGACTGGGCCGACAATCTCTATCCGGGCGCGACCAACGCGGAAGGCCGTCGGCTGCTCGAGGAACATCTCGCTGCGATGTTCGATCTGGAAACCGAGCAGCCGCCACTGGTCGAACTCGATGGCCGCCTGATTCGGGAGGCGCAGAATTCGCTTGCTCGTCTTAGCGTGGCGCAACGGGCCTATGAATTTCTGAAATCGGAAGCGGGCACCTCGACAACGGGTGACTGGGTCGTGACACGCAAAGGCGGACCGGACGTGTCAGTCGTCTTCGAGAGCACGGCGGGGAAGTCACTCGACAACATCCGCGTTCCGGCCTTCTTCACCTATAACGGCTTCCAGCAGATGTTTATTGCGAAGCTGAGTGGACTGTCGGAACGGATGAACCGCGACCGCTGGGTGCTCGGCGACGCCGGACAGCAGACCGTGATCGGCCAGCAATATGACGCCTTGGCCGGTGATCTCTTGAATGTCTATTCCAATGATTTTGTCATCACCTGGCGCACAGCGCTGGGAAGCCTACGGTTGAAAAAACTGCTGGCGGACAAACCAAAATACGACGCGCTGCGCGCGCTGTCAGCACCGACCTCGCCGCTGCGCCAAATTCTGGAGTCGATCCGTGACGAAACCGCGCTCACCAAGGAGCGGCCAAAGCCCACCAATGCGCCCGCGCCGTCGGATGCGCTTGCGCGGCCGTCACCGGCACTGTTCAATACGCAGGATGGTTCACCCGGTGCCGGGATCGAAGCGCAGTTCAAACCCTTTCATTCGGTGCTGGAGGGTGACAGCACCCGCCGGCCGATTGATTCCGTCGTGGCCAACCTGAACGACATCGCGCAGAACCTGACGCTGATCGTCGAGAACCCGCAAATGACCGCGCAGGCGACCACTTCGCTGCAGACACAGGTCGCCGCGCTGCGCAACAATGCGTCGCGTATGCCGCCACCGTTCTCCGATATGTTGCGCGGCGCAGCTGCCGAGATCGAAGGCACCGTAGCGGCCTCGACAGCCGGACAACTGCTGCAATCGTTGCGTGATCAGGTTACCCCGGTCTGCCAGCAGACGATCAGCAATCGTTATCCTTTCGTGCGTGGCAGCAATCAGGAAGTTGCGCTTGGAGATTTCGGCAAGCTGTTCAGCCCGAACGGTATCATCGACAAGTTCTTTGCCCAGTTCCTTGCGCCATATGCGGATACGTCGCGACCGGACTGGGCCTGGCGGAAGGACAGCCCAGTCGGCCGGTCGTTGTCGTCGGACACGCTGAAGCAGTTTCAAAATGCCGCCTATATCCGTGACGCATTTTTTCAGACCGGCGGCAGTGTGCCGCTGATATCGCTGGCCATCAAGCCGCCGCGCGCCGCTAGCCCCGGCGTCGACATCAAGACAGAAATCGGCGGCACCATCATCGCAAGCCCAACTGCTCCGGCCGTAGCGACAGCCTTTACCGCGCCGTCACCGCCTTCAAGCACCGTGACGTCCACGGTGCAGTGGCCCGGTCCGTCGGCGCGTACCGCAATTTCCGTCAGCAGCGAAACCGGGCCGCCCTCGGTACTCGAGAGGACCGGTCCTTGGTCGCTGTTCCGGATGCTCGAGGCCGGTTCACTGACTGCAAAAGGCGAAACCGCGAGCGCCAGCTTTATCGTAGCCGGCAACGAATTGAATTATCAGATCTCGACCGGGTCGGTTCGCAATCCGTTCAATCTGGCGACGCTCAGGGAGTTCCGCTGCCCCAGTGGAATTTGAGTACGATCATGCGCTGCGGTCTGTTTGGAAAGCTGGGTGCCAAGCGCGACTTCATCGCGTTGGCGACGCCGCGAGGTTTCCTCGAAGCCTGGGAGCCGTGGGTGCAATCCTCACTGTCGGCGAGCCGTTACCAGCTGGGTGACCGATGGCAACAGGCCTTTCTTACCGCGCCGGTCTGGCGGTTCTGGCTTGGCGCTGGAATTTGCGGAACCACGGCTGTGGGTGCGATCATGTCGTCGCTCGACGGCATGGGGCGCTACTATCCCCTCACGTTGCACGTGATCGCGGATGCGGGCGCTCCGATTGCGCCGCCCGACGTCGATACTCTGGATGAGTGGTTCGGCGTAGCCGAGAGCTTTCTGCTCTCGACGCTCGCGCACGATGCAGCTTTCGACGACATCTCGTTGGGGTTGGACGGCCTTGCGGTTCCGCGAACTCTATCTCGCGCCGCTGCCGACACCAGCATCGTGTCACTCGGTGACGACATGGCCGGAATGGTGATGGCCGGAACGGATTTCGCGACGACGCTGTCAGCGCTCTGTGCCACCAGCCCCGAGGTCTATGCTGCCGCAAGCTTCTGGTGGACAGCCGGCGGCGGCGATTTTCCTCCGTTGGCATTAAGTTGCCGCGGTTTGCCGGACCCATACCGCTATTCGACGTTGCTGACCGGAGATCTTGGGTTAGCCGTCCACGCGAGGTGAGGTTCGCGAAATGCCGCTTTTGGAGTCGTGAAGTGAGGTGATGCAGGTAGATGGACGTATCGCCGTTGAGCTTTGACGTCAGCAGCGTGACGCACGCCGGCAAGGTGCGCGTGCGCAACGAGGATTCGTGCCTGGTGCGCACCGACACCGGCTTGTGGGCGGTGGCCGACGGCATGGGTGGCCACGAAGCTGGTGATCTGGCAAGCCGGATTTTGGTGGAATCGCTCAACGCAATTGAGCAGCCCGAAGCGGCGCTCGATCTGCTGGAACAATGCGAGACTCAGATTTTTCGCGCCAACCAGCAGATCGTGGATTTGAGCCGCGCGCGCGATGGCGCAACTATCGGCACCACGGCTGCGGTTCTGCTCGTCCGCGACAAGCACTATGCCTGCGTCTGGGCCGGCGACAGTCGGGTCTATTTGATCAACGGCGGTGCGATCAAGCAGTTGTCACGAGACCACACGGAAGTCGAGGAACTGGTAGCGGCCGGGACGCTGTCTCGCGAAGACACCAAGAACTGGCCCAACAATGTGATCACCCGCGCGGTTGGCGTCGCTGAGGATTTGGAGCTCGAGATAGTTACCGGGTCGGCTGACCCTGGCGATATCTTTGTGATCTGCAGCGATGGTCTGACCAAGCACTTGCGCGACGACGAGATTCTTCAATACGCAGCGGGCCACAACGCGCGGGCCGCTTGCGAGGTGATGCTTGAGCTGGCGCTGGAGCGTGGCGGTTTCGACAACGTAACGGTCGTCGTCGTTCGCCTGCTGGCAGCGGTGCGGTATTCATCTGAGCCGACAAATTCGCCCGTCACACGAGGTCCGGAGTGTGGCGGTAATGAATTCTAACGAGCCGTTCCGTCCGTCTTATCGCGGCGTGGCACCCGGTACGCGCCTCAATGGCATTTACGAAATCGATCAGATGATTGGCGCCGGCGGCATGGGCGAAGTCTACAAGTGTCACGAAATTCAGACCGGCGCTGCCGTGGCAATCAAGATGCTTCTGCCGGATATGGCGGAAAACGAGGCGGCATTAGCGCTGTTCCGCAGGGAGGCGGCGGCGCTTCATCATTTGCCGCACGACGCCATCGTGCGCTACTTCCTTTTTTCGGTCGAGCCAGCGCTGCAACGGCCATATTTGGCGATGGAATTCGTCGATGGTCGTTCGCTGTCGGATATTTTGGCGGACGGTCCGTTGACGTTCGAGGCGCTGGTGAAGCTGATGCGGCGCATCGCCTCGGGCCTCCAGGCCGCTCATGAGCGCGGAATTATTCATCGCGATGTGTCTCCCGATAATATTATCGTTCCGCTGGGCGATGTGACGCGGGCCAAGATCATCGATTTCGGCATCGCCCGTTCTACCCAGCTGGGCGATAAAACCATTATCGGTTCCGGCTTTGCCGGCAAGGACAACTATGTCTCGCCGGAACAGGTCGGCCTTTACGGCGATGAGGTCACCGCGAAATCCGATATCTACAGTCTCGGCCTGTTGCTGTTCTATGCCTTGACCGGACAGAAGCTCGACATGGGCGGCAGCCAGTTTCAACTGGTCGAGAAGCGTCGGCGCGTGCCCGATCTCGGCGGTATTGACATGCGAATCCGTCCGTTGCTCGAACAGATGCTGCAGCCTGATCCTGCAAACCGGCCCGCAACGATGGCGGAGATTGCGAACTGGCGGATCGCATCGTCACCCCGGCGAGGTTTAAATCCGCTGGATCGCGTGGAGACTCCTGCAGTCCGGCCGGAACGGCATATGGTGCCGAAGCTAAATCGCCGCTTGCTCTGGTTGACCCTCGCTGCAGCTATTCTCGCCGCGCTGGTCGGACAGGGGGTCTATGCGGTCTATGCCCTGGTTTGGTCCGCACCAGCTATCGTCAAGCCGCCGCCGCTGCCGGAATTCGGCCAGAAATCCCAAGCTGCCTTGCCTGAGCCGAAAGCATCGCCGCCTTTGCCCGCACAGCGGCCGACAGCACCTACGCTGTCGGCCGGCGATGCGGCAGCTCGCACCGATCGCGTTCGTCGATTTGTCGAGCAGTACAGTGTAGGTAATTGTTTTTTCATCCTTCCCGTTGCGATCAGTTCGAACGCGGCGGTTATTGAGGGCTTTGGAGCATCGACGGCGCCGTTTGACGTTCTCGACAAGGCGTTCAAGCGCGACTTGGGTTTTGAGGCCTCGATCGGCGCCAGGCTGGTCACACAGGCTCAGTGTCCGGCGATCAAATTCCTCGGCGAGCACGGCAGCAATCAAGGGCGAACACCGCGCATCAACCTCAATTCCATTGAAGTCAAGAATGGGGAGACGCTAAGCGGCACCATCGAGAATTTCGCCAATCGTGTTGTCGAATTGCTGTTGGTGTCAGATAGCGGAGAGGTGCAAAACCTGTCCTATTTGTTGAAGCCGGGCATCGATTCCCTGTCATTCGCCATAGGGATCCAGCGCAGCGGCGGAGGCGATGGTCCGCAACTGGTTATGGCCGTGACGACGCCGCAGGTTCTCGCTTCCTTGCGGCAGCCCAAACCGACGGCCGCTGACACCTTCTTCTTGCAGGCTGTCAGCGAGGCTCAGCGCAACAATGTAGCAATCGCCACAGCAGCGCGTTATTTTCGCCTCAAAAACTGAAAATCAATGACCGATGCGATGATCATATACGATGGTCAAAAACGGCCAACGATCAGGATTTTCAAGTCGCCTTCGGGCGTGAAGTCTTTGGCGGTAAATTCCAGTGCATTCAGCGCGGTTGGCTTCAGCTGACCGGGGCAAAAACTGACTAGGCGATCGCTGGCGCCGGGATCAATGGTCAGCTTGAACGAGCGGATCGGTCCGGCCCAATTGGCACCAGTCTTGAGCACGTAGTTGATCCGCCGTTCCTGAATCATCGGCGCGTTGAGCACGCCGTTGCCAGCGCGCTCGTCGAGTTGCGCCAGGAATGCGTCGGAGACGCAATAGTCCTTTCGATATCGTTCTACTTCAGGGGAGAGCGATTTGTTGTAGCGGAAGATCCGTCGCAGGATGGTATCGGAACTGGTGCCAACGCTCGGCCTGTACTGGTGCTCGACGATGACCCCACGCTCCGGGGGAAATGTCTGCTGGCGAAGAGCGGATGTTTTCGCGACCCAGGCCACAGCATATTGCTGGCGGCCTTTGTCGTCGGTTCTCACAGGCATCAACAATCCCTGATCCGCGAGCTTGGCGCGGGTTGCTTCGGGCAGATCGGCGACTCGGATTTCGCGGCCTGCGATCGGCAGAAGCGGCAACTTAAATTGATCGAGCTGGGCACTAACATCCTTGTCGCCAACCATTGCGCGCTGGTCGATCTGGAACTCAGCGGGAACGCCGTCAATCTTGGTTTCAAAATCGACGAAGTTGACCGGATCGGTCGAGGGAAGCGCGACGTTGTCCGCATCCGAGAGGTCGATGTCAGGCAGCGGAAAAGCGACAGTCAGCGTGACGGGCTTTCCGGACGTGTTGGCGAACTGATAGCGCACGGTGACGCGGTCGAGCGATATCCGCAGATCCTCGCTCTCCATTGCAATGTCGTTGGTACGGACGAATTGCAGTCCGCCAATCGATAGCTCCGCGGCAGAATCATTGGCGCGGGCCGCGCAGGTGACCACCAACATGGTGCCAATAATGGCGATGGAGCACAATTTCAGCCGGTCCATGATCGCTCCCCTTCATCACGATGCAACATATGCGTGTGCCAGCCTTCAATCGATCGGACGATACAGATCGCGCCAATCTTTTTTCCGGATCCCATCAAGTCGCATTCCACAATCTCGTCGTTAGCGACGTGGATCGCGCAGCGATAGATTCCTCGGCGGGCAGAGCATAGCTTGATCGCGTCGTTTTGAATTTCATCGGTCTTTTCAAATCAAGCCCGAGCCATGTTTCGTATCGTATTTAGCTTTAAACCATTGGTCAGCCTCAATGCATATTGAGACCGTGTCCCCCGATCGGATGATGCGGTCGTGTCGATGCGCGCGCATAAGTGATCGAACGGAACAGGCCTGCTGCAAGTCCAATCGGCGATACGAATTGGTCGGAGGATACCGGTCAACAGTTCAGTTGATTTTTGAATATTGAGGCGAACATGTTTTGTCAAAAGTGGTTGCTTCGGACCATCATGATGGGATGGGCCGCCTCGTTTGTGGGCGCTGCCGAAGCTGCGGACACGGTGGTGCGACAATTTTCCATCGGTACCACCGCCACGACGGTCGGCATCGCCGCCGCCGGTGAAGATGTGGAATTGACCGGTCCGCAGGCGCTTACCTCCGACGTGCAGGGCAACCTGTTTGTGCTCGATCAGATCAACGGCCGCATTCTCCGGTTCAATCCGAAGCAACCTGCCAGCGATCCGAGCATTTTGAAAATGCCCGCGGATGTCCAGGCAAACGATCTCGTCGTCCGCAAAAGCGACATCCTGGTTTGGGACGGTTCAATCCGCACGCTCAAGGCCGCCAATGAGCAATCCACCCGCGGCCTCGACGACGGTGTGGTTCAGCTCGAGGAGATCCTCACGCGCGACGTAGACGATCAATTCGCCGTCTCGGCTTTCGCGCAGATGGGCTCGCAACCTCCGGGAAGCGCGGCTGATTTGCTCGATCCGAACACCCGCGCCGCGGTCATCAAAAAAACCCGGCAGCCCGACCGGCAATATGTCGCGTCCCGCGGCAAGGGATCCGTGATTGCCGACATCATTCCCAACAAAGGTGACAGCAGCGTTCGCATCGAAGTCCAGACCATGGACAACAACGAGACGATCGCAGCGCTCAGCTTGCGCGTCCCGAACAAGCTGGGCACAGTAGAGTTTCTCGAAATCGACAACAGTGATCGCTTCTATGTCCTGGGCGAGAATGTTCCAGATTCGGGACGACGGGCCTCGACCTTCGTGGCGCGCTACGCGTCGAACGGCAAGCTCGAAGGCATTTATGAGCTGCCTTTGGAAAACACGCCGCTAACCCGGCGTTTCGTGACAATTTCCGGCGATGGCGACGTTTACTTTCTGCGCACCAGAGCGGACGAAGTCGAAGTTGTAGGCGTCGGTTTCCGCTCGCTTC
>Ga0184626_10000466_pt1 | contig 12567 bp, 13 predicted proteins | sample PLM3_60_b1_FD_133142 | JGI IMG/M metagenome (GOLD analysis project Ga0184626, IMG submission 133142) | Groundwater sediment microbial communities from an aquifer in East River, Colorado, USA - PLM3_60_b1 | ecosystem: Environmental > Terrestrial > Soil > Riparian zone | place: USA: East River... | reverse complement strand
CCTTCCCACTCGACTACTCCCTCTCGCCTTCCGCCGTGTACACCACGCTTCCCTTTCGCTCTCTCCGCGTGATACATAACGCTCGAAATCAGGTGCGCAATCAAGAAGGCTGCGGTGCCATCAATCCTTGTTGCAGTGGTGTTGCTCGCTCTTGGAGTGATAGCCGAGGCGCAGCAGCCAACGAAAGTTCCCCGAATAGGACACCTATCCATTTTTGGTGCCTCGGCCCGTATCGAGGCATTCCGGCAGGGGCTGCGCGAGCTTGGATACGTAGAGGGGAAGAATATCAACTTTGAGTTTCGATCGGCGGATGGAAAACTTGAACGGCTTCCCAACCTCGCGGCCGAGCTAGTACGTCTAAAGGTAGACATCATCGTCACGGCCGGTGCGCCATCAGCCCGTGCCGCCAAGGGAGCAACTGTCACGATTCCCATTGTGATGATGCAGGTTGGCGATCCCGTTGGAAGCGGATTCGTCGCCAGCTTGGCGCGGCCTGGTGGAAACATCACCGGATTGTCAGCTCTTGCCCCGGAGCTAAGCGGAAAACGACTGGAGCTACTGAAAGAAATAGTTCCCAAGCTCTCTCGCGTGGCAGTCTTCGGGACTTCGGCCAGCCCGGACAACGCACAGTCGTTAAGAGAAGTGGAGATCGCCGCAAAGGCGCTCGACGTGAAGCTTCAATATCTCGACGTAGTACTAGGTTCCAAAGATATTGAGACCGCATTTCGAGCCGCAACGAAGGCTAGGGCTGAGGCAGTCCTTATGATGGTGGCGGGCTCCATCGTCGGCGCTCACCAAACGCAGATTTTTGAACTCGCGGCAAAGAGCCGGCTGCCGGTGATATACACCGCGCGACAAGTTGTGGAATTCGGGGGGCTTATGAACTACGGCGTGAACATCGAGGACTTGGACCGGCGCGCCGCCACGTATGTGGACAAGATTTTAAAAGGCGCCAAGCCCGCCGATCTCCCGGTGGAGCAGCCGACGAAGTTCGAATTGGTGATCAACCTCAAAGCAGCGAAGCAGATCGGCCTGACGATCCCACCTAACGTGCTGGTAAGGGCGGACAAAGTGATTCGATAGACGTGGAGCGCGTGGTGCGGCAGGCGTGAGAGAGAGCCAATGAAGAAAAACGTTTTTGGTTTGATTTTTGGTGCCATGCTTTTAGCTCTTAGTTTTCTCGCCGAAGCGCAGCAGCCGAAGAAAGTCCCCCGCATAGGTTTCCTGGATACAGGCACTGCTCCTGGTAGCGCGGTCCTCGTGGAGTCGTTCCGGCAGGAGATGCGCAAGCTTGGATGGATCGAGGGAAAGAATATGACCATCGAGTACCGGTTTGCCGAGCAAAAGACTGAGCGCTTGCCTGAGCTTGCGGCGGACCTGGTCCGACTTAAGGTTGATCTGATCGTGACCCAAGGGACGCCAGCGGCGCTGGCGGCCAAGAGCGCTACTACTACAATCCCCATCGTGATGGCGAGCGGCGGTGACCCCGTAGGAGCAGGTCTAGTTGCCAGTCTGGCGCGGCCGGGAGGCAACGTCACGGGTCTTTCGAGTTTAGGTGAGCTAAATACCAAAAGGCTAGAGATACTGAAGGATGCGGTGCCCAAGCTCGGCCGAGTTGGACTTTTGCGTCTGTCGGGAGGCAGTATAGCAGACGAGCTCCAACTGAAAGAGCTCAGGCCTGCGGCTCAGGCACTGAAGCTGAAATTGGAGGAGATCGAGGCTCAACCCGACGCCAAAGGTTTAGAAAGCGCCTTTCAAACGGCAAAACAAAAACAGGTCAACGCCATTATGATGATCCCCACTAGTCCCTTTTTCGCCGAAAGAAAGCGCATCGTCGAGCTTGCCGGTAAACACCAGTTGCCTGCAATCTACCCACAGAAGGAGTTTGTCGATGAGGGCGGCCTCATGTCCTATGGGGCGGACTCCGCTGACCTCTATCGGCGCGCGGCTGTTTACGTGGACAAGATCTTGAAAGGCGCCAAACCGGCTGACCTGCCGGTGCAGCAGGCAACGAAGTTTGAGTTTGTGATCAACTTGAAGGCAGCGAAACAGATTGGACTAACACTTTCGCCCGACCTGCTCGCGCGGGCGAATAAGGTGATCAAGTGATGAAAAAAAGCAAGCGGCGACCCTAGGATTGAACTGATTTCTCCATCAATCGGAATCGAACTGAAGCGTCATCTATCCCGTTCTTACAACGCCCAAGTCCACGAGACGCGGACTATCCACCTACACGCACATTATGAAAGTTGGGATGAAGGTCTCGGATTTGCCGATCTGCTCACAAACATGAGCTCAAAAAACTTTTTTCTTAGCAACACTCAGTTCTATAACATCCGAGTCAATTCTTAGCGGACCCCGTTTCATAATTTTTCAATATGGATAACAGAAGCTACGCGGGAGGTGGCGCGCGATTTTTCTACGGCTGGTACATCGTCGGTGTGGGTATCCTCGTCAACATCGCCGGAACATTCGCCTTTTCCAGCACGTTAAGCATTTTTCTAAAACCGATAACTGAGGAACTCGGCGTGTCGCGGGGTGCCTTTTCACTGATTCGTACCTTCGAGATTGGCGTCGCCGCGCTCATCGTTCCGCTCCTCGGTCCGTGGATCGACCGCCACGGCGGGCGCGGTGTCCTCGTCCTCGGCGTCCTCATGGAAGGCGCAGGGTTGCTGCTTTCAGGCCTGGTGCAAAGCTTCTGGCAGTTTGTTCTGGTCCGCTGCTCGTTAGTGATCGCCGGTGAAGCCCTGCTGGGCTCCCTGGTCATTAACGTCACGATCGCGCAATGGTTCGTGCGCAAGCGCGGACGCGCCATGGGCATCGCCAACTTGGGAACGGGCGTTGCTAAATTCACTATTCCTTTGTGTGCCGCATCTCTGTTTGTGCTTGTGGGATGGCGCAGCACATGGGCTATTTTCGGCATCGTTGCACCGCTTCTAGTCGTCGTGCCGGCGCTCATCTTCATGCGCAGAAGACCCGAGGATATCGGACTTTACCCCGATGGCGAACCGCCACTCCAAAGCCCAAACAAACTACCCACTACTAGCGAGACGCCATCTACCAAGCAACGACGAACCTTACCGCCTGAGACATCATGGAACCGGTCGGAGGTCATACGACTGCCAACCTTCTGGCTCCTGGTAGTCACCTTCGGCATCGCCAGCGTCGGCATTGCCGGTCTCAATCTACACATTTTTTCTTATGTCACCGACATCGGCTACTCGCCGCTGATCGCCGCGTCCTTCATGAGCACGATCGCGCTCACACAACTCGGCTCAACGCTCGTCTGGGGTGTACTCGCCGACCGATTCGATATCAGGAAGGTTTCCTGTGTCCAGTTTATGATCCAGGGAGTGGGGCTGGTGGTCGCCATATCGAGCGCCGATATCCTGCTCGTTTACGTGGGCTTCTTTCTCTACGGCACCGGATTGGCCGGCAGCTTCGTGCTTCGCGAAGTGATCTGGGCCAATTTCTTCGGCCGCGTTTCTCTGGGAACGGTGCGCGGACTGTCGCTTTTCTTTTCACATCTATTCGCCGCCGGTGGCGCACCGTTTTTCGGTTTTCTCCACGATCGCATGGGTAGCTACAATCTGTCGTTTACAATCTTTTCTTGCGCCCTATTCACGTCTTCGCTTTTGATCTTGTTAGCGAAACCGCCCCGCAAAACCGGGCCATCGATCGTTGAAGGAAAAATGGTCAGGCCTGAGTTGTAAATTACTTGTCACTCCAGACAATCGTCTCGTTGTCTTCGGATTCCGAACTGTTTCGTACTCGGCACACAGCCGGCTTAAGGCAAGCATTCGCGTCGTGCGCGATTATTTAAACAATCTTTCCATCAATCGCCCCGACCGAATAATCCGTTTAGTCACAACGGTTTGCCACTGCTCCGGGCCATCATTCTAGCCTATAGTCATCCACCCATCTTCATCGCTGCGGGGCGTGCCAAAAGACGATCCACATAAGCCTCCAGCTTCGGCCGGTCCGGCGGGCCGCCCCACATCCGCTTCCAGACAAACATGGAGCCGATCATCACATCAGCGGCGGTAAACCAGTCGCCGAACAGATAGGGCCCATCGCCCAGCTCGCCTTCGACCACGTCCTTGACTGTCTCGAAATCCGTCCAGCCGCGTTGGGCCAGAGTCGTCACACCCAATAGCGCGTCACCCATGGCGGGTTCGAGTTGGGAAGTCGAATACACCATCAACGAGAGATAGCGGCCGCGTTCCGGCGCGCCGATCTTGGGAGCAAGTTTGGCCTCCGGGAACTTGTCGGCGAGATAAAGGCAGATCGCCGCGCCCTCGAATATTCTTGAGTCGCCATCCACAAGGGCCGGGAGCTTGCCGGCCGGGTTGATCTTAAGAAATTCCGGCGTCTTGTGCTCGCGCTTTGTAAAGTCGATGGGAACGATCTCATAATGCGCGCCACACTCGTCAAGCATCCATTTCGCGATCGCCGCGCGACTCTGGGGATTGTAGTAGAGTTTCATCGCATCACCTCGCATATAGTGAATCTCCAACTCAATTCATATTATCACTCAACTTTTTCTTGTAAATGACGACGCCGGAACAAATGCTCTATCAAAGTTCCTGAAAATCGAGAGTCTGACCGAATTGCCTGACCATCGCTTGAATGGTATCAAATTTTAACGATGCCGAAATATAAGGAGTTGAACCACCGCAGACAAAATCAGCAACGTCGTGCCGGACCCAGAGTGAAGGAGATTTTATGCTGAAGATTTGGTTCTTTGCCTCGATCTCTTTTTCCCTCGTGTCCTTCGCTTGCGCCGAGAAACTTAACCCCGATCCGACAAAAAGGTACACGTTGAACGTGTTGTTCACTGCGATGCCGCAGGGCTAAGCATAATTCAGCTGACTTCGATGTTATTCTCACCGGTGGTGACTTTCTCTATCGACTCAAAAGCGCTTCGCAGTCTGCACGGGAAGCGGCTCCGAGAAGCGTTCTCGTCCTGCAAAAATGTCGGATCGGGGTTAACCATAAGGAGATTTCTATGACGTTTATGGCTAAACATATCAGTGTCTCGATCAACCGCTCCGCGGCTCACGTTTATGAGTTTGTGTCCAATCCTCAGAACCTGCCCAAATGGGCCGCGGGACTCAGTGGCTCTATAAAACAAGTCAATGAGGACTGGATAGCCGAATCCCCAATGGGAAGAGTGAAAGTTAGATTCGCTGAGAAAAATCAATTCGGCGTTTTGGATCACGATGTAACTTTACCATCCGGGGTCAAAGTCAATAACCCCATGCGTGTCTTCCCAAACAACGACGCCAGTGAATTGGTTTTTACGCTGTACCGCCGGCCGGACGTGTCAAATCAAGAGTTTGCGGAAGATGCCAAGTCGGTAGAGAAGGACTTAGCGAAGTTAAAGACTTTACTTGAAAGATAAATTTCCGAGCACCAACCGAAATTCCCGCCGACTAATAGCAACCGCCATATGGCATCTCCTTTCACACATCCTTTGTCATGATGATTTCCTTTCGTTCATTAATATAACGAATGAGGAAGTGTTTTCAGGACATGCGCTGGCAGCCCCCGCATCAAAATCTAGGTATCAGCCGCTCCAAGTAGTCGCCGACAATTCGGCTCTGTGCCGAGAACTCGGCACCTTGCTTTATTCACAATCTTTTCCGAAGACAGCATCCCCGCCTGTAAGTTTCCGTATTCCAACCACTTTTAGATAACTCTGAATGGCCGTGTCGTGCGGCACGGTGTTTGCCGTGACTAAGTGTAAATAATGAACGATGACCGATAAAAATTTATAGAACGTGGTGAAAAATCCAGGGAAGCCTCACCACTTATGCAATCGAAGGGAGAAAAAGAACATGCAAGACGATTATTCGTGCCAAACGTTGCCCCCAAAATCTGATCAGATTGACTTGAAACTGGAGGCTATTATTGACCCAGAAGACGAGAACACCGATGGCGCGTCCCCCTCTGCTAGAATGAAATTCCGTAGCGTTATGACTCAACGTGAGATGGAAATTTTGACGTCGTGGTTCCCGAAAGCCGCCCGAACACTGGCCGGCGTCCTGCGCAGATTGCCGCGGTAGTGCTCGTCACGGCTGGACGCGCGCGAAACACTTCTGGTCGAATCTTGACCGCGGCGGCCAAGGCTGCCTCCATATCTCACGAAGAGCACCTCATCGACGATGTTGTCGATCGTTGCGCCATACTGTGTTAGCACCTTATCGACATTGGCCTACGCTTGGCGCATCTGCGCCTCCATCTCTTTCAGACCGGCTATATTGCCTTGTCGTCATGGTTCATCTGTCCGGAGAATGTTCCCGCCTCATATGTTTCCTTCCAGATATTTTCGCCTTTTGGTTTCCGGAAACTTCTCGATTGCATATCTTAGCATCGTCCTCGGCATTCCTGTGTAATGGATTCTTAAAAACTTCTCCTCGCTCTCCACGTCTCGCTTACCAACTTCTCGCAGCATCCACCCTACTGCCTTATGTATCAAGTCCTGTTCGTCCGCCAGCAGCAGCTTTGCAATTTTGAGCGTTTCTGAGAACTGATTGTGCCGAATGAAATAAAAAGTGGACATAATAGAGACTCGCCGCTCCCACAGGCTAGCTGATTTCGCCAGCGTGTAGAGAGGAATTTTACTCTTAGCCATCAAGAAAGCACCGACAATATGAGGGGCCGAGATGTCCACGAGGTCCCAGTTATTGATGTACTTCGTGTTGTCTAAGTATAACCGGTAGATTTGCTTCTTCGCAGCCTCATCGGCTTTTGAAAAGGAACGAAGAAAGACAAGCAGAGAAAACAATCTCGCCTCGTGAATGGGCGATCTCAGCAGCGATAGGGTTTCTCTTTCTGATAACGCTTTGCACTGGTCTGCGAGTTTCCTCACCACGGGAACGCGAATCCCGAGAAAAATGTCTCCTTCGCCGTACTGCCCAGGGCCCGTTTTGAAAAATTTTTGCAGAAACTTCGCCGTTTGTTTGTCGGCAAGCTTCTCAAGTCGACTGTGAATTTCCTTTGCGATCACAGTAATAGAGTGTAACAGCTGGATCAGGTCATGCCCAAGATCAGACTTTGACAGATCAACAAAAGATAATCGGGTCGTAGAAGTCGGACCCCTGTCGCTTCGGAAGTTAAAGCAAGCGCGCGGCCCGCTTAGTTAAGAGATCCGGCGTCTCTACCTTCTTTGACGAGACAGCACTGCGATCAAATAACTCGGGCTTCAGCCGGTTTTATAAAGGAACCGGATAACGACGAGGAGCCGGAAGATTTTTCAGGTAGTGCCCGCGCGGTGATCTGTTTGTCTGATATGCAAGATTCAAGACCCTGTGAGATCCATGTTTGTAGAATCCAGATTCAGGCCTGACCCTATTCCCTTAACCCCCCTGTTTTCAAGAGCTCTTGAAAACAGAACAGAGGAAAACCAACGGCGAGCTTAGATTAATTATGAAGACGTGGTGAATTTTGTGCAGCTTGGAAGCTCGGTGAGAGGACGGTGGTGTGTAGGTGGTTATAGAGTGAGTAAATTGCTCCAGCGAATTAAAGCAGCGGATTCCCGCGTGAGTGGCTGTTTCGACGATATTTCGAGCGAGTAGGCCCGCAGATGTGCTGCCGGGTAAAGGAGCCCCGGTCGACTCCTGTACTTGAATCAGCTCCGGTGAAGTCCTCGACCACGTCAACCCCCGAAAAGACGATCCAGGAGAAAACAAGCAATACTCACGTCGTTTCAACTGCGGGAGGACTCGCCCGTCCCAGCGTCCGTTTGGTATGGCTCATTGACATCGCCTGGCGAGTTGCTAAATTAAACCTCGGTTACAATGACACGCAAAGTTTTTGCTTGTTTCGTACTTTTCTTCTTCATTTTTTCTGCCGCCGCCACGGTTGAGAATTTCTCGTCGATTTACGCCGGCGAGTCCCGGGCGTCGTTCGCGCCCGGCGAGGGCGATGCTGCGCCGGCTGCCAATCTGACCGTAGGCGTCAATCGCTTCGCACGAGCGAAGAGCTTACCCCAAGCTTGGATCAGCTCCCATTCGGTGAGCCTTCACGTGGGTGTCACCTGGTCGACAATCGAAACCTCGCTCACTCGCCCCGTGTCCAAGTACGGCGTTTATCAGCAGATAAACGTCTACCGGCTATAGCCCCTTTCCTACATCATTAGTTCGCGGGCTATCAGTGCAGCCGCTTAGCGCTCCAACCGAGCGCGCGGCAGGCTGGTGGTCTGCGCGAAACCGTAAATCTACCAGAATTGGTATTCACCCTTGCTGATGGAGCCATGAAGCAGAGGCAAAACACGAAGGAAAAGCGTACGCCAAAGAAGCCGCGCGGCAGCGCGGCGGTTCAGCGGTTGCGCTTCGCTTTGCAGGATTTCCTGAAGCGACGGATGCGTGTGAGTGGGGAAATCAACGTCAAGATTGCTGCTGATTTGATTTTCCTGCGATGCAGAGAAGCGATCTCGCCTTCAGAGGTCGAGGTGGGAAGCCTTCAGGTGGGAAGATTGCTCCTGCAAGAGTTGAGCGAACGCAGGTGCCGCGAGGTTCAGCCTGAACTCGGCAGGCTTGTTTATAAAATCACCGAGCGGCGTCTCCTCGATATGTGCGTGGTTACTTTCTTCAGGCGAAGAGAAAAGATTTACGTCTTGGCGCTGAGCGACAGGCTCAGGTAACTGGAATAGCAAATTTGTTGACCGCAACGAAGATCCTTTAGAAAAGTGGATTCCCGTTATTTTGGTGGTTTTGGGCCTAACGGCCTACGTCGGCTCGATGTTCTTCTGACAAGCGAGATTAAAAGGAGAGAGAAATGGGCACACTGAAGACTACTTTCTTAATGGCATTATTGACGGTGCTTCTAGTTACGGCTGGCAGCATGCTCGGCGGCCAAGGCGGCATGATGATGGCGTTCGTTTTTGCTTTGGTTATGAACGGCGTCAGTTACTGGTTCAGCGACAAGATTGTGCTGCGGATGTACGGCGCGCAAGAGCTCGACCCGCAAGCGGCGCCGAAGCTTTTTCAAATCGTACAAGAATTGGCGTTGCGGGCAGGTATTCCAATGCCCAAAGTCTACGTGATTCCGCAGGATACGCCGAACGCCTTTGCTACCGGACGGAATGAGAATCATGCGGCCGTCGCGGTAACGGAAGGGATTGTGCGGAAACTCAATGAGAACGAGTTGCGCGGAGTGCTGGCGCATGAATTGGCGCATATTAAGAACCGCGACATTCTGATCGGGACAATTGCCGCCACCATGGCGGGAGCGATTTCGATGCTGGCCAACATCGCGCAATGGGGAATGATTTTCGGCGGAAGGAGTGATGACAATCGGGAAGGAGGTCATCCTATTGTAGCTTTGGCGATGATCATCATTGCGCCGCTTGCCGCCATGATCGTTCAGCTGGCGATCTCGCGCAGCCGGGAGTATGGAGCTGACGCGACGGGCGCAGCCATTTCGGGGGACCCTATGAGTCTGGCCAATGCGCTGCGAAAGCTGCACCTCGGAGTGGAGCGTATTCCAATGGACGCGAATCCGGCTACGGCTCATATGTTCATCGTCAACCCGCTGACCGGCGGCGGCCTCATGAATCTCTTCAGCACTCATCCGGCGATGGAAGAAAGAATCAGGCGACTAGAGCAGATGGCCATGGGGCGAGTGTGAGGGCGTCTGCAAGCTGAAGATCGGCGTTCGCATTGGCCTTGAACTTTGAACCGATCGACAATGAACCGAAAGGAACGATTGTGAATTTCGCCATTACAGGACGGAACATAAAACTCACGGCATCGTTGCTTGCACACGTGGAACGGCGATTGCGCGCCGCGCTGAGGCGCTTCGGCGAGAACGTCCGGCACGCCGCCGTGCAGCTCACTTCCATGGACGGACCGCGCAGCGGGTTTAACCCCCAATGCAAAGTCACGGCGTTTCTGTCGCCGCGGGGAAGAGTTGTCGTCAAAGAAATCGGCGCCGATTTTCACACGGCGATCAACCGGGCATTGGATAGGCTGGAGCGTTCCGTTAGACTTAAATCGAAGCGAATTACCCGGCTCGACAAGATTAAGAACCTCACGAGTTAACCTAGCGCGAGATATTGTTCCTGTGAGTCAAGGGTCGTGGCGCGCCGGAAGCACAGAAACGTGCCGTCCGGAATATCGTTGGTGGCGCTCAGAATCGCGCTGAGGGCAAATCACGGCGCCGTGCGGCCGTCCGTTCTTGGGCATCGAGCTGCAGGCGTTCTGGAGGGCCGCGTTCGTTGAGGAGCAGGTTTGACCATGGAACGTCCACTCCTTTGGATTTTCTTTAACCTATTCGTGCTGGCGATGCTCGCCATCGATCTAGGCGTATTTCACCGGCACGCCCATAAGGTCTCCCTGCGCGAGGCGCTCGCCTGGAGTGTTGTCTGGATCTCCCTGGCGCTCCTCTTTAATCTCGGCATCTATTACTATTGGGGCACGGAAAAAGCCCTCGAATTTCTCGCCGGTTATTTGATCGAAAAGTCGTTGAGTGTCGACAACATCTTTTGTCTTCCTGATGATCTTCTCGTATTTTGCCGTGCCCGACGTCTACCAGCACCGGGTGCTGTTTTGGGGAATTTTGGGCGCGTTGATCATGCGCGCGCTCTTCATCGCGGTCGGCGCAGCGCTCCTGACTCGATTTCATTGGACGATATACATATTTGGCGGCTTTCTCGTCTTCACCGGAATCAGAATGTTGCTTGCCGGCGAAGAAAAGCTTCACCCCGAAAGAAACCCGGCGGTACGTCTGCTGCGGCGCGTCATGCAAGTGAGCAATGACTATCACGGCCAGAACTTTTTCGTCCGTGCAGATGGAAAACTGTTGGCGACGCCGCTCTTGCTGGTTCTTGTGGTGGTTGAGACCACAGATCTGCTTTTCGCCGTCGACTCCATCCCGGCTATTTTCGCCGTCACCTCAGATCCATTCATCGTCTATACATCCAACGTCTTTGCCATCCTCGGCTTGCGAGCGCTCTACTTTCTGCTCGCTGGCATCATGGATCTGTTCCACTTTCTCAAAATCGGGCTTTCCCTCGTGCTTATCTTCGTAGGTGTGAAGATGATGATGATCGACATCTACGAGATCCCAATACATGTCTCCCTAGCAGTAGTAGCGGGGATCCTGGCGCTCTCGATCGTCGCTTCGCTCGTAATCAAGAAAAGATAGCGATGTTTATTAGCGCCGCCCTTAGAACATCGAAGTTGGCAGAGAAAGATGACAATCACGGCCACGCTGCACGCTCCCGTGGTCTACGGTAGCGCGACACATTGCCAAGCCCCACCCCCCTTCCATGACTGCCAGCAGAAAGCCGACAGCACGGTCCATGGATAAAAAGGGGACGCAAACCTTTCTTGCTCAATCGAGTCGATCGAGGTAGGTTGGCCGATGCCCCGAGGAGCACGCATTGCACCAGGCGAAATAGTTTATCACGTGCTCAATCGCGCGAACGCTCGAAGCGAACTGTTTCATAAGCCAGAAGATTATTCCGCGTTCGAGCGGATCATGATCTCAGCCATGCAACGCACGCCCATCCGGCTGCTGGCGTACTGTTTGATGCCCAATCATTGGCACATGGTTCTGTGGCCAATGAAAGACGGTGAGATGACCGAGTTTCTTCGCTGGTTGACAATCACCACAGCCAACGCACGCGCATCGACACACGACCGGTTACGGGCACATTTATCAGGGCCGCTTCAAGAGTTTTCCCATCCAACAAGATGAGTCATTGCTCAACGTCCTACGGTACGTCGAGCGCAATGCGCTGCGGGCTAACCTCGTCGAGCGGGCGCAGGACTGGCGGTGGTGCAGTTTATGGAGAAGGCTATACGGGGATGGAAAATCATTGCTCAGTGGCTGGCCTATTGATGTGCCAGCGAACTGGGTGGACTGGGTGAATGGAGCGCAGACTGCAAGCGAGCTAGAGGCACTGCGGAATTCTGTAAACCGAGGCACGCCCTATGGCTCAGAGGAATGGACGACGCGGATCGCTAATGTGCTCCGGTTGGAATTTACTCTTCGTCCACGTGGCAGACCAAAAAGAGATGCGTTGAGAAAAGGTTCGCGTCCCCTTTTCTCTGTACTGCGGCACGTTCGCCGATGACGACGCAGGGAGCCATTGTGTTGCCGGTCGTCACGCGTGGCATGATAGACCCATCCGCAATACGAAGGTTTTCGATGTATGTTATAGGGATATCTCATTGCTGTCTTGGTCGGATTTTTTGAACGTGAATATCGATCAGACTTCTGACGTAATCGCTTGAGAAGGCTATCACGAGCCCATCTGGACTTGTTTTGTTTGAGACGATGCCGATGATCCGTGATGAGCCGCTGATTCTCACTTTGATCTGACCTGTTTCCAAATCTACACCCTGCGCACCTACACCAGGCAGCACAATAGGCCCGCCACTATTGCCTCCCACTAGTACTACTGTGTTAATAAAATCGTGCTATTATGCATGAAAATTCGAGTAGGAGGTGAATCTCCATGCCAAAGCTAGCTGAATTCGAACGCTACATCGATCAATTGTGCGAAGTACTGGGTCATCAGGACCGTCACGCCGGATTCGCGGCTTATAGCCGGGG
>Ga0184626_10000463_pt1 | contig 12581 bp, 9 predicted proteins | sample PLM3_60_b1_FD_133142 | JGI IMG/M metagenome (GOLD analysis project Ga0184626, IMG submission 133142) | Groundwater sediment microbial communities from an aquifer in East River, Colorado, USA - PLM3_60_b1 | ecosystem: Environmental > Terrestrial > Soil > Riparian zone | place: USA: East River... | reverse complement strand
TCGGTCACGATCATGCATGTGGCAGTCTCGTCGGTAAATTGCTGATTAAACGTGAAGCCAAGCTTAGTGAAAAACTCGATTGACTTATTGAGGTTTTTCACCGGTAGATTCACGAAAATTTTAGTAGCCATGTTTTCTCCTTTTGAAGGTTCATTACACTACAAAGTATCAGTAAAACGGCGCCAACCTCTGCGGGGCTCGCGCGACAAGCTCGGGACCATTGTCACTGCAGGTCTACCCATGACGATCTCCTTTGATGGTTGAGCCTTTACGCGTGGTCTTCCCCAGAACCGCAACAGGCATCCGACCGCTTGGGATCGTGGTCATACTTGTCGTGATGCCGAATCCAGTCGGTCATGTTGTGGTTGGGACCCGTCTCGTTGCGGCCCTTCGGCGTTAGGTCGAGGTAGTTGTAGGTGCCGACCAACATGTCGAGCCCGCGCGCGTAGGAGGAATAAGTGTGAAAAATGTCGCCGGTCGAGTCCTTGTAGAACACGCTGGTGCCAGGGAGTTCGTCGTATCCCTCCACCATTCCGTAGTTGTAGTAGACCTTTCCCTTGGCCAGCTCATCCTTCGTGAACGAGACGTGATAGTCGTGGTTGAAGTCGCTGCCATACGACGACACCCACTTGAAGCGCCAGCCCATGCGCTTCTTGAACGCTTCGATCTTCGCCAGAGGCGTTCGTGAAATGGCCAGAAGCATCACGTCGTGATGCGGGAGGTGTAGGTTGGCGCCGTCGATATGATCTGACACGAAGGAGCAGCTCGGGCACCCCTCCTTCCACTCTGGACCGAACATGAAGTGATAGACGATCAATTGACTGCGCCCGTCGAAGAGGTCGGCGAGCGTTTCCTTGCCGTCAGGTCCGTCGAACACGTACTGCTTCTCGATCTTCACCCAAGGCAGTTTGCGCCGTTCGGCGCTCAACTGGTCGCGCAGCCGGATGGATTCTTTCTCTTTTTTCAAAAGTTCTTTGCGCGCATCGAGCCATTCCTCGCTCGATACGACCTTGTGGCCTGTTATCGCTGTCTCGATTGTCTTCATTACTTCACCTCCGTTTATTCGTGGTTGAACTGTTCTCGCCACTGGATAGTCGTTTGGGGGAGCCCAAAATCGACAACGGGACTCTAAAAAAACTACGTTCGCGGTCTCAGTCCGGCAATTCAGCCAGCCGCCGCACCTTTTGTGAACTTTTTAGGACCTCCTATTAAATTGTGCAGGATTAAAAGGAAAATTAAAGGAGGACGCGAGGGAAGAACGACGGCCGCTAGAATATTGAGTTTTTAGTTAGGACGCGTAATGCCGAGCTTTACCATCCGTGACTGAAGAGTTGTCCGTTTCATGCCGAGCCTGGCGGCCGCACCCGTGGGGCCGCCGATTACCCAATCAGTTTCGCTGAGGGCGCGCACGATGTGCTCACGTTCCGCGTTTTCCAGAGTCGCAAAACCGTCTGAATGGGCGAGCGGTGCAACTTTTGTTCTTTGCTTCAATTCAGCGAGCGGAATTTGCAGCTCAGCACCGCGGGAAAGGATAACGCCGCGTTCGATGAAGTTTTCGAGCTCGCGCACGTTGCCGGGCCAGTGGTATTCGGTCAAAGCGGTCATCGCCTTGGCGGGGATCGTATCGATCGGCTTTTTCATACGCCGCGCGTACTTCTGCGCGAAGTAACGGACAAGTAGGGGAATATCCTCTTTGCGCTCGCGCAGCGCCGGAATCGTGATAGGAAATACGTTGAGCCGGTAATAGAGGTCTTGGCGAAATTGTTTCTCCACCACCTTCTCCGTTAGATTTGCGTTAGTGGCGGCCACCAGGCGAACATCGACGCGAGTCGTTCGCGAGCTGCCGAGACGCTCGAATTCTTGTTCCTGAAGAACGCGCAGCAGTTTGGGCTGGAGCTCGAGCGGAATGTCGCCGACTTCGTCGAGAAAGAGCGTGCCGCGATGCGCCAGTTCGAAGCGACCGACTCGCTGCGCAATGGCTCCGGTAAACGCACCCTTTTCGTGCCCGAACAGCTCGCTTTCGAGCAGGCCCGTCGGGATGGCGGCACAATTCACTTTCACGAGGGTCCGTTCACGGCGCGCGCTCAGGTTGTGGATCGCGCGGGCGATCAACTCTTTCCCGGTGCCGGTTTCACCTAAAACGAGAATCGTCGAGTCCGTCGGTGCTACCGTCTGCAGTTGTTCTAGGATCTTCTTCAAGGCCGGACTTTCTCCGATGATCTCCTCGAAGTTATATTCGGTGCGAATCTCATCTTGCAGATAGAGTTTTTCTTCGCTGAGTTTATTCGCGTGGTCCACGACCTGGCGGTACGCCAGCGAGTTTTCTACCGCAATCGCTATTTGATTGGCGACATGTTGAAGTAATTCCGCATCCTTCTCAGGGAAATTCTCCTCCTGCAGACTCGCCACCACCAGCGTGCCGAGGGGCCGGCCATGGGAAATTAAGGGCAAGCAAAGCCCAGACTTAAGCCCTTCGGCGAGGATGCGCCGGGCGATGTCAGAACCGAATTGCTCCATGTCACCGCGGGTTATAAAGACGGGTTGGCGTGTGGTTATAGCCCGGCCTGTGGGTGAACCCTGGACGGGCACCGTGAGACCTTCCTGGAGCATTCCCTTGCTGACCGGGAAATCCAAAGCGTGAATCTGCAGAGTCTGGTTTTCGGGATCGTAGAGAGAGAGGCTGGCATATTCATGCGGCACCAAGCGCCGCAACGACGCTGAAACCGCATTTAGCAATTCGTGCAAGTCAAGCACGGATACGACTGTATTATTCACTTCGAGCAGCAGGCTCAAACGATCGCGTTCCTCCTTGAGTTGTTGCTGAACCGACTGCGCCTGCTCGAAGTTAAGCGCGTTGTCCACTGCCCCCGCCACCTGTCGAGCTACCTGCTGTAAGAAAATCACATCGATATCGGAATAAGCGGCTGCCACTCTGCTGCCAAAAGCCAGCGCACCCAGTTTCCTTAATGCGGTGGTGGCGGGAACAACACAGAGCGATCGGATTCCGCGATCGCCAAGCCACCGTGCCAAATCCGGGAATCGCGTGTCATTCCCAAGATCGGAGGCCACCCAGGGCTCTTGCGTCTCGCGCACCCAACCGCCCGGCGTCTCCATCGGACACTCTCCGGGAGGGCAGGTATAATTAGGATCGGGTGTCTCCAGAACATGGGACTTCATCGCCTGACGTCCCGGTTCGTATAGAATCAGATTAGCAAAATCGAATTCCAGGACGCGGTGCAGGCGGGGAGCAAGATCATGAAAAAGCCGCTCGAGGTCCCGATGCGAAGCGATCGCCTCCGAAATCTCGAGAAGAGTCTGGTATTGGCTGTGTAAGAGATCCATCCCTTGCCGCTCTGTTGTCTGATCGTTCACACGTTAAAGAATATACACCGACTCAGACTCATTCAAGACGCGAGACCCCTGTTTATCTTTCCGGTGCTTTAAGCTCCGCGTGACTAGCTCCCAGACCTTTTGAAAAACAGTCATTTAGTAAAATGTTAAGAATGCGTAAAGAGCTTACTGGCAATGCTTTGGCTAGCAGAAAGTTTACTTGCGTGCGGTCTAACCATCATCATTAAGTCGGACGGCGACATTTAGCTGTGAAAACTGATAGTTCCCTTTGTCCATTTTTCCTAACTTCCGGACTCGCAGCATCCGCCCGAATATTTCGATGCAAGTCGAAGTAAAACCATGCCAATCCAAGGAACGGATGCTAGCCTAAGGAAGATCGTTATTTACAAGAGGAGGTCTTCTAACCCGCGGCAGAACAGTCACCGGACCCGCGCTTGCTTCTCATGGTTGCGCAGTGCTCAAAGCAACCGGGAGCGGTTGCAGAGCTAGCAGACTGGTGCTTTAAAATGCTTCGGCGCGTCTCGAGATTTCTTCCGGCAAGAGATCTTCTTGGTGAGTCGCGATGGTCCAAACATGCCCGGCGGGATCCTCCAGAGTTCCGGATCGGTCGCCATAAAATTCATCTTGCACTGGCCGGGTCACCTTTGCTCCTGCATCGACGGCCTGTTGAAACCGGGCGTCGACATCTTCGACATAAAGGAGAATACGGACTGCCGATCCTTCTAGTGACCGCGGACTGCGAAAGCCCATATCGGGGAACCCGTCGGCTAACATGATCACCGAGTCCCCGATCTTGATCTCCGCGTGTTTGACCGTGCCGTCCGGCGCAACCAGACATATCCGCTCCGTCGCACCCAATGCCCGCTTGTAAAATTCAATCGCGCTCGCGGCGTCCTTTACGATCAAGTAGGGCGTAGCGGTGTGATATCCATCCGGGACCGGTTTTGCTATGTTTTTCATCACTCCCAATGAGTTCAGTGCGCCTTCGCGCGCGACCGGCTGTTTTGCTTCGGTTGTCTTCGTTCGCCGTGTCGCGAAATAACTGCGTGACGACTTAGGAACCCACAATAGCCAAAGGCCAGTTAGTCTGAGCAGTGAACTGATACTTTGTTCCAGCATCACGTAGGGCGTTTCATCCGGGATCAGCTGATTTGACACGCGCAAAAATAGCCACCCTCCGAATGTAGCTACGATAACGAGCATACTTGCGACAATCCGAGCCCAACGCTCCGCCCTGCGAATGAAAACCGCGAGGGAGAAATAAAGTACGGCAAAGAGGACGTGGACTATTACGCTGCCAATGCTGGTGCCGAGCGCGATGATTGCGAGCGTTTCTTTCGCCGCCGATGGATTGAACGTCTCGATAGCGTCCCAGACTTCAGTACGGTGAACCGCAAACAGAATCGCCACCGAAATTTGGAGCGCCGCAAGAATAAAAAGAATGAGTGCCACCCAGGAAATCGCGGTCGGGACACTCAGGACGGAGCGCCTTTCGTTCGCCGAAATCGGTATTTGTAACTCACTGTCAGCTGAGGTATGCGTCATCATAACAAACGCCTCCTTGCCAGAATGCATTTTGCCTTGGCGGGTATCCGTCGCGGATGCGCCGCCGAAATTTACCACCCATGTCTGCCAGAGCGCGTCATCCCACGCCTATTTGCAAATCGAGGTGGAGTTTACTCTGAGCAAATGCCTCCGTCGCAGCCCGCCAGACGACACACGTTATAGGTACTTCGGCATCGGCGCGAAGGAGGGAACAGCAGTGCCTCGGATATTAGGGAGCAATCGCAATACCAGCTCCCCGCTCTTCACCGGATTTGTCACAAGTTGTTGAATTAACGAAAGATCTCTAAAGACAGGTCGCAATACCAGTTGGAATTGTATTGTCCTGCCTACAGACGGTGTGGAAAGAAGTCTCAGGCCAGCCGTATCATCCGCAATGGAATTTCAACTGCAGTCAGACCGCGCTAGAGTAACGTACCACCCGTAATCTCTATCTCGTCTTCCGGTTTGATCGGTCCAACCAAAATGCAACAGCGCTCAACGCCAGCGGTGCTACAACCCAAGATAAGCGGCTCCTGTGAGATCAGGCGGTGTAGAAGATGTCATCGCTACCACAGTTAAGATGGAAAAGGCCGCCATTGAGATCAATACACCCATCTGCCAAAAGTACTTCGCCAGTAAGAACGCCAACAGAGACCAAATCACGCTGGCAACGAATCCGTGGGAATAGGGAAAGCTGAACGTGAGGTAATGGAGGCGATCAAAATTCAACGGGACACAAGCGTGTTCAAGTCCCATTCAATAGAAGACACCGAGCAGAAAGTCAGAGAGAAGGACGGCAAAGAATAGCCAACCCAGGTTGATCTTTGGCTCTGCTCGTTTGAGCACTAACGCCGCAGTTAAATGACTACTCCCACAATGTGTAGTTAGCTCATTCTAAAGCTCGGCGGCACCACCTCATCGATACTTTTTCCCGTCCAGTGCCATTTGGGGACGCTGGCCCAAACCTGTTCGCCTTTGGCTTGAACTTGTTCCAGAAACTCTTCCTCGTTCAGGCGAAGATACTTGCCGTTGTCGACCAGCGTTTCGCCGTCGACGATCACGGTGCGCACGTCGCGGCTCACGGCGGTTTCCATGAGTGAACGGATCGGATCGCGGATCGCGCCAAAGGCAATGTCCCTCAGGTTGACGATAGTGATGTCGGCTTTCGCGCCTTTTTGCAGTCTCCCCAAGTCGTCACGTCCAAGCATCTTTGCGCCGCCCAAGGTCGCTGCGTTAAACACATCCCGGGGATGGCCGGCCATGAAACTTTTCTCGGCCACGCGCGAAGCCAGCGCGGCGTAGCGCATATCAGAAATAATATCTTTGGGAAACGTGTCGGTACCGATGCCCATGGGGATGCCGGCTTTGAGATACTTATCGAAGGATTCCATGGTGATGCCGAGCTTCAAATACTTGAGCGGGCTATAGGCGACGGGTGCCCCCGAGTCGGCGATGATCTTCAGATCGTCGCCGTAGGGATAGGCGAGCCAGCTATGGCCGCTGATGAAGATACAGTGGGAGAGCGACACTTCCGGATCGAGAAAGCCGATTTTATCCAGCAGCTCGATGGGCGTGCAGCGCTCGCGTTGCATCACGGTGTGAAATTCGAACAAATTGATCGTGGCGTGAATCTGGATGCGCACTCCCGCTTCCTTTGCGGCCTTCTTCGTATCTTTGAGAAGTTGCGGTGTGCAGGAATCCACATGTCCGGGAAACAGCATCGTGGTCATGCGGCCACTGCATGCGCTGTTGAATTTCTTGGCAAAGTCAACGGCGGCCTTCAGGCCTTTGCTTCCCCTCTCGTCGTCCCAGTCGTATTCCAAGCGGCCTTCGCGATCGTGGAAGAAGCTCACGTTCTTATAGCTCGGCCCGGCAGCGCAGCGGATGCCGACCTGATCCACCATATCGATGTAGCGCTCCGGCTCCCCACCCGGGCCACCGATATCAAAGGTAGTCGTCACGCCGCTCTTGAGGACGTGAATCAATGAAAATCTCTGGCCGACGTCAACGTCTTTGAGATGAGCGGCATGAGCCCCTTCGCGCGTTGGGCCGCCGTGGGCTAAATAGTTGGAGGCAAAAAAATCGGTCTTCGTTGAATCGTTGAGAATGTAGTCGCTGGCATTGATACCGGAGTGAAAATGCGTGTCGATGAAGCCGGGAGAGACGAGACAGCCCATGGCGTCGATCTTTTTATCCACCGGTTGGGAATATTGTTTGCCGACGTACTCAATCCGATTGCCGTCGAATACGACGACGCCGTCTTTGATAATTTCGTGCTCCTTGCCGTCGAAGCCGACGACATAACCGCCTTGTATAAGGGTTTTCATTGTTTAGCCTTTCAATTTTGAACTCGAACAGGGGCAGGACTAACAAAAGAAGCTACCCAAGACAAGCGTTCCCACTAGCTATTCCGTGATGTCGGACTCGATCATCGCAGCGGGCACACGTTATCGCGCTGACAGCTCACTTCCCCAGAGCTCTTTGAGAAAGCCGCTCTTCTCCAACTGCGCAGTAAAGCTATTGTCGTAAAGCTCTTCCGGCTTTACTCTTACGTTTGTTCCGCTTTGCCTTGTCTGCTCGATGGTGTCGGCAACCGCTCTTTCGGGGATCGTCATCCTCCGATCCACGATTTCTCGAGCGTACACATCGTAAGACGCTTGCAGCGCTTCCTGGTCTTGGGTTCTCATAGCTTTGCCGATGGCCGCCTTGGCTTTGTCCGGATTTTTCTCGACGAAATAAACCGTTTCGGCGAAAGCGGCGACGACTCGTTGAACGATCTCCGGTCTCTCCCGCAGCATCTTCGCACTGGCATGCACCGAGCTATAGACAAAAGGCACACCCAACTCCACCAAACGATAGAGAACGTTGAACCCTTCGTTTTTTGCCCGGATATCCAAAGGCGGCGTGACCACAATCGCTTGAACGAAGTTCAAACGCATCGCTTGAAAACGTTCCGACTGGCTGCCTCCAACGGGACGGATCGTCACTTCGTGCTGGGGAACGTTGAATTTCCTCAAGACAGCTCTGGACAGACGCTCGGAGACGTTGCCTGCCCGTGCGATGCCGATGGTTTTCCCGCGAAGATCTTCAGGCCGGTTAATCTCTTTCCTAGAAACCATAACGTACGGGAGCTTCACCAATGGAGCCGCGACGATTTTCCCTCCGATTCCCGATGCCATGGTCGGGAGCGTCGCGTCGGCGGCGCAATAGAGAAACTGAATCTCGTCGGCTGCCAGTGCCGCCAACGACGGAGCAGAGGCTTGAATATAGATATGCTCGAAGTTTAGACCATATTTGCTGAATAGTTTATTATCGATTGCTGTATAGAGATGAACGAACCCTCCCGAAACCGCGCAGGTGGCAATTCTTAATGTCAGAGAACGCTCACCCGGCTTGGCAAGGTAGGGATTCGCGTAGGCCGCGCTTGAGACCGCAAGGATCACTAGAAGCGTCCGTGCCAGCCCCGTCGACAACAGAAGACAACCGCGAAGCAACCCATCTTTCCGCTTTCGCTGAAAACGGGAAAAGGAGTTCATGAATCGCTCCTTTCTCAATAAAATAACTAGCAGCGCCCGATAGTATGTTATTTGGTTATGCCACTCAAACGACGCGCGTTATATCGCGGGATGAAAACGACCCGGGTAAAGTGGCATCGGGCAGTGAGGAATAAGCGAAGGTAAGGGAAAGGTCAACGGCCTACCCGCGGCAGCTCACCGCCCCAAAGCTCTTTGAGAAAGCCGCTTTTTTCCAAGTTGTTGACGAAGGTATTGTCATAGATTTCTTCGGGCCGTTTTCTAATGTGGATTCCCGATGGGCGGACAAGTTCCACTGAATCGGCTACCGCCGCGGCTGGTACGATCATCCTACGATCGATGATCTCTTTGGCGTAGACATTATAGGCAACCCGCAGGGCCTCCTCATCCTTGACCCGCATCGCCTGGGAAATGGCGATTTTCCCTTTGCCCGGATTCTTTTCCATGAAAAAAATCGCCTCCGCAAACGCGGCTACGACTCTTTGGACGACTTCCGGCTTATCCCGCAGGATCCTCGAATTCGCATGCAGAGAGCTATAGATAAACGGGAAATCGAGATCCACTAGACGATAAAGCACGTTGAACCCATCGTTTTTCGCCCGAACATCGAGGGGCGGCGTGACGACGACCCCTTGAACCACATTTGCCGCCATCGCCTGATAGCGCTCCGACTGGCTGCCACCAATGGGCCGGATCGTAACCTCATCGGCCAGGTTGAATTTCTTGAGCACTGCGTGGGACAACCGCGCGCTCAAATCACCCGGGCGACTCACACCCAGCGATTTGCCTTTGAGATCTCCGGGGCGTTTGATCTCTTTTCGAGTTACCAGTACGTAAGGAAGTTTCACCAGCGGTGCCGCCACCAATTTGGCATCGACTCCGGTGGCAAGCCCGGGAATCGTTGCCTCCGCAGCGCAATAGAGAAACTGAATCTCATCAGCGGCAAGCGCTACTAAGGAGGCATTGCTGCCGCGGATGAAAATATGCTCCATCTTGATTCCGTATTTCTCGAAGATTCCGTAGTCCAAAGCCGTATACAGATGCGCAAAGCCGCCGGAAACTGCGCAGGTGGCAATTCTGAGGGTGACCGGTTTTTCTCCCGGCTTGGGTAAATAAGGATTAGCGTGGGCTGGAACGATGAAAACGAAGACAAAAAGCGCTATCAAAAGACTCTTTACGACTGGAATGACACCCTGCGTCAGTGCTGAACGCCCTTGCATCCTCCGGGGAGAACAACTCGTCATAAGAGCCTCCTACGAGTCTCAGCAGCGCCGAATCTTAGTTCATTTTGGCCCGCCGCTCAATGGCGGAACCGTGACGCGTTCGGACTGAGAGTGGCGCGTCAAGTTCAGGTTTTGCGTAAGTATTAGATAGCGAAGCGAAAATGAATGATGTCGCCGTCCTGGACGATATAGTCTTTGCCCTCGAGTCTGAGCTTGCCGGCTTCTTTACATTTCGCCTCAGTGCCGAGAACAACGAAGTCCTCATAAGCAATCACTTCGGCACGGATAAAGCCACGCTCGATGTCGCTATGAATCTTCCCTGCAGCTTTGCGCGCGATGGTCCCCTGAGTGATCGTCCAGGCGCGAACCTCGTCTTCCCCCGTCGTAAGAAAACTTATCAGATCCAGCAGCCGGTAAGACGCCCTGATAAACCTTTCCCGGGCCGGTTCTTGGATGCCAATCTCCTTCAGGAATGCCTCGCGATCATTTTCATCCAGCTGCGCGACCTCCATCTCAACCTTTCCCGCCAAAGCCAGACCGTCCAATCCGCGCCGCTTCAATTCATCCTGGTAAGCCGCTGACAGGGGCTGACCGGCTTTATCGTCAGCCCGATTAAAAAGCACCAAAACCGGCTTGCGACTAAGAAACCCGAAACCTGAAAGAAGATTCTCGTCATCGGCGCTGAACTCGAGGTTTCGCAGACTCTCTTCATTCTCCAAAGTTGTCGCGCAACGTTCCAGCAGCGCTTCTTCCTGCGGCCGTGCCTTCTCCTTTTTCAAACGGGTTCGACGATTCTCCACGACGGTGAGGTCCGCGAGGATCATCTCGGTGAGCAAGTCGTTGAGCTGTCGGGGCGGATCAGCATCGGGCTCGAAGTCGCGCAGGACCAAAGCCATGGCATCGACCTCGCGCATCTGAGTTATCAGGTTACTGTTCCCCTTGAGATCTTCGTCATTTTGACTAGCCGGAAAATCGGTAAAGCGAATCTCGGCGTAAGTGGTTTTTTTCGGCTTGAAAACCTGCGACAGTTTGTCAACGCGCGCATCGGGCACCTTGATAACCCCGAGATGAACCTCTTCCTTGCCACCGTAACCGCCGACCTGCGCCCGCAGGCCCGTGAGCATGTTGAATACGGTCGTTTTCCCCGCGCCGCGATGGCCAATTAAACCTACTTTCATTCAGCCAATTTCTCCCAATCGATAACTTAGGCGCCTCAATCTAGCAGGAAATACATGCCGAAGAAAATCGGTCGTCATCAACTCGCCAACTGCTGGCGCACTTGCTTCCGATCCAGCTCTCTCAGAACCGTCTCCTTCCACCGGATCAACCCCCGTCGCACATAGTTCGGATCAAGAGCAACACCCTCGCAGATATTATCAAAGGAGAACAGGTAGGAATTGTCATCATTGAGAATCCACTCTTCGGCCTCACGAAACAGCGACTGCTTGCGCGGGGTAACGGCCGTTACATTATCCTGGAAACAGACAACCGCGTCTTCCAGGACAGCCAGCATGAGCAACTGTTCGGGCTGCAAATGAAATCGTCGCCGGTAGGTCGAGAGATATTGTACAGTGACCAGAATGTCGGGCTGAAAAACCGCAAGGGCTTTTTCTTCCCAGGGAGAACTTGCTTGATTAACCCCTTTGACCCAGAGCTTGGAACGACGATTATCGTAGGACATTTGTGGCTTGAATCGTTTTTGAGACTTCATTGGAATTTCTCCGCACGGTTTGGCAACAACATTGGCTTTGCATTGTTCCGTTGGTGTGGGCGCATACGCAGAAGCCATGCCCCGTAACTTCAACAGTCTACGAGCCACGGACAATACAACACAGGCCCCTAAATTCCGGACAGAGGCCGCCGAGATCGAAAGCGCGACTATCAACCCAGTCAAAGGGGGACAACGAGGATGCAGGGGATCAAAGTAAGAGAACGAGTTGGAGAATCTGCAGCGAAACTTTCGGCGTGTGGATACGAGTAACAAGCGGCGCACGGATTGGCTCGGCAAAATCGGTCCAAGCCAAGCGAATTTCTTCTAAGTCCGGTCGCGTCGAGCACGGCACCTCGCCGGTCTCAGATCTGAGGCCGAAGCGAAACGCGTACTGAGTCAGCTGAACGACACCGTTAGCCGGAAGCCGATGTAGTTCTACCCTAAGGCGTGGCCAGGGAGACCGGGAATCATGCGCGGCGAAACTCAAAGCAAACGCCCCGAGGGTGAAGCAGAGCAACATCCCAAGTATAGCCAATGCTTTAAACAGCCGCGTCATATAATTCTTCCTGACCGCCTTCACGCTAGCAATCTTTCAGGGAAAGTCAACACAGCTCCACCGTGGAACGCGCCTCAGCCGACGGGAGATGGCTTCAAGGGTTTAAAAAATGGTAAACTTTTTTCGGAGGCTTGCTCTATCGTTTGCCGCTTCGCCGGATACGCCTGCGCCGTTAGCGGTTGACCCATTAGGTCAAGATGGGTAGATTAGAACCTCATGTCATTGGCAACTATTGAAGAAGCGATTGCTGAGATCCGACGCGGGAAAATGGTCATCCTGATGGATGACAAAGACCGCGAGAACGAGGGTGACCTCTGTATGGCGGCGGAGAAGGTCACTTCTCAATCCATCAACTTCATGGCCACCCATGGGCGGGGGCTCATCTGTCTTCCGTTGACTGAAGAACGGGTGAAGCATCTGCAGCTCTCAATGATGGTTTCCGAAAACACGTCTCCCTTCGGTACCGCTTTTACGGTATCCGTTGACGCCACGTCAGAAATCACCACCGGTATTTCCGCGGCCGATCGCGCGAAAACGATTCTCGACGCCATCGCCGACGATGCAAAACCTCAGGATCTCGTCACCCCCGGCCACATCTTTCCATTGCGCGCAAGAAACGGCGGTGTTTTGGTCCGAGCGGGTCAAACCGAGGGTTCCGTGGA
>Ga0184626_10000461_pt1 | contig 12596 bp, 9 predicted proteins | sample PLM3_60_b1_FD_133142 | JGI IMG/M metagenome (GOLD analysis project Ga0184626, IMG submission 133142) | Groundwater sediment microbial communities from an aquifer in East River, Colorado, USA - PLM3_60_b1 | ecosystem: Environmental > Terrestrial > Soil > Riparian zone | place: USA: East River... | reverse complement strand
GTAAAGATCGAACCCGCGCTCCGACAGCGTCATAGATGGCGTTACCGACCGCCGGCGCAACCGTAACGATGGTCGTTTGAGACATCCCTTTAGAACCGAAAGGGCCGGGTCCATCGCCGCCCTCCATGACTGATGTCTGCATCGAAATCGGCAGGTCCTTCAAAACGGGCAGGCGGTATTGAAAGGGATCGGCATTCATTATCTGGCCGTCCGCATAAACAATCTCCTCGAACAAGGCATGGCCGAATCCCATCACGGCGCCGCCGAGAAGCTGGGCGATGGCCGATTTGTAATGAAGCATCTCGCCGGCGTCGACAGCCACCGCATATTGAAGAACTTCAAACTCTCCGGTTTCCGGATCCACTTCCACTTCGGCGATGGCCGCGCTGGGCGCCCAATGATCCATTCCGGCAAACGACGATGAATCCACTTGTACCGGCGGCGCTCTGTAAGCCCCCATGCTTTTGATCGTCGCGTCCGGTCCAAGGAGACGGACAATTTCAGCGAACGAAAAGCTGCGTTCGGCGCGGCAAACATGCCCTTGCACCACGGTCCATTCGTCCGGACTCCCGCCCTTCAGTTTTGCAGCCGTCTGGATCATTTCCTGTTTCAAGTTTTCACAGGCGTTGTAGACTGCCGTTCCCAATTGAATAGTGGTGCGCTGCGAGTTGACTCCCATAAACGCAAGCCGCAAAGAGGTGTCCGGCATGGCCACAGAAACCTGTTCCTGCGGAATATCCAATGACCGCGCCGTGATGACGCTAATGAGATTGAAGATGCCTTGACCCAGGTCGGGCGCGTTGTGGCGCATTGTGATAGTGCCGTTTGTATCCACGACCGCCATGGCGTCGGTTTGTCCGCCGCCAAAGGATCCATGCCGCAACGATAAAGCCATCCCTTTGCCGCGCAGGCGCCCGAGTTTGGCCACCTGCGAATCGTTCCCGTTCGGAGCATCAACGGAGTTTTCTGTCGCTGAAGTCACCCTATCGATCAGCTCCAAAAAGTCGGTGTCCATGTGCGGCGTGCCTTTGGTAACAAACTCCCCTCGGACCAAAACGTTCTTTCGTCGAAATGCGACGGGATTGATGCCGAGTTGGCGCGCCACGCTGTCCATCATGCATTCAACCGCCCACGTGGTCTGGACCTTTCCCGTGGCGCGCGTATGTCCCGCCGGAACCTTGTTGGTGTAGGCGCAGCGCCCAAACACCTTCAAGTTCGGAATTCGATAGCAACCCCATCCCGAAATGACTGCGTTATGAGTGGCCGTCGCCGCGCCGGTTGTATAGGCGCCTGTGTTCACGACCAACTCGACTTGAAGAGCTGTGATGGTCCCATCGAGCTTCACGCCGATCTTCGCCTCGAAGAGCATCGCGTGACGGGAATTTTGCAGGAAACTTTCTTGCGCGGACGGAACCAGCTTGATCGGTCGACCGCCGATTTTTCTCGACAGGAATAAGACGGCTAGGTGGGCGTTGATTATATTCTTTGAGCCGAAGCCGCCGCCGATGTAGGGCACCCGCAGGCGCACACTCTCCGGCTCGAGCTTGAAGAAATGTGCGATTTCATTGCCGTCCCGATAAGGCGCGTTGGTCGGCACCAACAAATCGATTTTTCCATCTGCGAATTGAGCGATGCAGCCGCCGACATTTTCCATGGGATGATGAAACATTGCCGGCGAAGCGTAGGTCTCCTCAAAGATGCGATCCGCCGCTTTGAATCCTTGCTCGATATCACCCCAATCGAGCTTGTCTTCGAGAAGAAGATTGCTGCCTTTCTTCTCATGCACCAGCGGCGCGGCCGGGCTTAGCGCCTCACGGCCGTCGTACACGTGCGGCAGAGGCTCATACCGGACATCAATGAGATCGACCGCTTGCTGCGCCGCGCGTAAATTTTCCGCGGCGACAATGGCAACGACTTCGCCGTTGAATCGAACTTTGTCGATGGCAATGAAAGGCTGATCTTCGGTCAGTTTGAAATGCTCGTTTCTCGGCAGCGGCCGCAGCGGATGAAAATCTCCCAGATGATCTCGATGCAGCACACCGACAACCCCGGGTAATCGTTCCGCTTCGCTGGAGTCTATGGAAATAATTTTGGCGTGCGAGTATGGGCTCGTCAGCACCGCGCCATATAACAAACCGGCGGGCTCGGGGAGATCTTCGATGTATTTTGCGCTGCCGGTTACTTTCGGGCGCATGTCGATGCGCGGGGAGTGCTGTAAACGCTCCTTTGTTGCTATTTTGGCAGACATAATATCGGACTCCTGAAAAGCTAGTTAAACCAATCGGTCGCCTATTTGGCTACACCCAGTTCTCTTTGTGCCTCGCGCAGAAAACTATCGTCGACGATTTCGCTGGTCGGTATAAGTCGGGTAATGCCCAACGAATTTCGAAAGCCGTCGATGACGACGCGCAGGCCATCCTCCGGGATGTTCGCGTCGTGACTAAAGAACTCCCATGCCGAATCATAGGACGCAGCGGCCAGCTCGGGCTTCGTTTTCGTCCAATCGATCAATACGCGGATCGTTCCGTCGCGATTTTTACGAATGTAGTTGTTCGCCTTGATCAGCGCGCGAATCGCTCGCTTTACCTGATCGGGCCGTTCTTTGATTTTTCTCGTGTTGGTTCCTAATCCATTGTAAGGGAAAGTAAAAATATCGCCGGCTCGCGCCAGCACATTGAACCCGAGCTTTTTCCCTTCATAATCGATCGGCGGCGCGACGATGATCGCATCGACAATTCCTTCCTTGAGCGCCGCCAGCCGAGAGGCATCGGTGGGCAGAGCGATCGCCTTTATCTCCTTTTCGGGGTCTACGCCAAAATGCTTGAGCAACATTCTGCCCACCACGTCCGGGGTTGACCCATAGGAAGGAATTCCTATGGTTTTTCCGCGCAACTCCTTAATGGATTTGAGACCAGGTTTGGCCACAAAAACGATCGGCGTTCGATCCTGCGAGCACGCGACCAGTTTCAGAGGCGCGCCTTTGATCGCGGCGCCGATCAAAGATCCTATGAGCGCCGAGAAATCCACATCGCCCGTTACCGCCGCCGTAGTCGCTACGTTCGGATTCATGCGGATCACTTCGGAGTCAAAGCCCTCTTCTTTAAAGAAACCTCTCGAGTGAGCGACGCCCATTGAGAGACTTGACAGATTATAGTTCGACACGGCGATTCGAAGCCGCTCGGCGCTGTAAAGATCCGCGGGCAAGATAAGTACTAGAAACAACAGTCCAAAGAATTTATATCGGTTGGGTGTTTGAACGTTTTTACCGGGTTGCAACATTGCGGGGGCGCGGCCTCCTGTTACGAATACGTTAGTAGGCACTGCGTGCCTGGGGAGGAACAGATCGTTCGCGATGTCGCGGATTGGATCGTGCGGCTGAATATCATGAAGTTTGAGGGGGGGGGCTCTTTGCGCCAATTTCGTAATCACTTCGGCAGATGCCACAAAGTTCTACTTTTAAGACAGTATCGTTTTGCGCAGGCTCGGGAACCGCAAATTGACGCATTTCAATCTTTCGTATGTCGGTAACAACAGTGGTTTGCGACTGTGTAGCTGCCATAGGAGTGATCCTTCAAAGAACCTAGAATAAGCAATTATGTCGAGTACGATTGCTTTGCTGCGCGCCGAACGTCGATGGGCAGTCACTTAATTTTGTCACTTAACAAGCAACGGAATGAGTTTAGCCGCGTCCTCGTAGGTCTCCAACCGGTCCACCGCTTCGATCAATTTTTCGATGCGCTCTTCGGCTAACACCGCGCGGGCCATTTTGCGAAACTTCGTCCTCAGCACGTCGCGGCTCACCATATTATGTGGCGAACCGGGTGGATAGGCTTCGAACGCTTTATAGGTCTTACCGTTGGAAAGCTTTACTTCCATTGTCGTGTTGTAGTTCTGATCCTTTTTCGCATTGGGATCGGCGTAGCTCTTAACTTTTTTTGCCAGAGCCAGCACTTTTGGATCGGTCCACAGTTTTGGGTCCATGTAAAAACTCAGATCGTTGTCGTTTTTCAACAATCGGATCGCTAGAGAGAACGGCAGACTAAATTGCGCGCTGGCAGTATCGTGTGGCTCGTAAATTGCCCCCCCATGGGAAAGCGATGTCTCGGAGATCCCGACGCGTATCTCATCGATATCGTCCGCGCTGAAGTGGTGTTCTTCGATCATCTTGGTCAGCGTATAGATGACGCCCTGCACTGTGGCGACACAGGGGTAAAGTTTGAACCAGAGCCGCATGATTTTAAAATCGCTGCCGAGATCCCGGGTGATCCCCTCCGGCTCCACCTCGTCGGCGAAGACTTTCAAGAAACCGCGCTTGCCTTCGATGATGGTCGGCGGCCCGGTGAGCCCAAGCTGTGCGAGCATCGCTGCTTGAATACCGCCGCGGGCGGCGATGCCGGCAATCACGCGCTTCACTTCGCCGCCGGTCTGATCGTATTCCATCGTGCCGCTAGAATGCATGCCGGCGATTCCGAAGGCATGTAGTATTTGGCCGTCATTCAAGTGCAGCAGTCTTGCCGCCGTCGTCATCGCACCGAAAGGAGCGCCGATGCCGTGACTATGAAAGCCTCGCTTGCCGGACGAAGGCCGAACCGCCGCTAGTAAGCGATACATTACGTCGCACCCGACTACGACGGCGGCAAGGAAATCTTTGCCGGTGCTGCGCTGCTTTTCGCATAGCGCCAGCGCAACCGGCACTGTCGCGGCGCCGAGATGACCTCCGGCGGCAAAGCCGACATCGTCGAGTTCGCAGCCTTGGCCAAAGGTTGCGTTGACGAATGCGGCGTCCAGGGTTGGAGCTTTGGTGCCGTAGTTGACAATGGTGCTCTCGGCACGCCCGCCCATATCGGCGACGTAGCGATAGGCAATCTTGTTCCATTCCAAGGTCGAGCCGATCAGCTCGACGCCGAGCTGATCGAGAATACAGTCCTTGGCTTTTTCGATCGCCTCCGGCGGAATATCTTCATAGCGCACCCTGGCTGTATGGGTCGCGAGCATTTCGGTAATACCAGTTGCCATTCTCGTTTCTCCTCTATACTCAAAAACTCAGCCGAAACCGTTCATACTGACTCTGCTTTAGCTACCAAAATACCCGCGCCCGCAGCCAGCGCCGCCGCACCCGTTCCGCAGTAACCTACTACCAACATGTCGGTTTCATCGTCTCACATCGCGTTGCCTCCGTGCCTCTTCTCGCGTCATTTCAAGCCAAAAATTTCTTTGAATTCTTTGTCGTAGCGCGCATAGTCCTTTGCGAGGGCGATGTCGCTGACGTACAGCTTGATGCCTTTTCGCTGCAGATCGTCCGGCTCGATTCCGCTTCGCGCCGAGTTGCGACCGAAGCCGCGGAGAATTTTTTGCCCTTCTTCGGAAAGCGAAAAATCGATGAACAGCTTGCCGACATTCGGATGCGGCGCGTAGCGCCCCAAAGCAATTGGCGTAACACGGCTGACGACGGGCGTGATCGGCAACGACTCGACCGGAGCGCCGCGCTTTTTCGCGGACTGCACCAGGTGGTCGTAGTCGTTAACAGCGAGGGGCGCCTCGCCCGAGGCCAAGACCTGGGTGATCAGCGTCCGGCCGGGCCGGAAGCTGAGGTCTTGCTTGGCCAAACCGCGCATCAGTCGCAAGCCTTTCTCCCTGCCGAGAATTTGCAGCATGCTCGCGTACCACTCGGTCTCGCGACTATCCATGAGCATTTTGCCCTTCCACTTCGGATCGAGCAGGTCGTCATAACTCCTGGGCAGCTCCTGTGGCTTCAAGAGATTGGTGTTGTAGGCCATCACGCTGGCATTGTGATAGGCGCTCACCCAAAAGCCTTCTTTGTCTTTGAAATCTTCCGCGAAGGTGCGCCGTTCCGGCGATTCATATTTTTGAAACAAGCCCTCTTTAAAGATTTCGTAGAACTGGAAACTGGTGGCGGAAATCACATCGAATAAATGGGCACCGCCGCGGTGTTCCTGGAGAACCTTGACAACAACCTGGGTGCTGCCGAGACGAAGCAGCTTTGGTTCGATAAAAGGATATTTTTTTTGGAACGCATGGACCATCGCCGTGCCGTCGCGAATGTCCGTCGTGCTGTAATAAACGAACACCTTCTCTTCTTTGGCTTTGGCGATGATGGCATCTTTGTCCTGCGCCCAGACGACTGCCGCGAGCGAGCTGACCAAAAACCAGACCGCAATGAAGCCTATTGGATAACGTTGGCAATGCACGTTGGACTCCTCCCGTCAGAAAATGACTGCGCCGTTTGCCTGAACGGCACTAGGAATGTTTCGCCTTGGCAAAGTCAGCCGCGCTCGTTCCCGCCAACCGGCCGAACACCGCGCCTTTCATCAAACCCGAACCGCCGGGGTAGTTGTTAAAAAAGGATCCGCCGGTAATTTCACCCGCAGCGAAAAGTCCGCTGATCACGTTTCCACTGGTGTCTTTGACTTCGCCGCCTTCGGTGATGCCGACGCCGCCGAAAGTAAACGTTATCCCGCACGTCACCGGAAAGGCATAATAAGGCGGCGTGTCCAATCGCTGCGCCCAATTCGATTTCACCGGGCTAATGCCATGGGCGCACTTGCCGTCATGTTTCGATGGATCGAACGGCGCATCGTTCACAGCGTCATTGAACTCGTTAACGGTCTTGACGACATTTTCCCAATCAAGTCCCGGCAGTTTTTTTGCCAGCGCTTCAATGCTGTCCGCAGAGACATGAAAGCCCCGGTTGTACTCCGAGCGCAGCAGCGGGCGAGTTTTGCTGTCGAAAATTTGGTAGGCCGTGCGCCAGGGTAAGCGCAACACTTCGCGGCCGCACTTCGCGTAGGTGTAGCTGAAAAAGTCCTCGCCTTCGTCGACGAATCTCTTGCCGTTGATGTCGACCATGATGCCGTAGGGATACGAGTAGCGGTGCTCGTAGGCGCACTCGACGTCGGGAGCTTCTGAGTCGACCAGCACCGCGTGGCAACCGCTCCAGTGGCCGATCGGCTGCGCGCCGACCCCTAACGCGATGTTGAGCACTTCACCTGTGTTGTAGCGCGAGCCTCGCACTTTCACTAAATCCCACCCCGTGCCGAGATAGCGCGCGCGCATTTCCGGATTGGCTTCGAAACCGCCAGCGGCCAGTACCACAGCGCGGCTCTCGAAGTCGACCAACCCTTCTCTTGTTTGAACTCGGACACCCGTGACTTTGCCCTTTTGATCGACAGTCAAAGCCGTGGCTCTTGCTTCATAAATAATTTCGACGCCTTGGTTTTCCGCGGCCGGAAATAGCATCTCCACAAGACCGAGGCCGCCGTCGTTCACGGAAATTACCCGGCCGGATGGAAATTTGATCTTCCCACCCATCTTGAAGGCGTGAGTGCTGGTGGAAAGGATCCATTTAACGTTCAAGTCCGTCAGCCAGCGAGCCGTAGCATAGGATTGATCGACGAGAATATTGGTCAGTTTCTTGTCGGCCGCGTACTCGGTCACTTGCATGACATCTTCGAAGAAATCCGAGGTAGAATACGTGCCAACCTCCATGTTCGCTGCTTCTTCATCCGTCAGGTCGGGCAGCATCGGGCGCATATCGTCGAGGCTACTGTAGGTGAAGCGAAAGCCGCCGCCGGAAAATCGCGTGTTGCCACCGCGCACGGACTTGGGACATTTATCCAGGAGCAGCACGCGCGTCTGCGCTTGCCGCGCCGCCAGCGCTGCGGATAAACCGGCGTTGCCGGCACCGATCACGATCACGTCATATATTGTTCCTGCCATAGAGATCGAATCCTCCTCGTTGTTCGCCCGTTTCAATCAATCATGAATTGCCAGCAGGGGAAAAATTTCCCCGATATTAGCGACCTCTTCCAGCCGCCAAGCCCAATCGAGAAACGCTCGACAGCGCGCCATTCCCAGCAACGGCTCCGCCAATCGGATAAACTTTTCCTCTACCTCTGCGTCCGATAACGGGTTTTCCGGATGTCCTTTGGGATATGCGACATGGACCCCGTGCCGCACACCGGCGAAAGTTTCCGCGACAAGCCGACAGTTCCATTGTGCCGGGTATTGTTTCGTGAAGGCCGGATCTTCACGCAGAGAAACTTTCGCCATCAGCTCGATCACATCTTTGTCTAAGAACCGCTCCGAATCGAAAGTACGCGACGTTAGCGCGCCGTCGAGCAGCGCTACCGCCACGCAAAACGGCACGCTATGATCGGCGGTCTCGCGCGATTTTGGCGCCCATTTTTCTGCATCGGTTGCGCCGCGCCCGAGCAAACGCTGATAAGATTCCACGACCAGTGATTTGATTTCCGCAGGTTGAACTTTCTCGCGTAGCTTGATGGCCGCATCGACAGCTCCCTGCGCGCTGTAGAAGACCGGCCAATTTTTGAGATAGACGATTGCGGCACGCAACGGCGGAGAGCCCAATCGCGAAAGGTCCAAAGGCCCGCTCACTTGCTGCACAAAGCCGCTTTTCCCCTCGAACGACAGATATGGGCCGCTCACGCCTGCTTGGGCGAGTAGACAAGCGAAGACACCGTTGCGGCAGGCATTGGCCGACGCCATGCCTTTCCACATCGACAGCTCGCCTAAGCGCGTTTGTCCCAAGGTGACGTTCGCTGTAACCGCCAAACACAAACAATCTCGCAACCCACTCTGGGAAAGCTTGAACGCCTTGCCGGCTCCGAGGGCGGCGGAGAACGATGTGTAGGTCACATAATCCCATCCCCGCTCTCGTAAACCGACAGCATCGACGAGGGTGCAAAGAACTTCATAGGCGACCGCGACGGAGGTGATGAACAAAGACCCGTCTGCATGCGTCACATCTGCTGCTGCCAAGACAGAGCCGATCAAATCGCTGGGATGGGGACCGTCGTTGCCGAAATAGTCGTCGTTTAAATCGAGGCAGCGGATCATCGTCGTATTGGCGAAAGCGGCCATTTCAGGCGAGCTTTTCCAATTCGCGCCGATCACGCCGGCTTCAACGGTGCCGCGGACCTGTCGAGCGAGACCGCGCGCGATCTTTGCCGGCCCCTCGTCATAGGCCGCGAGAGCGCAGCCGATCGTGTCGATGAAGCGTAGTTTGATCGCGTGCAGAACCGGCGCTTCGACGTTGTCGAAGGCAAACGAATCGGTAAAACGAACTAATTTTTCTTCGATGGGGTCCATCGGACAGCTTGCATCGCTAGCGCAGTTTGAAAACTTCCTTCCAGATCTTTTCATACTTGGGATATTCTTTGATATCGTCGACACCCAACGGATAGAGTCGTTCCGGCTTGATCGAATCGATCGGTTTTACTTTTGGATGAGCCGGCGCCCTGCCGCCTTCAGCGTAAACCTTTTGCCCTTCTTCGCTGGCCGCCCATCGAGCGAAAAGCAGCGCGGCATTCGGATGGGGCGCATCTTTAAAGATCGCCGTGGCATTGATCGATCCGATACCTTCACTCAACATGAAATTCACCGGTGCGCCTTTCTTCATCCGTCCAGGAAATTGATGCGCATAACAGGTTACGCAGAGCTTTGCCTGGCCACCGGTCAGTAACTCAGTTAGTTGCGAATGGCCTTTATGAAACTCCACACCATTGGCAGCGATGGCACGCAACAAAGCCGTCGCTTTTTCATCGTTTTTGAACTTGTGCTTGGCGATGCCCATGAGAAATTCGAAATCCCTCGGTTCGGCAACCAACGAACCCTTATACTTCGCATCCGCCAAATCATCGATCCGCTTCGGCTCGTCGGCCTTCTTGAGCAAATTGGTATTCCAGGCGACAACGATAAACTGCAGGTTCGACGCGACCCAATAGGGGCCTTTCATAATCGTCGGGTAGCCAGAGTATTCCGGTAGTGTTACTTCGAGCAGAAGCTTCTGATCGTGCATCTGCAGCGCCGTTTCGAGCGGCGCTTGAAAAATATCGCCCACAGTCTTGCCGCCGCGCGCCTCGGCCACGGCACGGGCGACTAAATTATCCGACGTGATATCCACATGGTTTATTTTGATGCCGGGGAAGCGTTTCTCGAAAACCGGCAGAATTTTTTCGGCATTGACTTGCGCCAGCGTGCCGTAAAAATTGACCACCCCCTCCTGCGCCGCCTTTCGGGAAAGCTCATCCAATGTTTGTGCGCCGAGCCGTGAATAAAATAGAACGACGATTAGTGAAGCGTTGAAGCATCTCATCGATAAGATCTTTCCGTTTAACGTCATCGAATTTTCCTCTCTTCGTCAAAAAAGCGTAGCGTACATGCCATCAGGGCATCGTCATAGGAGAAAATGTCGCACCGACATCTTCAGCGCTGTCAATGCGCTCGACTCCAGCAACGACCGCATTGAGCTTCTCGTCGTTCAGTGCGGACTTGCCGAGCCGGTAGAATTTTTCTTTTAGCTCATCAGGCGTCAATGGATTTTTATAACCGCCCTTGGGCGCCGCCAAGGAACCGCAAACCTCTCGCTTATCGGTTAAATGGATTTTCATCTGGCAGGCAAAACGACGCGCGCCCACCGCTGTCGGATCTCCGAATAGCTCAATTTTTTTTCCGATCTCCAACATCGCCGAATCATCCCACATCGCCGGATCCAGGTACTGCCGCAAATCGTTGTCGCCTGTAAGCAATCGCAGCGCGAGGGAAAACCGCAAACTGAATTGCGCTTCGATAACTTCTTTGGGCTGATAAATCGTGCCGCCGTGCAGCAGAATGCCCTCATTGACACCGACATCGATCTTGGCAACCTGAATAGGCTCGATGTTGTTTGTCCGGATTAGATTATCGAGTAGCTCGATGGGCGAATGCTGACTGGCATTGACCGGAAATCGCTTCATTGCCGCGTGGTACAGGGCTAAACTGTCGCTCCCAGCTTGGAGATCTTCGACGATCGGTTCGACATTACAGCCGCCTGACATCACCCTGAGAATGCCGCGTTCGCCTTCAAAAATCGTCGGCGGACCAGTAAGGCCGATTTGCGCCAGCAGCGCTGAACGGAGCCCGCCGCAGCACGCCATACCGTTATGCAACCGTTTTACTTCCCCGCCGCTTTGATCGTACTCCATCGTGCCGCCGGCATGGCTGCCCGCAATGGCCAGCGCGTGAGTCATCTGCGCGGGATTGAGGCGAAGAATCCTGCCGGCTGCAGCGGCCGCGATAAATACCCCGACGGTGCTCTGCGCGTGATAGCCGCGCCGCATTAACTCTGGCAAGAGGGCGCGACCAATCCGCCAGCCGACCTCGTAGCCGGCGACCATCGCAGTAATCAGGTCTTCGCCAGAGACGCGCTGCTTTTGCGCCAACGCGAGGATGACCGGCACCGCTGCCGCGCCCGGATGGCCGCCACCTTGATCGTAATAATCATCTAGTTCGCAACCTTGGGCGAAAGTCCCGTTCACCAAGACGGCATCGTCAATCGGAACCGGATCGCCATACTTTACAATTCGGGCCGGGCCGCTACTTTTGTTGTCTTTCACAAAGCGATACACCGGCTGATTCCACGGCATAGTGGCGCCGATCAATTGGCAGCCCAATTGGTCTAACAACAGGTCCCGGCAGCGTGCAGCGGCGTCAACCGGGATATGCCGGTAATCCAGATCGCAGATGAAACCAGCAAGTCTTTGCGCCGCGGTTTGTCGCAGATCCATAGAGCTCATCTTTATCTCAGCTGCTTGCCACCACCGCTGGCGCGAACACCAGCCGCCGCGCGCATAACGCTTGTGCCGGAAGCGGCGCTCCCCAGCTTGAGAGAAAGTTCATCAGCACACTTTTTGACGAGTTCTACGAGTTTCGCTCTCCCTTTCGCCTGCAACCTAAATGGCGTCAGGGTGATGGTTAGCGAATAAGGCACCCGGCCCTCGCTGTCGAATATCGGCGCACTGATGGCGCACAATCCATCCATCACCCGTTCGCCACAACTGAAGGCGAAACCGCGTTTTTTTATACGAGCAAGCTCCGCGGCCAATTTCTTAGGATCGGTGATCGTGCGCGGCGTCAGCGCCTTCAGCCCATGCGATGATTTGAGATAATGACGCAGCTCTTCTAATGGGAGATACGCCAATAAGATCTTACCGCTTGCACCGGCATGAGCCGGAAACTGATCCCCTACTCTAATGGAGTCTCGCAGCACTTCTTTACTTTCCACCTTCTCGATGCACACGCGTTTGCCGTCGCGAAACTCATGCAATACGGCATTTTCCCCCGTGAGGTCGCGTAGCCGTTCCATTATCGGCAACGCGCTTTTTCTTATTTCGAGGCCTTCGCGTGCTACCGAGGCAAGATAGAAAAGGCCCGGACCAAGGCGATAAAGCTTAGTCGTCCCATCTTGCTGGATCAGCCGCCGCGACATCATCACCTTCAACAATCGACGAACCGTACTCGGAGGAAATCCCAAGTTGCGGCTGATTTTAAACAGCGATTGTTCGGGGTGGTGTGATTCGAATGAATAAAGCAGATCGATAGATTTTTCTAAAACTCGGGCGCCGGGTGCTTGAGATTCCATATTGTGGAATAGACTTTCACGAGATTGTGCCCCTTAGTACTACTGTGTTACAAATAAAACGGTTTTATGTTATGGTAGTTCATACAGGAGGAGAACGACCATGGCAAAGCTGGCCGAATACGAACGGTACATGAAGTATCTATGCGAAGCATTGGGG
>Ga0184626_10000460_pt1 | contig 12599 bp, 17 predicted proteins | sample PLM3_60_b1_FD_133142 | JGI IMG/M metagenome (GOLD analysis project Ga0184626, IMG submission 133142) | Groundwater sediment microbial communities from an aquifer in East River, Colorado, USA - PLM3_60_b1 | ecosystem: Environmental > Terrestrial > Soil > Riparian zone | place: USA: East River... | reverse complement strand
GCAGCGCCAGCGCCGGCAGAACCGGCGGCACCGAGTGGTGAAATGAAGGCCCCCGCCGACCAGCCTTCGGGCGGAGCGCCGATGGAGAAGAAAGACGAGGGAACTAAAACCAAGTAAAGGTGAATTAACTTTACCGCGGTTTTTGATAACCGAAGAAGAAGGGGAAGGGTATGTATCCTTCCCCTTTTTTGCGATCTTGGTCCGGGGTAGTGGTTTTTGGCGACAGATTCTAACATGACGTTAACGGAGCACCTCGAAGAGCTCCGATGGTGTTTGCTCAAGTCTTTGGCCGCGATAATCTTAGCCTCCGGACTCTGTTATTTTTTTTCGGACGCGATTTTCAGATTCACGGTGGCTCCGCTTCGACAGAGCCTTCGTCCCGGGCAAAGTCTGATTGGGACCGGAGTTACCGAAGCATTTTTTATTGAAATAAAAGTAGCCATAGCTGGGGGAGTTTTTTTCTCCTGTCCGGTTATTTTCTACCAGATCTGGCGCTTTATTGCTCCGGGTCTTTCGGGGGCCGAGAAGAGGCTGGTCCTGCCGTTTGTCTTGTGTGCAACGTTTTTTTTTCTGGGGGGGGCCTTTTTTTGTTACCGAATCGTTCTTCCCGTTGCGTTTCAGTATTTCATCGAGCAATACGGGACGATCGGGGTAACGCCGGCAATACGTATCGGGGAATATTTTACTTTTTTTTTTCGTATGGTTTTAGCCTTTGGTGTGACCTTTGAGCTGCCGGTTTTCACATTTTTCCTAGTGCGTCTGGGCATTTGGAATTATCGGCTGATGCTCAGTACTTTTCGCTACGCTATCGTTGTTATATTTATTGTGGCCGCGATCCTTACGCCGACACCCGATATCATTAATCAATCACTTTTAGCGGGTCCTATGCTTTTGCTGTACCTATTGAGTATCGGCGTGGCTTATCTGTGGCGGAGGGATTGACGAAATTATTTTATTTAAGAAGGGATGATCGACCATCATGATCTTGCTGGTAATCACCATTAGTTGCTTATCTTTGTTGTTTGCCGTTTACCTTGCCCGTTACGTACTCCGGCACGATATGGGTACCGATAAGATGCAGGAAATCTCCAACGCGATCAAAGAAGGCGCGGAGGCATTTCTGTCACGTCAGAACCGGACGATCATTCTTTTTTCCACTGTGCTAGCGGTTCTGATTTTCTTGCTCTATGCGTTTGTCCGGACGCCAAGTCCGGCCGATCCCGTGCCCCCGGTGCAAATGGCTTTCTGGACTACGCTCTCCTTTGTACTGGGCGCGTTGTGCTCAGTCATTGCCGGTTACGTCGGCATGTGGGTGTCGATCCGCGCCAATATTCGAACGGCGGCGGCGGTTCGATCGAGCCTCAACGAGGGGCTAAAGATCGCGATGCGGGGTGGCGCGGTGTCCGGGCTCTTCGTCGTTGCGATGAGCCTGTTGGGTGTCGGAGGCCTTTATTACCTGCTTGAAGCATTGGGCCACGATCCGCAAAAGATTCCTTTCACGATCGTCGGTTACGGTTTCGGCGCTTCCTTTGTTGCTCTTTTTGCCCAGCTTGGCGGTGGTATCTATACGAAAGCAGCGGATGTCGGGGCGGATCTGGTGGGGAAAGTGGAAGCCGGCATTCCCGAAGACGACCCTCGTAACCCAGCGGTGATTGCCGATCTAGTTGGCGATAATGTCGGTGATTGTGCCGGTCGTGGCGCCGACCTGTTCGAATCCACGGCGGCGGAAAATATCGGCGCCATGATTCTTGGAGTCGGGCTGTATCCGTTCTTCGGTTTGAAGGGAATTCTCTTTCCTCTCGTCGCTCGGGCTTTCGGTCTCATCGCATCGATTATCGGTGTCATGATTGTAAAAAGCGAGGAGAAGGAAGATCCGATGGCAGCGCTAAATCGCGGTTATTACGTCACCAGTGCTCTGGCCATTGTCGGGTTCTTCTTCGCCGCCCGGTGGATGCTTGCCGTGGATTCCGCGCAGCATCCGGAAGCAACCTCGGCTTGGTTTTATTTTTTTCTTTGCGGTGTCATCGGTATCGCTATGGCGCAAGCGTTTGTCTATATCACGCAGTATTATACAGAATACAAATACCGTCCGGTTAAGTCGATCGTAGAAGCCTCCCAGACCGGCCCGGCGACCAATATCATTGCCGGCATGGCTGTAGGACTGGAGTGCACGGCGATTCCCGTCGGTGTGATCTCCGTCGCCATCCTTGCTTCCTATTACTTGGGTAATCTGAGCGGCGTGCCACATGCGGGTCTTTTCGGTACCGCCGTTGCGACGATGGGGATGCTCGGAACCGCCGCCTATATTCTGGCTATGGATACTTTCGGTCCCATAACCGATAACGCCGGGGGTATCATCGAGATGAGCGGGCAGCCCGAAGAGGTGCGGCACAAGACAGACCGCCTCGATGCGGTGGGCAATACGACAAAAGCGTTGACCAAAGGGTATGCTATCGGCTCAGCGGCTCTCGCTGCATTTCTCCTTTTTTCTGCCTATCTGGATGAGGTTGCTCACTATGGCAGCAAACTTGAGTCGGTCAACATCGCGAAGCCCGAAGTATTCGTCGGCGGGCTTTTAGGCGCTATGTTGGTGTTTCTCTTTTCAGCCCTCGCGATTCGCGCGGTGGGCAAAGCGGCCTATTACGTGATCAACGAGGTCAGACGGCAGTTCAAGGAAAATCCCAATATCTTGAAAGGAACCGCTAAGCCCGATTACGCTCGTTGCGTCGATATCGTTACCGTCGGAGCGTTGAAGGAGATGGTGCTTCCCGGTCTAATCGCCGTTGGAATGCCGATAGCGGTGGGTCTCATCTTCCGTCTTTTCGGAATGGGCGCCGAGGTCGTGGCGGCGTTTTTGATGGTGGGGACCATTGCCGGTATTTTGATGGCCACGTTCCTGAATAACAGCGGCGGCGCGTGGGATAATGCCAAGAAGTTCATCGAAACAGGGGCGCACGGGGGTAAAGGATCTGAAACACATAAAGCGGCCGTTGTCGGGGACACAGTTGGAGATCCCTTCAAGGATACCGCCGGCCCCAGCCTGCACGTGTTGATTAAACTTCTCGCCACGATCACGCTCGTTCTGGCGCCGCTCTTCGTTTAGCCTAAATTGGTTCCAAAGAAGGCCTCTCACATAAGAGGCCTTCTTTGTTTGGGGCTCCGATAGGTTCTGCATAAAGTGAGGGTCGCGCCCATTTTAGACTGATTGTTTGAATCTCGCTTTTGTTTTCGTATGATCGATTTAGTGCCCGGATGGTGGAATTGGTAGACACACGGGACTTAAAATCCCGAGGACCCGGAAGGGTCCGTGCCGGTTCGAGTCCGGCTCCGGGCACCAAAATCAATAACTTAGCGCCCGTTACGTTCAGGAGTTTAAGACCAGTGTGTGCCCTTACTGTGTCCATTTTGTGCCCAAACCTTTAGCCTTGGTTCCCAGTTCTCACCGCGACGACGTTAGTTGTTTGTTCTTGGCTTTGGGCATACTGCCAAGTCCGACGCGCCGCTTCTCTTAGGTCATCTTCGCTCACGATGTTATAGCGGTCAAAGACGCTGCGCGTTTTGTGGCCGCTTATCATCATTGCCACCCGTTCATGGACCCCGGCCCGCACCATGTTTCTAACAGCGGTGCGCCGGAAGTCATGGAGTATCTTGGTTGTTAGCCCGGTTGCTTTACGCGCCTCGTTCCAAGCATCGCGATAGTCTTTGATGGGCTTTCCATCTTTGTGGAAAACAAAAGGACAAAGCAGGGTAGGTGAGTGTCCAGGTATCTCAGCCACCTTGCGCCGCTCCCATTGCTTTCGAATGGCTTCCAGCAGTTCGCCGTCAAGAATAACCAATTGTCCGGCGTCGTTCTTAGTCGTCCCTGGATTGAGGCGAACGGTTCGGGCATTGAGATCAACTTGGTTCCACATGAGGTCAAGGATATTCCGCTTTCGCCAGCCGGTATAATAAGCGAACGTTGCAACAGGCTGTAGGTAATCCGGTAGCGCCCCACGGAAAGCAACGAACTCACCATGCTCAAAAAAGCCGGTCCTGACATTGTTCTCCTTGAGCATTGGAATGTAAGGCTTGCGGTGGATTTTCTCCGCCTGGATTCCGAGGCTGAACATCCGCTTAAGCGCCGCGAGTTCCCGGTTGATTGTCGCATTCGCGGCTCCCGCTTCCAGCCGTTTCGCTAAGTATGCTTTGACGCGATCCGTTCCCACACTATGCGCCTTGTAGTCCCCAAAGTAGGCGAGAAGTGCAGAATCTTTGTCTTTGCCGTCTTCATCAAGGCGTTTTACCATGCGTTCGGCCTTATCTAAGCTTTTTCTGCCATTGATGCGGTAGTCGTTCAGGTAATCTTTTGCCAGTTCGCGAATCCGTACCTGTTCCGCGTCCGGGCCGATGAAACGACCTAGCGCGATTTCGCCAAGTCGTTTCTTTAATAGCTTCCGTGCATCGCTCTCTTTTTCGGACCCGCTGGTTTCCCGATACGGCTTCCCGTTGTGGTAGTACTTGACCCACCACACCGCACCACGTTGAAAAACTGACCCGTTGCCTTTTTTGCTCTTCATTTTTTCACCCCCTTTCTGCGATGTTCCTTAAGCCATGTGTCAACGGCTTGGGTTAACGCCTCGTTCATGCTGATACCCTCTTCAATCGCCGCTATTCGTAGCGTCTTGTGGGTCTCAGGGTCGAGGCGAAACACGGTTGATTTCATTTGCTTGTCCCCCTTTCTAGTTTTAATCATGCTGCTTTGATAGCATGATAGCACAAGCACAAGGGGAGTCAAGCGCTATTCTTGCGGCCCGCGTCTAAGACATGGATGGCATCGTACCCTCGCTGGCGGCGGTCTAACCATTTTTTTAGTTGCGACGGTGAAAACTTCCGATACTTGCCGACCATGATGGAGGGGATTTTCCGGCTTCGTGCCTGCGCGTGAACGTGCCCAACGTCTACGCCTAGAATCTGCGCGACTTGCTCCGCGCCGAGCAACGCCTCTAGGCTTCCGTTAGCCGCGTGCTTCTGAATTTCCGACTTGATGCCGCGTAGCTCTTGAATCTGTGCGAGCAAGGCATCTTCCAACTTATCTAACCGCAAAAGCGCTTCAGGTAGGTCCATTTTTCAAACTTCTTACGGGCACAGTTTAGGCACAGTCGAAAAATCTCTTAATGATTCCCAAGTGTTTCGACAGTCCACGGGATTGGCAATCGAAAGCGCCGCCTTAATCCGGTTTTGGGCTTGACCTTTAGCCGGGCCGCGACTTCGGCAATGGTAAGATACTCCTCGGTCATCTGGTAAATTGTTGACGCTCAAACTCAGCCGTCAAAATCAGCTCCCGCCACTCCCGAAGCAACGCCATTACCTGAGAGAGTTGCGCCGCCCCTAAGGCGTCGATCTGGTTTTCCTTGCCTTTGATCGCTCCGTATAGTTCTGGGCGATTTTGACAAACCCACGCGTAATCAAAGTCAGGGGATTCACGGATAACGTTATGGTGAAAGTACCGGAAGGATGGAAACCACTGTTCCGGTGAGACTATTGGGTCATCGATTTCCACTCCTGTTTCCAAGCCGGTATCCCGCCGCCTGATATCCTTTTCAATCTTTTTCGCCAAAGCCAAGTAGCTCATTCGTTACCCTCCGACGGTGCGAATTTTGCGAATTATGATGGGTAAATTCGCTTAATTCGCTTTTTTCGCAGCCCAACGTAAAATCGTCGTGGACCTCCCACCCCCGTTACTGACTTCTTCGATGGTCGCGAGATGTTGACGCAACAGTTCTTGCACCACGCGTTCGACTTCTGCCTTGTCGGCATGCCGACCAAATAGCCCATACACCTCTGTTAAGGTAAGTTCGCCCTTTGCCTTCAATGCTTCCCGTACCTTGTCTACGGAAGGATCGCCCATCGCTTCGCCGAAGATCGCTAAGGCGGACTTTTCCGAGTAATCCCACAACGCCAGCGCCGCCCTTAAATGATCCGCGCGTATTAGCTCGGATTTGTCCATAAGGGTATAAAGCGAAGCAAAGCGCATCACCTGGGCCTCCGCACGCGATACCACCGCGCCCGCCAAGCCCGGCTTGCCTTCGGAGAGTTCGGGATAGACGCCCGCCCAAATGTCCCTAGCGTCCGGGTCACGGCGAATTTCACCGGTTCGCCGCGCGAAGTCTACCGCGTCCTGCAATTTCTCAATCAATAGCGAAAGATCATCTTCAGGGACGCCCACCGGCTCCGGAATACACTTTGACCGCTCAACTAGGAACCAACAGAAGCGATTAGCAAAGCCGTTTGATTGCTCTGTTGCAGTGAGATGGCGACGTAGCTCGGACCGCGTAATATGGCCAATGATTGAAACGTGGGCACCCGTTGCCTTGATCGGATTATTTTTTGTCAACGGATTCAAATTGCCGCCGTCCCACGCTTGGCGAAGAATCGCAGAAAGGATGTTACCGTCCCGGGTCATTACCTTGAGTGCTTGGGACAGTTCTTCTTCGACCAATAGAAGCCGCCTATCCAGAATGCCTTGGTCAACGATGACATCTTCATAGCCAACAATTCGCCCGCCTTCCCGGATCGGCTTAGTTTCCTTCCGCTCATCCCTCACCGCGAAGATTAGACCCTCGCCGCTGGATAGCCCGCCGGTTATACGATTCCCAGCCCATTCGGCGTCAACTTCCTGAAATATACGCCTGGGCGTAGACCAGCCCGTCCCTTTACGGCCTTTCGACGTGTCCCCCACTTGGGCAATAAAAAGATTCAGATAATGGCGCGTATGTTCAACCCGAAAGTAGGGGGAAGGTCCGATGACGTTTCCGAAGGCAACCAGTGTGTTAGTAAGAACGGACACCATATCCGCCTCGGTGTAAGGATCGATTGCTTGAACAATCTCGCCAGCAAGGCCGTGTAACGCTTCGGGATCTAAGTCGGGCTTCCGCTCAAGAGCCTGTTGCGAAATAAGCGAATTTTGCGAATTAAGCTCCTCGCCAGCCTGAAAATATTGCTCGACTTCCCTCGCGCTTAGCATGATGGCGCCTCCGATTCCGGCAAATGCGCCGCCAAGTACTCACCATACTCACGCGTCCACTCTGGAAACTCTGGTAACGGCTCAACGGGTGCCAGCGTCGTTATCGCCTCGATGCTGCTCTTGGCTTCGAGAAATTCCTCCGCGCATTCCGGCCGCTGTAGGTCCTCGTGAAGGTCTGACAAAATTTCCCATTCGCGGTTTAGCGATTCGACGAGTTCGGTGTCAGGGATCTGTTCGGCAATGCCGATTTGTTGTGACAGCTCGCGCAGTAACGCGCCGACTTTAAGGTGCTGCTCGTTCATCCAGTTTGCCAGCTTTGCCGCTGCGCGCCTGTTGTAGGTATCGACGGGCTTCGGTCTGTGATTGTTTTGGATGCCAAGACGGGCGAGTGCTTTGTGGAAGGATACGCCTTCGGCCTTCTGAATGAACGCGATAACGTCACCGCCCTGGTGGCAACCATGACAATAAAAAACCTGCTTGTCTGGATTCACTGTAAACGAGGGGGTTTTCTCCGAGTGAAGGGGGCACAGGCCACTCAATTGACGGCCCACACGTTTTAGGGTTGTGTACCGCGCAGCGATGGGAACAATGTCGGGTTTGTCACCGGGTTGGTTTGATGGTAGCGGGTTGCTCATTCATGTTCCTTTCGGGCACCCGGCTCTTCGGTGTATCTCTCGTGCCGCCCAGCCTCGATTATCTTGGTAAGATCGCTCCGCTTGAAGCGCATGCAACCATTAATTTTCGAATAGGGGAGTTTCCCTTTATGCGCCCAGACATAGACAGTATGAGTCTCCACCTTGAAGAGGTTGGCGACTTCACGTGCCTTCATCAATGAATCATCCATTTCTTAATTCCCTTTCATCCCCTAAAACGCAAAAAGGGGAGAACGCTGCCGCAGGATCAAGGCAACGTGCTCCCCTTGTGTGAATTAAAACTATTTTAAGTCTAACGAATAACTATCATCATTTACGCAGGAAGTAAAGGAAACAAATCATAATCTTACTTTTCTTAATGGAGGCTGGGGGCCTAACGGCTCTCTAAGTTATCATAAACCAGCTCACTTTAAGTATCTTTGCACAGCGGCGTTGTCTTTATTTTTCATTCCCGCAGGCCGATTTCGGGCAGTAAAATACCGCTTGAGTAAGTTTGGCACAATAAACAAATTGTAGGTCATTTGACCCTGCGGGAAATCTCCCTAATAATTTCCCATATGTCATCAGATTTACGGGATGGATTACCACAAAGGACATTGACGTTAAGCATCATAGTCTCAACGGTCGTAGTCTTTTCCCAGATATCCTCCGCCAGCACTTTATATACCATCGCAGTAATTGAAACGCCGTGCATAAAGCCGCTTAGATAAAGCAGTCGATGATCCTCGCTCAAATCACGCCGCCACTCCCCGCAATTCAAAGCTTGAGCATTGCCAGCTAAAACCAAAATAAAACCCACTACCAATAAAATCTTTTTCATGTCCCAATCCTCCCCTGGGGGAGCAATTATAGTCAGTAAGCGGGCTAAAGTCATTGTGTATCTGGGTCGGGCACCCTTCAATGACGCAGTTCTTTTTATAGTGCGCGATATTGGCTGAAAACGGGTCTTGTGAGAGGTCAAGCGCAGTGATATGGAGCCCGCATGACTCGCGAAGAAATAGAGCAAAGAAAAGAGGCCGAAGGCTTATGAAACAATATGGAAGAGCATTGCGTGACATTTCCGCTGGAAGCACGCCGGTTTACCGCTTCATTGAACATGATCAGCATAATATAAGACTTCAAGTTATCGGCGACAAAGATCGCTATGTGTTATTGGATAAACAAACGCTTCAAGCATTTGCTAAAGCCTTTTCTGAGCTTGCAAAAGAGTTTACTAAGTGAGTTGGATTGTCGGTAAACAATATGCGCACACAGGGCAGCTCGGATTCGAATGGAGATTCAGTCTCCACAATCCGGCTAAGATTTTCAAAATTAACTAGACGTTCATAAGCAGCTTCCCTAGCCCTGTCTATGTTTTCAGCAACAACTAGAATTGCATTGTCCCATATAAATAACTTCACTGATTCTCCTTTCCAGAGTGAACCACTACCTAGGCGTAGCATCGATTGTTTTCTGATCCTCAATCAAGCTCTGGCTTAGCAGGGCAGCCAACTTATCCATGGCCACAACAGTGTGAATATCAAAGTTTGCGGTGATTTGGGTGGGCTCACCGGCGTCAAGCCTTTCGTGAGTCCGTAACAACCCGTAGATTCCAGCCGCCTGATAAGCGCTGGCGTTCTCTATCTTGTTTTCTACCTGGACTAATGCCTTAGCCGCCACCAGGCGGGAGGCTGTTTCGAGTGCTTCTTTTTGTTTAAGGCGATTTGCTTTGAAGACGGGTGATTCTTTAATCTCTCCCCAAGTAGCCTCGTTATTTAGAATCCCCCATGCTGTACGCGCATTAACTCCCGTCAAAGCCTCTATCTGTGGAGCTGAGTAACCTAGCTCCGCTAACGCTGCCACTTTCGCGGCTGTTAGAATGTCAGTCTGTCTACCCCTTGGCATTTGGTTAAGCCTTTCTATCTCTTTTTGTTTTTGCGGTGTGTTTAGCCAGGTTCCATCTAAGCGAACCCACCCTACCCGGTGTGCCCATGTTGGGTGGGCTGTGCCCGTTACTGTGCCCAAACTATCGAAAGGCAACAGTGGGCAGGGACACACACCAGCGCATAAACCCCTGAAAAATATTGCCGTGGATTTCACTTGATGCTGTTGCGTTAGCGCGGGCTGCGACTTAAAATCCCGAGGACCCGGAAGGGTCCGTGCCGGTTCGAGTCCGGCTCCGGGCACCAAAATGACAAGACATACGGTTATAGTAATCCTTGTAAGGCCAAAATGATCTGCAGTCCTATCTGCAGGTTGGGCCAAGCTTTAAAAACCGATAGCGTTATGTCATAGAGTGAGAAGCTCATGGAGCAACCTAAAGTCACCTTGGCCAATATCGAGGCGCAAATTGCGGCATGGCTGCGTGAGAAATCCGGCTCCGGCAATGAAGCTCTGATCGCCGAAATGGTCCGGACGATTATCAAATTGGCGGGGGATGGAACTGACCGCGGCGATCTTACGATTCTCAACCGCGCCTTGAAAGAATTACGCCACGCTTTCAAGGTTTTTGCCCCCTATGGCGCAGTGCGCAAGGTGAGCATTTTTGGCTCCACACACATACAAGAAACTGACCCATACTATCATTTAGCCAAACAGCTTGCAGACCGGCTGGCCCAAGAAGGATTGATGGTGATTACGGGCGCGGGCCCGGGAATAATGCAAGCTGGCCATGAAGGGGCGGGACGAGATAATAGTTTCGGGGTCAATATTCGTTTACCTGCGACACAGCAGGCGAATCGGTTTATCAAAGACGATTCAAAGCTTATGAGCTTTCATTTCTTCTTTACCCGCAAGCTCATGTTTGTAAAGGAAGCGGATGCGGTTGTTATATTCCCTGGCGGATTTGGCACCCACGACGAGCTTAGCGAGTCGCTCACTTTGGCTCAAACTGGCAAGAGCCAAATTGTGCCGATTATTCTCATGGATCTTCCTGACAGACAATATTGGCAACAGTGGGAACGGTTCGTGCGGGAGGCAATGCTAAGTCGGGGCTATATTTCCGGAAGGGAGTTTAGCTTTTTTAAGATCATGGACAACGTCGACGCGGCGGTCGGCGAGATCGAGACCTTTTACCGCAACTTTCACTCCTATCGCTTTGTGAAGCGGGACTTGGTGATTCGTCTCAACCATCCCCCGGCGCCGGGTCTGACCGATACGTTGAATCAAACATTTGCAGATATACTCACGGAAGGTAAGATCATGGAGACGGAGCCGTTGCCAGAAGAAGCGGACGATCCGGCCACCCTGCATCTACCTCGTCTATCCGTCCCGTTCAATCGTGAGGATTTTGCACGGCTGCGAGAGATGATCGACGTTATCAATCGCCAAGGTTAGCGAAAAGGAGTGCACTATGGGGTTCCAACGAATTGGTATATTGAGCATCGGTGAAATGGGTTACCACTGGGCCAAGATACTAACAAGTCGGGGGGTCGAGGTCCTGACCTACGCTAAAGACCGCAGCGAGACGACCCGGAAACGGGCGGAGAACGTCGGTGTGAAATGCGTACCGTCGACAGCGACTCTGGTCAAGGATGCCGATTTGATCGTGTCAATTGTCGTCCCGTCTGCGGCGAAACGCGTAGCCACCAAAGTCGCAAAAGCGGCCGCCAAGTCGGGGCGCAGGAATCTTCTTTATTTGGACGCCAACGCGATTTCTCCCATGACCGCGGATGAGATCGGAAAGGTATTGCAACCAAGCGGAGTTAACTTCGTTGACGGTTGCATCATCGGATCCGCAACAAAGATGGATAAAGGTGCCGTGGTGTACGTGTCCGGACCGCAAGCAGCGAAGATCCAAGACCTTGAGCCGTACGGTTTTTCAGTCAAAGTTCTTGGTCCGACCGTCGCTCAGGCTTCGGCGTTCAAAGTCGTCTATGCCGGCTTGACGAAGGGGCTACAGGGACTTTTTGTCGAGCTCTTGATGGGTGCGAAAAGATTTGGCTTGCTGGATGAGATTTTAAAGCGCTACGAGGAGAGTTTCCCGGGGTTGTTAGATAAAGTGACTTCGAGTATCGTCGGTTTGCGTATCCATGCGGCCAGGCGAGCCGAGGAAATGGACGAACTGAAGCGGACTTTTAACTATCACGGGATGAAGGCCTTCATGGCGCCAGCCGTACAGAAAGTGCTGCAATCCATTGCCGAGTTGGATGTAGGGAAGACCTCTGCCACCGGCGGGCGCGAGGGCGACCTCTTGGAGACTCTTGAGCTTTTCTTTAAAAAGGGCTTGTTGCAGCAGGAGCAAAAAAAATCGCCGTCCACGGAACAGGTTCATGCGGCAGGCTAAGCGTCGTTGGGCTCGATTAAGATTCTATGATCGTTAGTGAATAGACATCTAAACCCAAGGGAGGATCTGTAAAGTGGCCAAAGCACAAAGCAAGGTAGAAAAAAAGCAACCGCAATACGGTTCGGACGTCGTTGTCGATTTGATGAAAGCTTTTGATATCGAGTACGCCGCATTTAACCCGGGCGCAACGTTTCGCGGTATCCATGACTCCATCGTTAATTACGGCGGCAACTATAAGCCGGAAGTCATCTTTTGCAATCACGAAGAGATCTCCGTGGCTGTGGCCCACGGCTACGCCAAAGTGACGGGCAAGCCGATGATTGCCATTGCGCACAATATGGTCGGCCTGCAGCACGCGAGCATGGCGATTTTCAACGCCTATATCGACCGGGTTCCGATCTTGGTCCTAGGCGGCACCGGACCAATGAACACCAAGCGCCGCCGTCCGCGCATCGATTGGATTCACACGGCCCTGGTACAGGGCAACCAAGTGCGCGACTACGTCAAGTGGGATGATCAGCCGTATACCCTGGCCGACGTGCCGGATTCTTTCATCCGCGGCTACCGCATCGCCACGACGGAACCGATGGCGCCGATCTATATTAACTACGATGCGGATCTCCAGGAAGATTCCCTCACTTCTACGCTTGAGGTCCCCAACGTCAGCCGGTATGCCCCG
>Ga0184626_10000458_pt1 | contig 12607 bp, 12 predicted proteins | sample PLM3_60_b1_FD_133142 | JGI IMG/M metagenome (GOLD analysis project Ga0184626, IMG submission 133142) | Groundwater sediment microbial communities from an aquifer in East River, Colorado, USA - PLM3_60_b1 | ecosystem: Environmental > Terrestrial > Soil > Riparian zone | place: USA: East River... | reverse complement strand
TGCCGTTCCGGTGAACCCTACCTATTAGGTAGCTTTCACCGGAGACAGCGAAAACCAATTTTCGCAGCACAAAGTGTCCTTGAGATGCAGTATTCGTTTAACCTTTCACGCCGGATTTAGGTTAAAATCTAGTCCTTATCTCAACACTTTCTTGCACGGGCACTCGCAGGGGGTGAACAGCGTAGCTTTTAGTCCCGATGGCATGACGTTAGCCTCGGGCAGTGATGATGGCACCATTATTCTGTGGGATATTGCGAAGCATCAGTCTGCTGTTCTTAGGGGCCACAAACATAACGTGGCCGCCGTGGCCTTTAGCCCGGATCGGAAAACCCTGGCATCAGCCAGCGATGATAAAAGCGTCATCCTATGGGATATCGAAACACATCGTCCGATTGCTACGCTTCAGGGTCATTCGAACTTCGTCAATGCAGTAGCTTTCAGTCCTGACGGTACAACCTTAGCGTCTGGCAGCACTGATCACGCCATCATTTTGTGGGATGTCGCGACGAGAAAGCAGGTCGGCAAGCCACTCATGGGTCACAAAGACGGGATCATGAGCGTTGCCTTCAGCCCGGATGGTGAAACGTTAGCGTCCGGGAGCCATGATTACACCGTCATGCTGTGGCACGTTGCGGCCGGGAAACCAATGGGTCAGCCGCTTACGGGGCACGTTGCTAGCGTGTACAGCATCACTTTTACTCCTGACGGCAAGACGCTTGCGTCAGGCAGTCGGGATGGCACAGTGATTCTCTGGGACATCGCGGCTCGCAAACCGATCAGGACGCCTTTAACAGGACATACGAGTTGGGTGAACACGGTGGCGTTTAGTCCTGATGGCAGATGGTTGGTATCTGGTAGTCTCGATCACAGTATCCTCCGCTGGGATGTCGAAACCGGCCAAGCCACAGGCAAATCTCTTCTTGGTCATGGCGGCGGAGTAAAGAGTTTAGCTTTCAGCCCGGACAGCGAGACTTTCGCGTCGGGCGGCGATGATGGCGCGGTTATTCTGTGGCATGTCAGGGCTAACCCGCCGCTAACTGTCTCGGCTCTCAGCGGCCATAGCGATTTGGTTAATAGTTTAGTTTTTAGTCCTGATGGCAAAACATTGGCAACGGGTAGTCAGGATAACACCATCATTCTGTGGGATGTTGCGACCGGAAAGCAGCTCGGCAAACCACTCGTTGGTCACAAAGACGGGATCATGAGCGTTGCCTTTAGTCCGGATGGAAAAATGTTAGCGTCTGGAAGTTGGGATAAGACCACTACTCTCTGGGATGTTGCGTCCCGACAAACCGTTGGCATTCTTGCCGGTCACTCCGACGGCGTACTATCTATTGCGTTTAGCCCGGACGGTAAATTCTTAGCATCAGGCAGCAAAGACAAAACCGGCATACTTTGGGATGTCGCTGGGCGACAGTCCATGGTTCGCTTGACTGGTCACACAGGCCGGATAAACACCGTGGCGTTCAGCTCAGATGGTAAAGTGCTGGTTTTGGGTAGCGAGGATGGCTTTATCAGCAAATGGGATATGCGGACGATGAGCCTCATCGATCGTACTAAAGCTCATAGCCGATGGGGCGCTATGAGTGTGGCCTTTAGTCCCGACGGTAAAGCCTTTGCGTCCGGTGGTTCTGACGCCATGATTAAACTCATGATTGAAGCGATTCCCAAGCTCCTGAGCGGCCATACCGAATTTGTTAACAGTGTGTCGTTCAGCCCAAATAGCCAAATATTGGCGTCTGGCAGTGATGATCGCACGATCATTCTTTGGGATGTTTTGACTGGGCGATCCATTGGGTCGTTAACCGGCCATGGCGCGGAAGTATATAGCGTAGCCTTCGCCCCGGGTGGGAAAACTTTGGCGAGCGGATCTAAAGATTCTAACGTCTTTTTGTGGGATGTCGATTTCAATTCATGGAAAGACCGTGCATGCAACATCGCGAACCGCAATCTTACTCGAGAAGAGTGGCGCCAATATCTGGGTGATGATGAGCCCTACCGGAACACATGTCCAAAGTTGCCGGCTTCTTAAGAAGAAAATAAGAAGGGCCAGTTTTTTATAGTGCAGCAAGCCTAGGAGAATTTAGTTTAAACACCTGGCGGCCGACTTTTGATTTGTATAATTCCAACACCGTGCTCCTATACGATCATGCAAGCGCGGCTGCCAGCGGGTTGGCAGCGGATAGGGAAAAAGATCGGAAAGGTGCGAGAGGGTGCCAGGCATTCTTATTGGCTCTCAGACCCAAAGGTAAGAGCGCAGACCCAAAAAGGTTCTATGACAATTCCCTCATTGAAGCTGTGAACCGCGAGTACGCGTCTAAACTGTTTCCGGGAGAAGTGATGTAGCGGGCAATATGAAGACGGAGCATGGCACAAGGTCGCAGCAATACCGAGCAACAGGGGACAGCTTACAGTAAGCGAGAATTAGCTAGAGTATTTTGAACGATGCTTCAGCGAATAGAGAAAAATATTCCGGTGCATTCAACAGCAGAGTGTGAATTTCAAAGGTAAATACGCAGCCTCCGATTTTCTCGCCAATGTCAAAAGTAAAGACCTGACCCCCTAGTCTGACCTCTATCCGTCATTGCAAGTGATAACCAGTGGTCTGGACATTCTTTCATTCCAGTATCCCCAAGCGAAACAGACCGACCCCAACTTAATATTCGATCCATCCTTTGTGAGACGGATCGATCAAAGCGGTTTCATCGCCGGTTTGTACAAGAAGTGAAATAGACAGGACCGCTTCAGCGGACTCCTTTCCGAGCCAAAAAGTCTTTGAATCCTTCGCGCGGCGAGTTGGCTTTGAGATAGGTCTTTCGCGCGCTTTGCTCGTTGTCGTAACGTCCGCGCCAATCCATGCCGATGTCTTCATGCAGCAGCCGTTTAATGCCTTGCACCATGCGGGAGTCGTTCTTGCTGATAAGCTGGGCCATCTGGATCGAGGTCTCGCGCAGCTCAGCGCAGGGTGCGAGTTGGTTGAGCAAGCCGATTCGCTCGGCTTCTTCGGCTTTGACCAGCCGTCCGGTGTAGAGCAGTTCCTTAGCCTTGGGCATACCTACGACCAGCGGCAACGACCACGTGGAATTGGCCCGGCCGTATTTTGCGGCCAGGAACTGGAACTCGGCATGCTCGCAGCCGATGCGCATATCCAACATCGAAGTGAGCTGGGCGCCGGCGCCGTAGGCCAGGCCGTTGATGGCGCCGATGATCGGCTTCGAGAAGGTGGCAAGATACCAGGTGGCTCGACTGCGAATCTCGCTGCGGGCGGCCAACTCCTCGGGCGTCGATTTGACCATTTGGTGAATGTCACCACCAGCCGAGAACGCCCGCGGCCCGGCGCCGGTCAAAATAACCACGTTGACCCCATCGTCGTTTTCAATATTCTTCAACTCTTCATCGATCTCGCAGGCCAACTCATAGCTGAGAGCATTTAACTTTTCCGGACGATTCAGGGTGATCAGGGCGACTTTGTCTATGCGTTCGGTCAAAAGGTTTTGGTAGCTCATCGTGGTTCTCCTTGGAGCACTGACTATGGTTTGTCGTGTCGCGCATTACAACAGAAAAGCGTTGCCGGTGCAATTAAATGATGGAGTTGTCGGGGAAGCGATTGTCGGATTGACACCTCGTTCCTTTCTGACTATAGGGCAAAGATAGCTTGTCACTTGAAAGAAGAACAGAAGGGGCGTTGTCATGAGTTACTGGCCTGAAGTTTCGAAGACTTTAGATAGAATGGTCAACGACTGGTACCAGACGGCTGAGATTAAGCGGCTCTTGTCAATGCATCTTACACCGGAACGGATCGCATTGCGGCAATTGCACATGACTCACTTCGGTAGCAATCGTCGAGATTGCTGGGCGGCGGTGCAGTCGAAGGCTCCCTTGGACGTGAAACGCGCCATCTGGGAGCACGAAAAAGACGAGCTGATTTTTGACGAGCGCATGGGAAAGGCCCACGTCACAGAAGAGGATTTGGAAGGGGCAGATGAAACACGGCTGTTGCCTGGCGCCCGCGCGGCGTTTTATGCCTGGCTCTACTGCGCGCGGGAGAAATCCTGGCTTGAGGGCCTCGCCTGTTCACATATTCTGGAGCGGCGGAATAACGACCGGATCGTCTCTGGTGGTACGCTCACCCAGCGATTGGCAAAGAAACAGCTGATCGACCAAGGGATAAAGGAATCCGATCTGGACCTCAGCACGCGGGTGCATATGGTGGCCGACGTGGAGCACTCGCATATCTTTGATGATGTTTTTGCACGACACGTCGCAGACGAACGTAGTGCTAAAGAAGTCCTGCGCGGCGCCGAGGAGTCGTTAACAATCGAGCGCGCGTTTCACGGAGCGGTCGCGACAGGAATGATGGAGCTTAGAGAGACGGATTAAGGCGGAGAAGACGAAAAAGGGGAGACTTGGAGAGAGAAGTATGGAAGTTAAGCATGGACTCATCAGTGCGGATTCGCACGTAGTCACTGACAAAGATGCCTTTGTCGCAAGGATGTCCAAGTCCAAGTGGGGTGACAGGATCCCACAAGTTATCGCAGTCGAGAGCAAGGGACGATTAGTTCATCGCTGGGCGGTGAACGGGAAGTCTTTGGGCGGCCGCGGCGTGTGCAATTGTCCCGCGGTCATGGGCGATCCGTTGCGCAACAGCTATCCACAGCGTTGGGAAGATGTCCCGGCGAAAGCTCATCTGCCGGGGCAGCGTCTCAAGGCTCTCGACGCCGACGGTATAGACGCCGAGGTTCTCTTCCCCAATGATCCCAGTTCGTTCCATCAATACGGTGACGCCGGGTTCGAGGTTGAGTGTGTGAGGGCCTACAACGATTCGATGGCCGAATGGTACAAAGCCAGCGATCGTTTTATTCCGCTGGCGATGGTGCCGATCCTCGGCGGGATGGATGCGGCGGTTGCGGAGGTTGAGCGCGCGGCAAGTATCGGCCATCGAGGCATCGTCATGCTTGCGCTGCCGAGCCTGCTGGTCAAAGAACTGCCGCACATCAGTGATCCCTACTGGTATCCGTTATGGGAAGCTTGTCAGGATGCCGAGCTGCCGATTCACCTTCACGCATCGGCCGGCCTCGCCAGGAAGATCACTTTCCCCGAGTGGGAGGGTTATTCGCCCTATCAGCAACACGCGGCGTTTACGGTGCCGACTGCCGCATGGCCCGCACAAATAATCCCCAACATTATCTTCTCAGGCATTGCCTATCGGTATCCGGGATTGAAATGGGTTTTTGCGGAGACCGGAATCGGGGCGGTGAGTTGCGCCCAAACCGCCTGCGATCACGAGTGGGAGAGCCGTCAGTTGTGGCGGCACGGTCTGGAGCAGCGCCCGAGCGAGCTGATTCGCAAGCAGGTATATGTGAATTTTTGGTACGAGCAAGCCGGCATCGAGCTTCGAGGGCAGGTTGGTATAGACAACATCATGTGGGAGTCGGATTATCCGCACATTGCGTCCACGTATCCCGACTCATGGAAATTCGTCGAGCGCTCATTGCAAGGTGTGCCGGAGGACGAGCGCAAGAAGATGCTGTATCTCAATGCGCAATCTCTTTATCGCCTTATGTAAGGTCAATGAACGCACGACCACAATTCTGTCTGAGCAGTGAAATATCTAAGGAGTGGTTGTCTGGTCCTCTCTCCCCAAGGCGGGAGAGAGTTAGAGTGAGGGGGAAAAATATCAGGCACCCTCACCTTTATCCTCTCCCGTCGAGGGAGAGGAAATAGAGAAGACTTTCGGTGCTAGCCGATATAGATGAATGACCTAAGGATTTGAACTTTCATGCAAGCACAACGACTCATCAGCACAGCGGATTATGTCGTGGAGCACCCGGAGGTTTGGACGCAGCGTCTCGCGAAATCCAAATGGGGTGATCGGATACCGCACGTGGAGGGCTCAGTGCACGATGGCGACACCTGGGTTGTGGATGGTCGAGAGACGCCGCTGTCAGACATCGCTCAAGTGGGCGCGTTGATGACGGACCGAACGAATGTACCGAAGCGCTGGGAAGAGGTGCCTCGGACGGCGCATGTTCCGGCCGAGCGTCTGAGGGCGATGGATGCCGACGGTGTCGCTTATTCCGTTCTCTATCCTTCCTTCGCCGGCTTTTCCGGCGAAACATTTGGCGCTTTAACGGACTCCGATCTGGAACTCGCTTGCGTGCAGGCCTATAACGACTGGCTCATCGACGAGTGGAGGTCTTGCAGTGACCGGTTCATTCCTCAATGCATCGTCCCGCTTGCACCGGTCGAAGTGGCCGTTGCGGAGATCAAGCGCGCCATTGGCAGAGGGCATAAAGGCGTTGTGTTCCCCGCGGTGCCGATGCATCTGCGAGAGGTTCCACACATCAACGGTCCAGAGTACGACCCGATCTGGGCGACTTGCCAAGAGCTCGATATCCCCTTGTGTTTTCATGCCGGATCGTCACGCAAGCTGCAGTTTCCTTTGGCTCCAACTTTGTCGCCCGAACTGGCCGCCGCGCTGCAGGCAGTGACACGGCCAGCCAGCGCCGTCTTCGATCTCGTCAACTTGCTGTTTTCCCGGATTCTGTTGCGCTTTCCGAAATTGAAAGTGGTTTTTGCCGAGAGCACTATCGGTTGGGGAACGTTTATCTTGGAATATGCCGATCATCAGTACGAACAGGACCATTGCGATTATGAATTGAAGCCCTCCGAAATGTTCAGGCGGCAGTGTTACCTGACCGGGTGGTACGATCCGGTCAAAATCAACGCCCGCCACATCGGCACGGGCAACATCCTATGGTCGACTAACTTTCCCACCGCAAACTCCTCCTGGCCTGAAACTCAGGCCTTGGTTGCGAAATGTATGGCGGGAATGAACGAAGACGAGCGGGATCAGATCCTGTGGGAAAACGCGGCCAAGCTCTACAAGTTGTGAGAGAAATAAATGGAGTCATGGAATGGTGGAACAATGGAATGTTGGAAACCGGAATAACGGACGCACACGTCATTGATCCATCATTCCAATATTCCACTTTTTTAGTGATTGGATCATGTCTCGAACGATCAAAGCGCTTGCGCTAGGAACTCTACTGTGGCTTTTGGCTGCAAATGAGGCTGGTGCCCAATACCCCGTTTACCGTTTGGGTTACAGCGGCGCGGGAATCACACAGAACCTCAACAATGTGATTGAGAAGAGCGGGCTTTGGGGTAAGCACGGTCTCGACGTGAAGGCTATCTACTTCACCAGCGGAGCAACGATGGCTCAAGCCCTCGTGGGGGGCGATATCGATCTAACGGATTCCAACATACCCACGATGCTCAATCTCAGGGCCGCGGGCATCCTCGAAGTCAAGGTCGTAGCCGTATCAATGAATCGAATCCTGCTAAGTTTTGTCGCTCGCAAAGGGATAAGGACGCCGGTCGATCTCAAAGGAAAGAAGCTTGCTATCAGTCGCTATGGCTCTTCTTCGGATTTCATCACCCGCCTGCTATTGCGATATTGGAAACTCGATCCGGATAAGGACGTGGCGATTATCCAAGCCGGCGGCAACGATGCCGTCAGGATCGCCGCGATGGTTGCCGGCCATATCGATGGAGCGCTCATAGGGTCGTACGATATGCGCAGAATACTTGATACGGGCTGCTGTGCCAATCTTGCCGACCTCGAAGATCTCCCCATCGAATATTCTCGTTTCGGCATAGTGGTCCCAACGGCCACTATTAAAAGCCGGAAGGAACAGTTACGTAGGTATCTGCAAGGTTATACCGAAGGTATCTATCTCTATAAAACCCGTCCGGATCTCCCCATCGCACTGCTCAAACGAGAGGGTGTTAAGGACGCGGAAGAAGGCTATAAAAAAATAGCGAAAGCTCTGCGCGAATATCCAGTGCCGGAAGAAAAAGGGGTACAAACCGCGTTGGATTCCATTGGAACGCCTAAATCCAAAGGTGCGGAGGCTAAAGATTTTATCGACGCAAGTTTGTTGGAGGAAATAAAAAAGAGCGGTTTTATCGATGGGCTTTATGGGAGATAGGGGAATGGAGGAAGCCGAATGAGCTCTGCGGAAGAATATCAACTTAATCCCTACCTAGGTTGGCAGAAGGAACAAGGTATCCCGATTCACACGGGTTTCTTTGTCGAAGATCTTAGAAAGGTTCGCCTGGGTTTTTGGCAAGCTCGAAACGCCAACGGCGCGTTTATCAATTTGTCAAATGCGGTGGTAAACGACGCGGTTGTTCTGGAAGTGCCGCCGGGAGAAAAGACGGTCCCGCGCCGCCAGCTCTTTGACGAGTCTGTCATGATCGTCGAAGGCCAGGGAGCCACTTCCATGTGGTACGAAGACGGCCGAAAGAAGACCTTCGAGTGGCAACAAGGCAGTGTCTTCGCGATTCCGCCCAATGTCTCGCATGAGCATTACGCCATGAGCGCACCGGCACGATTGGTTAGCTGCACCTCGGCGCCGCTTTATATGCAGCTGTTCAATAGCAATGATTTTATCTTCAACTGTGACTATAAATTTCTCGACCGATACGCCGAGGAAGAGAACTACTTTGCCGAGTCGCCGAAGCTTTTACGCGGGTTCAAGGGGATCGAGACGAACTTTATAGCGGACGTGAGACAGTGGTTTACCCGGGAGAATGTTTACGCGCTGGAAGAAAAGGGCGGTTTTAGGCAAAGCCGGGATCGCGCGCACGACGCGTTTAGCATGAGAATCAGGTTTGCCAAAACGATGATGTTCCTGCACCTGTCCGGATGGTCGGTTGGTACCTAAAGAAGGCGCACCGGCATGGCCCTGGTTTCAACATCGTCATCCTCGACGGCGAGGGCTTTTCGTTCATGTGGGAGGAAGGTAAAAAACGGGAACGCATCGACTGGCATGAATGGAGCATGTTTGTGCCGCCGGCGATGTGGTTTCATGAACATTTCAACACCAGTGTCCGGCCCGTCCGTTTTCTCGCGTTTCACCCTCCTGGAATGTTAGCCTACCCGGGCTGGTCCGGCGAAGGAGAGCATTTTATCGGCAAGGGTCCCAATCAGATCGAGTACGAAGACGAGGATCCGGAGATCCGAAAAACGTTTGAATATGAACTCGCCAAGAATGGTTTGGTCAGCCGGATGCCAAGGGCTTTACGAGAACAGGAAAGCTTCTTGATTCGACAAAAAACACCGACAGCGAGTGAACAAAAAGGAGCAGCCGATGCAGTACACAGACTTGCGTGATTGGATTCAAAAAGTAGACGAACTGGGAGAACTTCGAAGGGTCGAGGGGGCGGATTGGAACCTCGAGATGGGTGCTATCACCGAGGTCTATGCGCGCAACGAACCTTATCCGGCAATTCTGTTCGATAAGATCAAAGATTATCGAGAGGGCCATCGGGTTCTTATCGGTGTCCATCATATGTCTTTGAAGCGACAGTTGCTGACCCTGAATCTGCCGCTGGATTATGACCGGATGCAGTTCATTCAAGCCTGCAGGGAGCGGCTTAATCATCCCCAAAGCATTCCGCCAAAAGTCGTGAAAACAGGTCCGGTGATGGAAAATGTCATGGAGGGAAAGGATATCGATCTGCTTTCGCTACCTGTGCCGCGTTGGCACGAAGACGATGGCGGTAGATATTTAGGAACAGCCCACGTGGTGATCACCCGCGATATTGACGAAGGTTGGGTTAACCTCGGCTGCTACCGCGTCATGGTGCACGACCGCGATACGCTCGCTTTGTATATTTCGCCGGGAAAACATGGGCGGATCATGCGCCAAAAGTATTTTGATCAAGGAAGATCTTTTCCCGTGGCTATCAGCTTCGGTGATGATCCGCTGCTTGTTATGACTGCGGGAAAGCAGATCGCTTGGGGTGCGTCGGAGTACGACTATGCTGGAGGCATCAGAGGAGAACCGTTTGACGTTATCATCGGAAAGCATACCGGCCTGCCGATTCCGGCGAACTCCGAAATCACCATCGAAGGCGAAGTGTTACCCAATGAGCAGAAACGAGAAGGCCCCTACGGTGAGTGGACCGGTTACTACGCGAGCGGCGAGCGGTCGGAGCCGATTCTCAAAGTAAAGCGACTGATGCATCGAAATGATCCGATCATGACTGCCGCTCCCTCTTCGCGTCCTCCCGGCGGCTCCGATGACGGGCTCCTCCGCTCCGCGTTTATCTGGGACCATTTGGAGAAAGCGGGTGTGCCCGACGTTAGAGGCGTCGCTTGCTACCAGGGGAGATTCTTTACTGCGGTATCGATCAAACAACGTTACCCTGGGCATGCAAAGCAGGCGGCAATGATTGCTGCCCAGTGCGGCACCGGTGCTTACCTGGGGCGATATGTAGTCGTCGTCGATGACGACGTCGATGTTTATGATATGAACGATGTGCTTTGGGCCATGTGCACACGAGTCGATCCGGTCAAGGACATGGATCTGATTCGCCGCGCTTGGAGCGGCCCCTTGGATCCGATCATACCCAAGGACCAAAAAGGTCTTAGCTCGCGTGCCGTTATCGACGCGACACGTCCCTATGAGTGGATGAAAGATTTTCCGCTGGCATCCGCCGCGAGTCCGGAGCTTAAAAAGAAAGTTATCGAAAAGTACGACAAATACTTTCAAAAGCACTAATGATTTGAAATTATATTCCGTTCGCCCTGAGCGTCAAATCCTCCTCTGTCCCCCTTTTTTCTAAGGGGGAATTTTCTCCGTAGGAATCTAACCCCTCTTTGGAAAAGAGGGGAAGGGGAGATTTTTGTGCGGAATGAGGCGGGAATTATGTGGCGAATTTCTGAGACACCACACTAGTCGAGAGAGAAGGTTCTTATGAAGCGAAAATCTTTTCTTCCGCTTGGGTTGTTTCTGTGGGCTTTAATTCTGCCGTTTGAGAACGCTGTGGCACAGACAGTGGTTCGCATCGGCTACAGCGGTGGCGGCACAGCGAAGAATCTTCACAAAACCATCGAGAAGGCCGGCTTATGGAAAAAACGGGGTATTGACGCGAGGCTCATCTATTTCACCAGCGGCGCGACGATGGCTCAAGCTATGGTAGGCGGCGATATCGACATAGCGGATTCAGACGTCCCTGCCATGCTCAACGCAGTTACCGCGGGAGTATTGGACGGAAAACTGATCACTGTCTATGTGAATCGATTCCCGTTTGCTTTCGTTGCGCGAAGCGAGATCAAAAGCCCCGAAGAGCTACGAGGCAAACGGTTGGCCATCAGCCGATTCGGCTCTTCGTCCGATGTTACCACTCGCATGCTGCTCAAGTATTGGAACTTGGACCCGGATAAGGATGTCCGAATTCTCCAAGTCGCAGGACCCACTCGCCTGCCGGCGATGATTGGCGGGCAAATCGATGGCACACTGGTCGGCACCTATGATGTTCCCCAGATCCTCGATTCGGGATGCTGCCGGGTGTTGGTGGACATGTTGGAGTTGCCGCTGGAATACGCGCGCTTTGGACAGGTGGTGCCAACTCAGCTGCTAAAGACGCGACGCGAGGTCTTGTTAAAGTTTGTCGAAGGCCTGGTGGAAGGAATTTACGTGTTCAAGACCAATCGGGAGTTGGCGCTCTCGGTTCTCAAGCAGGAAGGGATCAAGAACCCTCAGTATGGCTATGAAAGAGTAGCAGCGAGCCTCCGCGAAAGACCCGTCCCCGAACCCAAGGGAGTTCAAGCCGTTTTGGATTCCGTCAAGACGCCAAAATCCAAGATCACGTTGGCCAAAGATGCGATGGATACGAGCCTAATGGACGAGATCGATAAGAGCGGCTACATCGCCAAGCTGTACGGCAAATAAAAAATTGCTTTCCCCGGGCCTATGCCACGAAACGATTAAATCACTCGTCAAGGGTTCGAACGGCCTGACTGTGCCGAAGCTTGTCGCTTCAGTTCCTGACGATTTTCCGCAAAACGCCCGCACGCTTCACCTTCCGCCTCTGGGGCCTCTAAATCGTCCTTTCCCAACGCCGCCAAATCGCGTAAAATCCGCGACCAGTATGTCGCCCAAAAATGAAATCGTTTCTCCGGGACGCATCGAGAAATCGATTTTTCTCGTCCGCGGCCAAAGAGTGATGCTTGATTCTGATCTAGCCGAACTGTACGGTGTTCCGGTAAAGAGGCTAAACGAACAGGTTCGCAGAAACCGTAGAAGATTTCCTTCCGATTTCATGTTTCAACTTACACGGGAGGAGCATGAAGCTCTAAGGTCGCGATTTGCGACCTTAGACCAGGGTCGGGGCAAACACCGAAAATATCTTCCCTATGCGTTCAGCGAGCAGGGAGTCGCGATGCTTTCAAGTGTCTTGAACAGCCACCGCGCGATTGAGGTTAATATCGAAATCATGCGAGCTTTTGTGAGGTTGCGTCAGCTAATTTCGACCCATAAGGAGCTATCTCAAAAGCTAACACAGTTGGAGCGGAAGATCGGCGCGCACGACGAACAGATCCAAGTGATCTTTGACGCCATTCGTCAGCTCATGTCTCCAGCAGAGTCCAAGAGGAGACGGATCGGCTTCCTGGTAAAGGAACGAGCCTCCCGCTACCGAAGAGGATAGAGTGGTCATTTCGACGTTTTGAGAATTCTCAAAACGTGAAAGTGTCCGGTGAACTAGAAGGTGCCGTGCAAGAAAGTTTATGTCGGGTTGCAAGCCAGCACGA
>Ga0184626_10000457_pt1 | contig 12613 bp, 11 predicted proteins | sample PLM3_60_b1_FD_133142 | JGI IMG/M metagenome (GOLD analysis project Ga0184626, IMG submission 133142) | Groundwater sediment microbial communities from an aquifer in East River, Colorado, USA - PLM3_60_b1 | ecosystem: Environmental > Terrestrial > Soil > Riparian zone | place: USA: East River... | reverse complement strand
GCGAACAATCTTATTGTGTCCACCGGCTTTGCGGTGATTACGCCGACATCGTTGCCAACTTCCTTTCTTCACCAAGCCACTACGACAGATTCTTTCGCTGGTTATCTTGAGAACCATGCTCGAGGCGTAGCCTATCCAGCCGTTGTCGCAGGCGATTTCGAGCGTGCCGAGATTTTGGTTCCTCACAAGCATTTGGTTGATGCCTTCAATGATTTCGCGGAGCCGCTGCTGGGCCAGAGCCATAATCTACGCCTTCAGAACGGCATGCTGCGTGTCGCACGCAATCTACTGTTGCCACGGCTGATGAGCGGGGAAATCACGGTCTAACCCCATTGCATTCCATTTGCCAGATAATCCCTTGGCGGGGGATTTTCGGGGGTCTACAATGCACACATATTAGGATTGCAGAGCGCGAGAGACTTCAGTGCGATTGAGGGGGGCTCGCTTTTGGGTTATTAGCGTGCGCTGTTTGAATGAAATCCTGATGCGGGATTATAAGTGGAGAAATTCCGGGTTGATTGAGGGACAGCCGAGATAGAAATGGTACACGACACCCTGGAACCAGGATACGGCATATGGCTACGGCTGAGCAGCTCAAATCACTAATCAGGTCTCACTTCGGTGACGAATCAGAGCGATTTATCACAATAGCGCTCCAAGTCGCCGCTCACGAGGCACAGCAGGGCCATGGTGAGCTTGCCCACGAGATCCGACTGATCGTGGATAAAGCCCGCCAGCAAAAGCGTTCCGCCGTAATACTGAAGTTTCCACAAGACCTGCGCGGCTTAGTTGTTTTTGAGACAGCTACGATTCCATTAACAGCGCTTATCGTGCCCACTCCTCTCCGTACTCGAATCGAGCGCATCATTCACGAACACCGCCAACAAGACAAGTTGAAAACACATGGACTTTCTCACCGTCGCAAGATTCTACTGACCGGCCCTCCTGGAACAGGCAAAACAATGTCCGCCCGAGTACTTGCTTACGAATTGCGATTGCCACTTTACACCATCCAGGTGGATAAACTCGTGACGAAATTTATGGGCGAGACCAGCGCGAAGCTTCGGCAGATATTCGATCTAATTCAGGAAAAGGTCGGAGTCTATTTGTTTGATGAGTTCGACGCGATTGGCGGGGAGCGAAGTCTAGAAACCGACGTCGGTGAAATGCGCCGAGTACTCAATTCATTTCTCCAGTTTATCGAACAGGATACGTCGGACAGTGTAATTGTAGCGGCCACTAACAGTCCAAAACTTCTTGATAGGGCGCTGTACCGTCGGTTTGATGATGTAATTTCCTATGACCGGCCGGCGGCAGACGATCGCAAGCGTCTGTTGAAAAATGTGTTGGGATCGTTTTTACCGCCTGATCTAAACCTGGCCTCAATTGTTCGCGCTAGTTCGGGACTGAGCCACGCGGAGATTGACCAAGTCTGCCGTGATGCAATCAAACACGCAATCCTTTCGGATAGACAAACCGTGACCGCACAATTGCTTCTGCAGATGGTGAAGGAGCGCCGGACTGCTCACCATGGACGGCAACGATAATCCCGCATGCCAGGTGAGCGATACCGTCATATTTTCTTACCTGGTCCCACGCAAACACAGGGCTTCACCAATCCACGGCAAGGAGGGGGAGCCTCTCGTATTCCGGTACGAGATCGTGTACAGCACAGCACTCGCCTGCGAGATCGATTGGAAACGCTGTGGCGTGACGTCGAGTCGACGCAAGCGGTTGCCCACACGGAACGGCACGGGGTTTATATAGACTTCATTAGCGAACCCGGCTTCGACCTAGTGGTTAAAAGCCTCGAATCTTTACGGTCAGGAATCCGGCTTTTGAATGTGCGGAGACGGCAGGTTGGAGGAACAGAACAGACATTAGCGACAGTCTACGTACCGCATAATCGCCGAGGCTACTTTCTTAACAAGATCCGCGCATACGCGGAAGAGCAAACTCAGAGCGGCCAACCCAAACAAGCCACCTTAATCAACAGTATCTCTGATATCCGCCGCTCCGTTGTGGAGTCTTTCTGGCAAGATGAACAAGAATTGTTGCCTGGCAATGATCCTAAATGGATCGAGGTGTGGTTGAGCAATGACCAGGATTCAGTCATTGAGCGGTTTGGTGAATTATTGCGACAACAAAACATTGAGCAGGCGGAAGGCGTTTTAAAATTTCCCGAACGGTCCGTCCGCGTAATCTATGCGAACCGTCCGCAAGTAGAATTTCTAATTGAAGCATCCGATGACATCGCTGAATTCCGGTTAGCCAAAGAGGTCGCTTCGATCTTAATACAGATGGAGAACCGAGAGCAGCTCGAAAGAGTTCAGGATCTGCTAGCCCGCACGCAATTTGACGAGAACGGGGATGTGGCTATTACTATTCTCGATTCCGGCATCAATAATGGTCACTTACTTATCCAACGAGTGCTTGCGAACGATGATCTGCATACAGTGAAACCGGAGTGGGGCACGGAGGACCATGGTGGGCATGGTACGCTGATGGCCGGCACCGTCGCCTACGGCGATCTCTTAGCGGCACTCAATTCCGGTAGTCAGATTCGTATTTCACATCGCCTAGAATCGGCCAAGATCCTACCGCCTCAGGGACGGAATCCGGAAAGATTATGGGGATATGTAACGGCTCAGGGAATCAGCAGAGCGGAAATCCAGGCCCCTAACCGGCGACGTATAGTCTGCCTGCCAGTTACCGCCATCGACTTTCGTGACCGAGGTCGTCCTTCTTCATGGTCCGCTAATATCGATGAATTAGCTTCGGGGTATGATGATGGCCGCCGAAGGCTCTTCATCATTAGTGGGGGCAATGTGCAGGGCGGAGAAGAATTCAGAAGATATCCCGAATCGAACATCACGAACGAAATACACGACCCCGGACAGTCATGGAATGCCGTGACCGTGGGTGCCTATACGGAAAAGATTCGCATAGTTGATCAACAGCTCGACGGATACACACCGATCGCCCCCGAGGGCGGGCTTTCACCTTACAGTACGACGTCTAGTACGTGGTCCGCTCGGACTTGGCCTATTAAGCCGGACGTAGTTCTTGAAGGCGGGAACGTAGCACGAGGCCCGAATGACTCTGTTTTTGAGACTGACGACTTATGTTTGCTGTCCACATACCGCGATCCGCAAGTTGCGCAATTCGCGCGATTTGAAGCAACAAGCGCGGCCGCAGCTCAGGCAGCTTGGATAGCTGGACAGATCCAAGTCCAATATCCAGAGGCATGGCCGGAAACGATTCGTGCCCTTATAGTTCACACGGCGGAATGGACTGACACAATGAAGACTCAGTTCCTGGCCGACGAAAGTAAGACCTCCTATTCTCGTCTTGTCCGCGTTTGTGGGTATGGTGTGCCTAATCTTGAACGAGCGTTGTATTGCGCAGCCAACTCCCTGACGCTGATTTCGCAGGCCGAGCTTCAACCGTTCGATCAGCGAAGTGGGAGGCGGGTCACACGGGACATGCACCTTTACAACCTGCCTTGGCCAACGGAAGTGCTTAGGGATCAACTAGCTGATACGGATGTACGGATGCGGATCACGCTTTCATATTTCATCGAGCCAGGGCCAGGAGAAGTCGGATGGGATAATCGCTATCGCTATCCGTCGCACGCTCTCCGATTCGTTTTGAATGGTCCCGGTGAGTCTGAGGACGAGTTTATTCGGCGAGTGAACGATCAAGCGCGGGATGATGGGGAACACCCGGGTACTGAAGGTCCAGGTGACCGGTGGGTGATAGGCGAGGCAAGAAATGTTGGCTCCGTTCACTCGGATATTTGGCAAGGCCGGGGCGCCGAGCTTGCTGCTTCGAATCTGGTTGGCGTTTATCCCGCGGTCGGCTGGTGGCGGGAGAGACATCACCTCGGCCGTTGGAATAAGCGGTGTCGGTATTCGCTGCTCGTGTCCATCTTAGTTCCTACAATTGACGTAGATATTTATACGCCGGTTTCTGTCCAGATTGGCGTGCCGGTCCCGATCGAGATCCCGACGGCGTAAAAATCCGTATGAACTGTCGGCATCATTATCAAAACCCGAAAGCTCCGCGAGATGTGTGTATTCCATTCTCCTGTAATTGCTTTTAACGCAATCAGCGCCGAATGGAATACAACGTTAACACTAGGGTCTAGGCAGTTTGAGTTAAGATGATCACCGACATCAATAGCGAAGATCGGCTGGTCCAGAAGACGTTCGCCGATCACCTGCAAGACACGCTTGGTTGGGACAGCGTCTATGCTTACAACGAGGAAACTTTCGGCGCTAACGGCATGCTGGGGCGTGCGAACGAGCGCGAGGCTGTTCTGACGCGCGACTTGAGGGCGGCGCTGCAACGTTTGAATCCCGGATTCCCGGAAAGTGCTCGCGAACAAGCTATTGAAAAACTAACGCGTATCGATTTCTCGCGGTCTTTGACGCAGCATAATCGCGAGTTCTACAGCTATATCCGCCTGGGCGTGCCGGTGGAATGGCGCGATCAAACCGGCGAGACGCAGCTTGAACGGGCGCAGGTGATCGATTATCGCGATGCAACGAAGAATCGATTCCTCGCCGTGCGCGAGTTAAGGAGTCAAGGCGTGCGTGTGCCGCACTATAACCGTCGGGCAGATCTTGTTTGCTTCGTGAACGGGTTGCCCCTCGTGTTCATCGAGCTTAAGGCGGTGTATCTCAACATCCGCGCCGGTTTTGACAATAACCTTACCGATTACCTGCATGAGCACAGCATCGCGCATGGCTTTCATCACAACGTATTTCTCGTCGTTAGCAACGGTGATCGGGCGCGTTACGGGTCCATCACCAGCCAGTGGGAGCACTTTGCCGAGTGGAAACGGAACGATGAAAAGGACAAGGGGCGCGTGGACGCGGAGGTGTTGCTCAACGGCATGCTATCCAAAGAGCGATTGCTCGATATCGTCGAGAACTACATTCTCTTCGACGACAGCAAACCTGGTGGGACTCGCAAGATCGTCGCACGGAATCATCAGGTGTTGGGCGTCAATAACGCCGTGGCTGCGGTAAGTCGCCAGGAAAATTTGAAAAAATTATACCCGCCGGAGCAGCGGCTACTTGCGTACACTGTTCCGAAAACTCCTTTGCTCTTGGCCGCGGACCCACACGCAGAAGCTTCGAAAGAGATCGAGCGGTTCGTTGTGGAGGACGACGCGGATGACGAGCTTCCGCTGATAAAGCGGGTGCATCCAGATTTGGGCCGTCTCGGAGTCTTCTGGCACACGCAGGGCAGCGGTAAGTCCTATTCGATGGCATTTTTCGCGGAGAAAGTTGGCGCGTCGTGCCGGGAAACTTCACGTTCGTCATAATGACCGATCGCGAGGATCTCGATGATCAAATCTTTCGCACGTTCGTCGGCTGCGGCGTAGCGGACGACAAGACGCCGCGGGCCAAGTCGGGCGAGGATTTACAAGCACTGCTCGGCCAAAACCAGCGGTTTGTTTTTAGTCTGATCCATAAATTCAACCAGAATGTTACGGCGCCTTACAGCGAGCGGGACGATATCATCGTGATCTCGGACGAGGCCCACCGCTCCCAGGGTGGTAAGTTTGCGCGCAATATGCGGCTGGCGTTACCGAACGCGTCTTTTATTGGTTTTACCGGCACTCCCCTATTCAAATACGACCACCTGACCCGGCGCATCTTCGGCGGTTACATATCGCGCTACGATTTCAAACGTTCCGAGGAGGACCACTCAACGGTCCGGTTGGTTTACGAGAACCGTGGCGAAAAGCTCGGAATCGCTCGACTCGATCTCAACGATCGTATCGCCGCTAAAGTCGAGGAAGCCGAGCTCGACCCCGACCAGACCTCGCTCTTAGAGAAGCTGCTCGGCAAGGACTATGAAGTTGTCACTGCCGATGATCGGCTCGATAAGCTCGCGGACGATTTCGTGGAACATTGTTCGACGCGCTGGGAAACCGGGAAGTCGATGCTGGTATGCATCGATAAGATCACCTGTGGCCGCATGTACCAACGGATCGAACCAAGGTGGAAGGCAAAGCTGGCGCAGGTGAAGGTTTCACTTGCACGATTGGAAGTGCAGTGCGCGGCTAGCGCTGATCCCGATGAAAAAGAGCGCCTGACCAAGCAGATCCAATACCTTAAAGGCCAAGCGGCGTGGATGGAGAGTACGATCATCGAAATAATTATCAGTGAAGCGCAGAAGGAGGTTCAAGACTTCCAGAAATGGGGCGTCGACATTATCCCACACCGCGTGGTGATGAAGACCGGCTTCCAAACGCCGGACGGTAAGAGAGTGAAGGTCGATGATGCTTTCAAGGACCCGCAGCATTCGTTTCGCATTGCGATCGTATGTGCCATGTGGCTGACCGGGTTCGACGTCGAGTGTTTGTCCACGCTCTACATCGACAAGCCGATGAAAGCTCATACGCTCATGCAAGCGATCGCCCGGGCCAATCGCGTATATCCGGGTAAGGAGTGTGGCGTCATCGTCGACTACAACGGTGTGCTCACGAGTCTGCGCAAGGCGCTCGCCGAGTATGCGCTTGGCGATGAGGAGGATGGCGATGACGGCAGCGAAATTGTCGAGCCTATCGGGGAATTAGTCAGGTCTCTCGTTCAGGCAATTGAAGCGGCTGAGGATCATTTGAGGCAGCTGGGATTTGAGCCGTCACGGTTGCGCGGGGCCAAGGGATTCGCACGGATCGAGGCACTCCGTGATGCCGTTGATGCCCTTTACGTTTCCGATGAGAGCAAACAGCGCTTTGAAATCATGGCTCGGCAGGTCTTCGCACGTTTTAAAGCTTTGTTGATGGAGCCGAGTTCTTATGCGTACGTAGAACGGCACGACAATCTCGAGACGATTTACAAAAAACTCGAAGAGAAACGCGACACCGCTGACGTGACCGAAGTGCTCAAGGAACTCCACAAGATAGTTAATGAGGCGATCCGCGCGCAGGAACCCGGTGAAGATCACGCTGAAGGACTGACCGTAGACCTGAGCCAGATCGATTTCGAGAAGCTGCGAGATGAGTTCGCTAAGAAAGGTAGGCGCAAGCACGCCGCCTTGCAGGATATCCGGGATGTCGTCGAAGCGAAGCTGCAGCAGATGCTCGGCCGTAATCCGTTGATGATGGATTACTATCGAAGATATTTGGAGATCGTTGCCGAATACAATCGCGAGAAAGATCGAGTCACGGTCGAGCAAACCTTTGCCGAACTGGTGAAGCTAGCGAACAGCCTGGACATCGAACAGCGGCGAGCCGCCGAAGAAGGCTTAAGCGACGATGAATATGTGCTCTTTCAATTGCTGTTTCGAGATAATCTCAGCAAGGTTGATCGCGAAAAACTCAAGCAAGCGAGTAAGTCGCTGCTGACCTCTCTTAGGGATTTACTCCAGCGCATGCCCGCTTGGACACAGAATTCGCAGACCCAGGCCGAAGTGAAGGTTCTGGTTCTGGATAGTCTGTGGCAAAATCTGCCGCGGCCGACTTTTACGGACCGGGAAGCCCAGCAATTGGCGGATAGTATTTACGACTATGTGTGGCAGCGCAGCACGAGTGGGGCATCATGGGGCGCGGGAATCGGTGCTTGAGCTTCGTGAAAGTGCCAACCACATTGTGCGAAGATTTCTCTCAGCGCGCCTTTTGCTGAAAGGAGGCTCACGATGGCTAAAAACGTAGACAAGTTGGCGGAAGAGATTCGTCGCCTACCGGATGTTGAGAAACTACGCCTGTTAGATGCGATCCTCACAGACTTGGATAAACCGGACCCGGAGATCGACCGCGTCTGGGCGGAGGAAGCGCGTAAGCGGTGGGCCGCTTACAGAGCCGGCAAGGTTCCGTCCGTATCATACGAGTCCGTCATGGCTAAGCATCGCCGTTCCTGAACGTACGCTTTCTCACTCTCGCCCAGCGGGTGCTCGACGACGCAGTTGGATGAAGACGAAAAGGGAGACGAAAAGGGGACAGGCTGGATTTTCACCTGCGACAAAGCCAGTAGAAGTAGCGAGCTGCCTGATGCGTGATACTGAAAATATCAAATGGGAAGAGGTCGAAAGCGCAGCGACCAAGATGTTCAACGTCTGGGTTGATGGCACTGAATTGGAATGGGCTAAGGAAGCATGGAGCCATTGCACAGCGGCTGGTCTGGTCGGCGCAAGAACGATACTGGACATGACCGCAGCAAATGTCCGCCTTGTAACCCTTGCCCTCATCTACCAGGAGTTCTGTGGCTTTGCATGGGATGAACATCCAGAGACGCCAGTAGACTACTTGGCGGAAGATCTCGAAATCGATCCCGTTGCTTTGGGCATTCTCGCCGCGAAAGCCGATGCGGATGAGTTTGAGGAATTCACTGACGACTACAAGCTTCGCGAGGCTACCTTATTAGCTGTCACAAATAGTCAGCGGCAAGAGATCTTTGAGTGCCTTAGGGTTGCCTACGGGGGTGAATTCAGACTCTACAGCCGCCTCTGGCACACTCGATCGCTGGCCGCTGAAGAAAATGCAGAAGGCAATGAATTCGAAGTAACCGGTGCCAACAGCTCTGCTCTAGAGTATGTCAGGAACGGGTTTCGATACTAAAACACCTGGCGGAGCTGAGGGCGCGGGAGAGTTTATTCCGAATCAAGGAATTTTGATCAACGCTCTAGTTTTGCAGGAAGCCAAGCTGTCGTCCGAGATCGAGAATGTCGTGACTACGAACGATGAGTTATACCGGCATTGCCTGCGGGCATATGTTCGGGAAACAAACATATTGTGAGGATATGTCCAAAAAGGCCGGGTTTTTGGACATATCCCGTAAACATGTCCAAGACTGATGGCTAAATCCACCGAATACTATGACTAAACAAACGCGTGAACAGACAAAGTGACACCGAGGAATGAAGCTACCCCATGCTGCTAAATCTCGCGTCGAAAAAAAGAAGATTGTCGAGTATTTACTGTCGGCATCCCATCCTGACGGGAGTGCGAAGGCGAGATTCTTCATTCGGTTTGGATTTACTTCCAAGGAGTGGAAAATCTTTGCACAGGCGCTGAGACAACACGGTAATGACCGTGACGTAAGCGCTTCAATAGAATCCCGTCATGGAACTCGTTATAGTGTTGACGGTATGCTGGAAACTCCGGACGGACGCAACCCTCGGGTACGTACCGTGTGGGTACTTGCAAAACGGTCAAAGTCTCCGCGGCTAGTTACAGCATACCCGATTTAGGAGCAGACTATGATCAAAGAACATGATCGCGTAGTCTTAAAAACAAGCGTTTCCGGGCAAGGACTGAAAGCTGGAGACGTCGGCACGGTGGTTCACGTCTACAAGAAGGGCGAAGCATTTGAGGTGGAATTTTTGACGCTTCACGGCGAGACTGTAGCCATAGCGACCCTGGAAGCTTCGCAGGTTCGTCCCGTGCAAAAAAAGGAAATCACTCACGCTCGCTTACTTCGCGCCTAGCAGTCAATTTTTGTCCAGCGCGACGACCTGGAAAGAACGTTGAACAATGGACACCGTGAAACCAGAAATCGCCCGGCTTTTTCGTGGAGAGAATTCTGCGACAATCGGCCGCAGAAATTGGCGAGGGCACGGTGCAACGATCAGTCGTAGGGATTGGTCGCGACCGCTTCCCCACTTGGATGCATAGGCAACAAAAAGGTCGAAGACGTCTCAAACATTTGACGCAGTGAATTCAGAACTGAAACGACGAATCGAGGAGATCGCCGCGGAATGCTCTTTGCCGGGCTGGGACGGCTATGGGGCGAATGCCGTGACGACTGCGGCAGTGATGGAAGCGCGCGCCTTTGGCGAAGTAATTGACCCCAGTCTGATCGTCCCCGAGGTTGGCGCTGAACCCGATGGGGCGCTGACTTTCGAATGGCATCGGTCCGCTCGGCAAACCTTGTCCGTGAGCGTTCATGGATCAAGACTATTGCATTACGCTGCGCTTCTCGGGACGGAGAAAATTTATGGGACGGAAGAGTTCCGGACCGGAATGCCACAGGTGTTGAGGGATTTGATAGCGCGCATCGAGGAGCGGGACACCGAAAGTTTTTTTGGTAAAGGTGAATCTATAAAAGGAAAAAGGGGATAGGCTGAATTTCCATTGTCATGAAGCTGTTCATTAACATCATAACGATTGGTATCGGTCTTCGATCAGTCAAGCTAGTTGACTAATAACTTGACTTAAACTTGACTAATCCACGATGTTTCAACGCGGTCTTGTCTGAAAGAATCCTTCGCGTTCGAGCTCTTGCATGAGTGACGCGTCGATGAAGTTTGCGGGGTTGGCGCCGGCGGCTTCGCTGCCCAAACCTTTCAGCAATCCTCTGACGCTCTCCAAATCCACCGCGATATTTTTTTGCAACTGTTTTTGACCGTAGATGCGGTAGACTTCGGCAAGAATTTCCGGGTCGTCGACTCGGACGTATTTGGCGAGGATTTTGATCGCCGAATTTTTATCGTTGCGAGTTTCTTGAACGGCTTCGTAGTAAGCGCGTAAAACGCGCAGCACAGTATCGCGGTTATTCTTGATGAACGAGCGTCGTGTGCTAAGCGGCGAGTTAATATACGGGATGCCATAATCTGCGGCGTCGACCAGCTCGCGCAGCCCCATTTTTATGCCGCGTAGATTGCTCGGAGCGGAAATCATACCGCCGTCGACAAAACCTTTCACGACGGAAATCAACAATTCCGGCATGCCGCCGCGAATACCTAACACGGTCAGATCTTTATTGCGCTGGAGGCCCCAGCGTTCCAACAGTAAGCTCAAGACTAGATCGGGAGAATCGCCCAGGCTGGAAACGCCGATCTTTTTTCCTCTCAGGTCTTCGATTCGGCGAATTTCGAGTTGAGTCATCAGGGAGAAGACCGCGACATTGATGGTATTCGCAATGATCGCGAGGTCGGCGCCGCGGATCGTCGAGCGGACCACGGAAGGCGGCGAGGCCCGGACAAATTGCACTTCACCGGCGAGCATTGCCTCGATGGCAACGCCGCGGATGTAAGTCAACTCGACATCGACGCCGTGCTTGTCAAAAAAATTTCGGTCTTTAGCAACCCAGAGTGGCAGCATGGCGCCGCTGATGGAACTGTAGGCGATTCGGATGGGGGCGGAATATAGGGTGCTCCAGTTTCCTGCCAGAAGTATGACCAGCAGCGCGAACGTCGTGGCTTGGCGCGTGATCATGGGTCAGCGCACGCGGACATCAGTCTGTTTCGTTCGCAAAAAGCACCCCTATCCCAACCTCTTCGACTTCGCTCAGGACATGCTTCCCTGTCAAGACACTGTGTCGCAATGGGAAAAATCATTCTCGCGTCATCCTGAGCCCTAGCGAAGGATCTGCTTTTCTTCCGTACTCGTGTCGAATCGGCGTTGGTGTTCCGAGACTACAAAACCAAAAAGCAGATTCTTCGTCGCTCCACTCCTCAGAATGACACTGCGACCCAGCCTCCAAAGGGAGGGGTGAAGACGTTCGGCGAGATTCTGGCTTATTGCGAGCGTGTTGCTACGCGGCCGCGCTGGTCGCGTCGCATTTCTGACCCTGGACGACGTAGGCCATGTAGATGCAGTCCGACATGACGCGTCGCATGTTGTTTTTCATCAGCTGAGCATTGATGCAGGCTTCCTGCAGCTCTTTGGTGTCGGCGTACTTTTTCAGGATCTCTGTTCGAATCACGCCGTGTTCGACGTCGACGTCGGCGTGGAGTTTGTAAAAGGTCAGGGCGTCATCGGGCACCCACTTATAGTGCTTGCGGAACGTTTCGAGATCGCGCGACATCGCTTTGGCCGTGTCGTCGCCTTCGGATACGGCGACGCCGAGCAGCCACGAAGTCTTGAACGCTGCGTTGGCAAAGCTATCGACAGCAAACTTGACGCCATAGAGCGGCTCGGAATTTTTCACAAATTCGCGGTCGAACCCAAGGCCGACGCATACATCGAGCCAGTACTCGGGATGGGGTTTGTGGGATTTGCCGATCAAATCCTCACCCTCTTCTTCGATGGCCTTTGGTAGCCACATGCGACGCACGTCGACGTGCGGGCAGTTGTAAAGGATCGAGTACTCTTTGATCGGCACTTGCTTGGTGAAGTAGTAACGCTCCTTGGCCCAGCCTTGTAGTTGCTCTGTGGTGCATTTGCCTTCGCGAAAAATCGCTTCCCATGGATGGGGCGGACGCTGATGATCCTGCCGGTTGGCTTCGAAGAATGTGTTGATGAATTCATCGGGGCTGAGTTTGTGGTCGAGCTTGAACATATCGTTTCCTCACTTTGTCTAGTCTCATTCGAGCGCAGATATTGTTCGGTTCATCCTTCGACGCGCTCAGGACGAACGGAACGAAAATCACGGTGGCACTAATTCCGGTCATGCTGAGCTTGTCGAAGCACGAAAACGTCAGACCTTGGCGTCTTCGCGATAGTGGCCGATGGCGTCCATCAGCGGCTTATCGGACATGACAAAAAATATCGCCGGATCTTTGGAAGTGTTTTCATGACGATGAAAATTCCACAGAGGGACAACGAAGGAATCGCCCTGTTCCCATTCGTAACGCTTATCGCCGATGTAGCTGACGCCGCTGCCGCGCCAGACGTGATAAATCGTTGAACTTGTGTGTCGATGATCTTTGGTCT
>Ga0184626_10000456_pt1 | contig 12629 bp, 11 predicted proteins | sample PLM3_60_b1_FD_133142 | JGI IMG/M metagenome (GOLD analysis project Ga0184626, IMG submission 133142) | Groundwater sediment microbial communities from an aquifer in East River, Colorado, USA - PLM3_60_b1 | ecosystem: Environmental > Terrestrial > Soil > Riparian zone | place: USA: East River... | reverse complement strand
CCGCAAAATCTATATCGCGGTGGGCTCGGCGTCTAACGTCGATGAGGAAAATGGTTGGGAAAAGGATCAGCGGCGCGCCGGGATTCTGGAAATCAATCCCGACGGTAGCGGGATGCGGATTTTCGCCACCGGACTGCGCAATCCGGTTGGAATGGATTGGGAACCGCAAACGAATGTCTTATGGACGGTCGTCAACGAGCGCGATCTTTTGGGCGACGATCTGGTCCCCGATTATTTGACCAGCGTCAAGGAAGGCGCCTTCTATGGCTGGCCCTTCTCCTACTTCGGCCAGAATGAAGACCCGCGCAAGAAAGGCCAGCGGCCCGATCTCGTAGCCAAAGCGATTAAACCTGATTACGCAGTGGGCTCCCACGTCGCGGCGCTGGGGCTCGTTTTCTATCGCGGCAAAGCTTTTCCCCGACGCTATCAAGGCGGCGCCTTCGTCGGCATGCATGGTTCGTGGAACCGCTCCAAGATGGTGGGCTATAAGGTTGCCTTTATTCCCTTCGAAAACGGCAAGCCGGCCGGCCCTATGGAAGATATCCTCACCGGATTCATCGCCGACGAAAGTAAATTCGAAGCCTATGGCCGCCCGGTGGGCGTCACGGAATTGCCGGACGGATCATTGCTAGTGGCCGACGACAGCGGTGGAAAAATATGGCGCGTGACTTCGAAGGGCGGGAACATGGAGGCCCAACTGCAACAACGGGAAATGTGATAAGGTCCCGATCCGGCGAGGGCTCGTCATATGCCCGCATTCAGTAAGGCGAGGGGTTCGCAAATCGCCGGCCTCGCGAGTGCATCGACACACGGCTTTCTGTCTTGCGCGTCATTCCCGTGGCAACGGGAATCCAGAACTGTTTTCGGCGGGGGGCATAACATAGATGGCCACACCACAAAACATTCACATCGGAATCTTATCGCCGGCCACTGCCGATCGCCCACACTTTAAAAGCCTGGAGCAGATGCTGCCGCCCGAAGTTACCGTCACCAATGAAGGTCTCGGCCTGCTGCAAGATTCCTATCATGACCTGGAAGGCAAGACGGACGAGATCGCGGCCCGCGCAGCCGACTTCGTCGGTCGAAACAAAGTCCAGGGACTCATCGTTACCGGCGGCTTCGTGACTCTTTTCAATCCCGGTCTGGAAGCCAAAGTCGCCGCGGCGGTGCAAATTCCGGTTACCAGCGCAGTGTCGTCGGTGACAGTGGCGCTGAGAGCACTGTCGGCGACGAGAGTGACTCTGGTCACCCCTTTCACCGCGGATATGAACGCCCACATCGAAAAGCATCTGACCAATCTCGGCTTCACCGTCTTCCCCGGTCCGCCCTATGACAAGACCCGCAAACCAGGAGCCGGCGTCGAGATCAGCCCCGACGAGCTTTTCCGCAGAGTCGAAGCAAGCTACCGGCAGAATCCGACAACCCAAGCCATCTACTTCCAGGGCGCCACCCTCGATCCCTTGCCGATCATTCAAAGGCTAGAAGACAGCCTCGGCATCCCGGTGATCTCCAGCAACACCGCAATGTTCTGGAACATCCTGTCGAAGCTAGGTTCGAGGTTTTCAATCAAAGGTTACGGCAAACTGCTGTCGTCCTGGCCAGCCCTCGCTTAGGTACAGCCCACGCGACTAACTGAATACGATATGCCGTCTATGCCGATTAATGGACTTCCGAGGAGACCCACGAAACCTGTCTTACCTTGTCGGGACGAATTAATTAGCAACGATTTCGTCCCCCGCACTACAGTCCACAGTTCTCGCGGGTCTGCGATCTAGGCGCTTCGCATAAGGTCGCTGCAAGTTTTTTGTCAGAAGCCCGGAAAGGTTGCTGTGCTAGTTACATACTCTGCGGAAGGCGTGCCGGTCAGACTAACAGATGAAAGATGGGCACACATTTGTCGCCGGCATCCAGAAATGCAACGGCAGAACGGCAAGGTTCTACAGACGGTCAGATCGCCCGAGATGGTTCTGCAAGGCGACTACGGCGAAAAACTCGCTGTCAGGTTCTACAGGACAACGCCTTTGACCTCCAAGTACTTAGTGGTAGCATACAAAGAAGTCAGCGCCAGCGACGGTTTTGTAGTAACCGCATATTTTGCCCGAAGATTGGCTGACTGGAGAAAAATCTTATGGAAGCTGTAAAGATTTTAGAAAAGGGGAAAAAAATCGACTGGGAATATGACGAGGAAGGAGATGTGCTTTACCTGAACATCGGCAAGCCCAGAAAGGCTACGGGCGTGGATATCGGTCAAGGTGTCATCGTTCGATACGACGAGAAGAAAAAAGAGGTTGTTGGACTTACAGTCCTTGGTGTCCGATCAAAACTTCTGGAGAATCTAGAGAAACAGACCTAGGACCGAACGACTTACATTGCATGATTGCGCCCGGCTCCATCCCGAGCAATCCAAGACCCTAAATAGTCCCGCTCACTTTAGCAGGCGGCCGGCTGAGCTTTGCGTTAGGCCGCAACGATCCAACTCCTGACTATACACGATGACTAGCTTCCACCCGAATCCCCCACTGCCCGAGATCGGCCAGCGAATCAGGTTCGCGATTGAATACGAAGGTGCTTGGCGGCCCCTTGGATGGATACGGGCCGGGGAGGACGGCTCTATCTACTTGGGCACCCTGATGGGAAATCCGACGTCCGCCAAGGAAGTCAACAAGGCTGCGGAGAAGCTCACCACAATCAAGTACCGGGAGCTCCGAGATCTCACCAGCCTTCCCAAGAGCTCGCGTCTCTCCTTTCACCCCTCAGGCGAAGTGCACATCGCCAACAAGGTCGTGACCGGGCTGGTACCTCTTGAGAAGCTCCAGAAACCCTTGCAGCTATGCACCATAAGGTTTGCGCACCCTCGCGCCTACCGGCCGCCTGCTAAGAAGGACACTAACGACTTCGATCTGGAAATTGTCGGTTATCAGGTAGACGAGGAACGACCGCTGTACGGGGCTATAATCGTCGCTCCCTGGACGGCTGAACCTCACTTACCCGCGAAGCTCCCCAACATGACCCAGTTCGTAGGCGCCGCAATCGGCCTCAGAGGATTCACCAAGACTCCTGACCTGCTTATCGCGATCGTTCTGGGCCACGGCCCAAAGGGTCCTTGGCCAGCAACACCGGGCATAGCCGTTCTTTACCGAGCCGAGTAGCTCGTTGCGGTCTAACATGCGTGTGGAGTTGCCGGGCGCCAACAAATCGGGAAACGTTATAGCTGTGCGCCACTCGATTGTTGCCCGCGGACTATGGGAGCATTAGTGGGAGAATTAGTGGGAGAATTAGGGTCAGGCTTGAATAAATGAATCAACTTGTGCCGCGGCCGGGTTTCGTGATAGATCGGGCGCATGGTACGCCCACTGCGCATCGAGTATCCCGGCGCCGTCTATCACGTAGTTACGCGCGGCAACAATCGTCAAAAGATTTTTAGAGACGACGACGACCGAAAGGGCTATTTAAAAAAGCTCATTCATTATTGCCAGGTCAAAGCGGCTGAGCTGCTTTGCTACTGTCTCCAGTCGAATCACGTCCACCTGCTACTGGCGACACCCAAGGGCAATCTTTCCAAATTGATGCAGCCGTTTCAGACGAGTTACACGATGTATTTTAATCGACGGCATCGCCATAGCGGTCACGTCTTTGAACAGCGTTATAAGGCATTCTTGGTGGACAAGGACAATTATCTTTTGCAGGTGAGCCGCTACATACACTTAAACCCGGTCGAAGCTGGCCTGGTTCATCGTCCCCAGGACCACCGCTGGAGTAGCTATGGTGGATACGTCGGAGGCAATACGGCTACGGGGCTGAATACCTCCTTAGTGTTAGATCAGATGGGAGGAAAAAAACCGGAACAGATCCAGAGATATCGGGAGTATGTCGAGGGAGAGAAACAGGGTGGTAAAGTGGATTTTACATTACCGACGATCAAGCAGTCGATTGTAGGAGGAGAAGAATTTGCGGAGCGGGTCTTTAAGGCGGTACGAAAGAAAGCAGAGACGAACCGCGCGGCTACCCTAGCTGAGATCGAGGAGGTGGTGTGTCGGTTGGGCAAGGTTGATAAAGAAATGTTAAGGAGACCGCTGCGATCTATGGCAGTGAAGCGGGGCAGGGAGTTGTTCATGTATGTGGCGCGCCATCATACGGAGGCAAGCTTGCGGGAGATTGCCGACAGAATGGGGGGTAAGAGACATCTCGACGGTGAGCCATGCGGAAAGGCGAGTGGCAACACAGTTAACGGAACCCGATGCTAAGGCAAAAGAGCTAAGGCAGTGTTTGAAGAGAATCTATTCATCCATTCAAGCCTGACCCCTCCCACCAAACCCTATCTGAGCGTTGACCAAAGGAGATCCACATGTCGGACATGATTGATCGCAGATTGTCTGAAGAGCAGCAGCTCATGCGGCGGAGCTGCCGCGCCTTCGTGAACGATTTCGTCATCCCCTTTATCCGCGCCGACTGGAAGCGCGAGTGGTTAATGGAGCCTGAACAGCGCCTGCCACACGAGATTCTCGAGGCGGCTGACCGGATCGGCATCCGCACGCTCGGCGTCCCCGAAGAATTCGGGGGCGTGCAACTCGATCCTGCGGCCGAGGTGCAAACCTTCGCAGTCATCTCGGAAGAGATCGCGCGCGGCGATTCGGGACTCGCCGACAAGCTAGTGCAGAACTGGAAGGTTTCGGTGCTGCTTCGTAACCTCGCCCCGCGTCATCTCCAGGAGCGCTGGTTTCCGCGCCTGGTTGGGGACCCCAGTTTCCTCCTGGCGCACTGCCTCACGGAACCGCGTGGGGCGTCGGACCGCTGGCTGCCCTACAACGTGCCCGAGGCGGCTATGCATACGAAGGCCGTCTTAGCGGGCGACAAGTGGGTAATCAACGGGCGCAAGCAGTTTATTAGCAACGGCTATGACGCGAGCCTTTATGCCGTCTACGCCAACACCAAGCCTGGTGTGGGAATGCTGCAAGGCACATCGAGCTTTCTTGTGCCGCGCGATACGCCCGGTCTCATTGTCAGTCGTTGCAACGAGACGATGGGCGGGCGCTTCATGAACAACGGTGAAATTGTGTTCGAGGACTGTCGCGTTCCCAAAGACCATCTGCTGGTCGAAGGCGATGCGCTGAGCAAGGCGGGGGTCTATTTCCGCCCGGGCAAGATCATCCAAGCGTCAAAGAACCTGGGCGTCGGTATGGCTGCGTTCGAACGGACCGCGGAGTACGTGCAGAGCTATGTCCAGGGTGGCCGCACGCTGATCAAGCACCAGGCAGTTGCCTTGCGGCTCGCCGACATGGCGACGAAGCTCAGCGCCGTACGCGCTCTCCTGTGGGAAGCCGCGCGCGCGGTCGACGACGGTGCCGCAGACGCGGACCAGCTTTGCAACATGGTCAAAGTATTCGCCTCCGAAGAAATCTTCGATGTTTGCAAGCACGCCATGGAACTCCACGGCGGCAATGGTGTGATGCTCGACTTCGGCATCGAGAAGCTGTTTCGCGACGCCGCTGTCTTCCTGCATATGGACGCGACCGTTGATATTTCGCGTTTCAAGATCATCAAGGCCATGTTTCCTGATTCGGCAGGGGCTTACGCCGGACCCGAATAGTGACGTCAGGTAGGTTCACGACAAGAATAGGGGGAGAGGCTGGAGGATCAGGCTTGCATGAGTGTATAAATTAGCGTGTTGAGAAAAACAACGATATCGATCAACTCCCTCTTCCGTCCCTCCACAACTATCAAGACGCTGATTGAGCGATGGGCTTGAGATAATTTTGCACGGTGTATTAGCCGATCTGATTCTTAATTTCCTCCGCTCTTCAGCGATCGTCAGCTTGGGTAAAGCTGGGCTCAGAGTGCAATAGCTCCGCTATCCCCACTTTCCTAACTTTCATTTTGGATAAAACCAAAAGACGACCTCGCTGAGCCGCCTGCCAATCAGCCGCGGGACTTGGATACGTAGTGACCCCAGGAAGATTCAAAGAAGTGGGTTGGCATGCTGCCAAATTTTCCGGGCATATCGTCAGGAACAATCGGCTTTGGCTCACCGATTGCCGAGGCCATATATTGGATCTTGGCCGACTTTTCGATCAGGATCGACAGGAGTGTTGCTTCCTGAATATTTTCCGCCACCGTAACCAGGCCACTGCCTCGCAGTAGCAAGGCAACCGAGGAGCCTAATTCAGCGATCATAAGGTCTGCCATCTTGGAGGTCCCGATAAAGCGCGGGACATCAAAGAGCCGGATCCCTGATTTGATAAACGTGCAGTTAGCGAGCAATGGCACAATCTGTTTCCCGAGCACCCCGAGAATGGTCGAGTAAAGCGGATGAGAGTAAACAACCGCGTTTATGTCTTGCCACTTGCGATAAATAGCCGTGTGGAGGAACACTTCCTTTGGAGGCTCAACTTTTCCTCCGACCGTTCGTCCGCCCTCGTCCACTTCAATAAAGTCTTGTGCCGTCACTCTGTCGAGGCGTTCGTGCAAATGCCTGAGGACAAAGATACGCTTCGACTCGGGATCCCGGGCGCTTACGTGGCCAAAGTTTTCTAATAGCTCCTCGCGCACGCAAATTCTTACGCTCTCGGCTAATCGCTCTTTCAGTGCGTTAATTTTAGGAGATGCGTCACCATTGTTCATGTTTAGATCCTTTCTATAAATTCGACTTTTTTCATCTGGTTTCCAAGACTCCCTACTACCTTTGTGCTCGTCTCTGCAAACTCAAGCATCATTTTGCCGTTGACATTCGACAGCACGATCAGATACTCGATTTTTCTATGATTTGGAATCCCTAAAATGCGTAGTGTTGCGAATGGACCAGTGTGAGAGGATGTTAGGTAATATGAAATTCAAATGCTTTTTTGTGATTGTTCAACTCTTCATGTGTTTTGCTGTGTTCGCGAGAACCGGTGCACAAAGCAACAAGGTTATCATCGGCTATGCCAATTTTTCGCCTACGTACGCGTCCGTTTGGGTTGCTAAGGAAATGGGCTTTTTTGAAAAGCATAACCTGAATGCTGACATCATCTTCATTCGCGGCGGTGCGATGGGAACTCAAGCGCTGGTGAGCCGCAGTTTTGATTTTATTGTCGCGGGCGGGGTAGCAGCCGTTGAGGCAGCCCTCTCCGGTGCGGAAATTGTCATCGTTGCAGTGCCATCCAACCGAATGGATCAAGTGTTAGTTGCAAGAAAGGAGATTTCTCAACCCGTTCAGCTGAAAGGAAAAAAGATCGCGGTTAATAGCTTAGTTGGGAGTGCTATTCTAGCCATCAAGATCATGGTGCAGGCGCTGGGGCTCAATCCAGAAAAAGACGTTACTTACGTCACGTCAGGAGATCCGGCCACCAGACTTGCGGCACTTCAATCAGGGCTGGTTGAGGCAACCGGGTTGTCGCCGCCTTTCACATTGACCGCGAAACGCGCGGGATTCAATGTTTTCGACACTATTCCCGCGTTAGAGAATCTGGAATACCCGTCAGCCTCCCTTATCGTCCGGCAAGAATCGGTTCGAAAAGATCCATTACTTATAGACAAGGTTACCCGATCCATAATCGAAGCTGTTCATTTTTTCAAAACACGCAAATCGGAGTCGAAGCGAATTTTGCAAAAATATCTTAGACTGCAGAACCCGGACGAGTTAGAAGAAGCCTACGTCCTGTTATCTGCTCGATTTATTGATAAGCCCTATCCGACAATTCAAAGCGTCAAAACAATTTTAGATTGGTCGAGACATCCTAAGGCAAAAACGGCCGACCCCGCGCAGTTCATAGCTCCGCAATTTGTGGAAAAGTTGGACAAAGAGGGTTTTATCGGGACTGTTTTGAAAAACAAGTAGTGCTGATCGGTCCTTGCCGGTGGGGCACGACGAAAAAGCTCGGCGACTAATCGGCAACGTTGATTGGGGCTCTTCAGCAGCCGGCTCTCAGCTGGCCAAAACTTCTTCAACGATCACTGGATCCGGACCGTGACCCCCGCTTAGGGGGTCACGCGAACCAGAGGCCGGTCGAGGAGACGATCCATCCACGCCTTCAGGTGTGGCAGACTGTCGTCGATCGTCGCCTTGTAGCGCTCTTTTCTGACGAAGAACGGAATATAGGTGATATCCGCAAGAGAATAGTCGCCCACAATGTACTGCCGGCCTTCCATCTCGCTATTCAAAGTAGCCAGGTATTTTCTCAGCTCCTCGGCCGACTTTTCGACTTCATAATCATGGGCAATGTTGCCGCCGGCGCGCTGCAGCCGCGTGTTGCAGTAGTCGATCCATATCCTTACCCGCGAGCGCCGAAGCGGGTCCTTAGGCATAAGCGGTATTTCAGGAAATTTCTCTTCCAGGTATTCGTTGATGATCGCGGATTCGTAGATGACGGCGTCGCCATCCACCAGCACGGGAACTTTGCCGTAGGGGTTTAGTTCAACTAGCTCTTTGGATTTGTTGCGCAGATCGCATTCGATGAGTTCATAGGGTATCTTTTTTTCCGCCAGGACAAGCCTTGTCCTGTGGGCATAGGGTCAAGGACCGAAAGATAGTAGCTTCATAGTGATCACCTCGGGTTTAGTTTTGTGCTTGTACCACCTCTCTCCGGCTATGGCAACTCCCGGACCGTTCGGATTGGATGGTCACCAGCCGATGTGCATTAGACTCTCCTAGCCGGGAGCCCGATTTTGAACGTCGTCCCTTTCCCGAGATCACTCACGTAATCAATGGTTCCATTATGAGCCGAGATAATTTGGCTCACGATGGGAAGCCCCAATCCGCTGCTGAGAGGCTTCGTGGTACAAAACGGCGCAAAGACCTCTAATTCTTTGGGGATGCCCGCGCCCGTGTCGCCGATCTCGAGAAAAATTCTACCCTCAGACTCATAACCGCGGAATGTAAGGACACCTCCCGACGGCATGGCTTCAACTGCGTTTTTGCAAATGCGTAGGATCGCCTGCTTTATTTTCTCTTGGTCTAGCGTAACGGGTAATAAGGTATCGGAGAATTCAAACTTCAACCGAACTCCGGCTGAATCATAGAGCAGCTTGTCTTCGGCCATAACTTTATCGATGATTTTGCGCAAATCGGTTGGTTCGAAATCATAGTTCTGGGGTTGAACGAAAGAGCGAAAATCTTTCAGCAAAGAACCAAGCCGTTTGATTTCCTCTGTCGCAGATCCCATCAGAGATTTGAGCTCAGGATCCCCAAAGCCTTGGTCTTGAGCTTTCAGATCGAGCAGCTGGAGACAGGCGAAAATACCATTGAGAGAGTTCGCAACCTCGTGCGCAAAGAGGGCTGCAGTGGGTCTCAATGTGGCAGGGCTTTTATTATCCTGCGCTTTTTTCTCAGCATCTTTCGTCACATTGCGCAGCCTTTCCTCAGCGGCTTTTCTGCTTTGGATCTCCTCCTCCAGTTGGCTTGTCCTCTCATCGACGAGGCACCGCAAATCTTCGCAGACTTTCCGGAGCTCTCGCTCGATCTTGCCGTGCTCCTCGCACTGTCTTTGTAATGCTAGTACGGCTTCCCGCAGTCCTTCATTCACCTGCCAAACTCCTCAGCAACCGTTGAACGCGTTCGTCAGAAAAGCCAAACGCCGCACGTTCGCCATTTTTCCATAGCCCGCTGAGCTTCCCTCGGGGGGCTGATGCGTCGCAGGGTTATTTACTCAGATAGATTTTCCGCGCCGTACGAAAGTGAGCAACCGCTTCGGCTTTTTTTCCCAGGGACTCGAACAAGAGCGCGAGATTGTAATGCGCGTCGGCAAAAGATGGATCCAGCTCGATGGCTTCACGATAGGCACCCATCGCTTCCTGCGGCCGTTTGCAATCGTCCATCAAAACACCGAGGTTGAAGTGGGGCGCCGGATCTTCCAGATCGATCTCGGCGGCGGCTCGATAGTGCGCTTCGGCCTTCTGCAGCTCGCCGGCATCATGGTAGAGTTTGCCTAGATTGAGGTGCGCAGCGGCCACCTTTGGGTCGATCTCCAGCGCCATGTGATAAGCTCGCTGAGCTTCCTGCGTCGATGTCGCTTCCAACTCGACTCCCAGATTGAACCAGTGGTCCGCGGTCAGTTTTTCTTTCCTCGGCTTCGGCACAGCGCGCGGCAACTTGACTTTTTGCACCATGCTGCGAGCGTCAAAGTTGAACAGGAACTGACCTGAGTCTGGCTGCCAGCGGGCTTTACCGTCCCAGACAATGACGCGGCGACCGTCGGCATAAATCTTGAGCCCGGACAGATGCTGGTCGTCCGGCATCTGCCGCTTCAACGAGGAGAGCATGCGGATAATCCTCTTCGATGGCACGCGAGAATCGAGGAGCCCCTTGGCGGTTTTCAAGAACAGCAGATCTTGAAAAGTAAACTGGAAGGTCTTTTTTTGGTCCCGCGCCGGCTCAAGAAAACCGGCACGCACGAAAGAGCGGATGCGACTACCCGGAAGATTCAAGATTTTCGCCACCTCGCCGGTGGTGAAAAGTTTCATTTCTTGGCGGACTGAGCCCTTTTCTTGCCTTTTTCAGGCTCGGCCGATTGGGCGCGAACCGCGGGCTTTTTCTCCTTGGCAACTTTCCTTCCCAAACTTTCCTTGAGCGCCTCCATGAGATCGATCACCTGGGCACGATGGACCTGCGGCTCGGCCACGGTAATTTCTTTGCCTTCGGCTTTAGTGTTGACGAGGTTCAATACACGCTGCCGGTATTCGTCTTCATATTGCTCGGGATTGAACTGTTCACTGGATAGCTCATCGATCAAACGGAGCGCCAGGTTGGTCTCGGCCCCGGAGATCTTGGCCGATTCTCCCTTGGAAATTTCATCGAAATTGCGCACCTCGTCGGCAAAATACATAGTATGAAGCATCAAGCCGTTTTGTGCCGAGCGAACCAGCACCAAGTTTTCTCTGCCGCGCAGGACAAATTTAGCCAGCGCGACTTTGCCGGCTTGAGTCATGGCGTCCGACAACAAACGATAAGCCTTCTCGCCGCCCTTGTCGGGACCGAGGTAGTAGCTCTTTTCGAAGTAGACAGGATCAACCTTTGCAAGCGGCACGAACTCGGAAATCTCGATGGCCTTGGATGCCTCGCCTTCGAGCGCTTCGAGCTCCTCGTCTGAAACTTTGACGTACTGATCTTTAGCGAACTCGTATCCTTTGACCAGACCTTCGCGCTCCACGACTTCGTTGCATACCGGACAGAAGCGTTGTTGCCGGATCCGATTACCGCACTTGGCGTGGAGCAAATTGAAGCTGATGGATTGGGACGAAGCGGCTGGATAAAGTTTTACGGGGATCGAGACAAGACCAAAGGAAATTGTGCCGGAACCGAGAGAACGCGGGGGCATGGACGAGTCCTCCTTGATTCTCAGATTCTATCAAATTTGAACCATACCAGCCATTGAGTTATTCTTCAAACGGTGAAATCGCCCTCCAATCTCGATCTCTACCGCGAAAAACGCGACCCCGAGCGCACGCCGGAGCCTTTCAGCGTCGGTCGCGCGGCCTCCGGTTCGCGTTTTGTGATTCAGAAACATGGCGCCCGCCGCCTGCATTACGATTTGCGCCTGGAAATGGATGGCGTTCTGAAAAGCTGGGCGGTGCCCAAAGGACCGTCGGTTCGAGCTCACGAGAAGCGGCTGGCGGTCCACGTTGAGGATCACCCCGTCGAATACGCCGATTTTGAGGGAGTCATTCCGCGCGATAACTATGGCGCGGGCTCGGTCATCGTCTGGGATCGCGGACAATACCGTTTGATCAAATCCGGCGACCCAGTGGAACAGCTCGAAGGGGGCAAGCTCGAAGTGGAATTTTTCGGGCACAAGATGCGGGGATTGTGGACCCTGGCGCGGATGTCGAAGGCGGAGAAGGATTGGCTGCTGCTGAAAAAAGCCGACTCTTTTGCTGGAACCGATGAGCTGATCGAGCGCTATCCGCAATCAGTGATATCCGGACTCACTCTGGAAGAAATGGCCGACCTTCCCGCGAAACTTTCCGAGCTGCGGGAGCATCTGCGAAAAATCAAAGCACCCAAGCAAAAGTTCTCTGCGCGCAGTCAACCGTTGATGCTTGCAACGCTGCAGGAGCGACCCTTTTCCGGACCTGAGTGGATTTTCGAAATCAAATACGACGGCGTGCGAGTTCTCGCAGAGCGCAACGGCGACACCGTCGAACTTTACGGCCGCAACGGAACGCAGATCACCAACCGCTACCCGGAACTTAGGGAAGCGCTGAAAAAATTGCCCATGGAGCATTTTGTTATCGATGGCGAGATTGTGGCCCTTGACCAGCGGGGACACCCGAGCTTTCAAAGGCTGCAGGCACGCATGCATCTGACCAGCGCTCGCGATATTCAACTCGGCATGGCGGCGGCACCCGTGGAAGGCTTCTTCTTCGATTGCCTGGCGCTTGACGGTCATGATCTGCGCTCGCTGCCTTTGGTGGACCGCAAAGAGTGCTTAAAAAGCTTCTTGCCGCTTCTCGGTCAGGCGCACTACAGCGACCACGTGGTGAAAGCGGGAGAAGCCTTCTTTGATGCCGCGTCAGAGCGCGGGTTGGAAGGAATTGTCGCCAAAAAAGCGAACAGCCGTTACGTCGGTGGACGCTCCCGCGATTGGATCAAGCTCAAATGCCAGCGGCGCCAGGAATTCGTGATCGGCGGCTACACCGATCCCCAGGGAGGACGGACT
>Ga0184626_10000454_pt1 | contig 12667 bp, 9 predicted proteins | sample PLM3_60_b1_FD_133142 | JGI IMG/M metagenome (GOLD analysis project Ga0184626, IMG submission 133142) | Groundwater sediment microbial communities from an aquifer in East River, Colorado, USA - PLM3_60_b1 | ecosystem: Environmental > Terrestrial > Soil > Riparian zone | place: USA: East River... | reverse complement strand
TCAGGCGCTGATCGAAGCTACCGGCGCCTGGTTGCGCGAGCGCGACTTGGCGCTGTCATTAACATCTGGCTGGTTGCTCGCGCGCGATGTCAGTGTTGCACCGGTGGGCGCATCGCCGCTCACGCCGATGACACGTCTCGCGCCTCCATTGCGCGTGTTCGTGTCGCCGCACGATCGCTGGTCGACGGGTACGCACGCCGCAATCGTTGCGCCGCGCGAGACGGCGCCGTTGTTGATCACGAAGCGCGAGGATGCCGTTCGCCCAGAAGCGCGTCGTTCCGGCGCCCGTTATGCGGCGGTCGCGGGCGCGGCGCTTCTTGCCCTCGGCGCAGCGGGTGCACCGGCCATGTTTCCCGACGTCACACGGAGGGTGACGGAAGGCGCGCAAATGTGGTTCGACAGCATGATGGCGAAAATCGATTCGGCGCCGTCCACTGCCAGGTCCGCAACGTCGCAGCCCGAAGAACCGCCGGCAAAAGCGGGAGCACCGGCTGGGCAGGCGCCGCCCGGACCGATCATCGCTCCCGCTGAAGAGCCACCCGCTTCAGTCGCGGCGGCGAACCCGGTACCGGAGGCGCAATCCGCGACCGCCGACGAGCAGGTCGCCGAACCGCTTGCGAAGCGTGACCCGGAGTCCGGCAGCGCACCCGCCACGCTCCCGAATCAAAGGCTCGACGCCGCACCGTTGCCGCCGATTTCCCGGACGAATCCGAAGTCGATGCCATCGGCAAACGAAGCGGCGCGTGCGCCGGGCAAACGAGCTCCGGCGAATTCGACGGCAATGTCGGCGGCGCGATCGCCGAAACCATTGACTGCCGCAAAGTCGCCGCCGTCGGCGTCGGCCAGCCGTCTCGCTTCGCGGTCACATCGCTCGTTGCCGACGGCAAATGCCAATCCGGTGCGATCGTCGGAAGAGGCAGCGCGCGTCGCGCTCATACCCGCGCCGACCCCGCCGGCGCAAGCGACGGCGCCAACGAGTCAGGTTGCGTCGATGGAGCCGCCATCGTCACCGGCGCAGTCGACCCCTGCGCCGTCGAATCAGGCGGCGATGCAGGAGCCGAAGCCCTCTTCCGAGCAGGGGGCAAGCGCTGCATCCGCGCTCGCTTTATCTCCGGCGCCCCGTCGGGAACGTCCGCCGGCGGCGAGCAACGATCGGCGCGCGGAGATCGGATTGCTGTCGCAGCTTTTCCAACTTGCCAAACGAACGCCGGCGCCGATCGAGGATCGCCGCCTGCAGGCCACCTCGCCGGCGGAACAGCCATCGTCTGTGCAGCCACCGCAGCCGCCACGTCAGGATCGCCTCGCACTGGCCAGTCCCGATGCGAATGCATCCCCACCGGCACGGTTGATCATTTCGCTCGAGGGGGCGGATGCGCAGGCGGGTCGCCCCGCGAGCCCGCCGCCTCCGCCGCTGGCTCGCGACGAGCCGAAGCCGTTGCGACCGGAAGAGTCACGGGCCGTGGTCCCGCCATCGTGGAGTCCCGCGCCACGCGTGTTGCCTCCGCCCCAGGCGATGCCGGTTGCTCCGCCCGAATACGCGTCGTCTTATCGCGCGGGCGAGAACGAGTACACGCTGCAGGCGAGGCGGACGCTTGCACAAGCCGTTCCGCGAACGGCTGCGCAGACCCAGAACGAAATCGCCAACGTGCTGCGGGTTGCCGCGAATGCAAGCGATCCCAGGCAGGAGCGAGCGGTGGTCGATGCGGCCCAGGCGGTCCGGGTTAGGGAAGACGCATCCGGTCCTCCGCAAGTCATCGAAGCGATGGAGGCAAAGCGCCTCTACGGACAAGCCCTTCACGCGTATTGGACGCGTCGGAATGCTCAAGAGGCGCTCGACCTTCAGCTCAAGGCGTTTGGCGCGGATCCGCGCGATCCGGAGATCGCGGGAAATCTCGCGTTTCTCTATCTCAAGGTCCATCCGCTGCAACCGGAGGCGGCACGGCAGCTCGCGTTGCATGCAATCGCGGTTCGCGGCACGCGATTCCGTTCCGGAAGACTCGAAGACTGGAATACCTATGCCATCGCCAGCGCGCTGACAGGCCGCGATGCCGACGCGAGAAACGCACTGTTCGTCACCATGGCGCTGGCCGGGAATGTCGAGTGGAACTGCAAGGCCGCACAAAGCGCGATCGCCAACTACGGGGAGCGACTGCGGGAGCCGGTCGAGGCGATGCTGTATCGCATCCATTCCCAGGGACGGGCGAACGAGTCGCCCTATTGCACGTGGCCGCCGAATTGGGCGGTCGGCACGCGTTCTTATTGAGAGGGTTCATACAGGCATCACCCGCAATAGCGGTTGACCCGCGGTTGATCGAGCCGTAGACCGCAAGCGCGTGATCGCGCCCGCCGCCAACGCCGTGCGCCGTCAGGCCGCGCTTACCCGGCCCACAGCCGAAATCCGCTCACGCAAGCTGCGCCTCCGCCATGAGGTCGTTCCTTGCGGGCACGTCGAGCACGTCTTCGAACTCCGTCACATTGTCGATCTCGGTGCCCATCGCGATGTTGGTGATGCGCTCGAGGATGATCTCGACCACCACCGGAACTCGAAACTGCGCCATCCACTGCTGCGCCTTGGCAAATGCCGGCCGTATGTCTTCCGGTTTGTGCACGCGGATCGCCTTGCACCCGAGTCCTTCCGCTACCGCCACATGGTCCACGCCGTACTCGTTCAATTCCGGCGCGTTGATGTTCTCGAAGCCGAGCTGGACGCAGAAATCCATGTCGAAGTTGCGCTGTGCCTGCCGGATCAGCCCGAGATAGGCGTTGTTGACCAGCACGTGCAGATAAGGAATCTTGAACTGGGCGCCGACCGCGAGTTCTTCGATCATGAACTGGAAGTCGTAATCGCCGGACAGCGCAACGACCTGCCGCCGCGGATCGGCGACGCACACGCCGAGCGCCGCGGGAATCGTCCAGCCTAGCGGGCCCGCTTGTCCACAGTTGATCCAATGCCGCGGTTTCTGCACGCGCAGGAACTGCGCGGCGGCGATCTGGGACAACCCGATGGTGCTGACGTAGCACGCGTCGCTGCCGAATGCCTTGTTCATCTCGGCGTAGACGCGCTGCGGCTTGACCGGGACGTTATCGTAGTCCGTGCGCCGCAGGAGCGTGCGCTTGCGCTCCTGACACTGAAGTGCCCAGACCGAATAGTCGGGGAACTTGCGGTCGCGCGCGTATTCACGCGCGACGTTGACGAACAGCTCGAGGGCCGCTTTCGCGTCCGACACAATACCGAGATCCGGGCCGAACACGCGTCCGATCTGCGTAGGCTCGATGTCGACGTGCACGAACTTGCGTCCTCGGGTGTACACATCGACCGAGCCGGTGTGCCGGTTCGCCCATCGGTTGCCGATGCCGAGCACGAAATCCGAAGCAAGCATGGTCGCGTTGCCGCAGCGATGCGCAGTCTGCAGACCGGCCATGCCGGCCATCAGCGGATGATCGTCCGGAATGGCACCCCAGCCCATGAGCGTTGGAATGACCGGAACCCCGATCGTCTCGGCAAACTGGACCAACAGATCGGACGCGTCGGCGCTGATGATGCCGCCACCGGCAACGATCAGCGGACGGTGCGACTGCGCAAGCATCGCGATCGCCTTCTCGATCTGGGCGCGCGTTGCCACCGGCTTGTACACGGGCAGCGCCGAATACGTCTCCGGGTCAAATTCGATCTCGCCCATCTGCACGTCCGATGGAAGATCGATCAGCACCGGACCCGGTCGACCGGATCGCATCACGTGGAACGCCTGCTGGAACACGCGCGGCACGAGCGCGGGCTCGCGTACGGTCACGGCCCATTTGGTAACCGGCTTCGCGATCGACTCGATGTCGACGGCCTGGAAGTCTTCCTTGTACAGGCGCGCACGCGGCGCCTGGCCGGTAATGCACAGGATCGGAATCGAATCGGCCCACGCCGAGTAGAGCCCGGTGATCATGTCCGTGCCGGCCGGTCCCGATGTGCCGACACAGACACCGATGTTTCCCGCCTTCGCGCGGGTGTAGCCTTCCGCCATGTGGGAAGCGCCGGCGACGTGACGGGCCAGCACGTGACTGATGCCGCCAATCGTGCGTATCGCGGCGTAAAGCGGATTGATCGCAGCACCCGGCACGCCGAACGCGTGACGTATGCCCTCTTTCAGCAACACATGAACTGCCGCTTCGATGGCTCTCATCTTGGTGAGACATGAAACGTGTTCGCGACGCGTGCTGTTTCGCGAACGTGTGGAGGAGGCGCGGGCACGTCCAAGCGATTTGCCGCAATGGTTTGCATCAGGAGTTTCATCAGCGAATAGATCGCATCGATGTGCGGCGTGCGCGTCTCTGTCATCCGACCCAGCTCGACCACTGATCCCACCAGCGCTTCGATTTCCGCCTCGCGACCGGCCTCGACATCCTGCAGCATCGACGTCTTGTGCTTGCCAACCCTTTCCGCGCCGGCGATCCGCTTGTCCAGGCCGACGCGGAACGTGATTCCGAGCTTGTGCGCGATGGTCTGCGCCTCGCGCATCATCGCCGCCGCGAGGTCGCGAGTAGGCTGGTACTGGCAGATGTCGACCAGCGTCGAACGCGTCAGGGCGCTGATCGGGTTGAAAGTAAGGTTGCCCCAGAGCTTGAGCCAGATCTCGGCGCGAATGTCATCGAGCAACGGCGCCTTGAAACCTGCACGTACGAAGCACTCGGCGACACGCGCTGCGCGCGCCGTGGCCGAGCCGTCGAGCTCGCCCATCGGAAAGCGATCACCCTCGATGTGCCGCACGACCCCGGGGGCGACAAGCTCAGACGCGGGATAGACAACACAGCCGAGGACGCGCTCCGGAGGAATCTTGCGGACAATCCGGCCGTCGGGGTCGACGCTCCGCACGACGCTCCCCTCGAGCTCGCCGCCATGCCGGTGAAAGTACCAGTACGGGATGCCGTTTTGCATCGTTACGACAACGGTATCCGGCCCGAACAGCGCTGCAACATCGTCGGCAACGGCCTCGACCTGGTGCGCCTTCATCGCCAGGATCACCACGTCCTGCGGGCCGGCCTCGACATAGTCATTGGTGGCGTTGATGTTCCGGGCGACCTGCTCGCTCCCGCTCGCGATCACTTTCATGCCATTGCGGCGTATCGCCTCGAGGTTCGCGCCCCGGACCAGGAACGTGACATCGTCGCCGGCGAATGCGAGCTTGGCACCGACGTATCCGCCGATGGCTCCGGCGCCGATGATTCCGATCTTCATCGAACTTTCCTTCCGCGACCGTCTGGGTACGTTGCGGCGAATCCGGCCCGCACCAACGAGATGCAAAACTACGCGTTCAAGTGCATAATTGATAATTAAACATTTTAATCGATATAATTAGTAATCTCTTATAGTTCGCCGGAAGCACGAGACCGATGCGCAACGCAACGCTACGTCAGCTGAAGGTGTTCGAATGCGTCGCGCGATACCTGAGCTTCACGCGTGCGGCTGAGAGGCTGCACCTCACCCAGCCTGCCGTTTCCATCCAGATCAAGGAGCTGGAACGGCACACCGGACTGCCGCTGTTCGAGGTGCTCGGGCGCAAGACCTACCTTACGCGCGCCGGCCTGGAGATGCTTCGCCACGCGCGAGCGATCATTCAGCAGTTCGGCGAAGCGGACGAGGCGATGCAGCAGCTGAAGGGCGTCTCTGGTGGCAAGCTAAGCGTCGCCGTCATCAGCGCGGGCGATTATTTCTTCCCGCGGCTCTTGGCCGAGTTTTCGCGGCGCAATCCGGGCGTGGTGCTGAATCTGACTGTGCACAACCGGGCGGAGCTGCTGCGTGAGCTCGCCGACAACATGACCGACCTCGCGATCATGGGCCGGCCGCCAAGCGACGGCAACATTGTGTGTGAACCGTTCGCGCCGCATCCTTACGTCATCGTCGCGTCGCCGTCGCATCCGCTTGCCAGGCGAAGGCAAATTCCGATGGCAACCATCGCGCGCGAACGTTTCATCGTCAGGGAGAAGGGGTCGGACACGTGGCACTCGATGACTCAGGCCTTCCGCAGCTGGCTGCCGAAACTCAACGTCGCGATGGAGCTCCGGCGCACCGAAACCATCAAGCAGGCGGTGATCGCCGGATTGGGCGTTGGATTTCTGTCGGCGCATACCATCATGCTGGAGCGCACCATCGGCAGCTTGGTGATCCTCGACGTGCAGCGATTTCCGCTGATGCTTAACTGGTACGTCGTCCACCACAGGAAGAAGCGGCTGCCGGCGGTCGCCACAGCGTTCAAGGACTTCCTGATCACCGAGGGCGCAGCGCTGATTCCGACGACTGCGCATGCCGACGCGCGGTACGGCGTCCGCGCGAGCATTGCGGCATCTCGCGGAGCAAAACGCGGGGGCGTGTCCGCGCCCGCATAGCCGTGCGCTCGAATGGCGCACGTGCACAACTTGGGGGTTTGGTCTTCCGTGGTCCATAATTCTCAGGTGTCCAACAACGCCGAAACGTACGAAAGGGGAACGCCGATGGCTTCGTCTTCGGAACCTGGGAACAGGCGAAAGTTGCAACCGCTAAACCAGAAGCTGCCCGCTTCGGCAAAGTGGGCGGCAAGCCTTCCTCTGGAGGTGCAGCCGCGGGCCCTACTTCAAAGGCTTCCGAGAATTGCAAACGTCCTGGCCCGATTGTGGCCGGACGACGTTGGGTCGCGGCATTACCTGAACGACCTCCTGGACGACCGACGCGAGGGCCGTCGCGGATTCCCACCCGAAATTCACAACGAGCTTCTCGTCCTTCGTGAGTACCGCGAAGGGCGATATCCGGGAGTACCGCCTTCCGCGTAGTGACAAGGGCACACTCGGTGGCGCGGAATCGGACGAACCGATCATGGCCTCTCGACCGACGATATGCCTCAACCTCATCGTGAAGGACGAAGCACCGGTGATCGAGCGCTGTCTCGATTCTGTCAGGCCCTTCATTGATCGACGCGATGGGGAACAACGTGGGCAAACTCGAAGACGGCTAAGGGGCGAGTCGCCACGGTCGGCGATACACTGACAGGCCTGTGCGCGCCGCTCCGAACTCCGCACACCCTGCCACCTTGGCCGGAGGCAACGATGACCTGCGTATCGCTTTTTGCAAAACGACTATACATTGCTGCGACCCTGTTGTCTGGTTGTGGCCAGATGCCAGCGCCGGGCGATCCGGCTGCCAATCCCGCGTCCGTAGAGCCGCTGCTTTGTGCCAGTAAGGCGCAGTGCGACGTGTACTGGCAGCGCGCGCAGGCCTGGGTGGCGAATAACAGCGCCTACCGGCTTCAAACCGTTACCGATACCGTTGTTGAGACGTACGGCCCGTTGGCGGCTCGAACCGGATTAGCGTTTCGGATCACGAAGGTGCCCGACGACAAGGAGGGGGCGCGTATTTACGTCCTCCCGGCTTGTAGCAATGCTTTCGGATGCTCGCCGACGCCAACTGACGCCATCATTGCCTTCAAGCAGTTTGTGCGCAATTAGCTACTCCGCGCGCAACTCCTTCCGATCAGGCGGGCGTGCGCCGGGCCGTCAGATCCTGACGCTTGAACACTGCTGGCTGCAATTCGACGCCCAGCCCGGGACCTTCCATCGGATACACGTAACCGTTATCAATGCGCGGCACGACGGTGACCAGCTCGTTGTACCAGCCGCGATAAAACGCGCGGACCGATTCCTGGATCAGCGTATTCGGTTGGCTGAAGGACATGTGCACCGCCGCGACGAACCCCACCGGGCCGATGCAATCATGCGGCGCAAAAGGGCGATGCCAGGTTTCCGCCAATGACGCGATCTTGCGCCCTTCCGTGAGTCCACCCGTCCAGCACAAGTCGACCATCACGACGTGAACTGCGTCCTTTTCGAGCAAATCCTTGTAGGGCCAGCGCGAGCCTAGCGTCTCGCTCGCGCAAACCCACACGTCAGTCGAACGCGCATATTCGGCGAGTGCCTGCGGCGAATTCATGCGGATTGGATCTTCGTACCACATCGGTGCATAGGGCTCGAGCGCCCGCGCAATCTTCTTCGCCGCCGGAAGATTCCACAGTGAATGAAACTCCACCATGATGTCCATGCGATCGCCGACCGCCTTCCGAATCTTCTCAAACGGCTCGATCGCTTTTTTCATCTGGGCAGCGGAGATATAAAGGCCGCTGTTTTCCTGAGCTGCAGGATCGAATGGCCAGATTTTCATGGCGTCGATTCCGCTTTCCAGCAGACTTTCCGCCAGCGCGTCCGGCCGATTCATGAACGCGTCGAGATCCTCGAAAGGCCCCTCGCTCTGACCCAGATTCCAGTTGGAGACCGGGCGGATGTTCTTCGAGCGGACATAGCGATAGCCCGCGCAGGTGTTGTAGATGCGAAGCTTGTCCCGGCAGAGACCGCCAAGCATCTGATGCACCGGCTGATCGCAGATTTTCCCGAAGATGTCCCACAGAGCGATGTCGACTGCGGACGCGGCCCGGTATTCCACTCCGGTGGACGATTGCGCCATCGGCAGGCTGACCATCTCTTTGTTGAGCGCCTCGATATGAAGCGGATTGCGCCCCAGCAAACGATCGGCCAATGTTTCGTGGATATGTGCTTCGACCGCCCCCGCGCCGTAGAACGTTTCGCCCAGGCCGATCGTGCCGCTGTCGGTGTGAACGCGGACCCAAAGCACGTTCGAGAACTCCTCGGTCCGCAATGTTTCAAGGGCAGTAATTTTCATCAATGATCCAATTTTCGATCGAAGTAGATTGTCGATGGACTATCTGCGCGAAGCGTCGCAGCTGTACGAGCAATATTCAGTATACTAATTCAGGCCCGCTTTAAGTCGACCGGAGTCCGCGTCGATATCGACAATCATGCGCATAGTGTTTCACGGAGAGATCGCTGCATCGTTCAGCCACGACTTCCAACGGCTGGTTGGCGAGACGGCACAGATCTCGGTGTTGCCCGACGTACTGACCGATCCAGTGCATGCGCAGACCTATGTCGCCGCGGATGTCGTCGTGAGCCACGCGTTCTCGGGCGTCCTACCGCAGCCTCGGCAGCTGCAACTGTTTCATGTGCCAGGCGCGGGCTATGACGCTGTGGATCTTGACGCGATTCCCGATTCAGCCGTTGTATGCAATTGCTTCGGCCACGAACAGGCGATCGCGGAATATGTGATGGCGGCGCTGCTGGAACGGCATGTGCCCCTCGCAGACGCCGACCGGCATCTACGACAGGGCCATTGGACCTACGCCGCCGGCTCTTCCGAGCGCGTACATGGCGAGCTCGCAGGAAAGACCATTGGATTGCTTGGTTTTGGGCACATTGGAAAGGCCATCGCCGCGCGAGCGAAGGCCTTCGAGATGAAGGTTCACGTGGCTAATCGCAGTCCGGTGCCGACATCATCGCTGGTCGATCGCTCATTTGGCTTGAACAGGCTCGGCGAATTCTGGAGCTCGGCGGACTTCTTCGTGGTCTCGGTGCCGGCGAATGCCGATACGGTTGGGATTGTAAGCGCCGAGTCCTTTGCGGCGATGCGCGCGTCAGCGGTCATACTGAACGTCGGACGAGGGCCTACGATCGATGAGCGAGCGCTGTACGAGGCTCTCAGGGACCGTCGCATCGCCGGCGCCGTCATCGACACCTGGTACAGCTATCCCTCCCCCAGTCATCCCAGCATCCTGCCCTCGAAGTTCCCGTTCCACGAATTGGGCAACGTCGTGATGACGCCGCACATGTCGGGCTGGACGACCGGAACGATCAACCGGCGCAAGCAAACGATTGCCGACAATATCGGTCGTCGCGCGGCCGGCCGGCCATGCGTCAATGTCGTGAGGCCAGCGCGAACCTAAGGAATAACGGGTCGATCGGGGGCATCGGTCAGCCCCGCCTATGACAGCCTCGATCTGTGGCAAACTCTATCCACGGCGATAGCACCGGAATGCCCGACCCGCTTTGAGCGGGGGACCTCCTGGCTACCGAACCGACCAAAACAAGGAGGATCGTATGAAATCGATGCGCTCGGCACGTGTGCAGGTGGGTCTTGCACTCATCGCAGCCCTCGCGATGGGATCGGAGGCGGCGGTCGCGCAAACGGCGACGCCGGCGCCCGCAAAAATCGGCTCGTCGTTGATCGGAAAGCTGGAAGGACCGGAGATCATCCTCGACGCCAAGGTCTTTCCGAAGACCTTCAAGGATGCCCCGATTCTTGCCGAGCAGGTGAAGGCGGGAAAGCTGCCCGCGGTCGATAAACGCTTGCCGGAGCCTTCGCAACTTTTCGTCGTGAAGCCCCTGCGCGAAATTGGCAAATACGGCGGCAACTGGCGGAGAGCTTTCACCGGACCGGCCGACCACGAGAACGGCAACCGGATCAATTCGCTCGACAAGATCCTCACCTTCGACTACACGGGCACCAAGATCATCCCCAGCCTCGCCCGCGACTGGAAGGTCAGCGACGATGGCAAGACGACTACGATTTTCCTGCGCAAAGGCGCCAAGTGGTCCGACGGCACGCCGTTCACTGCGAACGATTTCATGTTCTGGTATCAGGACATCTATCTCAACAAGAACATCAACCCCACGCCTTTCTTCGAGTTCCAGATCAACGGTAAAGACGGGGTCATGAAAAAGATCGACGACTACACGGTCGCCTTCGAATTTCCTGAACCTTACCCCTTCTTCGTTTCTCAACTCGCGGGCAGCACCGCCATCGGCGGCGGGTTCGCGACCCGCGGAGGATTCCAGAACTTTGGCGGCGCCTATGCTCCGGCCCATTACCTGAAGCAGTTCCTGCCCAAGTATTCGTCGGAGGAGGCAGCGACCAAGAAGGCCAAGGATCTCGGCTTCGACAGCTGGGTATCGCTGCTCAAGAACCGCTACAGCTGGGCGCTGAATAACGAGCTGCCGGTCATGACGCCGTGGAAGACCGTGTCTGCGATCAACACGCCAACGTGGTCGATGGAACGCAATCCGTATTTCTGGGCCGTCGACACCGCCGGGAATCAGCTTCCCTACATCGACAGGATCACGATGACGCTGGCTGAAAACACCGAGGTCGCCAACCTGCGGGCGATCGCCGGCGAATACGACATCCAGGAACGGCACATGGGTCTGGCCAAGCTTCCGGTCTTCCTCGAGAACGCCAAGAAGGGCAACTACACCGTTCACCTCGACCCGGCGCTCAACGGATCGGACGCGACCATTCATATCGGCAATTCCTACGAAGGCGATCCCGAGATTGCCAAGCTGCTCAGGAACAAGGATTTCCGCCATGCACTCGCACTAGGCATCGACCGGGACCAGCTCAACGAAGCCTTCTGGCTCGGCGTGGGAACCCCAGGATCCGTGGCGCCGGCGCCCGATAGCATCTATAGCCCAGGCCCCGAGTGGAACAAGAAGTGGGGGGTCCTCGATTTGAAGCAGGCCAATGAGCTTCTCGACAAAGTCGGCCTGGCCAAGAAGGATGCCGACGGCTATCGCCTGCGTACCGACGGGAAAGGACGCCTGCGTCTTGAACTGGTCACCGTCGGCGGCCAATTCGTTCCGTATACGCCGGTCGGCGAAATGATCAAGCAGCAATGGAAGAAGATCGGCATCGACCTCGATGTCAAGGAGCTGGAGCGGAATCTGGCCTTCACCCGCGACAACGGCAACGAAAACCAGATGATCGCCTGGGCGAACGACGGCTCGGAAATGATCTACCTCTTCCCCCGCCATGCGCTGCCGGTGGACGCCGCCGAATCCCACATGGGAATGGCGTACGCCAAATGGTATGCGTCCAGAGGAGCCGCCGGCAAGAAACCGGAAGATCCTGAGATGCTCAGGGCCTTCGATCTCTTCCGCAGCGCGATGGGCGCGTCGGAAGAGGATCGGGTGAAGAACGCGAAAGAGCTCTGGAGGATCATCGTCGAACAGACGTGGAGCATCGGCACGGTCGGTCAGTCGCCGGCCGTGATGGGCGTGCGCATCGTCAAGAACAACATGGGCAACGTTCCCGAACGGCAGGTGAACGCACAGCATGCAAGGACCCCGCATTCATCGATGCCGATCACGTTCTACTTCAAGTAAAGGAAGGCGGCCGCCCCCTGCGTGCCACAGGCGGGCGGCTTTCGGTCGACCCTAAGGCGCCGGCGGGCGCTTCGGGTGACCGTTTTTCACGGGGTTTGCCATGGTGGCTTATATCGTTCGTCGCTTGATGCTGGCCGTGCTGACGGTCTGGGCCATTTCGGTCCTGTCCTTCATGATCATCCACTTGCCTCCCGGCGATTACGTGACCTCGTACATCGCATCGATGTCGGCTTCGGGCAGCGCGGTTTCCGAAGGCGAGGCGGCGGCGCTGCGCGAACAGCTCGGCCTCGACAAGCCCATCACGGTTCAGTACGTCAAGTGGATGGGCCTCATCCTTCAGGGCAATTTCGGCATGGCGATGGAATGGGGACGCCCGGTGTCCGACGTCATCGGCGACCGCCTCACGTTGACCATGGTGATTTCCGTGGCGGCGATCATCTTCACCTGGGGCATCGCGTTGCCCATCGGGATCTACTCCGCGGTCTATCCCTATTCGTTCCTCGATTATGCGTTCACGTTGATCGGATTCATCGGGCTTGCCATTCCCGGTTTCCTGCTGGCTCTGGTGGTCATGTATGTCGGCTTCGCCTACTTCGGTGCGAACGTCGGCGGCCTCTTTTCGCCTGACATGATCGAGGCCCCTTGG
>Ga0184626_10000451_pt1 | contig 12719 bp, 9 predicted proteins | sample PLM3_60_b1_FD_133142 | JGI IMG/M metagenome (GOLD analysis project Ga0184626, IMG submission 133142) | Groundwater sediment microbial communities from an aquifer in East River, Colorado, USA - PLM3_60_b1 | ecosystem: Environmental > Terrestrial > Soil > Riparian zone | place: USA: East River... | reverse complement strand
TGAACGCTACGGGGTTGTGGCAACGGACGTCAGGACAAGGGTTGCGTCAGCAGGACGCTCCCTCGCCCCTCGTCCCTCGCCCCTCGCCCCTCAGCTCGGAGACAAAATGAAAGCGCTACTCGATCTGTTCAAGCAAGTCACGCAGGAAGAAGAGTTCGACGCGATCCGGATCGGCCTTGCGTCGCCGGAGAAGATCCGCTCGTGGTCGTACGGCGAAGTGAAAAAGCCGGAGACGATCAACTACCGCACGTTCAAGCCGGAGCGGGACGGGCTCTTCTGCGCCAAGATTTTCGGGCCGGTCACGGACTACGAATGCCTGTGCGGCAAGTACAAGCGCCTGCAGCATCGCGGCGTGATCTGCGAAAAGTGCGGTGTCGAAGTGACGCTCGCCAAGGTGCGCCGCGAGCGCATGGGTCACATCGAGCTCGCCTCGCCCGTTGCGCACATCTGGTTCCTGAAGTCGCTGCCGTCCCGGATGGGGATGGTGCTCGACATGACGCTGCGCGACATCGAGCGCGTCCTGTACTTCGAGGCCTTCGTCGTGACCGACGCCGGCCTGACGCCGTTGAACCGTGCGCAATTGCTCACCGAAGACGACTACATCGCGAAGCTCGAGCAGTACGGCGATGACTTCCAGGCGCACATGGGCGCCGAAGGCATCCGCGAGCTTCTGAAGTCGCTCGACGTGAACCACGAGATCGACAAGCTCCGCAAGGAGCTCGAGACGACGGGCTCGGATACCAAGATCAAGAAGATCGCCAAGCGCCTGAAGGTGCTCGAAGCCTTCCACAAGTCGGGGATCAAGCCCGAGTGGATGATCCTCGAAGTGCTGCCGGTGCTGCCGCCCGAACTGCGCCCGCTTGTCCCGCTGGACGGCGGCCGGTTCGCCACGTCCGATCTGAATGATCTCTATCGCCGCGTCATCAACCGCAACAACCGGTTGAAGCGGCTGCTCGAGTTGAAGGCGCCGGACATCATCGTCCGCAACGAGAAACGGATGCTCCAGGAAGCCGTCGATAGCTTGCTCGACAACGGCCGCCGCGGCAAGGCGATGACGGGTGCCAACAAGCGGCCGCTGAAGTCGCTGGCCGACATGATCAAAGGCAAGGGCGGCCGCTTCCGGCAGAACCTGCTCGGCAAGCGCGTCGACTACTCGGGCCGCTCGGTCATCGTCGTCGGTCCGCAGCTCAAGCTGCACCAATGCGGGCTGCCGAAGCTGATGGCGCTCGAGCTCTTCAAGCCGTTCATCTTCAACAAGCTCGAAACGATGGGCCTTGCGACCACGATCAAGGCCGCGAAGAAGATGGTCGAGGCGCAGGAGCCGGTCGTGTGGGACATCCTGGAAGAAGTGATCCGCGAGCACCCGGTGATGCTGAACCGGGCGCCGACGCTGCATCGCCTCGGCATCCAGGCGTTCGAGCCGGTGCTGATCGAAGGCAAGGCGATCCAGCTGCATCCGCTCGTCTGCACGGCGTTCAATGCCGACTTCGACGGCGACCAGATGGCCGTTCACGTGCCGCTGTCGCTCGAAGCGCAGATGGAGGCGCGCACGCTGATGCTCGCGTCCAACAACGTGCTGCTGCCGTCCAACGGCGAGCCCTGCATCGTGCCGTCGCAGGACATCGTGCTCGGTCTTTACTATGCGACGCGCGAGAAGATCGGCGCCCCGGGTGAAGGCCAGATGTTCGCCGACCTCGCGGAAGTGTCGCGGGCGTACGAGTCGCGCCAGGCCGAGCTGCATGCGAAGGTCACGGTCCGGATCAAGGAAGTCGACTTGAAGGTCGCGCCGGACGGCACGACGGAGAAAGTCGAGAAGATCACGCGCCATGAAACGACCGTTGGCCGTGCGCTGCTCTCCGAAATCCTGCCGCCGGGGCTGCCGTTCTCGTTCATCAACAAGCCGCTCAAGAAGAAGGAGATCTCGAAGATCATCAACGCGAGCTTCCGTCGCTGCGGGCTGCGGGAAACGGTGATCTTCGCCGACCGGCTGATGCAGGCCGGGTATTCGCTGGCGACACGCGGCGGGATTTCATTCGCCGCCGACGACATGCTGGTTCCGGCGGAGAAGGCGGGCATCATCTCCGAGGCCGAAACGCAAGTGAAGGAGATCCAGTCGCAGTACACATCCGGTCTGGTGACGGAGGGTGAGCGCTACAACAAGGTCGTGGACATCTGGGGCCGCGCCGGCGACGACATCGCGAAGGCGATGATGGCGCAGCTCGGCACGATGGATGTGACTGACCGCGAAGGCAAACAGGTCAGGCAGGAGTCGTTCAATTCCATCTTCATGATGGCCGACTCCGGCGCGCGCGGTTCGGCGGCGCAGATCCGGCAGCTGGCCGGCATGCGCGGCCTGATGGCGAAGCCGGACGGCTCGATCATCGAGACGCCGATTACCGCGAACTTCCGCGAAGGGTTGAACGTGTTGCAGTACTTCATCTCGACGCACGGCGCGCGGAAGGGGCTGGCCGATACGGCGTTGAAGACGGCGAACTCGGGTTACCTGACGCGCCGTCTCGTCGACGTCACGCAGGATCTCGTGGTGACCGAAGACGATTGCGGCACCACCAACGGCGTGCAGATGAAAGCGCTGGTCGAAGGTGGCGAAGTGATCGAGCCGTTGCGCGAGCGCATTCTCGGCCGCGTGGTCGCAGCCGACGTCGTCAACCCGGAAACGCAGGCGACGCTGTTCTATCCGGCCACGCTGCTGGGCGAAGACGAAGTGGAGGAGATCGAAGCGCTGGGCATCGACGAAGTCAAGGTGCGCACGCCGCTGACCTGCGACACGCGTCATGGCCTGTGCGCACGCTGCTACGGCCGCGACCTGGGCCGCGGGCATCTCGTCAACGTCGGCGAAGCGGTGGGGGTCATAGCCGCGCAGTCGATCGGCGAGCCCGGCACGCAGCTGACGATGCGGACGTTCCACATCGGCGGCGCGGCATCGCGTACGGCGGCGGCTTCGCAGATCGATTCGAAATCGGCGGGCACGATCCGCTTCTCGGCGCTGATGCGCTATGTCACCAGCAGCAAGGGTGACCTGATCGTGATTGCGCGTTCCGGTGAAGTCACGATCCACGACGATGCCGGCCGCGAGCGCGAACGCCACAAGGTGCCGTACGGCGCCACGTTGCAGGTGAAGGATGGCGACGTCGTCAAGGCGGGCAAGGTGCTGGCCATGTGGGATGCAACCGCGCGGCCGATCATCACCGAGTACGCGGGCCGCGTGAAGTTCGAGCACGTCGAGGAAGGCGTGACGGTGGCGAAGCAGGTCGACGATGTGACCGGCCTGTCGACGCTGGTCGTCATCGACCCGAAGCGGCGTGCGACGAGCACGGCCAAGGGCGTGCGGCCACAGGTGAAGCTGCTCGACGACAACGGCGAGGAGATCAAGCTCGCGGGCGCCGACCTGCCGGTCAACATCACGTTCCAGCTGGGGTCGATCATCACGGTGAAGGATGGCCAGCAGGTCGCGGTGGGCGAAGTGCTCGCGCGGATTCCGCAGGAAACGTCGAAGACCCGCGACATCACGGGCGGCCTGCCGCGCGTGGCGGAGCTCTTCGAAGCGCGCTCGCCGAAGGACGCGGGCATGCTGGCGGAAGTCACCGGTACGGCGTCGTTCGGCAAGGACACGAAGGGCAAGCAGCGTCTGGTCATCACCGACCTCGACGGTGTCGCGCACGAGTTCCTGATCACGAAGGACAAGCACGTGACGGTGCACGACGGGCAGGTGGTGAACAAGGGCGAGACGATCGTCGACGGTCCGGCGGATCCGCACGACATCCTGCGGCTCCTGGGGGTCGAGGCGCTTGCGCGCTACATCACCGACGAGGTGCAGGACGTCTACCGGCTGCAGGGCGTGAAGATCAACGACAAGCACATCGAGGTGATCGTGCGTCAGATGCTGCGGCGCGTGATCATCACCGAGCCGGGCGGCACGCGCTTCATCCGCGAGGAAGGCGTCGAACGTTCGGAGCTGCTGGACGAGAACGATCGCGCCATCAAGGACGGCAAGGAGCCGGCGCAGTTCCATCACATGCTGCTCGGCATCACCAAGGCGTCTTTGTCGACGGACTCGTTCATCTCGGCGGCGTCGTTCCAGGAGACCACGCGCGTGCTGACCGAAGCCGCGATCATGGGCAAGAAGGACGACCTGCGCGGCCTGAAGGAGAACGTGATCGTCGGGCGTCTGATTCCGGCGGGCACCGGTCTCGCGTATCACACGGCGCGCAAGAAGGCGAAGCTGGGTGGAAGCGAGGCGGCAGCCGCGGCGTTCATGACGGGCGAAGAACAGGCGGCGGCGGCGGCAGCGCCGAGCGCCGAGGTTTCGGCTGACGCGGCGTAATTAGTCTCACGCTGCAAATTGCAACTATCGGGGCCGGCAGATGACTGCCGGCCCTGCTTTTTTGTCGGGATGCAACGGCCGATTGTCACAATTCTTTCGTTGACACTCTATATCGCGGGGCGAACAATCCAACGCTATTGTTGATACGGTTGACGTATTACGCGTTGCGTAAATACGACTGCTTTCGGTTCATCCAGGGAGATGCAATGGACGTGGAGATTGTCGACTATCACTGAACTATGGAGACCGTCATGCGCAATGGAATGAGGCCGGTGCACCCTGGGGAAATTCTTCGCGAGGACTACTTGGCGTCGCTCGGGCTCTCGGTCAATGCAGTTGCGATCGCATTGCGCATTCCGGCGACGCGGGTGCACGAGATCGTGAAGGAACGCCGCGCCGTTACGCCGGACACGGCTCTTCGGCTTGGGCGATACTTTGGTACGGACGCGCAGTCCTGGCTCAATCTGCAGTCGAGCTACGACCTCAAGGTCGCGGCGCGCGAGATTGGCGACAAGATCAAACGCGAAGTTCCTCCGCGCACCGCCTAGTGTCCTGAACCGCAAGTTCGATGCAAGACTCCACGTCGTTTCGGACGCGCCCGCTACGCGGGCGTGAGCCGGAACCTAAGTGACTCTTAACGACACTGGGTCCCCGCCTTCGCGGGGACGACGACGTTCACTGGGTCCCCGCCTTCGCGGGGACGATGGGATTCAGGTCATTGCAGCAGCCGCATTCCGCCGATGTTGCCGCGAAACGAGCAGCTATTGTCCCGTCCGGTGTAGTTCCCCACGATCCCGCCCTTCGCCGTCTGCATCCCGGTGAACTTGATTTCACCGACGGCGTTGTTCGTGCACGCGTAGATCGCGTCCACCTGCCCGATCTGTCCCTGCTGCGCGTACTGGCCGGTATAGGTGCACGTCGGGAGCCGCAGAACGAGATCGCCGCCTTCCTGCGCGATCGTGAACTGACCGGGGTCGGTGGTCACGAGGTTGTTGCGGAGCGGATCCTTGCAATCGTACGTGATGTCGCTCGATGCGCCGATGTAGGTGCCGACGAGCGTCTGCGCGGTGAACGTAAACCGGGTGATCGACTTGACGACAACGACGCTGTCGACCGTATAGCGCAGCAGCGCATGCGCATCATCGCCGAATTCGAGCGTGGCCAGCCCCACCTGCCGATAGCCGACCAGCGCCGGGTTGTATGGCGTCCCGATCGCCGGCCCTGTCGTCAGATAAAGATCGCCGCCATAGGTGACCGCGCCATTGGACCCGGTCGACTGATAGGTGAACGTCGCCGAGTACCAGATCGCCAGGTTGCCGGCTCCGTAAACGAAGAAAGTGCCGAACAAAGTATCGGCCTGCTGGCTGATGTTGAGCCCCCAGCCGTCTTCACCGGGAGTCGCCCACAAATCGCTATAGTTGGTCGACGTGGTGGCTACGGCCGGCAGGGATGCAGCCGCCGCAATGGCGAACAACGTGACGCGTAGCATTTGCAGCAGTCGTGCTTTCATTGTAGCTCCCGTTTCGCGTGATGGTCATGGCCATCGGTGGCAATGGCCCGCTGCGAGTATGCCCGACTGATTTTAGTACGTCGATTGCCCGTCTGATTCTTACCGGAAATGCGGTCGCCGACCCGCGGAACGGCGCGTAGATGACGGCGACGGTGCCTCTTGGCCGTTCCGGTCTCGATGTGGTATCTATCCATCGGCCTAACAACCGAGAAACGGTAGTGTCCGCTTGAGCTATCACCATGCCCGACGAAGTACCGGTGCAGGGCGCGCCGCGACCGCGATCGCGGCGCTCATCGCGCTGGCGGCGGTGCTGTTCCTCGACGCCTGCGCGGACAAGTCGCCGCCCGGCTACCAGGGCTACGTCGAAGGCGAGTTCGTCAACGTCGCGTCCCCAATTGCCGGACGTCTCGATCAACTGTCGGTCAAGCGCGGCGATGAAGTCGCGCCCAACGCGCGTCTCTACGCGCTCGAGGCGGTGAACGAAACCGCCGCGCAACGCCAAGCGCAGGAGCAGGTGCGAGCGGCCGAGGCACAGCTTGCGGATCTGCAGGTTGGCAAGCGCCCGCCGGAGCAGGACGTGACGCGCGCGCAGCTCGCGCAAGCGCAGGCGGACGAGCAGAAAAGTGCGACGCAGCTCGCGCGCGACGACGCGCAGTTCAAGGTCGGCGGGATTGCGCGCGCGCAACTCGACGACAGCCGGTCGGCGCATGCCGCCAATGTCGCGCGTGTCGCGCAGTTGCGCAGCGAGCTCACCGTCGCCCAGCTGCCGAGCCGCGCCGAGCAGGTCAAGGCACAGGCAGCGCAAGTGGCCGCCGCCCGCGCGGCGCTCGATCAGGCAACGTGGAAGCTCGATCAGAAGTCGGTGCGGGCCACGCGCATGGGCCGCGTTTTCGACACCCTCTACCGCGAAGGCGAGTGGGTTGCGGCCGGCAGCCCTGTCGTCAGGATGCTGCCGCCGCAAAACGTGAAGATACGCTTCTTCGTGCCGGAAGCGGTCGTTGGCAGCCTTCGTACCGGGCACGCGATTGCGATTCAATGCGATGGCTGCGGCGCCGACATCCCGGCCAAGCTTACGTACGTGTCGACCGAGGCGGAATTCACCCCGCCCATCATCTACAGCAACGAAACGCGCAGCAAGCTCGTCTTCATGGTCGAGGCACGGCCCGCGGTCGAGAACGCCGCGCGCCTGCATCCTGGCCAGCCGGTCAGCGTGCGTCTCCAATGAATGAATTGGCCGGCGGCGAAGCCGTCATCGACGTCCACGGTCTCAACAAGAGTTTCGGCGACAAGCACGTCGTGGTCGACCTCTCGCTGCGTGTCGGGCGTGGCGAGATTTTCGGCTTTCTGGGTCCGAACGGCAGCGGAAAGACGACGTCGATCCGACTCATGTGCGGACTCCTGACGCCCGACTCGGGTAGCGGCACCTGCCTTGGTTACGACATCCGGCGCGAGTCCGAGGCGATCAAGCGCAACGTCGGGTACATGACGCAACGGTTTTCCTTCTGGGACGACCTGACGATCCGCGAAAATCTGGATTTCACCGCGCGCGTCTATGCGATGAGCGATCGGCGCGAGGCCGTCGATCACGCGCTCGAGCGCCTTGGGCTCGAAAGCCGGTCGACTCAACTGACCGGTACGCTCTCCGGCGGCTGGAAGCAGCGATTGGCGCTGACCGCATGCATGCTCCATCAGCCGCGCCTGCTGTTGCTGGACGAGCCGACCGCGGGTGTCGATCCGAATGCGCGCCGCGAATTCTGGGAGGAATTGCACCGGCTCGCGGCGCAAGGCATCTCGGTGCTCGTCAGTACGCACTACATGGACGAAGCCGAGCGCTGCCACAAGCTTGCGTACATCGCGTACGGACGCCTGCTCGCACAGGGAACCGCGGCCGACGTGATCGCGGCACAGGGGCTGACGACATTCTCGGTCGAGGGCCCGGATCTGACGGCGTTGTCGGAACGATTGAGCGGGATGCCGGGCGTCGAGCAGACCGTGGCGTTCGGCGAGACGCTTCATGTCACCGGCAAGGACGCCGCCGCGCTCGAGCACTCGCTGCACGAGGCGACAAGTAGCGCCGCATACAAGCTGCAACGTATCGATACCAGCCTCGAGGATGTATTCATACATCTCATGAAGGGTGCGGCGGACAATTGGGACCCGGAGAGAGCCAGGATCGAGGCGGCGAAACGATGAACGCCGCCTCCCAATCGGCCGTTGAACCTGACCGGTCGCGCAGGCGCGCCGAACGCGGATCGTGGTTTTCCCTTCAGCGCTGGTGGGCGATGGTCGGCAAGGAGTTCCTGCAGCTGCGTCGCGACCGCGTGACCTTTGCGATGATCGTCGGCATTCCGATCATCCAGCTGACCCTCTTCGGGTACGCGATCAACACCGACCCCAAGCACATGCCGACGGCGATCATCTCCGCCGACCACAGCGAATTCACCCGCTCGTTCGTGGCGGCGCTCAAGACGACCGATTATTTCGAAATCGTTGCAGAGCTGCCCGATGACGAAAGCGGCCGCGCGGCGCTCGCGCGCGGCAATGTCCAGTTCGTCGTGACGATTCCAGCGGACTTCACGCGCCGGCTGTTGCGCGGCGAGCGGCCTGCGGTGCTGATCGAGGCGGATGCGGCGGACCCGACGGCCACCGGCCCGGCGATCGCCGCGGTAACGCAGCTTGCGGCGTCGGTTGCGCGCAAGGACTTGGTCGGCCCGTTGACGACGCTTGCCGGGTCGCCGCCGCCGTTCGATGTACACGTCCATCGGCTGTACAACCCGGAATCCATCACGCAATACAACATCGTGCCCGGGCTGATGGGCGTGATCCTCACCATGACGATGGTGATGATGACCGGCCTCGCCATCACGCGCGAGCGCGAGCGCGGCACGATGGAGAATCTGCTCGCGATGCCGTTGACGCCGCTGGAAGTGATGACCGGCAAGATCATGCCCTATATCGCGATCGGTCTCGTCCAGGCAACGATCATCGTGGTGGCGGCACGCTACATCTTCGATGTGCCGTTCGTTGGCAGTGTCACCGCGCTGTACGGTGCTTCGCTGTTGTTCATCGCGTGCAATCTCACCGTCGGCATCGCGGTGTCGTCGTTCGCGGCCAATCAGCTGCAGGCGATGCAGCTCACGTTCTTCTATTTTCTGCCGAACATTCTGCTGTCGGGCTTCATGTTTCCGTTTCGCGGCATGCCCGGGTGGGCGCAGGCGATCGGCAGCGTACTTCCGCTGACCTACTACAACCGGTTGGTCCGCGGCATTCTGCTCAAGGGCAATGATTGGCCCGATCTGTGGCCCAGCATGTGGCCGCTGGTCGTATTCGCGCTCGTGCTGATGACCGTCGCCGTGCGCTTTTATCGCAGGACGCTCGATTGAAATCCTGGCGCGCACCGCCGCTTTTGATCGTCGCTTGCGCATTGCTATGCGCAAGCTGCACGGTCGGCCCGGACTTCCGCACGCCGGATCCTCCGGCCGTCGACCGCTACGTGCCTGGTTCGCAGCCAGACACGATCGGCACCGTGAAGCTGGTACGCGAGCGCGACATTCCCGCCGAGTGGTGGTCGGTGTTCGGGTCGGCGGACATCGACGACCTGGTGAGGCGCGCGATCAAAGCGAGCCCGACGCTCGACCAGGCGCGCGCGCGGCTGGTCGAGGCGCAGGAACTGCGTACCGCGCGGGCTGGCGCCACGCAATATCCGCAGGTCGACGCGACGGCGAGCGCAGTCAGGCAGCGCATCGACCCGGCAACGTTCGGCTTTCCGCAGGCGCCCAACCCGGGTCCTTTCAACGTGTACACCATCGGCGCCGACGTTTCGTACACGTTCGATCTCTTTGGCGGCACGCGGCGCGAGCTCGAGGGACTCGCCGCCGACGTCGACTACCAGGGGTTCGAGCTCGAGGCGGCGCGCCTGACGCTCGCGACGAACGTCGTGCTCACCGCGATTCGTCAGGCGGCGCTGGCCGCGCAGATCGAATCGACGGGCGACATCCTCGCCGCGCAACGCCGGCAGCTCGGTATCGTCGAGCAGCGCCATGGGCTGGGCGGCGTGGCATGGCTCGACGTCCAGAACCAGCGTGCGTTGGTCGCCCAAACCGAGGCGGTGCTGGCGCCGCTTCGCGCGCAATGGGCGCAGGCAGGGCATCTGCTCGCGGTCTACACGGGCGAACCGCCCGCGGTTGCGGCGATCCCGGCGATTCGTCTCGCTGATTTGCGGCTGCCCGCGGAGCTGCCGTTGCGGGTGCCCTCGGAATTGATCCGGCAGCGGCCCGACATTCGCGCGAACGAAGCGCTTTTGCACAAGGCGAGCGCGAACGTGGGCGTCGCGACCGCCGATCTGTACCCGAGGCTCAGCATTTCGGGCGCGTTTTCAACGAGCCAGCTCCGTGTCTCGGATCTGTTCGGCAACGGCATCAATGTATGGAACTTCGGCGCCAACCTGCTGCAGCCGCTGTTCCACGGCGGCGAGCTGCAGGCGCGCAAGCGAGCTGCCATCGCAGCCTACGATCAGGCGGCCGCGGCCTACCGGCTCTCGGTGCTGCAAGGATTGCAGAATGTCGCCGACGTGTTGCGATCGCTCGAGTCCGACGACGCGGCTTTTGCCGCCCGTTCCGAGCAGGCGGCTCGCGCCGAGGAGGCCTACCGGATCACGCTGGGCCGGTTCAACGCGGGCGGCGTAAGCCAGCTCGACCTCCTCGACGCGCAACGCCAGCGATTGCAAGCAGACAGCGAGCGGCTGCAGGCGCAGGCCAGCCGTTATTCCGATGCCGCGGCGCTGTTCCAGGCCTTGGGCGGGGGCTGGACGGCAGCCCCGGCCGCGCCGGCCGCCGCGATTCGCTAGTTGGTCGACGGGCTTGGGCCTGAAGCCCTTGGACCCAGGCGGTTTCCCCGTTGACCCAGCCAGCAATTTCGCCCTATAATCACAGTCTTTTCGCCTTCCGGACGTCCGGTGAGCAAAACCGGGCGCAAAGCCGGTGGGCGACGCGTACCTGGCCGCTTGACTATCGGGAGTCGGCCAAGGCGCGAAAGAGGTGGCCCAAGTGCTGCGCCGGAACGACGTAAAGGCGCGTACGCGGGCCACTTTGATTTGCTGTAACAGAACAAAAAAGCGACTACGTACAGAAGCGATTTAACGAAGCAGTTTCGCGAAGCCGGCGACGCGAACTTTTAGCGGCGCCGAGCCCTAGACCTTGCGGCCCATCCGTTGCGACATACGGTGGACGCACGAAACGGACAATCAGGATGCCAACGATCAATCAGCTCGTCCGGAAGGGCCGCAAGCCCCCCGTGTCGAAAAGCAAGGTGCCGGCGCTGCAGAACAGCCCGCAGAAACGCGGCGTATGCACGCGTGTCTATACGACGACGCCGAAGAAGCCGAACTCGGCGCTGCGGAAGGTCGCCAAGGTGCGCTTGACCAATGGCTTCGAGGTCATCAGCTACATCGGCGGCGAAGGCCACAACCTGCAGGAGCACTCGGTGGTGCTGATTCGCGGCGGCCGCGTCAAGGATCTGCCGGGCGTGCGCTACCACATGGTGCGTGGCGCGCTCGACACTGCGGGTGTCAAGGACCGCAAACAGGCGCGCTCGAAGTACGGCGCCAAGAGACCAAAGGCGGCCTAGCTAGGCCGCGGGCCCAAGGCCGCGTGAGACCCAACTGAGACGCAACGAGCGCCAATTGAGATAGGAAGAGACCAATGCCACGTCGTCGTGAAGTCCCCAAGCGCGAGATCCTGCCGGATCCCAAGTTCGCGAACACCGATGTCGCCAAGTTCATCAACGTGTTGATGGACAGCGGCAAGAAATCGGTCGCCGAACGGATCATCTACGGCGCGTTCGAGTCGATCGCCAAGAAGGGCGGCAAGGATCCGCTGGAAGTCTTCAACCAGGCGCTGTCGAATTCGCGCCCGATGGTCGAAGTGAAGAGCCGCCGCGTCGGCGGCGCCAACTTCCAGGTGCCGGTCGAAGTGCGCCCGGTGCGCCGTACGGCGCTCGCGATGCGTTGGTTGCGTGAAGCCGCCCGCAAGCGCGGCGAGAAGTCGATGGGCCAGCGCCTCGCGGCGGAGCTCCTCGAAGCCTCGGAAGGCCGGGGCGGCGCGGTGAAGAAGCGCGAGGAAGTGCACCGGATGGCGGAAGCGAACAAGGCTTTTTCTCACTTCCGTTTCTAAGAAGAACAAATTCGAGATGCGCAATGCTGTTTTGCGCGTCTCGGGACCTAGTGTTTTGCGGTTTTGCGTAGGTTTTGCAGTTTTCAACCATATGGCTCGAACTACACCAATTGACCGGTATCGCAACATTGGCATCAGTGCTCACATTGATGCCGGCAAGACCACGACCACCGAGCGCATCCTCTTCTACACCGGCGTCTCCCACAAGATGGGCGAAGTGCATGACGGCGCCACCGTCATGGACTGGATGGAGCAGGAGCGCGAGCGCGGCATCACGATCACGTCGGCCGCGACCACCTGTTTCTGGAAGGGGATGGAAGGCAACTATCCGGAACACCGGATCAACATCATCGACACCCCGGGCCACGTCGACTTCACGATCGAAGTCGAGCGCTCGATGCGCGTGCTCGACGGCGCGTGCATGGTGTACGACTCGGTCGGCGGCGTGCAGCCCCAGTCGGAAACCGTGTGGCGGCAGGCCAACAAGTACAACGTGCCGCGGCTCGCGTTCGTCAACAAGATGGACCGCGTCGGCGCCAACTTCTTCAAGGTCTACGACCAGATGAAGTCGCGCCTCAAGGCCAACCCGGTGCCGATCCAGATCCCCGTTGGTGCCGAGGACAAGTTCGAAGGCGTCGTCGACCTCGTGAAGATGAAGGCGATCATCTGGGACGAGGCGTCTCAGGGCATGAAGCAC
>Ga0184626_10000450_pt1 | contig 12768 bp, 6 predicted proteins | sample PLM3_60_b1_FD_133142 | JGI IMG/M metagenome (GOLD analysis project Ga0184626, IMG submission 133142) | Groundwater sediment microbial communities from an aquifer in East River, Colorado, USA - PLM3_60_b1 | ecosystem: Environmental > Terrestrial > Soil > Riparian zone | place: USA: East River... | reverse complement strand
TGCCGATCCTAAGGGGATGGGTGCACATGGAACCCATGTCATGGATATCGCTGCTGGCAACGGTAATGGTGGGGGGCCGAGTGGCATTGCGCCTGGCGCTGACCTTATCTTCGTGCACCTCGCCAATCGGAACACCGGAGGTTTTGCCAACCTGGGAGATTCAGTGCGAATACTTGAAGCGCTGGATTTTGTCGCACAGATTTCGGCAGATAGACCATGGGTTGTTAACCTTAGCGTTGGACGGCATGGCGGCCCTCATGATGGTACTACCCTTTGCGAAATGGCATTTGACTATGCGTTGAAATCTGCTCCGAACCGGTTTATCGTTCAAAGTGCCGGCAATTATTTTGGCAAGGCTATTCACGCGTCCGGAAAGCTTAGGCCAGGCCAGTCGAGAACGCTTCATTTTAAGATAAATGAAGGTGACAAAACGACAAACGAACTGGAGATCTGGACGAAGGATGAATTATCGGTTAGATTGTTGTCTCCTCATGGCGTTGAATCCCGGCGAGCCGCCTTAGGTGATCAGGTCGAAATTGTTGAAGACGATGAAACGGTGGGCTGGATTTACAACCGTCGATCAGATCCTAATAACGGAGACAATCATATTGACATTTTTTTATACAAAGATGCTCCACCTGGCGAATGGAAGTTGACCCTGCGAGCGGAAAAAGTTGTAGATGGTGTATTTCATGCATGGCTCGAACGGGACGACAGTTGCCAGGAATGCCAGACTCGGTTCACGAAAATTGATGTTGACAATGGATTCACTACGGGTACACTGGCCAGTACGCACATTCCATTAGTTGTTGGAGCGTATAATGCGCACCTGGTTGATCGTAAAATAGGCCATTTTAGTTCAGCAGGCCCCACGCGCGATGGTCGTAGTAAACCGGACCTTGTTGCACCTGGGGTAGCCGTGCTTGCAGCAAAGTCGGTTCGTCGATGGCCACTTAAAAATAGTGCGTTGACGCGTAAGTCGGGTACAAGTATGGCGGCACCGCATGTAACTGGAACAGTGGCCCTGTGCATGCAGGCATCCGGGCAACCTTTGTTTGCCAATCAGATACGCTCAATAATTCTGGATAATTCGGATCCCGTGCAAAAAAGCCGACGCTATGGGAGGGGTTATCTAAACACTTACAATGCTGTTGAAGCCGCAAAAAAAACAAGAGCGCAGGTAAGGGCTACACCATATGAGAACACATACAACAAAATAAAAAACTTTAGTATGAAGGACTTTGACAGTTTAGAGAAAATCATCGAGGTGATTCCGCCTGGTTTAGCATCCGAAAAAAGAATAATGAGAGAAATTATTCCCCCTGATTCATCAGGGAATATCAATCTTGATCCGGAAAAGATATTCAGAGCAGTATTATTTCCCGGCGATAGTTCATCTGCTGAAAGGTTGAGTAGGAATTTTGTTGTGATTGCACGTCCTGGAGAGCCGGCCAAAGGTTCTCCTCAGGCAGGGGATATGCTGATCCGCGTAGCATTAGGAGAACCGGGATTGGGTCATATATCCATTTTGTCGGATTCTCGTCTCATAGACCATGCCCGCCTCAAAGGGGACCCTTATATAAAGAGTGAGAGTTGCTTGCCGGGATCCTATGCGTTGGTGATTGAAGGTGGTGCATTTCCACATACCCGGAAGAAATCATTTGCCAGACGCTTGTTCGATCGTGCTGATAAAATGTTAGACGGCCAGCTTCTCTTAAGGCTGAATTCGACAAGGGTATCGGAGAATGGGTTTAACGAATCCGAATTTGAAGGACAATTAATCGATGCATCGCCCTACGCTACAATAGAAGACGAAATCGATCAACTATATGCGGAAGAAATCCCCTTCCCCGAAATTGAGGAACCACTGACCCTGTCCGAATTGTCGGAGCAAGATGATGATACGAAGCCCAAGGCCGGAGGCACTCGAAGTATAAAACTTGCCAAAGGCCAAGCGCCACTTTATTATGTCGGTATTGATATTACAGGTACCGTTGATACGATAGCCTGGGGACACCTTTGGAACCAGAAATTCGGGTGGCGGAACTTATTATGGGAACTCGACAAGGACCCTTCGAACAGTCAGCGACGGATGGATAAGGCGCACCCCAAATTACCGATAAGACGCTTGGTCAGGAAACAGGATGGTATTACTTTTTCCGATACCTGTATAGTACCTCAGGGGGTTGATGGCAAAGGCGTAGACAAACTTTGGTCTGGTAGCGATGCATTTGCCAACAGCGCAGACATTGACGCCGCCTGTACCTTCATGCAGAGTTTTATCCTGAATCCAAGTGCTGATAAATCAACTTCTTCACTCAACGATTCTGGCACAGGCGTTACCGCAGATGTTGTATATATCAGTTCACACGGATTTTCAACCGGCGATATGCCCGGCGATGTATATTCTGCTGAGCCCATCTTTGCCCTTGCTAAGATGGTTGGGTTGGGAGCCCAATTTTCAGGAGTGGGATGGTTACTCCTTTCAAATTGCAGTACCCTCAAACCGTTTACACATGGAGATTGGCTCAAACTGATGACTGGTCAGGTTCCTTTGCGCGGCATCGTAGGTTTTCAAGACACTTGCCCTTTGGCCCCAGGATCAGTAAGGGTCTTCACAAGTTTTATCAAAAGACTGGCACAAGGAAAGACATTCATTAAAGCATGGGGCGAGGCGTTGAAAGTAAGAGGCCTCGAAGACCACTGGGTCGTAGTTTGCCAGGAAGATGCGGTCAACGATACCATAGCCGACTACAATGCGCGCGCGCTAAAGACCATCACGCCAAATGGAAAAGTGTTGATGTTTAACAAGGCGAATCCCACAGGTACGCAGGTAGTACCAGTAGCCGATCCTTTCGAAGTATTTTGGTCAAAGGGTGGGACTCGGATAACGCCCGCTAACCGGGGAGATGCTGCCAATAAGCTCGCTGTCAATGATAAAGTATCAATCACCGTGCGGCCACCTTTACCGGCGACAACTTTTGTGAACGGCACTAAAATTTCTATAACACTTGTATACGTCCGCCTCAATCATCCACAGGCTATCGACATATCCAAGATATTCAAGGTCTCAAGCTTTTCCGGTGTATCGCAGCCTGTGGAGGCAGACCTTAATATCCAGAACTCGTCTGGACCGGACGGTTGGGAGATGGTAGTAAGTGGAACGCCAAAAGAAGTAGTACTGGACCTTGAATGCAAAGCATTAACCGGATTACATTCCAACTATATCTTTTGGCTGGAAGTGGATATTACATCTACCTCTCATGAATTTGTTCATAATGGTTCGATCATAATTACTTAGGTTGAGCGGGCATGCACAGGGTCTGAAGGGTGATTCGTTTGATTAGAGGATAATCAGGATTGTGAGTTATGTTCGTATATAAGGTTTCAGTACGGAGGCGGGTCATCTCCCCTTGCCCGCCGTAGCACGGCCTCAGTGCGAAGGAGGGTCATCTCTCCTTGCCCGCCGTAGCCCCGACGCGTCGGGGCGAAGGCTGGTCATTATATAGAATGGTTTCCTTTCTCTCTTTTGAAGTCGAATGGCTCCCAGGTATAGCACATACGCGGCTATGGCCATCAGCGTATGGCTGAGATCCTGGTAATTGAACCAGGAGTGAATCGAAAGTTTATTTTTAAATACCAGGGAAGCAATTCCGGTTATCGCTAGCCCTATTAAAATGGTAAGGCTGCCTTTGTCCGTGGTACGGTAGTAAATGTATGCGTGAAACGTGGAAACAATCGCCAATAATCCGTAGACGGAATGTAATTCTACCCATTTGAAGTCTAGGGTAACCGTGGTTAAGATTATCACGGTAAGTAGCTCAGTAAGGTTAATTGCCAGAAAGTAATTTCCAAGGTGCGGCTTAATTAATGGCCGCGCATGAGCGATGGCAGCGTGCTGGATCAAGGCCACAGCCAGCATACCAAGGATCCAGCCAGGAAGCTTCCATTCAAGACTCAGTGCATACAAAAATCCGTGACCAATCACCCCTCCTAAAAAGGTGCCTAATCCCATCAGCAGAAAATATAATCGAAAATACAATTGTGCCCTTCCCGGAAGTTTTCTGTTGCTCAGTTGATAAAAAGCATAAAAGCAAACCAAGGCGACAATAATATCCGTAAACATCGCGATCGGTTCATCGATGCAAATACCAAAAGGGGAAATGGATGGCTGTGGGTCTACCATTATATTTGAAGGACAGGATGGTAGTGGAAATCCTCAGCTAGATTCCTGCACACCGGCTTGTGCTCAACACTCGAACCAGTCAGAGGGTTATCTTTAATTTGAAGAGTTAATTTTTTCTTCAAATTCCTTTTTAAGACCATCAAACCTTTCGCGGGCTTCTTGTAAAAGTTTGAATGCGCTTTCAAGCTTCTTGAATTCAGAAATAGCACTCTTCCTTTGTTCGATGGTCAAATTATTGATAGAACTGCTTTCAATAATTTCCTGTAAGTCATCGAACGCTTTCCTGGAATCATGATAACCAGACATCAGTACTTTTGTAGGGTGTTGCAGATTCACATTGAGCATAATTGTCATGTTTAGCACATTAAGCTACGCTTTTTATTGATTAACCTGGTTATTTTGGGGAAGGTAAACCGATCCCCCTTCGCGGATGTGATCCAGAGCGTCTTCTCTCGAGATAATGGAATGCACACTACGAATGGAGGCACACCACTGATTAATATCGGTGAACGTTTCCGCGAAGTCTTCTACACAGGTAAGGACCTGCATCAGCGTAAGTTGTTGTCATTGAAGAACAGCACAGCTAACCGTAGGCAGATCCTTCGCGGGAGTACGCAGCTTCATTAAATGTAGGCGTGCCTCCATTACTTGTGCGCACGATTTAAGAAAACGAGAAGACGCTATGGATGACAGCTGTTGAAGGGTAATGTCAGTTACCCCCATCCCAACCCTTTCGCGCATCCGTATCATCTTTCGGAGGGGATTTGGGTGTGGCATTCGACCATTGTGCGGTAGTAATGATTCTGGATGACGTTTCGCAACGGCCCCAGGTGAGGAACCTTGTTTTGGATACTTGACCATTTAGCACATTGAAGTTGTCATCCAACTTGATTTCCAACTGCGTTATACCTTCTGTCGGGATAGAAAGGCCCAAAGTTGAGGGATAACTTTGATTACTCCTGTATTCGGGTTTGTCCGGGCACTTGCCATAGAATTCAATTTCTGTCCCAACGTTGGGAATAGTGGCCATTACTTGAATGTAGATGGTTTTCATGTCTTCAGCCCACTTATAAAAAGCCTTGAAACCGAGACCGGCCTCAAGAGGCTTATAGGCAAGATTTCCGCTTTTATTTAAGACTGTTTCAGTATCTCTTACTGTGCAGCCTTCTACAGTACAGGTTACTTGCCGTGAGCCCCCAACGGAGTAGGTACCCGTTGAAGTGGAGTTAAAAATCCAGCCAGGCCTGGTGGGATTTTCCAGCATCTCCAGTGAATCGGGTCGAATCATTTTGGGTGCTTCGCCAGGCTTCGTACGGTATTTGTGAACATCGGCGCGGATCTTAAGATTAAGGATTACCTCCGTGGTGACACCCATGTCATCAACGGAGACATTCATGGGAATGGTCCACTCGGAAAGCGGAACTTTGTTGCTTTCATTTCCACGAACCGATACAATCACATCACCATAAGAGCCATCACCTTTAGTAGGTATCTCGGCCATGATCATTGACGGCGTCCAGGCGTGGATAACTGCTGCAACTCCAGCGACCGTTACTTTTCCATCGGCAGGTTGCCCTCCAAATGAACCAAGAATGACCATCGTACTTTCATAATCCGCCATCCAAATATATTTAATGGTCGGCGTGAGCATGGGTTCCGTGGTATATATGGAGTAATAGGCAAGCCTTCCTCCATGCGTGCTAACACCAAGGTTAAAACTCGGCAAGTCATCGAAGATCCTCGGCCAGTCAAAGGGTCGTTGCACGGGGTCTTCCATGGGCACACTCTGGTCATGTGTACCCAGGAGCCGGTCGAAGATGAATCGTGCGGCGGGGTCTGACGCTTCACCACTGGTGGGCCGTGTCCAGCCGATATACGTAGCCTTGCCGTTAGCAGCTGCTTTGACCATCGAGGTCTTGAAATCGTCTGCATAGCCATTCATTCCATTACAAGCATCGATGTAGTAGAAGGCATCTGCTGCGAAGTTCATATAACGACCGTGACTAACGAACCTATTGGTAATACCATAATGCCATTCGGTTTTTCTTACGTCATCGTCTACGGCGTTCATATATACTAACATATGCGAATTTAATTCCGGCAGATAGGTTCGCTCACTTGCTATCGAGCAGGTATCCATTGTCCATAAGCCAAAGAGTCCTACGCTATCAGACCTTGGCATGAGGAATCCAACACCTCCGTGCGTGTTAATGTAAAATATTCCGAGATCATTGACGGCTCTAAGATTTTCAATCGTTGCATCCTGCAGGTCAACATTGCCTTTGTATTTGGTATGAGACTTGTCGAAAAGACTCTTTAGAAAAGGTCTGTCATCTGGTATGAAAGCTCTCCCGAGGCCATAGAACAAAGTCCCTTTATTACTTGCCGGCAGCTCGCTTGTTCTTCCCATAGTTGATGAACTGGCAATTCTTCCGGGGTCAACTGTTGCTTTCCGTCCACCGGGGTCTTCTTCAGCGCCGGCCCAGTTGGGAACGAAGATGGCGACCCGTCCGTCATGGAAGTGTGCCCAAACATTTCCTTCCTCGTTACCAGCATTTGCAAACTCAGGCCGGGATTTCAGATACGCTACGAGTACTTCGCGCGCAGCATCTTGTTTCAAATCGCCGAGGAGATCTACCGTCTGTGAACACTCCTTTAATACCGCAAGCCGTTCTTCATCAGTAAGTGTCAACTTAGGTCCCGGGGTTGGACCGGGATTGGGACCAGGATTAGGAATACTGAGCTCTGGCGCTTCGCCACAAGTTAGCATGAGGAGACTGACGCCAACCATCATACAGGTAATAAGTGCATTTTTCATAACCAGATGATTTTAAGAACTGGTAAAAACAGAAAACGCTGAAGTAACTATCCCCTTTTTCTTCGCGGATGAGTGCCGCCTCTATCGACAAGGGGAAAACTAAATTTATTCAATGCGCGGAAATGATGCAATCACTGGAAAAGGGGAAAGTTTCAGGATGACGGTCGTTGAGGGGCGACTTCAACACAAATTGTCCTTTTGAAGGTGAACTAGTACCTTCCTGTCTGATTTGGTAATTATTAGTTTCAGCTGTGGGGATAGGATTTAGTTTGACAAAAAAGATTATACAAAACAAGACATACCAATACTTTCCTGTCGGCCGTTCCATTCTAACATACGTCATGGAAAAAGGTAAACGTATTCTCTCTATCGACATCATGCGGGGATTCAATCTCGTTCTCATGCTATTCGTCAATGATCTTTATATGCCAGGAGTACCGGGGTGGCTAGGTCATACGAAGGGTGATTTCGATGGTATGGGTCTTGCCGACTGGGTATTCCCCGGATTTATGTTTATGGTTGGTATGTCAATTCCTTATTCCGTGGGAAACCGGATAGCGAGGGGAGAAGATAAAACGACTATTCTAAAACATGTTCTTGTCCGCGCCGGAAGCCTTCTTATTATCGGAGTGCTGATGGCCAACTCAAGAAATGTCGGCCCGGAATATACCGGAATGACAAAAAGCCTGTGGTCAATGATCATGTACACAGGCGTGTTCCTGATCTGGTTTAATTACGATAACACAAAATGGAATAAGGTGACAATCTATGGACTCCAGATCCTTGGAGTTCTGATGATTCTTCCCATGGTTTACATTTACAGGTCACCCGATGATGATGCTTTCCGGTTCAACTCATGGGGCATTCTGGGAACCATTGGCTGGGGTTCGTTAATAGCCGGTCTTGTATATGTGTGGTTCCGCGATAATATTACGAAAACAGCGATCGTTGTGATGTTCTTCCTCCTGCTGAATATCTTATCGAAGCTGCATTTTTTAGATTTCCTACGTCCGCTTAGAATAGTCATGGGACCAGTCATAAACGGAAATGCTCCTTTCATTGTACTCTCGGGAATGCTCATTACGTTGATCTTAAAAAAGTACGCGACGGAAAATGCTCTTAAAACAATTCTGATAATCGCATCGTTAGGTGTTCTGAGCATTGCCGCCGGGTTCATGCTACGTCCCTGGTTCATCATCTCCAAGATCCAGGCTACACCCACGTGGGGCCTCATTTGCAACGGCATAAGCATGTTGTTGTTTGTATTGCTTTTTTGGATAATCGATATAATGAAAAAAATAAACTGGAGCCTTTTTCTCAGGCCGGCGGGCGCTAATTCTCTTACAGTCTATCTCGTGCCCGATATGTTCTATTATATTATTTGGCAATTCAGCCTGCCATTTCTTTTTTATAAACATCTACCTGAGCCAGGCATGGTGATTCTTGGATCGATAGTGTGGGCCCTGATTATGGGTGTCGGGTTACCCATAGTTCTGGAGAAGATAAATTTCAGGCTTAAGCTTTAGGAAGTGGGGAATAGGGTTCAGTCCTTCAATATAAGGTAACTTATATTGGTCACACCTTTGATTTGGAATCAGAAATAATCGTGCAATCGCTGCATGAGCGATAGTAGCGGAAACCCCGAAGCGCGGAGGTTTGGCGCGTGGCCGGACCTTAAAGTGAATTGAGACTTTTTATTTCGATCGGGGGAGTCACCTTTTTTTAGAAACCTTCATCCTGGATTTTATCAATTGCCACGAGCTTCAGCACGTGGTTCAAAGTCTATAAATGATTGGGCTTTAGCCCCCGAAGAGGCACACATTTTCATGATCATGTGATCCCTTGGGCTAAAGCCCGGGTTGTTTGTTTGCATCGAATCCACGAACTAAAGTTCGTGGCAATTGACTAAATGCAGCAGGGGCCTGAACGTCATTGTAAGCTGTGTCCTTTCCTTCAGGTCCGTCATCCTGAGCTGTGGAAGCAATACAGAATAAAATGAAGTGTAAATCTATTTAGTACTGCGAATAAATACGGTAACGCGTAGCGAAGGATCTCATTCAGGTTGGTGTGTAGGCACGCTGATTGTACGGTTTAATCGTAGCGGGATCCTTCGCTGCAGCCGACGCTTAATCATTCGGCGTCTTTAGAATTATTTCTCTCCATTCCTTCATTGGACAACTCGAGCTCAGGATGACGGTCGTTGAGGGGGCACACTTCTATTCAGACAACCTCCGTGGAATCCTTTAATCCGATGAATCAGTGCTCAGACAACCGCGTGAGGGATAGTAGCGTAAAGCCCGAAGCGCGTTGGCATTGTGCGTCGACGGACTTGTAGCGGATAGCCCGACCCGAGCCTCGAGGGGCACGCCCAAGCACACTTAATCCAAACCAGCACGTTCAAAACTTTTAGTCCCGCTTTGCCGGTAGCAGTGAAGTTGGATGGTGTTGACCTAATCAGTGTAATCCTTTAATCCGATGAATCAGTGCTCGGAAACAAAGATGAAAACGATTTAGTCATCACCGTATCAATGGCAGGAATGTCCTTAACCCGCTTATCGATTTCTTCGGAAACAACAGTAGACATGTACCATCCCAATGGAAGTTTAATTGCATTATCGTGCCGGTCTTCAAGGCTGAGTACGTGAAAATCTACGTTGGCATAAATAGTTCGGTCAAAGGTTTGACGCACAAACTGTACAATGGATTTAGCCGGGAGACCTGTACCATTTACCTGGATAAGACCTTGCAACGGTACCAGCACATCCTGAAATATGCGCGAAGCACGGACGTCGTCATTACGTTCATCGATTCCATTTTGTAGATAGAGAATTACTACACGAACGCCTTGTTCAGGCCCCAATCTTCCGCGAATAGAAGAGAAGACATTAAGTAACGTCTGTAATCCTGTATTCTCACGATAGCCGCCATCTACAATATGCCCTTTGCGAATGCTATCCTGTTCCAGCAGACCGCCTGAAGTAATGAAGGGAAACCGGCTGCAGTTAAGAGCAGCAAATGACCGGCTGATATCCTTTTTAGTAAAATCAAAAAAATCGATGTCATCTTCAAACCACATCGAATTGGCTACATTGAGGTTAGAGGTAATCACGCGTTGGCCATTCTCTGCAATGGTCCCGTTAAGCATGAGTGAAGGGAGATCGTTATTGAAGTGATTACCCGAATACCACATCTTTAAGAATGAATCCGAAAAAGAATCCTTTCCCAGGCATTCATTGTAATACCGTTCCCAGGTGAGACCAAGGATTTTGGATCGTTCAAGTGAACGAACGGGAAATGGTAAAAAACGTTGAAAGTAATCACCGAAAGCAAAGGCCGCTGTTACTGGCGACAGGAAATCCCGCTTTGTAAAACTATCGAACTGTTTATAGGATGAATCGTAACTAGTCTTCTGTTGATCATGTAACCATGACAGGTAAGCCGTCGCTCCAACACCGCCACCCGAAACTCCGGAGATTACAAACGTCTGGTTTAAGAATCCGTCATATGTACTGTCTAAATGATGTAACACGCGCGTAGTCCAACTCATCCCGCGAATACCGCCTCCCTGCGTAGCAATAAACACGATGGGCATCACTGTCCCTGGATTTTTAATCTGCCATGCTTCTTTCTTTGTCTTTAGCCACGTGTCAAAAGTTGCATTTACGGTTTGGCGTTTTGTAACATATTGATTTTCCAGATAATTCAATGAAGTATTGTCGTTCCAGCAACTGAACATCAGGACAAATAACAAAACTATAAAACCAAAGGGCCTGCGTGAATAATCATGAAAGTATGCGATGATGGTAAACAATAAAGTAAAGCAGGCCGTGCTAATAATAAGTATTGATCCGGGTCGAAGCCATGAGCTCAACGCCAGGTTTATGGATGGAAAGCACATGAGCAATGTCAACACCAGACAAAACGATCCCATGTACACAAAGAAAAATCGAACCCCGGTAAATTGGGCAATAAAAATAAGCTCCTGTAAAAATGTAGGGTCCTGGTTGGTGTGTTTCTTAAAGATATCCACCTCCCTGAGAGATGGCCAGTTACCGAGAGGCCGGATAGAACGAAGATATGTCAGAAAGGCAAAGAACCCCCGAGGGTGGAGGTAGGGATCCAAATTGCGGTCTTCACTTTTTGTGCTCACGTTCGATGTTATATTCGAAGTCCGGTCTATCATTTCAAAAACAAACCACGCGACTACTGCGATAGCACCGATGATACTCAGGTGGAGAATCCTATGATTATAGTTTGAGACATTGGTAGCTGCGAAAAAAGCAAATGCCAGTATCACACATGGTGTAATACCCAGTATTTTAGGAATAAGCAGCGAGAGGTCAACATGGCGTTCGTTGTCTTTTCGTTTCAGACTTGCTCGTATAGGGTCTACTTGCAGGTTCATACATCCGCAATACCATGTGATGAAACACCAGATGAAGAGGGTAATGTAAACCGCGATAATGTAATCTACTTCGAAATCCTGCAGAAAGACGTAAACAAAATCATCCGACTGGGCGGGTACAGTAAATAAGAAAAAACTGACTATCAGGATTACAAGAAGGTAGCCAACATTAATGAATAGCCACCAAAAAGATTTAAGCAATGACATAATAGACCAAGTTTGAATTTTAGAACGTAAAAAGATTCTCTTTATGCTAGAATCATCTTAGAGATGACTTCGCAAGGTCAACTGGTACAATTACACACCAGACAGTATTTCCAAAAAGGGTTATCCCATTTTATGATCCTATAAAAACAAAACGCCCATCCAGCGGCTAATAGGCGATAGCTACTGGGTGGGCTCCTATTTAAATGTAGGCAAAAATGCTGAAATCATCCGTCGGGAATAAGCAATATGTTGTGATCTAGTGATGGTGAGCTGGAGAATAATTTTGAGGGAGAGGTTTATTGCTTTTGCGATTCCGTAAGGAAAGATTTGTTGTACAAACTTCCAAAGGCAGGTTCACGCAAAAGCCGCAAAGGAATACCGGCAAAGAGCGCAAAGTTTCTATTAACCATATACTTTTTTGATGCAACATATATCTCCCTTCTCCGCTAGGAGAAGGGTTGGCTTCGCCCGCCGTAGCCCCGACGTGTCGGGGCGAAGGAGGGGGATGAGGTGATTACAGCGAATGACTTTCGCATAAACGAGGTCAGTTCATGGAGACACATCCATCTTAACGGCAGTCTCATAATTCGTGTAATGAATGTATTTTTTAACACTCATCCATAAGACCGTGGGCGAACCATCCGTCGGGTGATTCCTGATTACAAAAGGGCGAACGTTGTCAGACGTAGAATTTGTGGTGACTTCAGTCACATTCCAGTCTTTTCCTTTATCAGGTGTGGTCCATTTTTCAATTTCAAATTTCCCCTTCTTCCGGAGCGACAAATATACGGTGGATGGATCCTCGTGATCGAGGACGATTCCTCCGGAATAATTCGGTTCGCTTTCGGTAGTTCCTGGAGGGGTCTGCGGGAACCAACGCCCGGAATTTACAAGTTTGTGGTTAACCCATTGGCCGTTGTCCCATATAGCGCAATAATAGAGGTGGGTGGAATCATTCGGGAACCGCGAGTAAACGATCAGGGGATTACCTTCGCGATCTTCGGTCACATCCCAGATCCAGGCTTTTTCTTTCGTTGATGTTGCATCGTATACAACGTCTGTCTCGCGTGGTTCTGCCGGCAAGGCTGACCATTCTTTTATCTTTTCTCCATTTGCTTTGTACAGGTAGCCATCGTGGTATTTCGCATAGTA
>Ga0184626_10000449_pt1 | contig 12800 bp, 9 predicted proteins | sample PLM3_60_b1_FD_133142 | JGI IMG/M metagenome (GOLD analysis project Ga0184626, IMG submission 133142) | Groundwater sediment microbial communities from an aquifer in East River, Colorado, USA - PLM3_60_b1 | ecosystem: Environmental > Terrestrial > Soil > Riparian zone | place: USA: East River... | reverse complement strand
TCGATGCAACCACGTTGACCGAAGCAGGATACGTCGGAGAGGACGTGGAAAACATCATTCTAAAATTGTTTCAAAACGCGAATGGTGACATTGAAAAGACTCAAAAGGGAATCATCTATATAGATGAGGTTGACAAGATTGCTCGAAAGGACGAGAACCCTTCAATTACCCGGGACGTTTCCGGCGAAGGTGTTCAGCAGGCGCTGCTGAAGATCCTCGAAGGTACCGTTGCCAACGTTCCTCCGCAGGGTGGGCGGAAGCATCCGCATCAGGAGTTTTATCAGATCGATACAACAAATATCCTGTTTATCTGTGGTGGCGCGTTTGTGGGTCTTGATAAGCTGATCGAAAGAAGAGTCGGCAAAAAAACCCTTGGCTATCGCGCAGAAATTCCGGCCAAAGGACCAAAAGATGTGGGTAGCACTCTGGAACAGGTGCAACCCGAGGATTTGATCAAATTCGGTCTGATCCCGGAATTTGTAGGACGCGTACCGGTGATTGCGGCGCTTCATGATCTGGATCTGCCGGCGCTTGTTCGCATCCTGACCGAACCGAAGAACGCTCTGGTGAAGCAGTTCCAGGTGATGCTTGATTTTGACGGCGTGGAGCTCAAGTTTACGGATGATGCCGTTAAGACGATTGCTGAAATGGCGATCCACCGCAAAATGGGCGCGCGCGGTCTGCGTCAGATTATCGAGGATCTGATGCTGGATTTGATGTATCATCTGCCTTCGCAGAAAAATGTAAAAGAATGCGTGATCACAAGAGATGTAGTTCTGAATTTCGCAAAGCCCATTACATTGATCGAAAAGGCAGTTTAGTCTAAACAATTCCTGCGATCATATTTCGTTACAAAGACTCCTTCACGTAAAGTCCCCAGAATGTTTATAGGAAGTTTGAAACCACAGATGAATACAGATAAACACCGATTCGAGCTGCGGAGCTTTGCGCTAATCTGTGTTTATCTGTGGTTCCTTGAGTTATGCAAGATAAAGAAGTTTTAACGTTGCCGATGATTCCGCTGCGGGACGCCGTCCTGTTTCCGGGTATGATTATGCCCTTTCTTGTTGGACGCGAGACATCGCTGCGGGCGCTCGAATCCGCTCTGGCGAATGACCGGAGGCTTTTCTTTGCATCCCAGCATTCTGCGGAAACGATCGACCCCGGGATTGATCAAATCTGTTCGATCGGCACGATCGGAACAGTAGTCGAAAATCTCCGTTGTCCCGACGGTACGTTCAAAGTACTGATCGAAGGTCAGGAACGCGCGCGAATTCTGGAATCACGTCGTCAGAATTATTTTGACGTCACGGTGAAGCTATTTGCCCGCTCCGCTGTCTCAGGCGCCGATCTATCAAAAAAAATTCAAGATCTGGGTGCACTTCTAAAGGAGTATGCGCGCGTTTATCCCAATTTGTTTGTGGAACAGGCTCTTCCGGGTAAAGTCGATGATCCGGGAAAGCTGGCAGATACAGTCATTTCATTTCTCACTCTGGACCGGCAGCAAAAACAGGATCTGTTTGAAACCATCCATTCAGGTGAACGTCTCGACCGTGTGATCGAATTAATCGGCATCGAAATCGATCGGACAAAAGTAGAAAAGAAAATCGGCATTCGCGTGCGAAAACAGATGCAAAAAGCGCAACGCGAATACTACCTGAATGAGAAAATGAAGGCGATCCAGCAAGAGCTCGGTCAGCAAGACGAAGATATTTTCCAGAAAGAGCTGGATGAGTACCGCAAGCGGATCGATTCCGGGAAATTGACTAAAGATGCCCGCGAAAAATCGATCCATGAATTGCGAAAGTTGCAAATGATGCCGCCGATGTCCGCCGAAGGCACGATCTCGCGTAACTATCTGGATTGGATCCTGTCAATTCCCTGGAGCGAAAAATCCCGCGAACAGGAAGATCTCAAACGCGCGCAAAAAGTGTTGGAAACAGATCATTACGGTCTGGAGAAGATCAAAGAGCGGATCCTTGAGTTTCTAGCTATCCGCAAACTTTCAGCAAAGAAAGGAGCCGGTACCATCCTCTGTTTTGTAGGACCACCGGGTGTCGGAAAGACATCGCTCGCGTCTTCTATCGCGCGGGCCAGCGGACGCAAGTTTGTGCGTCTTTCGCTCGGCGGCGTGCGCGATGAAGCTGAAATCCGCGGTCACCGCCGTACTTACATCGGCGCCTACCCTGGTCAGATCCTGCAAATGATGAAACGCGCAGGAACGATCAATCCTGTTTTCCTCTTGGACGAAATTGACAAAATGAGTATGGATTTTCGCGGCGATCCCTCGGCCGCGCTTCTGGAAGTACTGGATCCTGAACAGAACAAGGGTTTTCTCGATCACTATCTTGATACTTCCTACGATCTATCAAAAGTGTTGTTTGTGGCTACCGCCAATGTGCCTGATAACATTCCCGCTGCGCTTTATGATAGAATGGAGATTCTTCAGCTCCCCGGCTACACCGGAGCAGAGAAAATCCAAATTGCTTCCCGCTTCTTGATACCCAAACAACTGGAAGCACATGGACTTACCGGGTACGGGATTCAGTTCAAAGAGAATGGAATCCGAAATATTCTGGAACACTACACAAGAGAAGCGGGCGTGCGAAATCTGGAAAGAGAGATCGCGTCGATCTGCCGAAAAATCGCAAAAAAGATAGCACTGGGGGAATCGTATCCTGAAACTGTGGATGTTTCTGAAGTCAATGAGTTTCTGGGAATCGAAAAGTTTCGTGACCAGGATGTGGAAAAGAAAGATGAAATCGGACTGGCCACCGGCCTTGCCTGGACCGAAACCGGCGGTGAGCTGTTGTTTGCTGAAGCCACACTGATGAGCGGTAAGGGGCGTCTGACGCTTACCGGAAAACTGGGCAAAGTGATGCAGGAATCTGCTCGCGCTGCGCTAAGCTATATTCGATCACGCACAGGCGATCTCGGAGTCTCCAGCGATTTTTATCGAAATTATGATTTTCACGTGCATATTCCCGAAGGCGCCATTCCGAAAGATGGTCCTTCCGCAGGAATTACCATGGCAACTGCGCTTGTGTCTGCATTGACCCGGAATCCGGTGAAAAGCAATGTTGCTATGACAGGCGAAATCACACTTCGTGGAAAAATTCTTCCGATTGGCGGCGTCAAGGAAAAAGTGCTGGCCGCGCATCGTGCCGGTCTGTCTACGATTATCCTGCCGCGGAAAAATGAAAAGGATTTATCCGAAATCCCCGCAGATATCCGCAAGAATCTCCAGGTAGAACTGGTGGATACTATGGACGAAGTGTTGAGGATTGCGTTGAATTCGCCGTCACGAAAGAAGATCCGGCGCAAACCAAAGAAATTGTTGACGCAGTAAGGACGAGCTGTGGGCGCCGTGTTTGTGGGAAGTTTTGTGGCCGCGCAGAAATTACCGTGGCAATCAGGACCACAGATTGCGTTTCTCGGAAGGTCCAATGTCGGCAAATCCTCGGTGATCAATCTGCTCGCAGGCAGCCGGATCGCGAGGGTCAGCAAGACTCCGGGGCGGACACGGACTTTGAACTTGTTCCGGATCGATGACCGGTGCACGTTTGGGGATTTTCCGGGTTATGGATTCGCCCGAGTCTCGAAGAAAGAACGAAAGGAGTGGAAAACCCTGATCGAATCATTCCTCAATCTCAAAAATTTTCAGTATGCAATTCAGATCGTCGATGCCAGACATCCCGGATTAGATCTCGACTTGCAGTTGCTGGAATGGCTGAACCATCACAGCCTTCCAGGTTTGATTGTGCTGAACAAGGCGGATCAGTTAAACCAGAAAGAAAGAGTAGAGGCCGGCAGGAAAGCGCAGGAAATATTTTCCGGACGCCCCCTTCTCTTTGCTTCCACTGTTACAAAAGAAGGAAAGCAGGAAATGGAAATGATTCTACAAAAATTAACCACATCGGCAACGCGCAATGCGTCGCTATCATTGGAGTGAACTATGAACATTGCTGAACTAAAAGACATGAATATCTCTTCCTTGAGCCAGATGGCCAAAGAACTGAACGTGATCGGAGCCAGCAGCATGCGAAAACAGGAGCTCATTTTTGAGATCCTTAAAGCGCAAACTGAAAAAGAAGGACTGATCTTTGCGGAAGGCGTTCTTGAAATTCTTCCCGAAGGTTTCGGGTTCCTGCGCGCTCCGGACTATAACTATCTGCCCGGTCCTGATGACATCTATGTCTCGCCGTCGCAAATCAGAAAATTCAATCTACGCACCGGCGATACGATTTCCGGTCAGATCCGGCCGCCAAAAGATGGAGAACGCTATTTTGCTCTGATTAAAGTTGAAGCGGTCAATTTTGAACATCCGACCGAAGCGCGAAACAAAATTCTGTTTGACAATTTGACGCCGCTCTATCCAAACGAGCATCTTCGTCTGGAAAATGAAAAGGAGAATCTGTCTGCCCGCGTGATGGATCTGCTGACACCGCTTGGCAAAGGACAACGCGGTCTGATCGTAGCAGCTCCCCGCACAGGAAAGACGATGCTACTGCAGGCCATTGCGAAAAGCATCATCTCAAATCATCCGGAAGTTGTCTTGATTGTATTGCTGATCGATGAACGTCCGGAAGAGGTCACCGATTTTCAGCGCAGCGTTGATGCTGAAATTATTAGTTCTACGTTTGATGAACCACCGACTCGTCATGTCCAGGTTGCCGATATGGTCATTGAAAAAGCCAAACGGCTTGTGGAACACAAACGCGATGTGGTTATCGTGCTGGACAGTCTGACCCGGCTTTCACGCGCAAACAATGCGATCATCCCGTCCAGCGGCAAAGTCCTGTCCGGCGGTATCGATGCCAATGCCCTTCAGCGGCCGAAACGTTTCTTTGGGTCCGCACGCAACATCGAAGAAGGCGGAAGTCTGACGATCGTGGCGACCTGTCTGGTAGACACTGGAAGCAGAATGGATGACGTGATCTTTGAAGAATTCAAAGGAACCGGGAACATGGAAATTCATTTGGATCGCAAGCTCAGTGATAAGCGAGTCTTTCCGGCTATCGATATCAACCGTTCGGGGACACGCAAAGAGGAACTGCTGCTTCCAGCTGACGAGCTCAACCGCGTATGGATTCTCCGCAAAGTCCTGTCGCCGCTCTCCTCCGTAGAAGCGATGGAGTTATTGGTGGAACGCATGAGCAAGACCAAGAACAATAAGGAATTCCTGTCCTCGATGTCCGCCGCAGTTTAAGAGTCGGAATGAAACCACGAAGTGCACGAAGGACACGAAGGTGTCGTCCCTAATCTCTTCGTGCTCTTCGTGACCTTCGTGGTTATTCCTGAGCTGAATCTTTGACTTTTTGGGTAAGAAGCTTATACTAATCGATTCGAATTAGGAGTCTTATTATGAAAAAGGGTATTCATCCCGCTTATCAGGAAACAAGAGTGGTTTGCGCGTGTGGAGAGACATTTGTCACACGTTCCACAAAGAAGGAAGTTCGTGTGGAAATCTGCTCGAAATGCCACCCGTTTTTCACCGGAAAGCAGAAACTAGTGGATACGGCCGGACGTGTGGAAAGATTTGAGCGCCGCTACAAGAAGACCAAGAGCGCTGCAGCTGCCCGTTAAATCGTTTCTGCTCAACTTCTTCCGAAATCATGATTGAAAAACTGAAAGAACTCGAAACAAAGTACGAAGAGTTGAGCCATCTTCTGACCGATCCCGAGGTCACCACCGACTATCAGAAGTATCAGAAACACGCAATGGCGCGTGCTGAGTTGGAAGAGATCGTGCAGAGCTTCCGCCGGTATAAATCGATTGTAAGCAGTATTGCTGAAACCAAAGCTATGCTGGGCGAAGAAGATTCTCCAGAACTGCAAGCGATGGCAAGAGAGGAACTGGACGGTCTGGAACGGAAGAAAACTGAACTCGAACAGGATCTTCAGAAGATGCTGTTGCCAAAGGATCCGCTAGATGAGAAGAGCGTCATCCTGGAAATCCGTGCTGGAACCGGTGGTGAAGAGTCTGCGCTTTTTGCAGCCGAGCTTTACCGGATGTATGCAAAGTATTCGGAACGTGCCGGCTGGAAAATGGGCGTGATTGACAGCAATCCGACTGGGCTTGGCGGATTCAAGGAAATAGTCGCTTCCATGGAAGGACACGGCGTATACAGCCGTATGAAGTTCGAATCGGGTGTCCATCGTGTTCAGCGTGTGCCCGTAACCGAAGCAAGCGGACGCATCCACACTTCTGCTGTGACCGTTGCCGTGCTTCCGGAAGCGGAAGAAGTGGAAGTAGCGATCAAAGAGTCGGATCTCAAGATCGATACTTTTTGCGCCAGCGGTCCTGGCGGACAGCATGTAAATACATCGCATTCGGCGGTGCGGATCACACATCTGCCAACTGGTATCGTTGTGAGTTGTCAGGATGAGCGTTCGCAATACAAAAATCGCGCAAAAGCCATGAAAGTACTGCGCTCGCGCTTATATCAGATCGCGCAAGATGAGCAGCAGAGTGCGATCGCTTCGACCCGCAAAAACATGGTAGGAACAGGCGACCGCAGTGAGAAGATCCGCACGTACAACTTTCCGCAAAACAGACTTACCGATCATCGTATCAATCTCACCCTCTATCAGTTGGACCGTGTGATGGATGGCGACCTGGATGAAATGTTAAACGCACTCGCCACGCACTACCAGGCTGAGGCTCTCAAGAAACTCGTCACCGCGTAAGACTAACCCCAAATTCGTAGGGGCTGAGCATTTTCCCTCGCAGTGTTTTTCTGGTTGTTGCTGGCGATGGTGACCGCAGTTTTTGCAGTTTCGATTCGTTGCAGAAAATGCTCAGCCCATCACGGGAAGTATTAGATTATTGTTGCTCGTCGACAGGCTGTGCATTTTGCGCGCACTTCGGCGATCCAAAATTGCTTTCCGTGAATATCAGATTTGAGTTCATGATGCTTCATCGGCAAATGCACAGCCCCTACGAATTTGTGGTTACCTCGATCTCAAGAAGCGGGAGACGCTTGGCCCTTGCGCATTACGCAAGGCGATACAAAGATCGATCTTTTCCAGCGATTCCTGAAGATTGCGCGGACCGCCTCTAAACTGTCCGATTCGTTTCCCGAAAAATGTTTCCAGGTCTTTTCTGTCCTGCTCGCCACACGCTTCATTGAGATAGAGGGGCATGCGGGCCATTGTGAGTTGCGGTAGTTTTTTCGTGAGCATATCGAAGTTATCCTTTACGAATTGGTAGGCCACAAGCCGCGTATCCGGCTCGATTACGGCAGCCCGGAAAATGTAGATCGATTCACGGGGATCAAAGTCATCACCGACAATTAGCGACAGCGCAGCCTTCTCTAATTCTGGGTCAGTAAACGAGCCCAGAGCGCCCATCAGATTAAACCGCTCCGCCCGATCCTCGCTCTTCTTTGCAGCTTGTAGAAAGCGATTCAGCATGGACTGGTCTCCGTGGCGAGCTGCAATAGCAAGAACGATCTTTACCATTTCGGGACTGATTGCGGTGCGGTCTTCCAACCATCGCATGGACAACAAAACGGCTTCATTCGCCAGTTGTGCGTCCTTACCATCGCTGGCTACATGCTCGCTGAGAACCGGCCGTAGCATAACAACAGACATCGGTTCTTCAGGTTTCGAGCTCAAACCGAGCTCGCGCGCTTTGATGCTATAATTCCCGCGGATAAACTCACGATAGGACGGCCGGTCTTGATCCATAACCAAATGGTTACCAATTGCATTCACAAATTCGGCCGTGATCGAAAGCAAGTGGGGATCAGGATCCTGGAGAAGTTTCGGGATCAAAGCAAGCACATCGGATGCGGGAACGCGACCGTTGTTCGCCAGTGCCCACACGTCGCCGAACAATCCTACTCTTTCCGGTATTGTCGTCTGACCGTCCTGTAAGAGCGTTTGCAAAAGATTCTCTTCATACAGAGACCGGTAATAGCCAGTCTCTCCCGCATTCGCAAGAACCCATCCTGGGCAGACAGCAGTTTCAAGGCTCATTTCTTCGCGGGCTTTCGTCATCAATTTGCAGCTATTCTTTGCGCCTGCGGCATCCTCGTACCGGACGCAAACAGGAATCTGCCAGATCTGTTCTGCCTTTCCTGCTGATCCGATAGGTAGATATCGTTCCTGGGTCAGGATTAGATTTGGTTTTCTATCCTGTCCGCATGTTAGCTGCACGGAAATCATCGGTACTCCGGGCCTGTCCAGAAACGTATTAAAGGCTGCAGCCACTTCCGTGCCGGTATCCTTTCCGAGCGCGGAAAGAAAGTCGGCAGCGGTGGCGCTTCCCCATGCATGCTCCGAAAGATACCGGCGTACTGCGTTCTGAAATTTCTCCTTTCCAACCCAGGCCTCAAACATCTCAATCACCGCTTCCCCTTTTGCGTACGTGATGTTGTCGAACGCATTCTGCATATCATGATCGGTCTTGATCGGTTGACGGATTGCTCTCGCGGTGATCAGGCTGTCGCTTGTCATCGCATCGGATCGCGATTTCACGATGTCGGACTCGAGTTCCCATTCCGGTTTCCATTTCGCAATGATCTTGGACCCCAGCCAATTTGCAAAGCCTTCGTTCAACCATAGATCGTCATACCAGTTCATCGTGACCCAATCGCCAACCCACATATGTGCGATCTCGTGGGCCATGGTCAAACTGATCGACCGCTTCCAGCGAATGCTTTGATCCTCCGGTTTTGCGAGCAAGAGTCTCTGGGAGTAGGTGATCAGACCTGCATTCTCCATTGCCCCGCCAAATTGCGGGATCGCAATTTGATCGAGCTTCTCGTACGGATGTGGTGTGCCGAAATATTCTTCCATCAATGCCAAAAGGGGCGCCGTGATTTCTGCCGCATAGCCCGCCTGCGATCCTTTTCCGCGCGGCGTGATGATTCGTAGCGGGATCTTGTTTTTTCCCGCGGTTCCCGCTTCAACCACATCAAATGGACCAACGGCGATTGAGATCAAATAACTCGGCAGCGGCCGTGTTTCACGAAACACAATCCTTTTCATTCCAGCCGGTTCTTCCGTTTCCGATTCGATCGGCGTGTTTGAAAATGCCTTGTTCTCCTTCTTAACGTGCAGTGTGATTTTCCAGGGTGTCTTGTATGCCGGTTCATCAAAACAAGGAAATGCACGGCGCGAGTCGATCGGCTCGAAATCAGTAAAGACGTACCAGTCCTCTCGGTCCTTCTGTCTGAACATTCCAGTATTTTCGATTGCGTTCAAGCTCCCCTGAAATGCAAGATGCAGCCTGGCATCCCCGGGTCCTACCGGATGATCAAAAACGAATCCCAGAAAGTTTTCCTGAGATTGCAGCACGCGCGGCTTGATCGTTTCTCCGCCGATTTGAAGACTCGCCTCCTGGATCGCCAGTTCAGTACCGTTTATCCAAAGTACTGAAGCAGGCCGCTGAAACTTAAGATCGATGTCCGCGATTCCCGAAAATGCCGGGTCTTCAGCCAGAATCGTCAGGTCCAGTTCCATCCGAAGTGGTTGTGCTGCATCACCCAGTCGCAATTCCGGTGGTTTTTGTGCCCAGCTTCCCGCCGGGATTTCCAGGAATAGAATCAGAAAGAGAAAGAGGATTCGTTTCATATGTTTTCTAATAGGTGTGTTTGGACTTCAGGTGGATTCTTTCACAACTCGGCTCCTGCTACAATCGCTTCATGGTTCTCCAAAAGGCGCTTTTGTTCGGTGAAGAATTACTTCGTAGCAATGGGATATCGGAGCCGCGGTGGAACGCAGAAAAGATTCTACTGTTGGCCGTAAAACAGGAGCGCAGCAAAATCTACTCCGAGCTGAACCGTGAGCTGACCGGGTTAGAATTGCACACCTTTGAGACACTGTTGCGCAAACGCGCGGACCATTTTCCGCTTGCCTATTTGGAAGGAACTCAGGAATTTTACGGTCGCCAGTTTCTAGTAGACCCTGGAGTTTTGATTCCGCGGCCCGAAACCGAAGAAGTTGTTCGTGCTGTTCTGGAGCTAGGAGTTCCGGAGAGCGTTCGAATTCTTGATCTCGGTTCCGGTTCCGGATGCATCGCTGTTACTCTGGCGCTCGAACTTCCTCAGGCCACAGTCTATGCTATCGATATTTCTATCGATGCTCTGCGAATACTTCGTCAAAACGCATCCGGAACAGTCAAGATGGTTCACGGGGACCTGTTTGCAATTCCTTTTCTTGCGGAATTGTTTGACGTAGTTGTGGCGAATCCTCCATACGTGGAGATTTCTTCTTTTCATGAACTGCCTGCCGAAACAAAATGGGAACCGTATATCGCCCTGGCAAGTGGTTCGCTGGAAGAGACATACCGCGGTTTGATTCGTCAGAGTATGCGTGTGCTGAAGCCCGAGGGCATTCTGGTGTTTGAAATCGGGTATGGTCAGGCAGACCGAATCCGCAGAATCGTTGCCGCTGAGAAGCGAATCCGTTTGATTCAAGTTCGCAACGATCAGCAATCCATCCCGCGGGTCTTTGTACTACAGAAGCTTTGAACCGCAGAATATCGAACAGATGAATTCCCAACCGCAGAAGTAGGCTCTCACTTCTGCGGTTCGAAATTCCTTGTTGGATATTCGGACTTTACCCCATTTCCATCCTGTGATGCGTTACGGCCGGAGGTCACGCTCTGTTCATTTATGGTTTCCCTTGTCCCCCTTCCTTATGATTAAATGAGGCATCATGGATAAGATCCGGATTGTAGGTGGACGACCCTTATTCGGAGAAGTGGCGGTTTCGGGTGCCAAGAACAGTACGCTTCCTTGTATTGCTGCATCCTTGCTGACAGCGGAAACAGTATTGTTGGAAAATGTTCCACGGAAGGTCCGTGATGTCTCCACCATGATTCTATTGCTGGAGCATTTGGGGATCAACGCAAGCTGGGAAGGATCCACGCTGCGCTTGCAGGCGGATACGATCGACGAATTTGAAGCTCCCTACGACATGGTAAAAACCATGCGCGCCTCCGTGCTTGTGCTTGGGCCGCTGGTGGCCCGTTTCGGCAAAGCTGTTGTTTCGTTGCCCGGTGGTTGTGCCATCGGCGCGCGCCCTATCGATATGCATCTGGAAGGTCTTCAGGCGTTTGGGGCTGAAATCCGTATCGAGCATGGTTATGTAAGCGCGCGGGCGAACCGATTGAAAGGCGCGCGTTATCGTTTTCCGAGTATAACGGTAACAGGAACGGAAAATTTGATTATGGGGGCAGTTCTTGCAGATGGAGAATCAGTTCTGGAAAACTGCGCGCTGGAACCGGAGATTGCCGACCTGATCGAATTGCTTCGAAAAATGGGTGCGGACATCAGCGGGGAAGACACTTCTACTGTCACGGTTCGGGGTATGACTTCGCTGCATGGCGCGCGGCATTCGATTATTCCCGATCGCATTGAAGCGGGTACGTTTCTTATGGCGGGAGCCATTAGTGGAGGAAGTGTCACAGTGACAAAGTGCGTACCACGCCACATAGCCGCGCTGCTTGAAAAACTGCGCGAATGCGGATGTGTGATTCAAATGGAGGAGAACTCCGTACACCTGAAAGGATCGCACCTCATTCCCTCGGATGTCGAAACGCATCCCTATCCGCTGTTTCCTACCGATTTACAGGCGCAATACATGGCTCTCATGACGCAGGCAAATGGAGTTTGCCGTATCTATGAGAACATTTTCGAAAACCGTTTCATGCATGTGGGGGAACTGCATCGAATGGGGGCGGACATCAAGATCCATGGTCATGTTGCGGAAGTACATGGTCGTACACCGCTGTCCGGCGCCAGCGTTATGGCCACCGATCTCCGCGCCAGCGCGTCTCTGATTCTAGCCGGCCTGGTCGCCGAAGGAGTCACGCTTCTGCAACGCGTCTATCATATCGATCGCGGTTACGAACGCATTGAAGAAAAGCTGCGGCAACTCGGTTCGGAAATCGAACGCATCTCGTAGGAATTCGTAGGGGCTGTGCATTTGCCATTCGAAAGCTGCACGATCGCTCGCGGATCGCGTCTGTTCAAAAGCAATTTAAGATCACAAAGTGCGCGCGAATGCACAGCCCGTCCAGCGTATGGGTATGGTTGACATTCCGCGTGACGGGCTGAGCATTTTCGACTGCAAATAAAATCGTAAACGGATAAAGACCATCGGCGATTGCGGCCGGAACAACACAACGCAGGAAAATGCTCAGCCCCTACAAAAATAACTGGGTTTGTGGTGAAATGGTGGCTATGGAAGATTGTCTGTTTTGTAAAATTGTAAATCACGTTTTGCCGGCAAAACTGGTGGTTGAAAATGATGAGGTGATTGCGTTTGAGGACATCAATCCTCAGGCGCCGACACACATTCTGGTTGTTCCCCGCAAGCATATCGGCACATTAAATGATGTTACTGCTGAAGATCGCTCGCTTCTTGGGGGCGTTGTCCTGGCTGCAATCGAGATTGCGAACGACCGCAGAATCAGCAGCTCCGGATACCGTCTGGTTTGGAATACCAATCGCGGCGCTGGACAGTCCGTATTTCATATCCATGTGCATCTGTTGGGCGGACGCAACATGGCGTGGCCTCCCGGATGAAGAGGATGAAGGGGGAAGGATGAAGGCGGAAGGATGAAGGATGAAGGATGAAGGATGATTCTGGTTGTTGCGGGATTCATCCATAAGAATGGCAAGCTTCTGATCACGCAAAGACAGCCGGAGAAACATGGTGCTCTCAAATGGGAATTTCCTGGTGGAAAAGTCGAGCTCGACGAAGATCCGCGTGATTCGTTAATTCGAGAAGTTCGCGAAGAACTGGCCGTCGAAATCAGCGTTCATGAAATTTCAGAAACGATTT
>Ga0184626_10000448_pt1 | contig 12803 bp, 8 predicted proteins | sample PLM3_60_b1_FD_133142 | JGI IMG/M metagenome (GOLD analysis project Ga0184626, IMG submission 133142) | Groundwater sediment microbial communities from an aquifer in East River, Colorado, USA - PLM3_60_b1 | ecosystem: Environmental > Terrestrial > Soil > Riparian zone | place: USA: East River... | reverse complement strand
GTCGCCTTCACCGCGATCTCCTGCAGCGAATAGCTGTCGGTGAGGGGATCGACGAAATAGACGCCGAGCGCGGTGATCGGATTTTTGCCGAGGATCGCAAACAGGATGCTCATGGTCACCAGCGTCATGCCGATCGCGATCAGCGGCGATATCAGCGCAATTGTGTTCGACCGCTCGGCGCGCTTTTCAAGCACCAAGTGCATGCGCCGCTTCCTTTTGATCCAGACGGCTGCCGCCCATCAACAGGCCGAGCTTCTCGCGGCTTGCTTCGCTGGTCGCCATCGGCTCCGACAGGTGCCCGTGGAACATCACGGCGATGCGGTCGGTGATTTTGGCGAGTTCGTCGAGGTCCTGGCTTGTCACCAGCACTGCGGCCCCGCTGGCGGCGAGATCCAGCAGGGCCTGCCGGATCACGGCGGCTGCGCCCGCGTCGACGCCCCAGGTCGGCTGGCTCACAACGAGGACCGCTGGGTTGCGCAGGATTTCGCGGCCGACGATAAATTTCTGCAGATTGCCGCCGGAGAGGCTGGCGGCTTCCGGATCGCGCTTGGCCTTGCGCACGTCGAAGGCTTCGGTGGCGCGGTCGACGGTCTTCAGCGTTTCGGCGGTGTTCACGAAGCCGTGCTGGACCATGCCGCTGGCGGCATGACCGGTCAGCAGCGCATTCTCGGAAAGCCTCATCCGCGGTGCGGTACCGTGGCCGAGTCTTTCCTCGGGAACGAACGCCGCGCCAAGCTTGCGCCGCTGGGTAATCGAAAGGTGCCCTGCGGCTTGCCCGTCGATGACCACCGTACCGGGGTCCTGCGCCAGCCGCTCCCCCGACAAAGCGGCGAAAAGTTCGTCCTGGCCGTTGCCGGCGACGCCGGCGATGCCCAGGATTTCGCCACCCTTGAGCTCGAAGGAAATGTGCTGAAGCCGCACGCCGTGGGGATCGTCCGGCGCAAGGCTGAGGTCGTTGACGACCAGCCGCGGCACCGTGGTTTGCCTGTTGGCGGCAGCTTTCACTTGCCTGATCTCGCCGCCGACCATCATGCGCGCGAGTGACGCCGCGGTCTCCGCCTTGGGATTACAGGTCGAGATTTTCTTGCCGCCGCGCAGGATGGTGGCGGTGTCGCAGAGGCGTTTCACCTCTTCCAGCTTGTGGCTGATGTAGAGGATCGCGCGCCCCTCAGCCTTGAGGCGATCGAGCACGGTGAAGAGCTGGTCGGCCTCCTGAGGGGTCAGCACCGCAGTCGGTTCGTCGAGGATCAGGAATTTCGGATTTTGCATCAGCGCGCGTACGATCTCGATGCGCTGGCGTTCGCCGACGGACAATTGCCAGACCTCGCGTTTGGGATCGAGCGGAAGCCCGTAAATACGGGATACTTCCTCAAGGCGCGCTGACATGTCCTTGAAGGATTCCTTGCCGTCGAGCCCGAGCGCGACGTTTTCCGCCACGGTAAGATTGTCGAACAGCGAGAAATGCTGGAACACCATGCCGATGCCGCGGCTGCGTGCTTCCGATGGTCCGGAGAGAACCATCTTCTCGCCCTGCCAGCGCATTTCGCCTTCGCTCGGCTGGATCAATCCGTAAATGGTTTTGACGAGCGTCGATTTGCCCGCGCCGTTTTCGCCGAGCAGCGCGTGTATCTGCTGCGGCCAGATATCGATGTCGATCGCCTCATTGGCGAGGAAGCTGCCGTAGCGCTTGGTCAGGCCAACCGTCCGGAGCAGCGGCACTGCACCGGTGTGCAACTCAGCAGGCGTCGAATCCAGCATTCGTGATCACGCGTCTGAGGAATGGTGCCTCAATATTGAGCTAGTTTCGACGTGCGCGTAAGTGGGGAAAAAGCGCCAGCCCTTGCTCAACTCTTTAGCAAGCAAAGCGCCTTCCTGCTTCCTGATTGCTTGGCTTATGAAGCGTTTCCGGATCGCAGCGCGCCGTCCAGGTCAGGCGAAAGCGCCTGACGCCATGTTGCAGATTTGCGACGGTCCAGACAATTCGAAACTGCTAAGTCAGCCCTGACGAGAAGTTGAGCAGTTTTATTGCCGGTGTGTACGAGCTGCCGGAAGCGAAGCATTCGCCGTGCGTGCGTTGTTCGCCCTGCGCCAGATCGTCGCAGAAAGCCAATAGATACAGGCTTAAGTCGAAGAATCCGGTTCCACCGAAGATTGACCTGTCTGGCTCTCCACTCCGCCGACGCGCCGCGCAAGATGCTGATGTGCCAATTGTTCTTGATGAAACTTGCATCAAGCTATGGGGAAAGTTGAGGCTTCTCACTTTATTCGATGCACGCAAGGCTTGCTTCCAAGGGCCTCGATCATTCGATCGTCAACTTGGGGGTAATTGGGATGTCTAGTCTTCGCAGAACAGTAACCGCAGCGGCGCTGTCACTCGCAACGCTCGTACCGGCCGGCTATGCTGGCGCCGCCGACGTGGCGGTCAAGGCGCTCAAGCCGGTCGCCGAGGTGCCGTTTTTCCTGGTGATTGACAACCGCGTGTCGTTCTCGTGGATGCCGAAGGGCACCGATCCTGGCATGTTCACCGTGAACCCGGACGGCTCGATCAACGGCACCACCGCCAAGCAGGTCTATTCGTTCACCCACTTCGACGCCTGGGCCTACGGCACCAACTTCTTCACCATCTCCCTGTTCAAATCGGGTCAAAACGATCCCGCTTCGCCCTGCGTAGCGCCCGGGGTCACCATCACCGGCGGTGCAGCCAATTGTGCCGGCGCAACGGAAATCTACGGCCTGTTCCGCTCGACCTTCGGCTTCAACGAAATCTTCAACACCAAGGCCTTCACGATGGGGCCGCTGCGCAACGTCTCGTTCGAAGTCGGTATGGACGCCAACACCGAAAACAACTTCCTGGCGCCCGCCAAGCGTGACGTCGTCGCCGGTCTGCAATTCGCCTTCGACCTGCCTTACAAGGGCTATGTCAACGTCGCCCCGTTGGTGTATTGGGAATTCTCCAACCACAACGCGTTCACCCAGTGCGGCCTGTTCGGCCCCGGCATTCCCGGAACCACCTGCAACTCTGACGGCAATGTCTCGTACCGGCCGACATGGGCGGTCGAGGTCAATTACTACATGGACCTCGGCTTCCTGCCGCCGAACATGCAGTACTTCTCGATCAGCGGTCGCGCCGGCTGGTATGGACCGAAGGGCGATTCCAACGGCCTGCCTGCGCTTTCGGGCATCGGCCGGTTCTCGACCGCCTCCAAGACCGAGTTCAACAGCGAACCGATTCGTCTGACGTTCGATGCCAGCAAGGCTTTCATGGGCCCGAAGTATTCGCACTTCGTCGACCTCTGGGTCGCCTATCGCTACTGGCAGAACAAGTTCGGCCTCGATCATAACGCCATGCCGGGCGTGTGCACCCTCGCTGCAAATGGCCAGAGCACCAACACCTGCACCGAGTCGACCGTCTATGGCGGCGTCACGGTAAAGTTCTAACCGCCTGGCCGTTCCTCCAGGTGACAAGCGATGGCGCCGCGATGTTCCCCGCGGCGTCATTTCTCGTGAGCGGACTCCGGGATAGCGTCGGGCCGCAGCTCGGGGGCTACCTGTTCCAGACCCCGGCGTGAACCGCCGCGGCCTCGTCCTCAAGCAGAGGGCCGACAACCTCGGTCGCACGTTGCCCGCTGGCGAACACCTCGCGGCAGGGTAGGTTGAGGGTCGGATTCTCCGGATGGTTGCCGGTGAGATCCCGCAGCCGGTGTTCGCTCAGGCCGTAAACGAGCCGGCCGATGCCGGCCCAGTAGATCGCGCCGGCGCACATCGCACAGGGTTCGGCGGACGAGTAGAGCGTGGCATTGCGCAGGATGTCTGCATCGATCGTGGTGCAGGCCTGCGTCGCCAGCAGCCGCTCGGCATGCGCAGTGCCGTCATGGGAGGGCATATAGCCGTTCTCGGCCTCGATCAGCACCTTGCGGTTCGCATCGACGAGAATGGCGCCGAAGGGATGGTTGCCGTGGGTCATGGCGCGGCGCGCGACCTCGAACGACCGACGCAGGAAATGCGCGTCGAACTCAGGCGGGCTGAGTGCTGAAAGGTTCGCCATCAATGCCCTACGCGTGTCCGGCCATATGCCACCCGATCTCGGTGAGGTTGGCTTGGCCGGCGCGAGCCACCGAACACCCGTACAACGGTCGTGCAAATAAAGATACGATGCGCAATCCCTTTTTCCAGGGCATGGCGATTCCTCCGCGACTCCGCGCGGCGGTGGTGTTCGGATTGACGATCAGACGACACATGAGGCTGGTTCTACAGCATTCCCTTGCCCGCGTCCGACCCGTGACGCCGTTGTCGCGCTTGGAGCACAAGAATGACGATCAGCGCCGAGAAGATGACGAGAAAGGATACGGCGCTCGTCAACGTTCCAAGCACATAGATATCCGGTTTCGTCACGGTCGTCGTCAGGCCCTGCAACTCGAGCGGCAAGGTGTTGACGGATCCGATCGCCTGGCTGGAGCGCGCGAGTTCGTCCCACGACAAGGTAAAGCCGAACAGACCAATGCCTACGACGGACGGCAATATGATTGGCAGCACCACATGGCGAAATGTCTGCCATGGCGTTGCACCGAGGTCGCGCGCCGCCTCTTCAAGCCTCCGTGTGCACTATGTGTGCACTGAGGACGCAGGCCGGGAGGGAGTTGGAAGAGTCGGTTGCCGGTGGATCGCGTATCGCAAGCGCAAAGAGAGCGTCGATGCAGATCCCCTCGACACCGAGGCTGTTGAGCGTGTGGGCGGAGCCCGCCGCCCAAATTTTTTGGGACTGCTTCTTCCTGCAAGGGCTGCTTCCTTATTTGGAAATAGCCGCCAAGCTATTGGAATTGCTAGAGCATGATCCGGAAAAGTGGGCACCGGTTTTCCCTCGCGACAAACGCGGAACGCGTTTGCGCGGAGATCATGCTCAAACAAGAAGATGACCGACGAGCATGATTCAACTCAGTTGAAGCATGCTCTAGAGAGCGTTTTGGCCGTTTTTTTCCAAATGCGCCTTGAAATCGTTGAATAATCAAGCTGATTTTGATTCCGCCATTCGGAGGTTCGATCCCTCCCGCCCCAGCCAGGCCGCCGACCACCCCTGAAAACACTGAAAAATCGGCCTGGCTGGGGAGCTGATTCACGGCTCAGCGACACAGTCCCGCTGCAAGGGGTGTCGCGTTCCGCGTCAAGATTTTCGATGCTTTGCGTTCACCGCGATCGCGGCCGCTGCGGTGCGGTTCTCGACGCCGAGTTTCGAGTAGATTTGCTCGAGGTGCTTGTCGACGGTGCGCGGGCTCAAGCCCAGAATTTGCGCGATGTCGCGGTTGGTCTTGCCCTTCGACAGCCACGACAGCACTTCGCCCTCGCGCGTCGTCAGGCCAAGCTCGCTGGAGAATTCCGCCGGCGTCTCGGTGCCGGAATCCTTTGCAAGCCGCAGCAGGAATTCGTTCGCGCCAAGCTTGCCCATATACTGCAGCCGAAGCTGCTCGTTGCCGGGGAGTGCGGCCATGAATGCAGTCTTTGAGCCGGCCTTGCCCTTGCGGGCCTGATCGAGCCATTGCGGGATCGGGTCGGGCAGCACGAAATCATCGTCGCTGCCGGCGGCAAGCGTATCCGACAGCAGTTTCTGCGCCTGAGGCGTCGCCCACATGATCTTGCCTAGGCTGTTCACGGCCAGCAGGTAACGGCCGGAGACGTCCAGCGCGGCCCGCGCGCTCTGGGTCAGCCGCGCATTGGCGAGGTGGACGCGGATGCGCGCCAGCATCTCCTCGACTGCGATCGGTTTTGTCACATAATCGACGCCGCCAGCCTCCAGGCCGCGCACGATATGTTCGGTTTCGGCCAGCCCCGTCATGAAGATGATAGGAACGTGGTCCAGACCTGCATCGCGCTTCAGCCGCTTGCAGGTTTCAAAACCGTCCAACCCGGGCATGACCGCGTCGAGCAGTACGATGTCGGGCGTGATCTGCTCGACGATCCGCATGGCGGCTGCGCCGTCGAGCGCGACCATGACCGTCATGCCGGCGCCGTCGAGCGCGTCGGTGAGCAGCCGCAGGGTCTCCGGCGAATCATCGACGACGAGGGCGACGTCGCGCTTTTTGGATTCAGTGATCATAGCTGTGCAGTGTTTTCAGGGTCGCCATGTACTGATCGAGATCGAAGCGGTCGACCAGCGAGCGCATTTGCGAAACGAAATCGGCGTGCTCGGGATAGTCGTTGCCGATCTCGTCCAGCTTGATCTGGATCGCGCGGATGTAGCCCAGTTGCCCGAGGCCGATCAGTTCCTCGACATATTTCACCGGTGGCCGCGATCCCGTCTCCGGTTTCCAGCGCGGCTGGGGTATCTGCTCGGCCTCGTACTGCCATTCGATCCTGAGCAATTGCCGGATCGTCTCCACCAGCTTGGGGATATCTATCGGCTTCATCAGATAGCCGTCGTGAAACGGCTGCGCCAGCGGCGCGCCATGCGCTTCAAGCGCGCTCGCCGACACCATCAGGATGCGGGCCTGGTGATGGCCGCTGACGCGCAACGTTTCCGCCACCGTCCATCCGTCCATGCCGGCCATCGAGATGTCGAGCAGAAACAAATCAGGCCGGCAGTGTTGCGCCAGCGCGAGGCAGCCAGGTCCGTCGGGCGCGCTCAAGAGAATGAAGCCGAGCGGCGCCAGCACCTCGCGCAGCAGGTCGCGGTGGGTCGGATCGTCGTCGGTAATGAGGATCGTCTTGCGCGGGCCGTGATAGCCGAAGATCGGCGCTTCCACCGGCGCGATCCTTGTCGGATTGGTGACTTCCGACAGCAGGATCTTGACGCGGAACGTGCTGCCGGTACCGACCTCGCTCGTCACCCTGATATCGCCGCCCATCACGCCGGCGAGCAGCCGGCTGATGGTCAGCCCGAGACCCGTGCCGGTCTGCGGCTGCGACACGCCGAGCGCACCGCGCTCGAACGGAGCGAAGATACGTTCGAGATCGCTGGCCTGAATGCCGGGGCCGGTGTCGACTATCTCGAACTCCGCCACCGGGCTGCGGTAATGCACGACGAATTGCACGCTACCGGCTTGCGTGAACTTCAACGCATTCGACAGCAGGTTGATCAGAACCTGGCGCAGGCGCTTTTCATCGGCATAGACGACGAGGGGTAACACCGGAGGCCGCTTGAACGCGAAGTCGATGCCCTTGGCGGCAGCCTGAACCCGAAACATCCCGGCGAGCTGGTCCAGGAATTCGCTCAACCGCACCTCGTCGCGCGACAGATACAGCCGCCCGGCCTCGATCTTCGAAATGTCCAGAATGCCGTCGATCAATCCTGACAAATGATCGGCGCTGCGGCGGACCACGCGCACCTGGTCGCGCGGCTTGGTGGCAAGGCTGGAATCCTGCTCCAGCAACTGCGCATAACCGCTGATCGCGTTCAGCGGCGAGCGCAGTTCATGGCTCAGTCCCACCACATAGCGGCTCTTGGCGAGGTTGGCGGATTCAGCCACTTCCTTGGCGCGCTGCAGTTCGGCATCGGTGCGCTTGTGCGCGTCGATTTCCTGGATCAGCAGCGTGGTCTGCCGCCGCGTTTCCGCCTCCGCCGCGCGGCGGCTCTCCTGCGCCAGCACGAACAGCCACGCCACCACGCCGATGATGATGGTCAGCGCAAAGAACACCTTCCAGAGCACGTCGGATAGCTGGAAATCGCTGACGGGAATTGTGGACGCCGTTTGCAGGTAGATCAGCCCGAGCGTCAGGCCGACGAGGCCGGCGGATATCGCGAACACGCCGAGATAATGCCCGAACTGCGAATTGATCCGGGCGTAGATCGGCTCCGGCAGCATCTTGCCCAGCGTCTCCGACACCTGCACGCCAATTCGCGCATGCGGCTTGCAGAGATCGTGGCAGCGCGCATCGAGCGAACAACACAGCGAACAGATCGGGCCGGCGTAGGCTGGGCAGGAGGCCATGTCCTCCGGCTCGAACGAATGCTCGCAGATGCAGCACTGGATCGCCTCGAGGTTCTGCCAGCTACGTTTGGGCTTGCGCGCAATATAATATTTGCCGTCGGTCGCCCAGGCGATCAAGGGCGCGGTAACGAAGGCGACCGCCAGCGCCACGAAGGCCGAGAGCGCCTTCGCCGTCGGCCCGAACAGGCCGTAGAACGCGCTGATCGAGACGATGGTCGCGATCGTCATGGCGCCGACGCCGACCGGATTGATGTCGTAGAGATGCGCGCGCTTGAACTCGATATGCTGCGGGCGGAGCCCAAGCGGCTTGTTGATGACGAGATCGGCGACCAGCGCGCCGACCCAGGCAATCGCGACGTTGGAGTAGAGCGCCAGCGTCTGCTCCAGCGCCTTGTAGACGCCGATTTCCATCAAGAGCAGCGCCACCATGACGTTGAACACCAGCCAGACCACGCGGCCGGGATGGCTATGGGTCAGGCGGGAGAAGAAGTTCGACCACGCGATCGAGCCGGCATAGGCGTTGGTGACGTTGATCTTGATTTGCGAGAGAATGACGAAGGTGCCGGTCAGCGCCAGCACCAGATCGGGCTGCGACAGCACGTAACGAAACGCTTCGAGATACATATGCGCAGGCTCGGCGGCATGCTCGCTGGAGACGCCATGACTGAGCGCGAAGTAGGCGAGGAACGAGCCCAGCAACAGCTTGAGCGCGCCAAAGATGATCCAGCCGGGGCCGGCGCTGAGCAGTGCGATCCACCATGACGTTCGTGAGGTTCGGCGGTCACGCGGCAGGAACCGCAGGAAGTCGACCTGCTCGCCGATCTGCGCCACCAGCGAAAACACCACCGACGCGGCGGTGCCGAACAGCAGCAGATCGAGATGGCCGCTGGCGTCGCCATGTTCGCCGGCGAATTTGCGCCACTCCGTAAACGACTGCGGGTTGGCGTAGGCGATCGCCACGAAGGGGAGGATATGAAGGATGAGCCAGAGCGGCTGCGTCCACAATTGAAAGCGGCTGATCAGGGTGATGCCGTAGGTCACCAGCGGAATGATGACGACCGCGCTGATGAGATAGCCGATCGGGCGCGGGATGCCGAAGCACATCTCCAGCGCGGCCGCCATGATGACCGCTTCGAGCGCGAAGAAGATGAAGGTGAAGGAGGCGTAGATCAGCGAGGTGATGGTCGAGCCGATATAGCCGAAGCCGGCGCCGCGGGTCAGCAGGTCGATATCGATGCCGCATTTTGCGGCATGGTAGGCAATCGGCAGGCCGCAAAAGAAGATGATGACGCTGACGACCAGGATGGCGGCGGTGGCGTTGGTGACGCCGTAATTCAGCGTAATGGTGCCGCCGATCGCTTCCAGCGCCAGAAAAGAGATCGCGCCGAGCGCGGTGTTGGCGACGCGTGCGGCGGACCACCGCCTTGCGCTCTTGGCGGTGAAGCGCAGCGCATAGTCTTCCAGCGTCTGGTTCGCAACCCATTGATTATATTGGCGCCTGACGCGGTCTATCCGCTGCCGCCCTGCCACTTTGCTGCTCCTGACCCGATCAACTGACCCCTCGCGTAGCCAGCAAACCCCGTACCAAAATCTACGTCGCTATTTTGCGGTGCAATATACGCAATCCCACGTATCTGTGCAGTGCACAAATCTAGGCAATCCTCGCCTGACCAATAAGCGTTCTCGAACCAAAAATGGGGTGCTCATGTCAGACGAACCAAACAAGGGCCTGCAGTCGCCGCTTCGCCGCAAACTGCTGATGGGCGCGGCGGCGCTGCCGTTCATTTCGATGCTTCCCCGGCCGTCATTCGGAGCCGGTCCCGCGACCTCCGTGGTCAACACCACGGGCCTCGCGGTCACCGACACGGAAGTTACCGTCGGCATCCTGCACTCGGCCACCGGAACGATGGCGATTTCGGAAACCGGCTCGATCCAGGCCGAAAAGCTCGCGATCGAACAGATCAACGCCGCCGGCGGCGTGCTCGGACGCAAGATCAAGTTCATCCAGGAAGACGGCGCCAGCGACTGGCCGACATTTGCGGAAAAGGCCAAGAAGCTTCTCGTCAACGACAAGGTCGCGGCGATCATGGGCTGCTGGACTTCGGCATCCCGCAAGGCGGTGCTGCCGGTCGTCGAGCAGTACAACGGCATGCTCTACTATCCGACCTTCTATGAAGGCCTCGAGCAGTCCAAGAACGTCATCTACACCGGCCAGGAGGCCACCCAGCAGATTCTCGCCGGGTTGAACTGGATCGCCAAGGAGAAGGGCGCCAAATCGTTCTTCTTCATCGGTTCGGATTACATCTGGCCGCGCACCTCCAACAAGATCGCGCGCAAGCACGTCGAGAACGTGCTGAAGGGCAAGGTCGTCGGCGAGGAATATTACGCGCTCGGCAGCACCCAGTTCAATTCGGTGATCAACAAGATCAAGCTGACCAAGCCCGACGTGATTTTCACCGACGTGGTCGGCGGTTCGAACGTCGCCTTCTACAAGCAGCTCAAGGCGGCCGGCGTCGACCTGTCGAAGCAGGCGCTGCTGACGATCTCGGTGACCGAAGACGAAATCGACGGCATCGGCGGCGAAAACATCGCGGGCGCCTATGCCTGCATGAAGTACTTCCAGTCGCTCGACAATGCCAACAACAAGGCGTTCGTTCCCGCCTTCAAGAAGCTGTGGGGTGAGAAGACCGTGATCGGCGACGTGACGCAGGCCGGTTATCTCGGCCCGTGGCTGTGGAAGCTGACCTGCGAGAAGGCCGGCAGCTTCGACGTCGACAAGATCGCAGCCGCCTCGCCCGGCATCGAATTCAAGGAGGCGCCCGAAGGCTACGTGCGCATCCACGAAAACCATCACCTCTGGTCGAAGACCCGCGTCGGCAAGGCCAAACTCGATGGTCAGTTCGAGCTGATCTTCGAGACCGCCGATCTGATCGAGCCCGATCCGTTCCCGAAGGGCTACCAGTAAGCCCGCGGAACCTCCCGCAGCTTTCCCCGAGCTCCCTGGCGTGGACCGTCAATCCGCGCTCACGACCCCGCGTCGCGAATCTTTTCGCGACGCGGGACCTTATCCCCTCGACGGAGAAACATCGATGTTCGGCGAATACTCGATTGGCGATCTGGGCTCCATCTTCGTCATGCAGGGATTTGCAGGCCTGATCCTGTTTTCCGTCTACGTTCTGATGGCGCTCGGTCTTGCGATCATCTTCGGCCAGATGGGCGTCATCAACATGGCGCACGGCGAGTTCATGATCCTCGGCGCCTACGTCACCTGGATGACGTCGAATGTGTTCCAGAGCTATCTGCCGAGTTTGTTCAGCGGGTATTTCTTCCTCGCGATGGTGCTGGCTTTCCTCGCCTCCGGCGCGCTCGGCATGTTGGTGGAGTGGGTGCTGATCCGCCATCTCTACAAGCGGCCGCTCGACACGCTGCTCGCCACCTGGGGCCTCAGCCTGATGCTGCAGCAGGCCTATCGCTCGATCTTCGGCGCGCGTGAGGTCGGCGTCGATCTGCCGCAGTGGATGCTGGGCTCGCTCAAGGTCAGCGACAGCATCGAGGTTCCGATCAACGGCGTCTTCGTCATGGCGCTGACGGTGCTGATCACGATGGCGGTCGCCTACATCATGTACAAATCGCGCTGGGGCCGTCAGGTCCGCGCCGTCGTGCAGAACCGGATCATGGCGGGCGCTGTCGGCATCAACACCGCGAAAGTCGATCGTTACACCTTCGCGCTCGGCTGCGGCATCGCCGGCGTCGCCGGCAGCGCCTTCACCATGATCGGCTCGACCGGGCCCACTTCAGGCCAGCTCTACATCGTCGATACCTTTCTGGTGGTCGTATTCGGCGGCGCCGCCAGCCTGCTCGGCACCATCGCATCGGCCTTCTCGATCTCCCAGACGCAATCGACGCTCGAATTCTTCACGTCGGGATCGATGGCGAAGGTGATGACGCTGCTCGCGGTTGTCGGAATTCTGATGCTGCGGCCGCAGGGGCTGTTCGCCCTCAAGGTCCGCAAATAACAAGAAGAGGGCTGAAGGCATGACCGACAATCGCTTTACCAATCGATCGGAGCTGATCGGGATCCTGGTGCTCGCCGTGTTCCTGGTGGTGGTCCTGCCGCTCTGTCTCGATGTCTTCAGGCTCAACCTCGTCGCGAAATACCTCACCTATGCCTTCGTGGCGCTGGGACTGGTGATCTGCTGGGGCTATGGCGGCATCTTGAGCCTGGGGCAGGGCGTGTTCTTCGGTCTCGGCGGCTACTGCATGGCGATGTTTCTCAAGCTCGAGGCATCGAGCGTCGCGAACACCAAGATCCAGTCGACCCCCGGCATTCCCGATTTCATGGACTGGAATCAGATCACCTCGCTGCCGTTGTTCTGGCAGCCGTTCCACAGTCTCACCTTCACCATCGCCGCCGTCATTCTGGTGCCGGGCATCTTTGCCCTGATCATTGGTGCGGCGATGTTCAAGCGCCGCGTCGGTGGCACCTATTTCGCCATCATCACGCAGGCCGTCGCCGCGATCCTGACCATCCTGATCGTCGGCCAGCAGGGCTACACCGGCGGCATCAACGGCATGACCGACCTGCGTACGCTGAAGGGGTGGGATATCCGTCCCGACCACGCCAAGGTCGTTCTCTACTTCTTCGAGGTAGGCTGCCTGTTCATCTGCATCTTCATCGCGCAGTTCATCCGGCACTCGAAGCTCGGCCGCATCCTGGTCGCGATGCGGGATCAGGAGGACCGGGTCCGCTTCTCCGGCTACAGCGTCGCCAATTTCAAGATCTTCGCCTTCTGCGTCGGCGCCATTTTCGCCGCCATCGGCGGGGCCATGTTTGCGCTTCAGGTCGGATTCATGTCGCCATCCTTTGTCGGCATCGTGCCGTCG
>Ga0184626_10000446_pt1 | contig 12855 bp, 10 predicted proteins | sample PLM3_60_b1_FD_133142 | JGI IMG/M metagenome (GOLD analysis project Ga0184626, IMG submission 133142) | Groundwater sediment microbial communities from an aquifer in East River, Colorado, USA - PLM3_60_b1 | ecosystem: Environmental > Terrestrial > Soil > Riparian zone | place: USA: East River... | reverse complement strand
TGCCGATTTGCCGGTTGCCCTGTTCTTCTACGATGCAAGTAACATTGAGTCGCGTCAGCGGCTGTATATCACCTACGACTTTGCCTTGAGATGTCGCTACTAAGACCACTTTGTATTCGCTGCCAAGGGAGACGAAGACGTTTTTGACCCGAGCGTCAAGGCCACGTGCGAATCGGTCGATCCCGTAAAGAAGCTCGACTTTCTTTTCCAGTGCGATGTCATTGACGGGGGTTTTTATCGAATACAAATCATGGCTCACACCATGCGGTTGGCCGATCGCCGCCGGCAATTGGGACGATCGGTTTTGTGCGATGTACTGTGCCGTGCGCGCGGCGATCTCTAGATTTTCAATGGTGATATCGTCGGTGTAAGCGTAGCCCGTCTTGGTGTCGGCGAGCACGCGCACGCCGACGCCATTGGCCGTCGACTGGGAGCAGTTTTTCACCAGTCCCTCCTCGAGACTGACGCCTTCGTTTCTGCGGTATTCGAAATAAAGATCGGCGTAGTCGGCTTTTTTGCCCAGAGCTGCGTCAAGGACTTTATCCAAATCGCCGGTTCCAATACCGAAATTGTCGCTGAAAAACGCTACGGGCAGATTTTCTTGAGTCATAGCGCCTCCCTTTTGTATTTCTTACCATATTAGCGCGGGCCGTATAAGTAAGCTCGGAGTAAAATACGCGCTCACGTTGGAACCGCAATTATAACGAATTTGGTCAAAAATGTGTTGAACGTTCAGTGGCATTGGGCTAGTATTCCGTATCAAAATTAAAAGAGGTGGAGACCATGGCTGGGAAAAAAATTGTCCACATTGTGGGTACCGGCACAATCGGCGAACCGCTTGTTGGCATACTCTCCACCTTCAAAGAGCAGTTCGGTATCGACGAAGTGACATTTCACAAGCGCACGCCGCTCTTAACCGATCGGTCGAAAGTCGTGACTTCCTGCAGGGACGGCGCGAAGCTCGCCGTCGACAAAGAGCGCTGGCAGAAGTTTGTCGAGATGGGCATGGTGCCTAGCTACGAGGCCGAGGAAGCCATCGAGCGCGCCAATGTGATCATCGACTGCACGCCGGTGGGCAATGAAAACAAGCAAAAACTCTATAATAAGTACGCTAACAACGGCCGCGGTTTTATCGCCCAGGGCAGTGAAGACGGCTTCGGCAAAAAGTACGCCCGCGGTATCAATGACAAAGCACTGGTCAAAGGCCAGGATCAATTTATCCAAGTCGTCAGCTGCAATACGCACAACCTGGCGGCGCTGATCGACACCATCGCATTGGGTCCGGAAAAGGAAGACAACCTCGCGGAAAGCCGCTTCGTCTGCATGCGCCGCGCTAACGATCTAAGTCAAGAAGGCGATTTCATCCCGGCGCCGGAAGCCGGCAAGCACGATGACTCAAAGTTCGGCACCCATCAGGGACGGGATGCTCACGAACTGTTTAGTACCTTGGGACTGGACTTAAACATTTTCTCCTCCGCTCTGAAGCTAAACACCCAGTACATGCACACCATTCACTTTAATTTGAGACTGCGCCGTGGCATCGACAAGGACGAGCTCATGCGGCGGTTCAGATCGACGCGCCGGGTCGCCTTAACCAACAAGAAGTCATCGGCTTCGGTTTTTTCCTTTGGCCGAGATCATGGCTTATTCGGCAGGATACTGAATCAGACGGTGATCGTGTCGCAGAGCCTGGCTATCAACGGGGACAAAGAAATTATCGGCACCTGTTTCACGCCGCAGGACGGCAACTCTTTGTTAAGCAGCCTGGCCGCCACGCTGTGGTTCCTCTATCCCGACTCCTATGAGGAGAGGCTTGCCCCGGTGCGGCCTTATTTCTTCGACGAAATCTAAAGTATCGTTGTTATTTCACGAAAGAAGGGCGAGCCTATCTCGCCCTTTTTTTATTCCTTGAGGTTTTCCTGGGAAATTCCCTCGAAGCGCACGGTGTCGCCGGCTTTGATCCCGTGGTGTTTAGATAACCCGCCGTTGATCTCCAAAACATACTGACTCGGACCATTGACCGAGCGCGGCTCTAAAGTAAAAGGCACTGCCTGTTCGACGATGCCGACAATCTTGCGGGCGCGGTTGATGAAAATCATATCCAAGGGGATGGGCGTGTTTTTCATCCAAAAAGTTTGCTGTGACTCAACGGGGAACAAGAAAATCATGCCGCGTTCGGTCGCCAGTTCTTTCCGGTATTGAAGACCAAGCTCTCGCTTGGCTGGAGTGTCGGCGATCTCGACGTGGAAGATCACCTCCTGACCTTTTTTAGTCGATATCACAATCTTCGGCTCTGCTTGGCACGCTGCGCTCTGCAGCAAAATGAACAGAAATAACCCGAACCACGCGTGGAGGAGCCGCATGCTACTTTCGGAGATTCCGTGCGACGATTTCCGCGACATCCAAAACTTCCATGGCGATCTCGGGCTCTTCTTTCGCCGTCTCCTCGGTGATCATGCGCATGCAAAACGGGCAGCCGGTTGCCACGGTTTTTGCGCCGGTCTGTTTCAGTTCGCGGTAGCGGTTGGTGCTCACGCGTTCCGTACCTTTTTCCTCGTCTTTCCAAAACTGCCCACCGCCTGCGCCGCAGCAGAAGCTGTTGCTGCGATTGCGGCTTGGCTCCGTCAGCTTTGCTCCCGTGGACTCGATCAACGCGCGGGGCTGGTCAAAGACGCCGTTATGCCGGCCGAGATAACAAGGGTCGTGATAGGTCACCGCGCCATTTCCATTAGCGGCGAGCTTGAGCTTGCCCACCCGAAGCAGTTCGTCGATGAACTCCGTGTGGTGCTTGACCACGTAGTTGCCGCCAAACTGTGGGTATTCGTTGCCGATCGTGTGAAAGCAATGGGGACAGGTGGTGACGATCGTCTTGGGCTTGATCTCGTTCAGCACGGTAACATTTTCCTGCGCCATCTGCGCGAAGAGATACTCGTTACCCGTTCGGCGCGCTGTGTCTCCGGTGCACTTTTCATCCTTGCCGATCACCGCCCAGTCGACCCCGGCTAAGTGCAGCAGCTCGGCCATGCTGCGCGCGATTTTTTGCGCGCGTGGATCGAAGGCCACGGCGCAACCAACCCAGTAGAGCACTTCAGGATTGGATTTCTCTTCTAGAGTCGGAACGGGAAAAGGCAAGTCCTTCGCCCACACAAGCCGATCGGCAGCGGGCATACCCCACGGATTGCCGGCGCGTTCCATGTGATTGAACGTGTTTTGCAGCCCCTTGGGAAATTGCGCCGCAGTGAGAACCCGCTCACGCCGCACGTCGATAATATGGAGCATCTGTTCGTTTCCCACCGGACAGACTTCGATACAAGCGTTGCAGGTCGTGCATGCCCACGCCGCTTCTTCGTTCAAAGCAAAGTCGAGCAGCGGTCGAGGACTTTCTTGCCCCGCGGAAAAGGCCGGAAAAATTTTATTCAGCTCGTATCGTTCGTTGATAAGAATCGCCGCGGGACTGAGCGCTTTTCCGGTGTTCGTAGCGGGACAAACATCCTGACATCGATTGCACATGATACAGCTGTAAGCATCCAAAAGCCGCGGCCAGGCGAAATCTTCGAGCTTTGCCGCGCCAAAGACTTCCTCTTTCTCGAAGTCCATGGTTTGCAGGACGCCCGGTTTCTCTTTCTTCAACGCTAAGTTGATCGGCGCAAGAAAAATATGAATGTGCTTGGAATGCGGAAAATACGGAATGAATATGAGAATCGACCCTAGGGCGCCCCACCAAAAAAAATGATTCAGCGCCTCCAGCGTGCCGGGCGAAGCATTGGTGTAGAGGCTTGCAAACAAGGATCCAACCGGTTGAAAGACATCACCGCCTTCGCGCGCCAGCTGCGTCGCCTTGAAAAAAAGCCGGCAACCGACGTGAAAAACGATGAAGCCGGCCACGACGGTTGAATCGCGAAAAATTCCCGCCCGTACCTCCGGCTGAACCGGAACATTCGGAGCAAAGTCAAAGTCTTTGGGTTGCACAAACCAACGGCGAACCAGCATGCCGATGATACCGGTCAAGACGCTGGTTGTCAGTAAATCAGCTGCCAAGTTGAAAACGTTCCAAACTCCGCCGCGCGCATGAATACCGAAGAACCCTTCGAGGACATCGACCAGATTTACCAAAAAATAAAAAACAAACCCGTAGAAAATTAGCGCGTGCAAGAACGAAACGATCGGTCGCTTCTTAAAAACCGATTGCTGGGTCAAAACGATCCAAAGCGCTCGCCTAATCCGTTCAGGGAGATGATCAAGCCGAGCGTCCGGCTTGCCGCGCGCGATCGCCCGGTAGACGTCATAAAGTTTCTTACCGCCGTAGTAGAACGAGCTTATCGCGAGCAGAATAAAGAGAATTTTCTCGATCGGTGTCAGCATAGCGGTCGCACGGACCTCCGTTTCACTCCCTTCTTATCTTTGCCGGAAACAGTTTGTCAAAATAGTCGGGATTCATTGGTCTACGAGGAGGGTCGTTGTTCGACTCGCGCTCATTAAAAACACTTTGTTTCGATGGGTGCTAGTCGATTCGAAGCGGCAATCCGCGGCGATCTTCAATTGGCGTGGATCACGGGCGCGCGGGTATCTGAGTTCGCTGATTTCTCGTTCGTGACACCTTACCCGGGAAAGCCCAATCGTTTGGAGAGTTCAGCTCCTGCCTTGAGCAGAGCCGGCGCGATATCGTGATTGATCCGGTCGTCAGTCAAGCGATGCTCGGGCCCAACGACCGCCAGTGTGCCAATGAGCGACCGGGTGTAGTCGCGCACCGGCACAGCCACCGCATTGACGTCTTCAACGAATTCGCCCCGTTCGACGGCGTAGCCTGACTCCCCGATCATGGTCACTTGTTCGCGCAAGCTGCTGCGATCAACCACCGTCTTGTCCGTATAACGCTCCAACCGCTCGGGAAGATTTTGCCCGGCGGCACCCTCGGCTTCGAAAACTAGATGCACCTTGCCCGCAGCGGTACAGTGAAGCGGCAGGACGGTTCCTAGAAATGATACCACACGCACGGTTCGCGCCGGCTCGACGAAATCCAGTGGAATTATTGCGCCCCCTTTTCGAATCGCAACGTAGGCGCTTTCTTTGATCGCTTTCGATAAATCCTCAAGGACGGCTCTTGACTGGAGTAACAATCCCATTTGGTGGATAAACGTCTGTCCGAGCTGAAGACATTTGAGACCCAATCGATAGTTTTCTGTGACTTTGTTTTGCTCAATGTAACCGCGCGCTTCCAACGTCGCCAACAATCTGAAGACATTGTTTTTGTGCAGCTTCAAGCGCTTGCTCAGCTCAGTCACACCGATTTCATCGACATTGCCATGAAACTGCTCCAACACGTCGAGGGAATGGGAAACAGACTGAATAACATAATTGGATTTCTCGCGCCGAACCATGTTTCCTCCCGGATGGATAATCGCCGAGCAAGCGGCTCTGATTCAAATAGATTTCGATTCATTCCAAAAAAGCGTTTTAACCTAACCCAGTGGTATTTGGTTGTCAAACCGCTATCGACGCTCTCGGCAACTGGCCAAACGCAGTATTTTGGCATGACCCTGACCAAGGAATTGCAAGAAAACCAATCCACACCAAACCTTTTTGGGCCAAGCGCGCTAATAGTAGCCTTGCAAACTTTCTCGACGCTTTCGGAAATTTCTTGTCAATCCTATGTCAAGATTTTTCCATCAGCAGCTTTTTCGACCCGCCCATTGACGTGTAAAGTTTTTTTCCCTCCGAAGCTGATCGATCGATCGCAAACCGTTGAAATTCACGGGGATGCTTGACCGGCAGAACACAATGCGGCAATATAGAACCATGATTGAACGGCTGGGAACGATGCAGTCAGGAGTGAAATGGTGGCGCTGGCGAGTGCGACTGCGTCTTCACCATGGCTGACGTTCCCATATAAAAAGTGATTTCAATAAAAGGGCCATAGGTGATCCACCTATGGCCCTTTTTATTTTTGGACCATGATTCAACCAAGCTTTAAGGAATTCTGTCAGTTCGCCAAACAAGGCAATTTGATACCCGTATATCAAGAGTTGCTGATGGATTTGGAAACGCCGCTATCGTTCTTCAAACGCCTCGAGCGGGATCGTTATTCATTTCTTCTTGAAAGCGTGGAGGGTAGCGAACGTTGGGCGCGCTATTCATTCTTGGGAACGGCGCCGTACCGCGTCTTCAAAGCCCGCGGCGATGAAGTTGAAATCATCGACCACGGCAAATCACAAAAACTAATATCGGCAACGCCGCTCGACGTACTAAAAGAGCTTCTCGCCGGCTGTCAGCCGGTGCCGGTGCCGGGGGTTCCGCCGTTTTTCGGCGGGGCGCTCGGCTACGTGTCCTATAATGCCGTGGAACAATTTCATGAAATCGTCAGTAGCAAGAATGACCCGCTCGGCATGCCGGAGATTTTTTTTGTGTTCGTGCAAACGCTGGTCGCCTTCGACAATCTAAAGCACACGATCAAAGTCATCGACAACGTTCAGGTCAGCGAGAAAACCAACCTACGTCGCGCTTACGACGCGTCGGTTAAGAAAATTCGTCGGGTGATCTCGAGCTTGCAGAAAAAACCGCGCGGCATCGAACCGCGAGATTTAAACCAAGGCAATGGCAAGCAGAAATTTAAATCCAATTTGACACAAGCAGGTTTCGAAAGCGCGGTCGCGCGAGCCAAGGAATACATCAAGGCCGGCGACGTGATTCAAGTAGTGCTTTGCCAAAGGCTTGAAACCGAGACGGCGAGCGACCCGTTTGAAATTTATCGAGCCCTACGTTTCATTAACCCGTCCCCTTACATGTTCTATTTGGAGCTGGAAGATCTGCGCGTCATCGGCTCGTCGCCGGAGACCATGGTTCGGCTCACCGGCGATACCATCGAGCTCCGCCCGATCGCCGGCACGCGGCGGCGCGGCGCGACCCCTGAAGAGGAGCGAGATCTCGAGGCCGATTTGCTCGCCGACCCTAAGGAACGTGCCGAACATATCATGCTGGTGGATCTCGGGCGTAACGATGTCGGACGCGTCGCTCAAATCGGCACCGTTGAAGTCAATGAGTTGATGGGCATCGAGCGCTACTCTCACGTGATTCACATCGTATCCAATGTGCGCGGCAAGCTGGCGACGGACAAGACGTCTTTCGATCTCTTCGTGTCGGCGTTCCCTGCCGGCACCGTATCCGGCGCGCCGAAAATTCGAGCCATGCAAATCATCAGCGAGCTCGAACCGCAGAAGCGCGGCCTTTACGCCGGCGCCATCGGTTATTTCGGCTATAACGGCAATCTCGACACTTGCATCGTTATTCGCACCATCGTCATGAAAGGCAAGAAAGTTTATATCACAGCCGGCGCCGGGATTGTCGCCGACTCCGATCCCCGTCTGGAATATCAAGAAACACTCAATAAGGCGCGCGCCATGTTGAAAGCGGTTGAGCTTGCCGAACAGTGGAGAAAGCGATGATTTTGCTGATCGATAATTACGACTCCTTTACCTATAATTTGTATCACTATTTGGGTGAACTGGGCGCCGCCGTAACCGTGTATCGAAACAACAAGATCGACCTGGAAAAGATCGAAGCGCTGCGGCCGGAAAAGATCGTCATTTCGCCGGGTCCTTGCACGCCCAAAGAAGCCGGCATTTCATGCGATACAATAAAACGCTTCGGTGAGCGTATTCCAATCCTTGGAGTCTGCCTAGGCCATCAATCTATCGGCGCCGCCTACGGCGGCGAAGTTGTTCGCGCGCCGTCGATCATGCACGGCAAGCTCTCCGATGTAAGCCACGATTCGCTGACAATTTTCCAAAAAGTCAAAAATCCGTTTGCCGCCATGCGCTACCATTCATTGGTGATCGATCCAAAAAGCTTGCCGGACGAGTTGACGGTAAGCGCACAGACGAGTGACGGGGTCATCATGGCGGTTCGTCACAAGAAGTTTCCCGTGGAAGGAGTGCAGTTTCATCCTGAATCGATTCTCGCGGAAGACGGCAAGAAGCTGCTAAAAAATTTCCTCGATTACTATTGAGTTGGGCCGGCAATGAAGCTTCTCTGCTTTCAGGCCAAGCGCTTTCGCTGGAAAAGCCATTCAAAAACTCTTGCCGATGTTGCTGATCACGACATCGACGAAGAAGTTGCCGAAACGATCGTCGTCTTCGTCCACTTCGAAGCTTCAGACACTGAGGAAGAGCGTCGCGCATCGGTCTTGCGCCAATCGCTCAAACACGTGAAATGGCTCGCCAACAAGCGCGCGTTCAGGAATATCGTTTTCCACTCTTTTACCCATCTCGGTGGCGAAACTGCACAGCCGGCATTTGCCGAATCGTTCATCAACAACGCCGCCGAGCGCCTGCGCGAGACCGGCTATCGAGTCTGGACCACGCCGTTCGGCTACTTCTGTGAATGGGATCTGAGCGTCTACGGTGAAAGCTTGGCGAAGGTATGGAAAGAAATTCACTGATCAATGTTGAAAGGCTTCTCACTTTCTTCAGAAAAGGCTGATACGATAAATAAAGTTTTAATGACATGGTATTATTGACACTATTCAGTAAAGCGTAGGAGGCCGGCCATGATTCAATTTAGTCGTAATGCAAGTGCTTGGTTATTGATATTGTCGATGATGCTGACCGCGGCGGCGTGTAAGGACAAAGAAAAGCCGGCGCAGTTGAAAGACCTACCGGATCTTAATGCGCAAACTCGCGTTTACATCACGACGGAAAATACCAAGGTTCGCACCGGCCCAGGGCCGCAATTTCGCGCCATAGCCGATATCGGCCGTGATGCCAAGGTGAACGTTGTCGGTAAAGACGGCGAATGGGTGCTGATCGTTTCGAAGAAAGGCAACGCGCCGGGCTTTATCGAAATGGCCGCCGTAACGGCTTGGGAGGGTGGTAGTGAAACCAAAGAATCGGTCAACCCACAGCCGCAGGTCGAAGGCAGATACGAAGCGGTTGCCGACACTCAAGTAAGAAGCGGGCCTGGACTCCACTATCCGGTCGTTGCAAAGATCACGAAAGGGACCAAGCTAAATGTAGTCGAAGAAGAAAAAGGCTGGCTCAAGGTCGAATCCAAACGCGGCAACAAACCGGGATATGTTGACGCGAGCTTGGCAAAACAGGCGGCGGGACAGTAGCACTCTTCCCCTAATCGTACTGTCGAAATCGAATCTCGATGCGTGGCATCCGCGTAACTAGATCCACGCAACTGAGAATTTCGTGAGCGTTGAATTGGCGGGCTAAGCTTAATTGAGTTTCATCAATTGCGCCGCAGTTCCCCCTAACATTTTATCTTTAGCTATTTCATCGAGCGGCAAGCTGCGTATCGATTCGATGTAATTTTTCAACTCCGACATCCCCTTCCCTGTGTCGGTATTCACGCCGGTAAAATCCTGCGGATAGTCAGTTGCAAACACGAGCCGTTCGGGGCGAATGCCTTGGAGCGCGCAATTGAGCGCGGTCGCGCCTCCTTCAAATCCGGCCATGTCGAAATAAATCATTTCATAGTAGTCACCGAACGGTTTCTTAAGTGTGCCGAACCGATATCCCTTTGCAATCAGACGATCCTTAACCGCGGCGATACCGCCGCCGAAGTGAGCCACGATGATCTTTAGATCTGGAAATCGATCGAAGATACCGCCGGCGATCAATCTGGTTGTGGCAACGGTGAGATCGACTTCGCGTCCCAACACGCGCGGCAAATCGTAGTCATTCAAGTGCTCGTAACCCGTTGGCACCAACGCTGGATGAACGAAGACTGGAACATCGAGCGCGCAAACCGTTTGATAAAAGTCATAAAGCTTCGGCGAGTCGAGAGACAATCCGCCAACCTGTGAAGTGATCGTTACACCGTGCAGCCCCAAGTCATTTATTGCCCGGCGCAACTCGTCCAGCGCGGCTTTCCCATCTAAAATCGGCGCTTGAGCCAAACCGACGAAATGGTGCGGATACTTTTTTTGAATAGACGCGAGATCATCATTGATGAAACGGCATTCTTCGAGTGGCGCAGACCAGCCGAGCAGACAGGAAAGGACCGACAGATCGACGCCGGCCTCGGCCATTTCGTCGAGTTGTAAATCTAAATCGTAAAGTCGCTGATGGATGGTCGTCGCCGGCAGGCCGCCTTCCTGCAGCATGGTTTTGCCTGTCTCGGAGTAAAGCCCTCGCTTCTTGGCCAATTGCACGGGAATGTAGTGATGTTGGAAGTCGATAACCATCTCGCAGTCGGCTCCTCTCTGATCAATTGTGATCACTTGATTGCCAGCCAATCTCGGCTAAATTCTTGCGCGAGTTAATTTAGGCGCCCCCAACACGCAAGCGTCGGGCAAAGACTCTCTCCGTTTATCACGAGAGGCTATCACCCAGCTAGATCTTTCTGTAGCGTCAGACTTCGATTACTTTCAAAGCCATTCGAAGAAAGGCGTTAACGCCTCCGACATCGAGGTTTACATGGAGGAACTGTTTGGCCCCGACATTACGGTGAGTCAAAATGCGCCGTGAAAAGCGCCGGGAGAAACACTTTGAATTTTCCCAACAGCCCTTCGGCATCGCTCCACGGGAACGACGCTTACTTGAAGGTCGGACGAGGACGCGGGCCAGCGGGAATAACTTTAGACTTCGGCGCAAATCCGATCAATTCGTTCAACGTCGACTGGCGCATTTTCAAGGGCGCTAAGAGCTTCACGATTTTGGCAGATCCACGGCCAGCCGCCGAGCTGGGGCAGAAGACCACCCGCCGTCGGACCGGTCATGCGCCTGACCGCGATGGCGGAAGCGAATAATCCGAGAATCCGGCCCCGTCTATGGGCGTCATAGTTGGCGGCGAGTATCGCCGTCGACATCGGCAAAACCATGGCTAGGCCGATGGCCATGACCGCCCGCGCCGAAAGCAATTGACGAAACGAAGTGGAAATCGCGCCTAGGCCGGCGCCTACGGTATAGAGCACGACGCCGATTTTGTAGAGCCGGCGTTGGCCGAAGATTCCGCCGGCGCGCCCGAAGCAAAACGACAGGCTTGATATGGTCACGACACCCATGAGCGTGACCCATTGCAGCTCGGAAAGACTGTTGCCAAATTCTGATTGAATCGCCGGCAACGCCATACCGCTGCTGCCGAAGCTGCTAAAGAACAGAAATGCGGCAAGACAGGTGACCCAGAGAATGGCTCGTTCTTCACTCCGCGAGAGTTCAGCGGCAGTTGGAATTTCGGCTGGAATCGCCATGCGCAGAAGTAGCCCTTAAGTGATTACCGCAAATCCTTCGCTATCTTGACGCACCTGCGACCCGCACTACCTAATTTCGAAAGGTGGAAAAAACCGTGATTCAAGACTCACTTCCAATTTGCGCCGACTTTCACGAATTTGTTCAGATTTGCCCGCTTGGTCGCCGCACCCTCCTACCCAGACTGAAAAAACATCGAACAAATTAGGCGGTTAGACTCTCGACGGCGTAGTTTTTTTGCTTGGCATATATTGGGCGATATCGGATAATGACTTCCGTCCGAATCCAAGTTAGGAGACGACCATGGAGAATATTTTTGTTTTGATCGTGTTGTTTGCTGGAGCGGCCGTGGCTCTGTTGGGTTTCTTTTTGGTCGCGTCGGAGAAGGAGCTTAAAGTTAAGCGACGCGAAATAGAGGAACTCCTCAACAAATTAGAGAACGCTCCAGAGGGAAGTTCGCCTGTCAAGATGGCAACGCCCCAACCGGACCACTCCGGCGAATTGGCCGATCTCCGCGCGCAGAACCAGGAACTCCAAAACCAGGTGAGCGCGCTTTCCGGCAAGCTTGAACTGAGCCGCAGATCGATCCAAGAGCTGGAGACGACACAGCAGAATGCGCAAAACGGTCAGGCTGAAAGCCAGCAGCTGCGCGCGGCCAATGATCAACTCACAGCGGAACTAAATGAGCTGCGAAGTCGGCTTCAGTCGGGCGAAACCCACGGCGCCGGCTCGGCGGCACAGAATCACGACGCTGCCGAACGTCACGCACAGCTGCAGAGCGAAATCATGAACTTGAAGCAAAAGCTACAGGAAAGTCATGCAAAGCTCCGCGAGCTCGAAGGCTTGCAGCAAAAAGTCGCGCATCTCGACACGCTCGAAGCGGAACAGCGCGAGGAGCGGCAAAAATTGCAAGGACGAATCGCCGACCTGGAAAGGGAAATTACCTCGAACCAGGAAAAGGTCCGCGAAATGGCAGCGCTGCAGGAGCGCTTGGCCCAATCGGAACATGATCGAGCGACCTTACGCGAGGAGAGTCAGCGCCACGATCAGGAGATCGCTCGCTGGCGCGAACGCATCGCCGAAGGCGAAGAAAATCGTCGACGCCTGGCGGTCTTGCAAGCGCCGTATGAGCAGTTGCTCTCCAAGCAATCATCGCTCGCTGATCAGCAACGCGAGTTTCAAGGCGAACTTGCGGCCTTCGCGCGGCTGATGACGACACCGGCCCAAGAAAACCATTCGGCGGGTTCATCTATCGGCATTCCGTCGGAAGGAAGCACGCAATCAAGGCTATCGGGCAGTGAATCCAGGGAGAATTCGGGATCGCCCGTGGTTGCATTCACAAATTCACAGGACAGCGGCGCGCCGAGCCAATCAGGCCTCCAGGAATACGCCGCAACTGCACCACAGGAAAAAGCCAAGCGGCGATTCGGTATCTTTTCCGCCGTAATTTTATTGGCAGCCTCGGGACTATTGGCCGCCAAATTTTTTGGTTCGAATTCGACCGATTCGACAGTACCGGTGGTCAGCGCAAGTGCCATCAAGATTAGCGATCGCGCGGCGACGTCCGTCGCGCCGCAGCCAAACCCAGCTGTGCAAGTGAAGGCTATCGAGCCGCCAGCTGCTTCTGAGACACAGCCGGCGCAGGAAACTCCCAAGCCGCTCAATG
>Ga0184626_10000445_pt1 | contig 12857 bp, 9 predicted proteins | sample PLM3_60_b1_FD_133142 | JGI IMG/M metagenome (GOLD analysis project Ga0184626, IMG submission 133142) | Groundwater sediment microbial communities from an aquifer in East River, Colorado, USA - PLM3_60_b1 | ecosystem: Environmental > Terrestrial > Soil > Riparian zone | place: USA: East River... | reverse complement strand
TCGGGCGCCCAGCAATTCACCAATATAGTGCGCCGTGGCCTCGCCCTCGTTGGTGAAATTGGTGGCGAGGATCACCTCGCGGACGACGCCATCGGCTGCGCGCTTCAGCAGCCGGTCGAGCCGGATTTCCTTGGGACCGATCCCGTCGAGCGGCGACAGGCGCCCCATCAACACGAAGTACAGGCCGCTATAGGCCTGGGTGTGCTCGACCATCAGCAGGTCGGCCGGCGTATCGACGACGCACAGCTGCGCCGGATCGCGCTTCGGCGAGCGGCACAGCGAGCAGATCGCGTCTTCCGTGAACGTGTTGCAGCGTTCGCAATGGCGGATCGATTCCGCCGCATGCTGCAGTGCGGTGGCCAGCGCCTGGGCGCCATCGCGGTCATGCTGCATCAGGTGCAGCGCCATCCGTTGCGCCGCCTTCGGGCCTACGCCGGGCAGGCAGCGCAAGGCGCTTGCCAGTTCATCCAGGCTCGATAGCGGCTCCCGCGCCATCAGAACGGCAGTTTGAAGCCGGGGGGCAGCGGCAGGCCGGACGCAAGTCCCGACATCTTCTCCTGCGTCGTGCTCTCGACGCGGCGCACCGCGTCATTCATCGCGGCGGTGACCAGGTCCTCGAGCATGTCGCGGTCCTCGGACATGAGCGACGGATCGATCGTCACGCGCTTCACGTCGTGGCGGCACGTCATCACCACCTTGACCAAGCCGGCCCCGGCCTGGCCTTCGACCTCGGTCGATGCGAGCTCGTCCTGCGCGCGCTTCAGATTGTCCTGCATCTGCTGCGCCTGCTTCATGAGGTCGGCCAGCTGGTTCTTCATCATCGCTATCGCTCCATCACTTGGTGCCGCCGTCGCGTGTCAACGGGGTGATCGAATCGGGCTTCACCTGGCCGTCGAACGTGGCTAGCAGATCGCGTACGAACGGCTCGTCGCGAAAGGCTGCCTCGCCCTTGGCCCGGGCCTCGGCGCGTTCGCGCTTTTCCGTCGCGGCCAACGACGACTCGGTCGCCGCGCCGACTTCGAAGGCGAGCAGCAACCGGCGCCCCGTCGCTTGCTCCAGCGCAGACTTCAACTTGTCGGCGAAAACCTTGTCGGCCAGGTGTTTGTGCGCCACGGGCAGGGCCAGCGTCAGCGCGTTGTTGTTGATGGCCTTGAGTTCGGTTTGTGCAGCGAGTTGCGCCGCCATGCCGGTCAGCTTGAGCGCCGCGACGAATTCCGGCCACGCCGCAGGCTCAGCGGGAAGGGCGACCACCGGGCCGGGTGGTGGCGGCGCGGCCGTGACCGGTGCCGCAGACGCCGGTAGCGGCATCACGGCGGCAATATTGCTCGCCGGTGGCGCTTCGCGGACAGGCGCCACCTGCCGCGACGCGGGCGCCGTGGCTGCCGCGCGTTCGCTGCGCGGGGCAATGGCCGGAGACACCGCCGCAGCCGGCTCGAACGCCAGCAGCCGCAATAACGTCATCGTGAATCCCGTCGCCTCGTCGGGGGCCAACGCCAGGTCGACGCGGCCCTGAGCGCAAATCTGATAGGCGAGTTGAACGCTTTCTGGAGAGAATTGCGAGGCGAATGCCGCCACGCGCTCGGCGTCGTCGTAATTCGTCGCCGCGTCCGGCACGGCCTGCACGACGGCGATGCGGTGGAACAGCGACGCCAGTTCGTCCAGCGCCGACGCGGCCGCGAGCCCGCGCGCCGCAAGGGCGTCGCTCTCGGCCATCAGGGCCGGCCCGTCACTCGCGGCGAGTGCCCCGACGATCCGGTAGACATAATCGCGCTCGACGGCGCCCAGCATCGTGCGCACGACGCTTTCCGCCACCGTGCCGCCGCCATACGCGATCGCCTGGTCGAGGAGCGACAGTCCGTCACGCAGCGACCCGCTCGCGGCGCGCGCGAGGAGCGCCACACCGCCCGCGTCGAAGGCGATTCCTTCCGCGGCAAGGATGTGGCCGATGCGCTCGCCGATCAATTGCGGGGACAGCGGCTTCAGATTGAACTGCAGGCAGCGCGAAAGCACCGTCACCGGGATTTTCTGCGGGTCGGTCGTCGCCAGGACGAACTTGACGTGTTCGGGCGGCTCCTCCAGCGTCTTCAGCATCGAGTTGAACGCCGCCCGCGACAGCATGTGCACTTCGTCGATCAGGTAGACCTTGTAGCGGCCCACCGTCGGCGCGTAGCGCGCGTTGTCGAGAATCTCCCGCATGTTGTCGATGCCGGTGTTGGAGGCGGCGTCAAGTTCGAGCAGGTCGACGAAACGCCCGGCGTCGATTTCGGTGCAGGCCGCGCATACGCCGCACGGCGTGGCGGTGACGCCGGTCACGCAGTTGAGGCTCTTGGCGAGGATGCGCGCGATCGTGGTCTTGCCGACGCCACGGGTACCGGTCAGCAGATACGCATGGTGAATGCGGCCGCGCGACAGCGAATTGGTGAGCGCCGTCACCACGTGCTCCTGGCCGGACAGCTCGGCGAACGACATCGGCCGCCACTTGCGCGCAAGGACCTGGTAGCTCATCCAGTTATCGCCGATTCTGGAAAGCGTCGTTCCCGCGAAGGCGCACGCGCTCGCGCGCATGCCCCAGTGGCGTAGATCGAAAGACGCTGGGTCCCCGCTTTCGCGGGGACGACGAGAGTTCTGCGGACGCAGTCACTCATTTCCTTAATCGTCAGTAGGAGTAACGAAGCATCACGCCGACAGGAAGGAAAGGCAAAAGGTGGCGAGCCGTGATCCCGGCACTTGCATGGGTTCGCTGTGGCTGCTTCCTTCCGGACCTGACCAGATTCACGACCATGCAATGCGGGGCGACCCGCCGTTGATCGGGTGCGCGAAGCGCAGAAGCTGCATTATAGCCGCGATCGCGCGCGGCGTCCTTCGCCGGAAAGCCCACAAACAGCGCATGACTATAATCGTCAACCTCTCGACCATTACACCCTCGCTATCGCACAACCGGTGCCACCATCAGGGTCCGCCCGCAGGTTTACGCCGTCCGCGCCTGGACTGCGCGCGCTTCTCCCGCTCGCGCTGTTCGCCGTGGCCGGATGCGAACCGGCGCCCGTGCCGCCTCCGACGCTGCCCGACAAAAGACTCATGGTTGCCGTGCGGCCGGGTCCGACGACGTGGTTTCCCGGTCCGCATGGTTCGCCCTCCGGATTCGATCACGATCTCATCGTTCGCTATGCGGAGGAACGCAAGCTGCCGCTCACCGTGATCGAGGTCGACAGCGCGGCGACCTTGCTTGCGAAGGTCGCCGCAGGTGAAGTGCATGTCGGCGTGGGCGGACTCTATCCACCGCCGCCGTCGGCGAAGAAGCCTGAGGAAGCGATTCCTGATCCGTGGCCGGTGCTGTGGACCAACGGCTACTTCGCAGTCGAGCCGGTCTTGATCTACAGCGCCGGCGGCTTCAAACCGAAATCCTGGAAGGACCTGGAGGGCGCGGTCGTTGCGTATCTCGAAGGCACCGGCATCGAAGAGCAGGTGGCGGCCGTTCGTGCCGCGCACACTGAAATTCAGTGGAAGGCCGTGCCGCTGCGCTCGGCCGATGCGCTCATCGCGCAAGTTTCGGAAGGCGACGTGGATTTCGCGGTCGTGCCGTCGATCGATGCCGCCGTGGCGCGCAACATCTACCTCGAATTCGACGTCGCGTTCATCGCCGGTCCGAAACGCGATCTGGCCTGGGTCGTCGCACCCGCGTACCGGACGCTGCGCGACGATCTCGACCGGTTCTTCGCCAAGGCGCGCGCCGATGGTCTGCTTACGCGGCTCGCCGATCGCTACTTCGGTCACGCGGCCCAGGTCCAGCGGATCGATGCGGGTGTTTTCCAGTCACGCCTGAAAGACGTGCTGCCGGATTATCGCGGCGTGTTCGAGGAAGCGCAGACCGTCACTGGGGTCGAGTGGCGGCTGCTGGCGGCGCTGGCGTACCAGGAGTCGCAATGGAATCCGTTCGCGACCAGCGAGACTGGCGTGCGCGGGTTCATGCAGATCACCGAAGAGACAGCGAAGCACCTGGGAATCGCCGATCGGCTCGACCCCAAGGCGAGCACGATCGGCGCGGCGCGCTACCTCGCGACGCTGAAGGCAAAATTGCCGGCGCGCATCGCCGAACCCGACCGGACGTGGCTCGCGCTCGCTGCGTTCAACATCGGCACCGCGCACCTCGAGGACGCGCGCATTCTGGCCCAGAAGCAGAAACTCAATCCTGACCTATGGGCGGATGTGAAGAAGACGCTGCCGTTGCTCGCCTTGCCGGAGTACTACGATACCGCGAAGTACGGCTACGCACGCGGCGGCATGCCGGTGGTGTTCGTCGACCGCGTGCGTGCGTACTACGACATCCTGGCGCGCCAGGAGGGTCCCTATCAACCTCGATTGCGCGCGTATCCGACGCTCGCCACGCCTTGACGGCACGCAAAGGCTTCGCCATCGCCCTCGCGTAAAATGGCGCGATGAGAACATTCGCGCTGCGCCTGGCTGCCCTTCTGCTGCTCGGCGCGGGGGTGATTGCGCACGCGCAAGCGCCGACCACGGTATTCCTCGAGGAGTTGACGTCGCCCGAGTTGAGCGCACAGATCCGCGCCGGCAAGTCGACGCTTGTCGTGCCCATCGGCGGCACCGAGCAGAACGGTCCGCACATGGCGCTCGGCAAGCACAACGTCCGCGCCAAAGCGCTGGCCGAGAAGATCGCGATCGTGCTCGGCAATGCGATCGTCGCGCCAGTGATTGCGTATGTACCCGAAGGCGCCGTCAACCCGCCGACAGGGCATATGCGTTATCCCGGGACGATCACCGTACCTGACGATGCGTACCGAAAGATGCTCGAATCCGCAGCGCGCAGTTTCAGGCTCGCCGGTTTTCGCGACATCGTTTTGTTAGGCGATTCCGGCGATTACCAGAAGGACAACCAAAGCGTGGCGCAACAACTCAACCGCGAATGGGCCGCCTCGAACGTGCGGGTTCACGCGGTCCGCGATTACTACCGGGTGCCCACGGTCTGGTTTGCGGAAACGCTCAAGAGCCGTGGCTACAGCGAAACGGAAATCGGCATTCATGCGGGGCTCGCCGATACGTCGCTGATGCTCGCGCTCGATCCGCATATGGTGCGCAGCGACCTCATGCAACCGGCACCCGGTGAAAAAAGTCTGCCCGGCGTCACCGGCGATCCGCGGCGCGCCAGCGCCGAGCTTGGCAGGATCGCCGTCGACGCCATCGTCGCGCAAACCGTTGCCGCCATTCGCGCCGCGGTCGCCGGTCATTGATCTCTTGCTGAGCGTAACCGAAATGCATGTCGCCAGGTTTCTGGATACTGTCGTCCCCGCGAAGGCGGGGACCCAGCGTCTTTCGTCGTACGTCACTGGGTTCCCGCCTTCGCGGGAACGACGGAGAAATTGTCACGCAATTAGGCAATCCTCAATAGTTGCACCAAGCACCGCGTCGGGCGCGCTCTCTTCCTCATCACGCGAAACCTCAGGAGCATTTGTGACCTTGACCACCGTTCGCCGTACCGTCATCGCGCCGATCTGCTTGCTGGTTGCGCTGTCCGCCACGAGCACAGCGCAGACGCCCGCAAAAGCGGCGGCCGCCGCAGTGACCACGGTGCCGGGAATGCCGCCGGTAGCGGATGCAAGCAACCTCTACAGCGAAACGACGGCGGCCAGGATGAGCCCGGCCATCGCCGGCGACCTGCCGCGCGTGTACGTGCCGCACGTCCAGTCCAACGACATATACGTGATCGACCCGGCCACCTTTGCGGTCGTCGACAAGTTCAAGGTCGGACTGAACCCGCAGCACGTCGTGCCGTCGTACGACCTGCGCACGCTGTGGGTGGCGAACAACGCCGAGAACACCAACAAGGGGAGCGTGATCCCCGTCGATCCGAAGACGGGCAAGCCCGGCAAGCCGATCGCGGTCGACGATCCCTACAACATGTATTTCTCGCCGGACGGCAAGTCGGCGATCGTGGTCGCCGAGGCGATGAAACGCCTGGACTTCCGCGATCCGCAGACCATGAAGCTCCAGTACTCGATCGACGTGCCGCGCTGCGCGGGAATCAATCACGCGGACTTTGCGATCGACGGCACGTTCGCCATTTTCACGTGCGAATTCTCGGGCACCGTGGCCAAGATCGATCTCGTCAACCGCAAGGTGCTCGGGTTCGTGCAGGTGATCCAGCCCGGCCGCCCGACCAAGGTCGTCAAGGGACCCGATGGCAAGGACGAAATCATCTGCACGACGTGGAAAGGGATGCCGCAGGACATCCGCGCGTCACCGGATGGCAAGCTGTTCTTCGTCGCCGACATGATGGCCGACGGCGTGCACGTCGTCGACGCCGATGCACTCAAACAGGTCGGCTTCATCGAGACCGGCAAGGGAACGCACGGCCTCTATCCCAGCCGCGATGGCAAGAAGCTCTACGTCACCAATCGCGGCTCCAACAAGATCCACGGAGCACCGAAAGGCAAGGGCGGCGTGTCGGTGGTCGATTTCGCGACGCAAAAAGTGGAGGCGAACTGGCCGATCCCCGGCGGCGGTAGCCCCGACATGGGCAATGTCAGCGCCGACGGGAAGTGGTTGTGGCTCTCGGGCCGCTACGACAACGTCGTGTATGCATTTGACACGAGCAGCGGCGCGGTCAAGATCATCCCCGTCGGCAAGGAGCCGCATGGACTGACCGTGTGGCCTCAGCCTGGCCGTTATTCACTGGGCCACACGGGCAATATGCGATAGCGCGTTACGCGGGTGGGCGAACGATGTGCGCGAGTCCACCCATGTACGAGCTCAAGACTTCGGGCACCTCGACCGACCCGTCGGCGCGCTGATAATTCTCGAGCACGGCGACGAGCGTTCTGCCGACTGCAAGGCCGGATCCGTTCAGCGTGTGGACGAACTCGGTCTTGCCTTGCGCATTGCGAAAGCGCGTCTGCATCCGCCGCGCCTGGAATGCTTCCGTATTGGAGCACGACGAGATTTCGCGATACGCCTTCTGACCGGGCAGCCACACTTCGAGATCGTACGTCTTCGTTGCCGCGAATCCGATGTCGCCGGTGCATAACGCCACGACGCGATACGGCAGGCTCAGTCGCTGCAGGATCGTCTCGGCGTGGCCGGTCAACTCCTCGAGCGCGTCGTAGGATTTTTCCGGATGCACGATGTGCACAAGCTCGACCTTGTCGAACTGGTGCTGGCGGATCATCCCGCGTGTGTCCTTGCCGTAGCTTCCCGCCTCCGAGCGAAAGCATGGCGTATGCGCGGTCAGCTTGATCGGCAACGTTTCGGCTGCGAGGATTTCGTCGCGCACCGAGTTGGCAAGCGTAATCTCGGACGTCGAAATGAGATACAGCCGCTCGCCCTGCCCTTCCGCGCCGCCCTTCTGGACCGAGAACATCTCGGTTTCGAATTTTGGCAATTGCGTCGTGCCGATCAGTGCATCGGCATTGACGATGTACGGCGTATAGCATTCGGTGTAGCCGTGCTCGCGCGTGTGCGTATCGAGCATGAACTGCGCCAGCGCGCGATGCAGGCGCGCCAGGTCGCCGCGCAGGAACGAAAAGCGCGCACCCGAGAGCTTCGCCGCCGTGGCCAAGTCGAGCAGCCCCAGGCGCTCGCCGATGTCGACGTGATCCTTCGTCGGAAAATCAAACTCGGGCGGCGTGCCCCACCGTCGGATTTCCAAGTTGTCGTCGGGCGAGTTACCGATCGGCGTGCTCGGATGCGTGAGGTTGGGTAACAGCAACAGGAAGTCGCGCAATTCCCCCTGAACGCGGTCGAGCTCGGATTCGAGGCGCTTGACCTCGTCACCGAGCCCCGCAACCTGCGCAAGGAGCGGCGCCGCGTCCGCGCCCTTGCTCTTCGCGATGCCGATGTCCTTGGACGCCGCATTGCGCAAGGCTTGCAGCTCCTGCGTGCGCATTTGAATGTCCTTGCGCGCGGCCTCCAGCGCTTCGAAGCGCGCGACGTCGAGCGTCACGCCGCGATTGGCTAGCGCGGCGGCAACGGCTGCAGCATCGTTGCGCAGTAGATTGATATCGAGCATTTCTGAATTCTATCAGAGGCTTGCGAAGTCTCTGCCGCTTGCGAGTACGGCGTCAGTCCTGCTTGTCGTCCGTTTCGCGGTTGCGCGATTTCAAATGCTCGAGCCTTTCGCGAATCTTCGCCTCGAGGCCACGATCGGTCGGCGTGTAGAAATTCTGCGCCGCCATGTCGTCGGGGAAGTAGGTTTCGCCGGCGGCGTACGCGTCCTCCTCGTCATGCGCGTAGCGATAGCCTTTGCCGTAACCCAGGTTCTTCATGAGCCTGGTCGGCGCATTGCGCAAATGCATCGGCACGGGCCGCGAGCCATCCTCGGCAATGAAGGCGCGTGCCGCGCCGTACGCGACATACGCCGCATTCGACTTCGGCGCCACGGCAAGATATAGAACGCATTCGGCCAGCGCGAGTTCTCCCTCGGGCGAACCTAATCGCTCGTAAGTTTCCGCCGCGTCGAGCGCCATGCGGAGCGCGCGCGGATCGGCGAGGCCGATGTCCTCGCTCGCCATCCGGATGACGCGACGCGCGACATACAGCGGATCAGCGCCACCGTCGAGCATCCGGCACATCCAGTACAGCGACGCGTCCGGATCCGAGCCGCGCACCGCCTTGTGGAGCGCCGAGATCTGGTCGTAGAACGCCTCGCCGCCCTTGTCGAACCGGCGCAGGCTGCGTGCGATCGTTGCTTCCACGAAAGGCAGATCGACCGACGAGCGCTTGGCTTCCACCGCGGCGACGGTCAGCTGCTCGACGAGATTGATGAGTCGACGACCATCACCATCCGCATACGCGATCAGCGCGTCGCGCGCCGGCGCGTCGATGGTGAGCGCCGGTGCCGCGGTCGTTATCGCCCGATCGAGCAGCGTGGCCAGGTCGTCCACCGAAAGCGGCTCCAGCACGTAGACTGCCGCACGCGACAGCAACGCGCCAATGACCTCGAACGAGGGGTTTTCCGTCGTCGCGCCGATGAACGTCACCGTTCCGCGTTCCACGTAAGGCAGGAACGCATCCTGCTGCGCCTTGTTGAAGCGATGCACTTCGTCGACGAACAGGATCGTCGCGCGGCCGAATTGCGCCAGCGTCGCTTCGGCGCGCGCCACCGCCTCACGAATGTCCTTGACGCCGGAGAGCACGGCGGATAGCGCGATGAATTCGGCGTTGAACGCATCGGCCATCAGGCGCGCGAGCGTCGTCTTGCCGACACCGGGCGGTCCCCACAGGATCATCGAATGCAGCTTGCCCGAGGCGAACGCGACGGCGAGCGGCTTGCCCGCCGCGAGCAGGTGGCGTTGGCCGACGACGTCGGCGATCGTGCGCGGGCGCATCCGCTCGGCGAGCGGAACGCCGGCATGGGCAGGTTGCGACGCGGCGAAGAGATCGTTCACCAAAGGTTGATCGATTGATAATTACCCAATTGCGTGACGATTTCTCCGTCGTCCCCGCGAAGGCGGGGACCCAGTGACGTACGACGAAAAACGCCGGGGCGCGCGCGAACGCGCGTGCGCCTTCGCGGGAACGACGCCGAGTTGAATCGATGCATCGTCATGCTCTTCCGCAAATCTCAGTAAACGGAAATACGATGGCGAAGCGCCCCCGATTGCCTGCCCCGATTATGGGGCGTAGAGTCGCGTCCTGCATGTTACACGCCGCACGTTAGGAGACGACGACCTTGCCATTACGCATTCGGCACGCGCTCGCCCGGCGGGAATTCCTGCGCCGATTGATGGCAATGTCCGGCGCTGCGGCCGCGGCCAATGCGCTACCGGCGTTGGCCGCCATTCCCGATCCCCGGTCGCCGTTGCACGTCGTCATCGTCGGCGCCGGACTTGCCGGCCTGGTTGCCGCGTACGAGCTCGAACGCCGCGGCCATCGCGTCACGATCCTCGAAGCGGACACCCGGCACATCGGCGGCCGCGCGCGGACGCTTCGCTTTGCCGACGGACTGTACGGCGAAGCCGGCGCCATGCGCATCCCCCAGCGGCACCAGCTGACGCGGCAATACGTGGCGGAATTCAACTTGCCTCTGCGCAAGTTCGTCCATTCCAATCCGCAGGCGTACTACTTCATTCGCGGCGAGCGGCAACGCATCGCCGACGTAGGCAAGTTGAAGCACCTCTTCGCGCTGCGCCCCGACGAGGCTGCCAAGGCGCCCGATGACCTGTTGGCTGACAGCATGGCCAAAGCGCTCAATACGTTGACGGACGCGGAGAAGCAGGAGTTATCGGCGGCGACACTCACCTCGGCAAAAGTCCGCGCGCTCGACCAGCAATCGCTGCAGCAGCTGGCGGAGGCCGCCGGATTATCGAGCGAAGCCATCGAGTTCATGGCCACGGCCACCGGCTCGGAGTCGCTGCTGCCCTCGGCAGTGACCGAAACGCTGCGCGAGGAAATCCTCGAAGTGTGGTCGCACGAGTTCGACGAGATTATCGGCGGCACTGACCGGCTGCCAGCGGCATTCGCCGCCAAGCTGCGATCCAAGCCACAAATGGGTTGTGAAGTTATCACGTTGACGCAATCGGCGGATGGACTGCGCGCCGGCGCGATTTATCGCGCGGGCGGCAGCGAACGCCGCGTCGAAGGCGACTTTCTGCTGTGCACATTGCCCTGTCCCGTGCTCTCGCGGATCGAAGTCCAACCGGAGCTTTCCGGCCCAAAATGGCGGGCCATTCGCGAGCTTTCGTACGACTCCGCGACCAAGGTGCTCGCCGTCACACGCCGCCGCTTCTGGGAAAGCGACGATGGCATCTATGGCGGCGGCACGTACACCGACCTGCCGACCGTGATGGCGTACTATCCGTCCAGCAATGCCGAAGCGAAAACCGCGCAGATTTCGAAAGGCCCCGGCGTGATGCTGGCGTCGTACTCGTGGGGACAGGCGGCGCGCCGCCTGGCGGCGCTCGACCACAAGGGGCGAATGGACGTCGTCGTGCGTCAACTCTCGCGCGTGCATCCGCAAATGCGCGAGCCGCAGATGATTCGCGACAGCCGCAGCTGGAGCTGGGACAACCATCCGTACAGCAGCGGCGCATTCGCGTGGTTTCTGCCCGGCCAGCACACCGAGCTCTACGCCGCGCTGATCGCGCCCGAGCGCCGGATCCATTTCGCCGGCGAGCACGCGTCGCTCAGCCACACGTGGATGCAGGGCGCACTGGAGTCGGGATTGCGTGCAATGCGCGAGATTCTGACCGCGGCGCAACGGAGTTAGGATGAAACATCCCCCCACGCTCGCTCCGCTCGCTGCCCCCCAGGGGGCTGGTCAGGCGGTCGGGGCGGCCCTTCCCGACTGATGAAACATCCCCCCACGCTCGCTCCGCTCGCTGCCCCCCAGGGGGCTGGTCAGTCGGTCGGGGCGGCCCTTCCCGACTGACGTGCGAACGAATCCGGTCAAGGCCGCACTGGCGGCCGGCAAGCGCGCGTACGGCGCGATGGTGTTCGAGTTCTTCTCGCCGGGATTGCCGCAGATCTGCCGCAATGCGGGCGCCGAATTCGTGATGTACGACATGGAGCACACCGGGCTGTCGTTCGAGTCGCTGAAGCTGCAGTGCGCTTTGTGCCGCGGACTCGACGTCGTGCCGATGGTACGAGTTCCTCGCGGCGAGTATCACTTCATCGCGCGCGCGCTCGACGTGGGCGCGTTGGGCGTGATGGTGCCAATGGTGGGAACCGCCGCGGAGGCGGAACGCATCGTCGCCTGCACCCGTTATCCGCCGGCCGGGCGGCGTGGCGCGGCGTTCGGCTTTGCGCACGACGATTATCAGGGCGGCGACGTCGCCGCCAAGATCGCCGCCATCCATGAACGAACGCTGGTGATTCCGCAAATCGAAACGCCCGAGGGTCTCGCCAACGTCGAGGCGATTGCCGCGGTGTCCGGTGTCGACGCGCTGTGGCTCGGCCACTTCGACCTGACCAATTTCATGGGGATTCCAGGCGGATTTCGGCATCCGGATTACCTGGCCGCGGTCAAGCGCATCGTCGCAGCGTGCGACGCGCACGGCAAGGCGGCCGCGTTTCTGGCCACCGACGATGACTGGGCGCGCGAGTATGTCAGTCATGGCTTCCGGCTTTTCGCGTATGGCATCGACCAGGCGATGCTGCAAAACGCGCTTCGCCACGGCCTCGAAGTCCTGCGTCAATAATCGGAGATCACGAAAGTGGCGGGCAAATTCCGCGTCGGCATCACGCGCGACATTCTCGATTCGAGCGGCGAGCCGGCGTTTGGCCGCGCGGCGCTGGCGATACTCGACAATGCGCCGAATGTCGAATGGGAATATCTGCCGGAGGTCGTCCGGGAGTTCACGCCCGAGCACGCGGCGCGGTACGACGCCCTCTACGTCAACATGGCACGCACGCCGGCCGCCGCCGTGGCACGCCCGGATTGCCGATTGCGGGTTATCGCGCGTCACGGTGTCGGTTACGACTCGGTCGACGTTCCCGCCATGACCAAGGCCGGCGTTCTGGTCACCAACACGCCGATGGCGATGCCGCGCCCGGTCGCGACGATCGCGTTGACGTTCATCCTTGCCCTCGCCGGCAAGCTGATGATGAAGGACCGGTTCACGCGGACGGGACGCTGGAACGAGCGGATGGACCACATGGGGATGGGCCTCACCGGCCGTACCCTTGGTGTGGTGGGCGCCGGCCGCATCGGCCGTGAAATCCTGCGGATGGCCCGCATGTTCGATCTCAAATTGCTCGCGGCGGACCCTTACGCAAACGCCCTCGAGCTGGACTATCTCGGTGTCCGCAAGGTCGACCTCGACACGTTGCTGCGGGAAGCGGATTTTGTCGTCGCAATCCCGCTGCTCAACGAGGCGACGCATCATCTCCTCGGTGAAGCGCAATTC
>Ga0184626_10000444_pt1 | contig 12865 bp, 13 predicted proteins | sample PLM3_60_b1_FD_133142 | JGI IMG/M metagenome (GOLD analysis project Ga0184626, IMG submission 133142) | Groundwater sediment microbial communities from an aquifer in East River, Colorado, USA - PLM3_60_b1 | ecosystem: Environmental > Terrestrial > Soil > Riparian zone | place: USA: East River... | reverse complement strand
TGGGCCGGTTCGTCTACGAATCGGGCGCGACCATGGAACCGGTGTTCGTCGCGGCCAAGCGCGCGCCGAAGCGCGTCGCGTACGCGGAAGGCGAGGACGAGCGCGTGTTGCGCGCCGCGCAGGCCGCCGTCGACGAGGGCCTCGCGCGACCCGTGCTGGTGGGCCGCACGGAAATCATCGCCGCGCGCATTCAGAAACTGGGACTGCGGCTGACGCTTGGCCGCGATTGCGACGGCGTCAACATTCTGGACGATGCGCGCTATCGCGACTACTGGACCGAGTATTACCGGTTGGCCCGGCGCAAGGGGGTGACCCGCCGGGAGGCGATGGAAGAAATACGCAGCCGTCCGACGCTGGTGGCCGCCATGCTCGTCCATCACGGCGACGCCGACGCCATGCTGTGCGGCACCGGCAGCAACTCGCCCGATCATGTCCGATTCGTTCGCAATGTCATCGGCTTGCGCGAGGGCGTGAAAACCCTGGCGACGATGCAGATGCTGATCGTGCCGGGACGCCAGCTTTTCGTCTGCGACACGCATATCAATCGCGACCCCACGGCCGAGCAAATCGCCGAAATGACGCTGCTCGCGGCCGAAGAGATTCAGCGCTTCGGCGTCAAGCCGAGTGTCGCACTGCTGTCGCATTCGAGCTTCGGCAGCTCCGACGCGCCGTCGGCGCAGAAGATGCGCGATGCGCTGGAGCTGATCATCGCGCTGGCGCCGGGGTTGGCCGTGGAAGGCGAGATGCGCGCAGACTCCGCGCTCGCGAAAGGCATTCGCGATCAGGAGTTCCCGGATTCGCGGCTGGTGGAGGACGCCAACCTGCTCATCATGCCGAACGTCGACGCTGCCAACATCACGTACAACGCGCTGCGAGTGGCCGCCGGCGGCGGCATCACCGTCGGGGGTATCCTGCTCGGCGCGGCCAAGCCCGTGCACATCATGACGCCGTCATCGACGGTACGGCGCATCGTCAACATGACGGCGGTGGCGGTCGCCGACGCAGGGGCGCACCGCACCAAGCATTGGCCGCTGGATTGAGGCAACGGGAGTAACATTTCCCGATGGCCGAAAAGCGAAGGCGGCGATCGCGGCTGGCCGTGGAGCTCACGGTGGCGCTGGTCGTGAAATTTGTCGCCCTCGCCGTGATCTGGAATATCTGGTTCGCGCATCCGGCGAGCAAGCGCATCGATGCGCCAGGCATCGGTGCCGCGATCTACTCATCGGAGGCCGCGAAGGCGGACGGAGGCGGCACGCATGCCCGACCTTGAGCTCGTCGACGTCTCGCGGCTGCAGTTCGCGGTCACCGCGATGTATCACTTCCTGTTCGTCCCGCTGACGCTGGGGCTGTCGTGGATCCTCGTCATCATGGAGTCGGTGTACGTGATGACCGGCCGCGAGATCTACCGCGACATGACGGAGTTCTGGGGCAAGCTCTTCGGCATCAACTTCGTGATGGGCGTGACCACGGGCCTCACGCTCGAATTCCAGTTCGGCACCAACTGGGCGTATTACTCGCATTACGTCGGCGACATCTTCGGCGTGCCGCTGGCGATCGAGGGAATCATGGCGTTCTTCCTCGAGTCCTCGTTCGTCGGATTGTTCTTTTTCGGCTGGCAGCGGTTGTCCAAGGTACAGCATCTGACGGTCACGTTTCTGGTGGCGCTGGGGTCGAATCTGTCGGCGCTGTGGATTCTGATCGCCAACGGCTGGATGCAGAATCCGGTGGGCGCCGAGTTCAATGTCGAAACGATGCGGATGGAGCTGACGAGCTTCGCCGATATCTTTTTCAATCCGGTCGCGCAGGTGAAATTCGTGCACACGGTGGCGGCCGGCTACGTGACGGCGTCGATGTTCGTGCTCGGGGTGTCGAGCTGGTATCTGCTGCGTGCGCGCGATGTCGGGTTTGCGCTGCGTTCGTTCGCGGTGGCGGCGGGCTTCGGTCTGGCGTCGACGCTGTCGGTGATCGTCCTCGGCGACGAATCCGGCTACACGACCGGCGAAGTGCAGAAGGTCAAGCTGGCGCTCATCGAAGCGGAATGGGAGACGCATCCGCCGCCGGCGGCGATCACCGCGTTCGGCTTCCCCAATCAGGAAGCGGAACGTACCGACTACGCGATCAAGATTCCCTGGCTGCTCGGGCTGATCGCGACCCGCTCGGTCGACACGCCGATCATCGGCATCAAGGAGCTGCAAGCCGGCGCACAGCGGCGCATCGCCAACGGCATCACGGCGTATGCGATGCTGCAAAAACTGCGCGCCGGCGACAAGAGCGCGGACGTGCGCAAGCGCTTTGACGAAACGAAGAACGACCTGGGCCATGCGCTGCTGCTCAAGAAGTACACGGCGAACGTAATCGACGCCACCCCCGAGCAGATCAGGCTCGCCGCGGCGGACACGATCCCGCGCGTCGCGCCGATGTTCTGGGCGTTTCGCATCATGGTCGGCCTGGGCGTTCTCTTCCTGTTCATCTTCACCGCCGCGTTCTTCTTCCTGGCGCGGCGCAACCTGGCGCCGCAGCGCTGGCTGCTGTGGATCGCGCTGTACAGCATTCCCCTGCCGTGGATCGCGGCCGAGGCCGGATGGATCGTCGCCGAGTACGGGCGGCAACCGTGGACGATCAGCGGGGTGCTGCCAACGATGCTGAGCGTATCCAATATCGCCTCCAGCGACGTCTACGCGAGCCTCTATGCGTTTGTCGCGTTCTACTCGGCGCTGCTGGTCGTCGAAATGTATCTGATGCTGAAGTACATCCGGCTCGGTCCGGCGAGTCTGCACACGGGTAGGTACGATCACGAGGCGGCCCGCACGACCGCGGCGTGATCGAAGGACGACGCCACCATGCTCGACTACGAAACGCTGAAACTCATCTGGTGGGCGTTCATTGGTGTCCTGCTGATCGGCTTTGCGCTCATGGATGGCTTCGATCTCGGTATCGGGGTGTTGCTGCCGTTCGTCGGACGCGACGACGACGAGCGCCGCGTCGTCGTCAACTCGATCGGTCCCTACTGGGAGGGCAACCAGACGTGGTTCGTGACGGCGGGCGGCGCCACGTTCGCGGCCTGGCCGCTTGTGTATGCCGCCGCGTTTTCGGGTTTTTACGTTGCGATGCTGCTGATTTTATTCGCGCTGTTTTTCCGTCCCGCGGGCATCGTCTACCGCAGCAAGATCGCCGATCCGCGCTGGCGCAACTTCTGGGACTGGGGTGTATTCATCGCCGGTGCCGTGCCGGCCATCGTGTTCGGCGTGGCGTTCGGCAATCTGCTGCAAGGCGTACCGTTCCGCTTCGACGCCGCGACGTTGGGGGTCACCTATACGGGATCGTTCTGGCAGCTGCTGAATCCGTTCGGGTTGCTGGCCGGCGTGATCAGCCTCGCGATGCTTACGATGCACGGCGCGACCTACCTTCAAATTCGCACCGAAGGCGCCATCGAGCAACGGGCGCGCATTGGCGCCAAGGTCGCGGGGATCGCGCTGATCGCGCTGTTCGCGCTCGCCGGCATCTGGGCGGCGTTCGGATTGTCGGGATACCGCATCACGGCGATGCCGCCCGCCGGCAGCGCGTTCGCGCCGCTCGCGAAAACCGTTGCCGTGGCGCCGGGGGGATGGCTCGCCAACTACGCCACGTATCCGTGGATGAGCCTCGCGCCGATCGCCGCATTCGCGGGTGCGGGCGGCGCGATTGTTTTTTCCGGATGGGGACGCGCGCGGCTCGCCTTCCTCTGCAGCGCTTCGGCAGTCGCCGGCGTGATCCTCACCGCCGGATTTGCGATGTTTCCATTCGTGATGCCTTCATCGACCCATCCCGACTCCAGCCTGACGGCGTGGGATGCGGTGTCGAGCCACCACACCCTTGGCATCATGTTCTGGGTGGTCGTGCTGATGCTGCCCGTGGTGATCGCGTACACGGCGTGGGTCTTTCGCGTGCTGCGCGGCAAGATCACCGTGGAGCACATTCGCGAAACGACGCACACCAGTTACTAGAGAGATTAGGGAGGCGCTCATGTGGTACTTCACCTGGATTCTCGGCATCGGCCTCGCGTGCGCGTTCGGCATCATCAACGTGATGTGGCTGGAGGCGTCCTATTTCTCGGGCGAGCTCACCGAAGACTACGTGCGCAAGCGCTTCGAGCGTGGCGGACCGGTGGACTAGTCCCTTATCCCCGGCCGCGCGAGGCGGGCACGTTCTACGGGAAGTGTGAAAGCGAGCGCGCTCAAGACAAGGAAGTTGTCCTGGTCGACCTACCCGGAAAGAACGCAGCCATGACCAAGCGTATCGACGTTGCCGGCCTCGCGAGTGTGGTCGGATCCATGTATCCACCGCCATTCGATCAACCCTGCCGGGCGCGCGAGCGCAAGCGACTCGGCGATGCGGCGGGACTGACGCAGTTTGGCGTGAACCTGCTCCGGTTGCGGCCAGGGGTCTCGTCCAGTCAGCGCCACTGGCATACCGCCGAAGACGAGCTCGTGTACGTCTTGTCCGGCGAGGTGATTCTCGTCACCGACGCGGGGGACGAAACACTGCGCGCCGGCGACGCGGTCGGATTCAAGGCGGGCGATGCCAACGGGCATTGCCTGCAAAACAGGTCCGCGGCCGACGCCCTCGTTCTCGAAATCGGTACGCGGGTTCCGGAGGATGCCGCCTATTACCCCGAACTCGATCTGGTCGCGCCGGCTGGCGGTGTGCCTGCCATCTACACACATCGCGACGGCACGCCCTACGAGAACCTGAAGCGGCGCGGACCGTAGGAACGCGGCGGCACGGTCGTCCGGACGACAGTGGTTGCCCGGCGGACCAGCTGCTGACACGCCGCAGTCATTCCAGTAGGCATCTTCGAGAGGGCCCATAACCTATGCCAAGAAGTAAGACCTTAATAGTTGTCGCTGGCATCGTTGCTTCGTTTGCCGCTCTCGCTGGCACGATTATTTTTCTGTCGGCAAGGGAAATAATTAGCTTCGAAGTGGCGAAGCTAATGCTTGTTGCGTTGTTGGGGATGTACGTCGGATTCGGATTTCTAATTGCTGTCTATCGCTTGATTGGTAAGCTGGATTGAGCGGATTACCGGCACGGGAGGATGGCGGAGCCTAACATCTTGTTCAACCGGACCCGTCGCCGGGGCTTTGAGGTGCACGGCTAGTGTTGGTGGCGGAGGCGGGCCCGCGGCATCACCAAATGCCCACAGGATCGACCTTTAGCAAACCGGTCGACTTGCGGGTTTTCCCAGGCGGCCGCTGGCCATGCAATTGTGCTAGCGTTGCACTCATTGCTTCCTTGGGCGAGAAGGAGTTGCCATGAAGACCGACGACACCAATGCCGGTGACTTGAGCCGGCGCGAGTTCATCCAGCGCGCGTCCGCGGCCACCGTGCTCGGTTTGGGTGCGCCGTATGTGTGGGCGCAGCGCACCGACGAGACGCTGGTCGTCAACAGTTTCGGTGGCGAATACCAGGAGCTCTTCGAGAAAAACGTCATCCAGCCCTTCGAGAAGAAGTTCGGCGTCAAGGTGGTGCACGACGCGACCGGCACGTCGTCGCAGGACTTCGCCAAGATCCGCGCCTCGAAAGGGGCGCCCGGCTTCGACGTAGCGGCTGCGCTCAGCCCGCCGGAAGTCATCCTGGGCGCCAAGGAAGGACTGCTGGAAAAGATCACCGACAAGGAAGTCCCGAATCTCAGATTCACGTGGGAAAAGGCGCGCCAGACGCTGCCGCCCGTCACCGTCGTTCATACGCTCCAGTTCGACTCGCTGCTCTACAACAAGGACAAGATCGACAAGCCTTCGTCCTGGGCGGATTACTGGCAACCGGAGAAACGGTACGGCGCGAAAGTGAAGGGGCACATCATCAACTACAACCCCGCCAACCTGCTCTCCGTGTACGCGTTGATCCACGCGGCCGAGTTGGGCGGCGGCGGCGCATCGAACATGGAACCGGCGTGGGCGCTGCTCAAGAGCCAGAAACCTTACGTGGGCGTCGTGGTCACGACGTCGGCGGAAGCCGCGCCGCATTTCGAAAGCGGCGAAGTCTGGCTGTCTCCCTACTGGAGCGCGCGCGCGGGCTATTACATCAGCCGCGGCATTCCCTACGGAATGATCGTTCCGAAGGAAGGCGTGATCGCCAATATCGACTCCGCCAGTGTGCCGATCGGCGCCAAGAACAAGAAGCTGGCGTTCGAGTTCATCAATTTCATGCTGGAGCCCGCCACGCAATATGCATGGTGCCAGGCGTATTTCTGCAGTCCCGGCCGCGGCGATCTCACCGACTGGCCGAAAGGCTTCGCGGATACGCAGATCGTGACCAAGCAGCAGTTCGACTCGGTCAAGCTCCCTGACCTGGAAGCTATCGGTGCCAATCGAAAGGATTGGACGCTGCGCTGGCAGGAGATCATGGGCTAGCGGCGGCTCGTTGCCGCCAATGATGGAAACAGCGCAGCGCAGCCGCGTTCCGGCGCACTGGCTGCTGATTGCGGTGCCGGCCGCGGTGCTGCTCGCATTTTTCGTCCTGCCCAATGCCTTGCTGTTGTCCGCGAGCTTTCTCAAGTCGCAGGCGCAGCAGTTGACTGATGAGCTGACGCTCGACAACTACCGGTTCCTGTTCACGCGGCCACTCTATCTCGAGGTCTTCGCGCGCACGTTCGTTGTAGGTCTCGCCGTCGGGGTGATCGACGTCGTGCTGGGATTTCCGCTTGCTTATTTCCTCGTGCGGACGAAGAGCCGCTGGAAAGGGTTGCTGATCGCGCTTTCGCTCGCGCCGCTGCTGGCGAGCGTAGTCGTGCGGACCTACGGCTGGTACATCATCCTCAATCGCTTCGGTGTCGCCAACGACGTGTTGCTCGGCCTCGGCGTCATCGACGAGCGGATTGCATTCATGCCGAGCACGGGCGCCATCATCGTCGGCCTCGCGCACGCACTGCTGCCTTATACAGTGCTGACGATCATGGGTTCGCTCAACGGCATCAACCCGAATCTCGAGTCCGCAGCGATGAGCCTGGGCGCCAGCCGCACCCGCACGTTTTTTCATGTGGTGCTGCCGCTCTGTTGGCCCGGGATCGTTGGTGGATTCATCCTGGTGTTCTCGATCGCCATCAGCGCCTACGCAACGCCGGCCATTCTCGGCGGCCCCGCGACGCAGGTCGCGGCGACCGCGATCTACAGCTTCATCATTCAACTGCTCGATTGGTCGCTCGGCGCCGCGCTGGCCGTTGTCCTCATCGTCTGCTCGCTGTCGCTGCTGTACGCAGCGGCGCGCATGGGCGCCAAACAGGCCACGCTGTGACGTCCAGGGGCTTCCTTTCAGCCCGGTGGCGCGCGACGTCCGGTCCCTGGGCGTTGCTGTGCACGGTGGTCGGGTTCGTCTACCTTTTCTCGCTGGGACCGATCCTGATCACGGCGGCAGTATCGTTCAACCAGACCAACCGTTCCTTCTTCCCGCCGCGCGGCTTTTCGCTGCGCTGGTGGGAGCGGGCGTTCGCGCCCGAGTGGATCGATCCCCTGCTGTTCAGCCTGAAGCTCGGTTCGCTGACGGCGCTCATCAGTACATTGCTCGCGCTGCCGCTCGCCTTTGCGCTTTATCGGTACCGCTTTCGCGGCCGCGAAGCGCTGGTGGCGCTCACGCTCGGGCCGCTCATGCTGCCTACGCTCGTGACCGGCGTCGGCCTTCTGCAGCTCTTTCAATACGTCGGCTGGCGCGAATACATCGGCTTCACCGCGTTGCTCGTCGGGCACGTCGTCATCTGCATGCCGTTCGCGGTCCGCACCGTCAGCATCAGCCTGCAGACGCTGCCGCCCAACGTCGAGCTGGCGGCCGCGAGCCTCGGCGCCACGCGTTGGCGCACGTTGCGGCACGTCGTATTGCCGCTGATCAAGAGCGGTGTCGTAGCCGGCGCCGTGTTCGCGTTCATCCATTCGTTCACCGACGTGAACCTGTCGATCTTTCTCGCGCGGCCCGGCGAAATCCCGATCACGGTGAAGATCCTTGGTTTTCTCGAGTTCGGCTTTGCACCGACGCTCGCTGCCGTCTCCGTGATCACGCTGTTGCTGCCGCTGATCCTGGTCGCCATCGTCGAGCGCGTGAGCGGGCTGGGCGACTTCATTTACGGAGATCACCGCCGTGGCTGAGCCGGCGCTCCGGCTCGTGGGCATCGAGAAGCACTACGCGGCGACGGTGGCGGTCGCCGGGATCGATCTCGATGTGAGCGAAGGCGAATTCGTGACGCTGCTCGGGCCCTCGGGCTGCGGCAAGACCACCACGCTTGGACTCATCGCCGGATTTTTTCAGCCGACGGCGGGCGAGATCTACCTGAAGGGCAAGCCCGTCGTCGACCTGCCTTCATTCCGGCGCGACATCGGGGTCGTGTTCCAGGACTACGCGCTGTTTCCGCACATGACCGTGACGGACAACGTGGCCTTCGGCCTACGGATGCGCAACGTGCCGCAGCCGGAGATTGCGACACGCGTCGCCGATGCGCTCGACCTCGTGCAGCTCGCAGGGTTGGGCGAACGCCGGCCGCTGCAGATGTCCGGCGGCCAGCGGCAACGGGTCGCGCTTGCCCGCGCGCTCGTCATCAATCCAACCGTGTTGCTGCTCGACGAGCCGTTGTCGAATCTCGATCTCAAGCTGCGCGAGGAAATGCGCGTCGAGATCGCGTCCATTCAACGCCGACTCCGCATCACCACGGTGTTCGTCACGCATGACCAGAGCGAGGCGCTTGTCATGTCCAATCGCATCGCGGTCATGAACGCCGGTCGAATCGAGCAGATCGGCGACCCGTCCGATATCTACGAACGCCCGGCAACACGCTTCGTCGCCGAATTCATCGGCCGGATGAATCTGTTCTCGGGACAAGTGACGCAGGCGCGCACAGTCAAAACGGCGCGCGGACTCGAGATCGCGGCGCCGGTGCCGCGCGAGATCGCGACAGGTGCGGCGGTGCACGTCGCGGTACGGCCCGAGCGCACACGCCTGTTGCGCGAGAAGCCCGCGGACGGGCTGTCGCTACGCGGCACGCTCCGGCAAGTGCTTTATCTAGGCGCAACGCGGGAGTTCCACGTCGAGCTCGAAGGCGGGGAGCGCGGCTTTGTCGAGGCACCGAACGACGGCGCGGCGCCGCCGTTCGAGCCCGGCGGGTCCGTGTGGCTGGCGGCACCGTTCGCGAATTGCCGGGTGTTGCCGGCGCGAACATAGGGTGATGATTCATGCAGACGTGACGTGTCTGCAGGATGTCGTTCCCGCGAAGGCGGGAACCTAGTGTCGTTGAAAGTCACTGGGTCCCCGCCTTCGCGGGGACGACGGACAAGTGTCACGCCATCGACTAGGCCAGCGCCGATACCGGCCGGAACACTTCCCGCTCCGCCATGATCGGCACGTCGCCTTCGAGCGTCGTGCGCTGCATCAGCCGTTGATACTTCGCGTCGTCGAACGGCGTTGCGCAATGCTGCGCACAGCGGTTGTCCCACAGCAGTGCATCGCCGACGCGCCATTGATGACGATAGACGAATTCCGGCCGCGTCGCGAAGTCCTTCAGGAAATCGATCAACTCTTGCGCCTCGTTATCCGGCATGCCGTCGATCTTGTAGGCCCAGCGGCCGATATAGAGCGCCGTCCACCCGGATTTCGGATGTCGGCGCGCGATGGGATGCCACACATCGGGCCGCGCCTTCTTCTGTTCTTCGGTCAGGGGTGGCAGATGGGGGTAGTAGACCTCATGGAATCGCTGGCGGGAAAAGCACGCGCGTCGTCCCATGATCTTGCCGCGCACATCGTCCGGGAGCGCCGCGAACGCGGCATAGGTATCGGCATACATCGTGTCGCCATCGGCGGGCGGCAGCTTGAGCGCATGGATGAACGAGCCGGCGTTCGGCAGCACCTTGTCTTCGCCGTCGGAGTGCCATCCCCATCCCGCGCGCTTCATGCCGATCGGCTTGTTGTCCCTCTCCATGTTCGAGACGACCAGCACTTCCGGGAAACCCGGGAGATTGAATTCCAGCGGTTCCATGATGTGCAGCGGACCGAGCTTGCGTGTGAAGGCCACGTGCTGAGCGGGCGTCATCGTCACGCCACGAAACAACAGGATGCTGTGCCGGTACCAGGCGGCCTCGATCTCGGCCAGCGTGCCGGCATCGACGTCGCGGGAAAAATCGACGCCGATGACCTCGGCACCGAAGGTGTCGTGCAGCGGGCGCAATCGCAACGTCATGCCTCATCCTCGCTTGAAGAGGTACCGACGCGAAAATGATACCGCGAACCGAACTCCCTTGGGCTGCACTACTTGAGTGGGCGACCGATTCCGCAAGACTCACGTCGTTCCCGCGAAGGCGCAGGCGCGTTCGCGCGCGCCCTCGGCGAACGCCACTGGGTCCCCGCCTTCGCGGGGACGACGGGGATTGTCATGCATTGGCTCGTCCTCGGTAAGTCCGCGTTGTCAGGTCTTCCGATAGAGCGCACGGAATTCCTTCACGTCGGCGAGCGAGCCGTCGCGCAACCGCGACACATCGCTTCCGGCGTTCACGAACTGATAGCCGCGCGCGAACATGTCCTTCCACGTACAGCCCGGATGCGGCACGGTGCCCATCGGGCGCCCGGCGGCCCGGATGCGCGCCTCGGCGTGGCCGATCAGCCGCGCGACCTCCGGATGCTTGAGGTTGCCCATCTGCCCCACCGTTGCCGAGAGGTCGAATGGACCGATGAACACCAGGTCGATGCCATCGACCGCGAGAATCTCGTCGATGTTCTCGACCGCCTTTACGGATTCGACTTGGCAGGCGATCAGCAGGTTGTCGGCGCACGTCGCAACGTAGTCGGGCGCCATGCCGTAGCTCGATGCACGGATGGAACCCGCCGCGGTGCCGCGGCGCCCGCGTGGCGGATAGAGACAAGCGGCCACCGCCGCGCGCGCTTCGTCGGCGGTTTCGATACCGGGAATCAGCACGGCCTCGGCGCCGATGTCGAGCACGCGCTTCAAATAGACATGGTCGTTCCAGGGCACCCGCACAACGCCCACCGCAGGGGTGGCGGACATCGCGTGAAGCTGCGCCGCCAGCGTAGACGGATCGCCTACGCCATGCTCCTGATCCAGCAGAATGTAATCGAAACCCGCGAGGCTCAAGATTTCGACGACCTGGGGATTGCCGAGAAACGACCAGCAACCAAGAACGTTGTCGCCATCGCGCAGGCGCTGTTTGAGAGTGTTGGGCCGATACACGTCATCTCCTTCGTGAACGCGATATTCTACGTTCTGCCGGATTGCGCGGACTTTGCAAAGAGGAATAACAATGAGCCTGGTCGAAAGCATCGAGCCCACTGCGGATCGCTGGACGGACGAGTTGATTGCGCTGCGGCGCACGATCCACGCGCACCCCGAGCTCGCGTTCGAGGAGCACGAAACCGCGAAACGGGTGCAGGAGTTCCTGGCAAGGCTCGCCATTCCGTGCCGCACAGGCATCGGCGGGACCGGTATCGTCGCGATGCTGGAAGGCGGCAAGCCGGGCCCGACAATCGCGATTCGCGCCGACATGGACGCACTGCCGATGAGTGAACCGGCTGGGCTGCCGTTCGCGTCGAAGGTTCCCGGAAAGATGCACTCGTGCGGACATGACGCGCATACGGCGATTGCACTTGGCGTCGCGGCTGTGTTGTCCGAACAGCGCGAGTCTCTCCCCGGCCGCGTGATGTTCATTTTCCAGCCGGCCGAGGAAACGCTCTCCGGCGCGCGCGCGATGCTGGAGGCGGGCGCGTTCGACGATTCCAAGCCCGACGCGATTCTCGGCTTTCACAACTGGCCGCCTCTGGCGACCGGCACCGTCGGTTGGCATCCCGAGGCGGTCATGGCATCGTCGGATGCGTTCGACGTGACGATCAAGGGCACCGCGGGGCACGGCGCGCATCCGCACCTTGCCGTGGATGCGATCGTCGGCGCCGCACAGTTCGTCAATCAGGTGCAGACCGTCGTCAGCCGCGAAATCGCGCCGATCAGCTCGGCGGTGCTGACCATCGGACGCATCAACGGCGGGACCGTGCGCAACATCATCGCGTCATCGGTGGAGATGAATGCTTCGGTCCGCACATTGGAATCCGATGTCGCCGACAAGGTCCAGGCCGCGGTGCGGCGGATATTGGAGGGACTCAAGACCGGGTTGCGCGTCGACTACGAGCTCAAATGGACCAAGTTGACGCCGGTGCTGCGCAACGACAAGCCGACGATGCAGCGCGTGCTGAACGTCGCGCGCGAGATGCTCGGTCCCGCCAACGTCATCGAAATGCCGGCGCCGAGCATGGGCAGCGAGGACTACGCGTGGTTCGCCGAACGCGTTCCGTCGGCGCATCTGCGGATCGGATCGAAAATCGATGGTCACGAGACCGCGATCCATCGCACCGACTACCAGTTGAACGAGAAGGTCATCCCGCTTGGCACGAAGCTCATGACCCGCGCGGTGCTGGAGTTGATGCGCTAGCCTTTCTGTTTGGCCAGCGCCTCTTCGAGCACCTTCGTCGCGCCCGAAATGTCGGGCAGCTTTTCACCCGCATCGAGCCGCGCCCTGGTGTTGATTTCGGCGTCCTGCATCGCGATCGCGCGGTCGGCGGCCGCCTCGGCGTCGGCCGGGTTCATCACCACGACGCCGCATTCGTCGGCGATGATCACGTCGCCGGGACTCACTGCCACGCCGCCGCAGGAGATCGGCGCGCAGAACGAGCCGCCCATGCCGATGCGCTTGGTCGTGATGGCGGAAAGCCCACGACACCACACCGGCACGCCGTATTGGCGAATCTCGCCGATATCCGCGACGACGCCGTCGATGATGACGCCCGCCACCTTGGCGACCTTCGCCGCATAGCAGACAACGCCGCCGAATCCCGCGTGCCGAGTATCGCCGCA
>Ga0184626_10000442_pt1 | contig 12868 bp, 15 predicted proteins | sample PLM3_60_b1_FD_133142 | JGI IMG/M metagenome (GOLD analysis project Ga0184626, IMG submission 133142) | Groundwater sediment microbial communities from an aquifer in East River, Colorado, USA - PLM3_60_b1 | ecosystem: Environmental > Terrestrial > Soil > Riparian zone | place: USA: East River... | reverse complement strand
TCCAACGACTGGGCGCCACATAAGGCATGCTTCCCCCCTTCCTCTGGACATGAGCGCGGTGATTGATGCACTCAAGCACATCGCATCCACGGCGCGTTCGACGCATGCTTGACAGCCGGGGATGGTCAGGGTATGTCTCAACAACTGCGGAGAGGGAAGCAGTGGAAGCAAGTGATGTCCTGGAAGCGATCGGCGACTTGGTCGCGCAGATCAAGGTTTACAGCTCGAAACTGCCGGCCGTGGTCGACCTCTCGGTGATGCCTGGTGGGCTCAAGCCGACGCCGGAAGCGGTTGAGGCCTATGAGAACACGGTTTCTCGGTTTCGACAACAAGTCGGAGCCTCGGCCTACCGACCGCTGAATGACCTGTTCATCGAGTCCCTGGAGGCCTTCGAGTCGGGGCGGGTGCTGAAGGCGGTGCAACCGCTGCTGCAATCACTAGATCATCTGGAACTCATGCAGCGCGAGAAGACGATGACGGTGACTCTCGCCGAGGAGGGGCGTCTGAGGGAATACCGACGCACCCTCAACCGAATCCTGCCCGGTAATCAACCGGAACTGGAAGGAGCCGGCCGCGGGCTTTGACACGAACTCCAGCCCGCGAATTGTGAGTTGAGAGTCTTGAGTTACGACTTACCGGACTTTACGCTGCCAACTCGAAGCCAAGAACTCAAAACTCATAACTCGCAGCGGAACGCTGCGCTAGTGGCCCATTTTTGGGCCCGCAGCATTCGAGCCTTGTGAAACGAGCTTAAACCGAACGGTTTCCCGACAATGTGGGCATTTCAAGCGTATAGTGTCCTCATCTTCGTGCTCGATCTCCCCCTCCTTGACCCACATCAGGAGGCTGCACTTGGGACAGGTCCGGACTTGCGTGGCCATTGACACACCCTCATTCAGTCGGAACGGATGAATTCGGACTAGGGACGTACTGTAATACAACGGGACGGTCCCTCTCAAGAGCATGATCACATTCTCCGAACGAAAAGACTTTGATCCTGCCCACCTCGTCCGACTCTACGCATATGCGGCCTGGGCCACCGGGCGTACCGGAGAGGACGTGCACGAGATGCTTTCCCATACGGATCTGGCCCTCTCGGTCTGGGACGGCTCACGCTTAGTCGGATTCGGGCGGGTCCTGACTGACTATGTGTACCGCGCCTCGATCTGGGATGTGATCGTGGACCCAGACTATCAAGGGCAAGACGTCGGGACCCAGATCATGCAGCGCATTCTGCAGCATTCCGACCTAAAGCAGGTCGAGCTCTTCTGGCTCTGCACGCGCGACAAGCAGACCTTCTATGAGAAACTGGGCTTCAGCGCCGACGAGCAGACCGGCATGGTGTGGGCCCGGGACAAACACGCCCGAAACGAATGAAGCTTCCCCAAATGGCTCTAGCCTTTGTTCTCACCACCCAGCCAATCACTCTATCAGCGTAAGGAGGTCTTCATGAATACGAAACGTTTGGGGTTAGCAAGTCTTGCGGTTTTTGCCGTGATCTTTATCCTGGAGGGTCTCATTCATGGAGTGCTGCTGGCTGATCTCTATCAGCAAACCGCCTCGATCTGGCGCCCGCAGTCCGAGATGCGGGGGCTCATGTGGCTCAGGTCGGTGGGATACCTCATCTTCGCTCCGGTGTTTGTCCTGATCTACATAAAGGGGTACGAGGCAAACAAGGGCGGGGTTGGCCAAGGGGTTCGCTATGGCTTGATCATTGGTATCCTATTATCGGCCCCGGAGAGCCTTGGCTGGTATACGGTGCTCCCCATTCCGGGCACCTTAGCCTTTTACTGGTTCGTGGCTTTTTGGGTAGAGAACATCGCCGCAGGAACAGCAGTAGGGCTAATCTACAAACAGTCCTAAGGACCTACGCTGGGCTCGTCGCGTACGCTAGCCGGTTCCTCGTCCTGAACTGTTTTAGGCGAGAGCCCGTCTCAGGCGCTTGGGAGAGAGCAGCACGGAGAGGAAGAAAATCGTCGTGGCCAGCAGGACGATCGCGGGGCCGGAGGGTAGATTCCAGGCGTAGGAGAGCATGACGCCACCGACCGCGCAGACGATCCCAATCACTACTGAATAGACCGTCATGCGCGAGAGACTGTGGGTGAGCTGATAGGCGGTGGAAGCTGGAATCAAGATCATCGCGAAGACCAAGATGGCGCCCACCGTTTTCAACGAGACGACCACCGTCAATGCGATCAGCGAGAGCAAGAGGTAATAGATCCGCCGGGCCGGCACACCCGACGCTTCAGCCATCTCTTGATCGAACGCGATAAAGTACAGTTCTTTTGAGAAGACCACCATGACGCACAGGACTATGAAGCCCAGGGTCCAGATCGTGTGAAGTTCCTCCGGGGTGACGGACAAGACGCTTCCAAACAGGTAGCCGTACACCTCGGCGTTGTACCCTTTCATCAGTCCGATAAAGAGGATGGCCAGTGCCATCGTGGCGGTATAAAGAATCCCGATTGACACGTCCAGCTTCATCTGCCCTTTTTCTTCCATCACCCCAGTTACCCAGACCGTCGCCAGCCCGAACAGGATTGCCAGCGGCAGGGGCGGTAGCCCAACCAGGTAGGCCAGCGTGACTCCGGCGAAGGCCGCATGCGCCGTGCCGGCCCCGACAAAGGCCAGCCCTCGGAGGACCACAAACACGCCGATCACGGAGCAGATGGCGCCCACAAGCGCCGCGGCCCAAAGTGAGCGCTGCATGAAATCGTATGACAACATCTCCAACATAGCCGATAGGCGTAAGGGGTGAGACGTAAGGGGATGGCAGGGATGCTTACATTGGCTTCCGCCTAAAGCCTTACGCCTGACACCTCACGGTTCACCGGTGGTGGTAGTCCTCGACGATGATCAGATCCTTCTCGGTGATGACAAGGTCCTTGCCGTACACCTGTTGGAGAATATCAAGTTTCAGCACTGCTTCAGGAGCACCGGCCGCGAACAGCCGCGTCTTCAGCAACACCAGCCGGTCCACCTGTTGTCGGATCATGTTGATATCGTGGGTAACCAACAGGACTGTGAGCCCCAAGTCCCGATGGAGCCGCCGAACCAGATCCAGGACGCTGTGCTGCGTGGTGATATCTATGCCGGTGGTGGGCTCATCGAGCAGCAGGACTTGCGGTTGCTGCGCGAGGGCCCGCGCGATCAGAACTCGTTGCTGCTGCCCGCTCGATAGGTGTCCGAGGGCTGTGTCACGGTGATCCTGCATTCCCACGTTGGCCAAGGCTTGCAGCGCGATTTCACGATCCTGCTTCGCGGGCCTCCGGAACAGGCCGAGCGCGCCGTAGCGACCCATCATCACCGTCTCCAACACGGTGATCGGGAAGTTCTGGTCCAGTCTGCCCTTCTGAGGGAGATAGCCGATTCGGGCCCGATGGTGGCACCGGAGCTTCTCGCAAGAACAATCGAAAATTTTCAGGCTGCCTTCCAGTGGGCGCATCAGGCCCAGGACCGCCTTGCACAGGGTGGTCTTACCCGACCCGTTGGGTCCGATGATGCCGACAAACTCCCCTTCAGCAATCCCCAGCGTGATGTCCTTCAAGGCGATGACGCCGGGGAATCCGAAGGTCGCGTGCGAGAACCGAATGATGGGAGTGCCCATGGAGCGACGTGTTCAGGAGAAAACCGTCAGTGCTCAGCCTTTAGCGGAGAGCCGGCTGGGAATGGTTGTCATTGAGCCGTGTGGGGTCAGTTGAGCCATCCTGGGTAATTTCCAGAGCCTGGGCCAATTGCAGGATATTATGCCTCAACATATCGAGATAGGTCTCAACCCCCGCGATGCCTCCCGGCAGCGGGGTCAGTATGACCACGCGGGCGCCGGTCTCGCGCGCGAGGACCTCAGGAATTTTCTGATTCAACTGCGGTTCCGACACGATGACCCTGATGTGTTCGTTGCGGATCAGGGTGATGAGCGCTTGCAGGTGGTGCGCCGAGGGTTCTGCGCCTGGCTGCGAGATGATTTCCCCCGCGATCTGGATCCCGAACCGTCGGGCGAAATAGGGCCAGGCCGGGTGATAAACGACAACCCGGCGATCGGCGATGCTGCGCAGACGCTCGGCCAACTCGGTTTGCACCTGATCGAGCTGGCGGAGGTACGCGGCCTGATTGTTCCGATAGTCCGATGCGTGGCCCGGATCTATTTTGATGAAAGCGTCTGTGATGTGCCGCATCATGATTTTGGCGTTTTCTGGATCCAACCAGACGTGCGGGTTGCCGGCCTGATGGCGGGCCTGCAGTGTCTTGGTCGCTTCGTCATGCTGCTCATGGTTCCGGATCAGCGCGATGCCCTTTGACGTCGTGACCACGCGAAGACTGGAGTTGCCAGAATTCTTCACCAGCGAAGAGACCCAGACTTCCAGACCCACTCCGACCTCTAGCAGCACCCGCGCCTTTCGGATTGCCACCAGATCGTTCGGTCTGGGGGAATAGGTGTGCTCGCTCTCCAGACCGGACATCAGTGAGACAACCTTGACATGTGGTCCGCCGATGCGTTCTGCCCAGTCCTTCAGCACCGGGATCGTCACCACGACGTTGAGCGGCTCGGTTGTCTGGGATTGCTCCGCTGGGCCTGCTGAGGCTGACGGCGCGAAGAGGAACCACGCTCCTGCAGCCACGAACAGAGAGGCTGTGAGGGCTTTGGACATGAGTCCGATGGGCATGGCCGGACCGTAACATCAAGCCTAGGGAAAGTCAACGAGATGACCTCAGTCGGAAACGTCCTCAAGTCGTCATGCAATCCGCCCTTCTACGACGTTCGACTTTCAGACTTTGGGACGTTCAGACTCATTCCCTGCTTGACCGGCCGTGAAACTTCGATTAGCGTAGCGGACTCAATTGACCTCGTAGCTCTACAGGAGGCTATCGGAGAAAAGCGATGAAGGTGATTGGGCTTATGTCTGGAACCTCCGGTGACGGCGTGGATGCGGCTCTTGTCGAGATCAGTGGGAACAGGCAGGCCCTCCGAGTCAAAACGCTTGCCTTTGCTCCCCTCCCCTATCCCGCTGCGCTGCAGAGGCGAATCCTGGCGGCCTCCACTAATGGAACTGTCTCGGACATCTGTCATCTCAATGCTCTCTTGGGTGAGGTGTTCGCCAGAGCGGCGCTCCTAGTCATCAAGAAGGCGCGGCTGCGACCGTCGGGCATCCACCTGATCGGGTCGCACGGACAAACCGTTCACCACCTCCCCCGACCGATTCACGAGCCAGGCCTGGGAGCTATCCGTTCAACGCTCCAGATTGCCGAGCCGGCTGTCATTGCTGAGCGGACCGGGGTCACCACCGTCGCCGATTTTCGGCCACGCGATCTGGCCGCCGGTGGTCAGGGGGCTCCCCTCACGCCGTATGCCCATTATCTGTTGCTGAGAGACCCAAAGCGGTCGCGCTTGATCGTGAACCTCGGGGGTATCAGCAACGTGACCTATCTTCCGGCTGGGGGGGGCCTGGATTCCGTCCGTGCGTTCGACACTGGTCCGGGGAACATGGTCTTGGACGCACTCGCCCACCGGCTGACCAGAGGCCAACAGTCTATGGACCGAGGTGGAAACATGGCAGCCAAGGGCACCGTTGACGCGCACCTCTTGGCTTCGCTCTTGTCGCATCGCTTTCTTCGACAACGCCCGCCCAAGTCCACTGGTCGTGAAGAGTTCGGAGAACCATTCTTGGCTCGTCTGCTTGCCATGAAGCGGAGGCGGCGCCTGGCAGCAAACGATCTGATGGCGACCTGCTCATTGTTCACGGCCATAGCAGTGGGAATGGCGCGCCGATGGCTCAAGGGACCGGTTGATGACATGATTGTCGGTGGTGGAGGGATCCGCAATCGCACCCTGATGGCCGACCTGGCCGAGGTCTTTAACCCGACCCCGGTGAGAACCTTTGAAGACTTGGGATGGGAGAGTCAATCATTCGAGGCGGTGGCCTTTGCCCTGCTGGCATATCAAACCGTCCGTGGCGAATGTACCAACGTCCCTGCGGCAACCGGCGCGAAGCACGCGGTCATTCTGGGAACAATCGTGCCGGGAAACCAGCGGTGGCAAGGCCATCTGCGCTGACAGAACAGCGGAGGAGAGACTTTGAACACCCTGCTGATCCTGCTGGCTGTGCTGATCCTCATGGTGCTGGTCTGGTGGCTCTGGGCCATGAAGGGGGCCGTTCAGGGGAAGAACCACGAGGCCGGTATTCCCGCGGGAGTCTCGCTGCGTGGCCGGCCCCTCATGACCAAGGCCAAGGCAGCCCTGTATAACCTGATGCGGCTCGCGGTCCAGGAGCAGTACCTTGTCTTTGCCCAGGTGCCGGTCTGGTGCCTGGTGGAAGTGCGGGCACAGGATTACCGAGCGCGCATGGAGTTTCTCAGAAAAATTTCGTTCAACCGCGTGGATTTTGTGCTGGTGCACCCAGGCACTCTGGCCGTGGCCAAAGTCGTCGAATTGGATGACCAGTCTCAGCCATCGAGTCAACGACAGGTGAGGGATCGGCTGATTGATGCGGTGTTCACCGAAGCTGGGATTGCGTTCATCAGGCTGAAGGCCCAGCAGTCCTATACGGTTCCAGCCCTAGCAGCCCTCCTGGGCGTCGAGCCGGTGGAATAGGCTGCCAGTCGCTCGACCTGATCAGTGCGTTGCTTGTTCCTGCGCTTGCTCCTGATTGGTCTGAGGTTGATTTCCCTCAGGTCCAGCTCCTGCCTGTGCAGGCGGCATGCCATCCCCTGAAACCAATTCCTCACTCACCGGGGGGCTGGCCACCACAGCAGGGGAACGGCCCAGATGTTTCAACGCGACTTCTGCCTCTGGAGTGTTGGGAAACTGATCCACTACTCGCTCGAGCACCATTCTGGAATCCTTCTGCTGCCCGAGCTTCGCATAGATGAGTCCGATCTTCAGGGTTGCGCCAGCAAGTTTGGGGCTTTTCGGATATCGCGAGACGACGTCATAAAATGAAGTGAGGGCTTGGGAGTAGCGGCGCAACCGGAACTCGCACTCGCCGATCCAATATTGGGCGCTTGAGGCCAATGAAGAGCGCGGGTGCAACTCCAGAACCAAGCGAAAGCCGGCCAGTGCTGCCTCATAGTCCTTGTGCCGGACCTCTTCCATCACCCGGTCGTACAGTCGTCGAGATGGATCCTGAGTCTGAGCTGGCGCTGTCGCGGGGAGGCTGCCCGCGCACAGCAGGAGGAATAGGAGGAAAGGAACCATCGCCTTCATGGGCGTCCGTACCTCGTGTGTAGGCATAACCCTGCGTTTTGCAGCAAACAGTACGAGCAAGCGCTATGCCAGCCTTCACCTTCTTGAATAAGCACGAGTTGAGGGGCAGGCAGCGATCCCCAGCCTGCCAGGATTGTCCATCCAGTGACGAAAATGCGACAATGATGGGCAGGCTCGACCGGTCGGCTGGCAACCAGAGGGCATTTCAGGAATCAATCGAAACACGGCGAAAGCAGACGACGGGCGACATCAGGTTAATGTACAATCGGGCGCCCGGTGAGAGCCGATGTTGAAGGGAATTGAAGGGAGAGAGTTGAGCTTGAATCAGCGCGTCGAACAAGTCGAGGACAAACTGTCGTTACGGCAACCGGGTGCTATTCTCCTGATCTCCTGCTATGAGCTCGGGCACCAGCCGATTGGCATTGCTCAGCCGGCCGGATTCCTGGAGCAGGGCGGATATGAACCAGCCGGGCTGGACATCGCCGTCGAGGCATTCGACGAGCAGCGAGCCCGGCGCGCACGGTTCGTGGGAATCTCAGTTCCGATGCACACGGCCCTGCGCCTGGGTGTCCGCGTCGCCGAGCTGATCAGAAAGACCAATCCCTCCTGTCACATCTGCTTTTATGGCCTCTATGCTTCCCTCAATGCTGAGTACTTGCTTAGTCTTGTCGCGGATTCAGTCATTGGGGGCGAGTACGAGATGCCGCTCGTCGACCTTGTCCGGGCCCTAGAAAATAGTCGGGAGATCGGTGATATCGAAGGCGTCAGCCGTCTCGGTCGGACGGCGCGTCCTGTCCTGAAACGACCCCCGTCAAGTTTTCCGATCCCAAGCCGCAGCCTGCTGCCCAGGCTGGGCAAATACGCTCATCTCGAGCGCAACGGCGACCAGTATCTGGCTGGGTACGTTGAGGCCAGCCGCGGCTGCTTGCATCACTGCCTCCATTGTCCCATTGTGCCTGTCTATGAAGGCCGTTTCTTTGTCTTTCCGCAGGAGGCTGTCCTGGAGGACATCCGGCGGCAGGTCCAGGCCGGCGCTTCCCACATCACCTTTGGAGATCCCGACTTCCTGAATGGCCCAGGCCATTCCATGGACATCGTCCGCGCCATGCACGCTGAGTTCCCTGATGTGACCTTCGACTTTACGGCGAAGATCGAGCATCTCCTCAAGCATCGCGCTCTCTTTCCCGAGCTAGGCACCCTCGGCTGCCTCTTCGTGGTCTCGGCGGTGGAATCCTTCAGCGACCTGGTGCTGGTGCAACTTGAAAAGGGTCACACACGAGCGGATGTCATCACAGCGCTTGACGTTGTTCGTTCTGCGGGGATCACGCTCCGGCCGTCCTTCGTTGCGTTCACTCCTTGGACGAGTCTCGAGGATTATCTGGAGATGTTCGACATCGTAGAAGCCAACAACCTGATTGATGCGATCGACCCAGTCCAATACAGCGTCCGTCTTTTGATCCCACCTGGCTCTGCCCTCCTCGCTCAGTCCGGTATCCAGCGGTTTTTAGGCCCACTGGACCAGGCAGGATTTCAGCATCGATGGACGCACCCAGACGAGCGCATGGACCGGCTGCACCGGATGGTCAGCGAGGCCGTGGAGCAAGCCTCTCTCACCGACGAGGATCCGGCCATCACGTTCGACCGACTGCGGGCGCTCGCTTATCAGGTTGCGGATCAGCAGCCGGTAGTCGCCGGCAGCTCGACCGCACGCTTGCTGGAGCGTCGCCGGCCGCCTCGGCTCACTGAATCATGGTTCTGTTGTGCGGAGCCGACCGCAGGACAGTTCGGTCCGTTACAGACGAAGAACCATGGGGAGATTTAGAAAATCAGACAGGGAGGGAAGCATTGTGACGAGAGACCAGACAAGACAAGGCACGCTGATGCAGGAGCTGCTTGGACTGAAGTTGCCACCGGTCGCGATTGCGTTTCGGGACTCTGCTCCAGCAGGTGTGTCCCGGATCGAGGCACCGACTCCAGCCGGATGCGGATACTGGCGTCTCGCCGCGGAGGGAAGAGTCTTTTACACTGAAGCGTCGGATCACTATACCTGTCCGGTCGGTGCACATACCCATGGGGTTGATCTCCCTGAGGCAGTTGCCAAGGAACTGCAAGGCCTCGTGCAGACGATGGTTGGACTTCAGTACATCAAGATGGAAGAGATCCCACTCATTCCCCGTCGCCAGGGTCCGTTCGCCGTGGCGGTCTATGCTCCATTGGCCCAAGCGCCGTTCAAACCGGATCTCGTCTTGGTACGGGGAACCGTCAAGCAGTTGATGTTGTTGGCTGAGGCCGCGCAGGGGGCTGGGGTCGCCGGTGGTGGGGCTACGATGGGCCGACCCACCTGTGCGGTCCTCCCGGAAGCGTTACAATCTGAGCGTACGGCCACGAGTTTCGGTTGCATCGGCAACCGTGTCTATACCGGCCTCGGCGATGACGAAGGCTATTATGCCATTCCCGGCTCCAAGGTCTCCGACGTGGTCGAGAAGTTGGCGGTGATTGTGGTGGCGAACCGTCAATTGGAGACATTCCACCGATCAAGACAAATTACCTCCACGTAAATCGTGACATGCCGCGACTTCTCCTCCTGCTCCCAACAACGACGTACCGAGCGGAGGCCTTCCTCGAGGCGGCTCAGCGCTTGAACCTGGATGTGACGGTCGGCACCGAAGGAGTCCCTGCTCTTGCGAAGCAGCAGTCCTCCGCGGTGCTCGCGCTTGACTTCCGTCACGTCGAGGACTCGGTCCGCAAGGCGAGTGAGTTCTCCCGGCGCGACCCGATTGACGCCGTCATCGGAGTGGATGACCACACGGCCGTCCTGGCGGCCCACATCTCGGCGGCCCTGGGCTTGCCACACAACTCCGTGGCCTCGGTGGCCGCAGCCAGCAACAAACATCGCATGCGGACCATTCTGCGCCAGCAGGGAGTGCCAGTGCCTCGCTTCGCCGTGTTTCCCATTGACGGCGATCCGGCAGCGTTCGCCGGCCAAGTGGCCTACCCCTGTGTCGTCAAGCCGCTCATCTTGTCCGCCAGTTGCGGCGTGATCCGAGCGAACGACGAGCAGGAGTTTGTCAGTGCCTTTCGGCGCGTCGCGACACTCCTTAAGGGATTAGGTCTGGCGGAAAGAGAGGACGGTGGCCGACAGATTCTGGTTGAGGATTTTGTGCCGGGAAGGGAACTGGCGCTCGAGGGTTTGCTCACTGACGGACAACTTCGGCTCCTTGCCCTCTTCGACAAGCCGGACCCTCTGGACGGCCCGTTTTTTGAGGAGACGATCTATGTCACCCCGTCACGCCTTCCAACTCGCCTCCAGCAGGACATCGTCACTTGCGCGGCGAGAGCGGCGAACGCGCTGGGCTTACGAGAAGGGCCGGTGCATGGAGAATTGAGGGTGAACGATAGAGGCGTCTGGGTGATCGAGGTGGCAGCGCGCTCGATCGGAGGCCGTTGCTCGCAGACCTTGCGCTTTACTGCCGATACGTCGCTGGAGGAGTTGCTGCTGCGTCATGCGCTTCGGATGGATATCCCTTCGTTCGAGCGGGAGAGGCACGCGGCCGGCGTCATGATGCTGCCGATTCCCTACGGCGGGATTTTGCGAGAGGTCCGGGGACAAACTCAGGCCCGGGCGGTCCAAGGAATTGAGGAACTGACGATTACGGCGCAGCCTGGCCAGGAACTGGTCCCGCTTCCGGAGGGGACGCGCTACCTTGGGTTTCTCTTGGCCCGTGGCGACTGCCCTGAAGCAGTTGAGGCGTCGCTTCGCGAGGCCTATCGCCGGCTTGATGTGGTTGTCTGCGCTGTTCCAACAGGCGGGCTTAGTCATCCGGCTCAGGCTGGCAAGCCCCGCGCATTGACCTTTTGAACGCCTGGGTCTCATGAGATGGGGAGCTGACGACGCTATGAGGGCTTTTTTCGAATTTCAGCCGCCATCTTGCGAGACCACTCTTCCAGACTCTTGCCTTGGGCTGCGACATCCGGAATGCTGGTCAAATCATGGACCCAGGCACCCTGGACTTCTTCTCCGTCCTCTTTGAGGGCTTTCTTGATGGCCTCAATCTCTTTGTCAAATCGTTCAGGGGCTTGTTCCAGAATGCGCCTAATCCTCCATTTCGTGGCAGGGTTCCCGTTCTCGTCAAGGTCGCACCCGTAATGGACCAGATCCAGCTTTCCCGTTTGGAGAGACTTAGCCAGCATGCGATAGGCCACGCCTTTGTTCGATCGAATCAAAGCCGCTTTGTAGAGACGTTCCCCTTTGTCGGGATCGACCTCCATGGCCGTGAGGTCTTCTATGACTCTGGCGGCAGCTTCCGGGGTGGCGTCCACTTCTCCCATGGCATGTCCCTCCTTATTCCCCTCAATGGATTCTCTTCACGCTGCGAGCTTAGCAGAGGACACGCCTCCTGGGCAAGACCGTCGTCACGCGCCACCCTGTCTTGACATCTCCTGATGCGGCCGAAATAATGCTACTGCGCTGAAGGGGATCAGCCCACCATCAAGGAATCCTGGACCACTCCCTGTGTCCATTGAGCTTCCTGAAGAGCTGAGTCGAGGTCAACCAGGCGCCCCGGAGGGGCAACCGGACTCTCAGGCGCCGGCGATGCAGGAACCTCCTCCCAATCCAGCCGGTGGCAAGACGCTCATCGTGGATGCCAATGATCCTGGTGCCTACGCAAGACCGAGCGCTGCGCTCAAGGATGCCGGCCCTGATGATCAGGTCTTTGTCAAACCGGGGGTCTATGAGGATAAAATCTTCATGGTCGAGCGTCCGATTCTGCTCATCGGGGCCGGACGGGATCACGTGCAGATCTTCAGCCGGCGCGGTGGGCCGCTCTACCTGCAGCGCGTGCCGAGCGGACACCTGTCCGGAATCACCTTCCGGTACGTCGGCAGTGACCAAAATTCGGCCATCAATATTTTGGATTCCATCTGTACAATCACGGGATGTCGGGCGACCGAAGGCCTGCTGTCGGGAGTGGTCGTGTATGGCCCAAAGTGTCGGCCCATCCTGATCGGCAACGAGGTCTGCCTCAATCGAGAGTCCGGCATCTTCGTGTTCGCCGGGGCCCGACCCCGCGTCGCTCATAATCTGTGTTACTCGAACCATCATTTCGGGATCGCCGTCCGCGATCCCGAAACGCACCCTGATCTCGTCCGCAACATCTGCCGCGAAAACATGCTGAGCGGCATCTTGCTGTTCCATCATGCCGAAGCCCTGGTCTTGGACAACAGTTGCTACGATAACCAGCAATGGGGTCTTGTGACCACTCCCGACTGTCAGACCTCCCCACCGCGAGACCAACTGGCTGCTTCAAATAAGCTTGAGCCCAACCCACGTGGTGCGCTCATGGTGACCCATGAACCCTTGGGTGAGATCGGTCGCTAGCGATTGTTGCATCTCCGCGCGAGCAGTGCTACAGAGAAGCGTCTAATGGAGCCTCATCATGCGGGTCACTGCCGAAACGATCCTGCTTGTGGAGGATGAGCCAGAGGTCCGCTCCCTTGCCCGAGAATTCCTCGAGGAGCATGGCTACCGCGTGCTCGAGGCACCATCTGGCTCAGCGGCATTGGATCTTGTGGAACGAGAAACAGGCCCAATTCACTTACTTGTGACAGACGTGGTGATGCCGCACATGGGCGGGCCGGAGCTGGCCAGCCGGGTCATGGCTCTTC
>Ga0184626_10000441_pt1 | contig 12868 bp, 10 predicted proteins | sample PLM3_60_b1_FD_133142 | JGI IMG/M metagenome (GOLD analysis project Ga0184626, IMG submission 133142) | Groundwater sediment microbial communities from an aquifer in East River, Colorado, USA - PLM3_60_b1 | ecosystem: Environmental > Terrestrial > Soil > Riparian zone | place: USA: East River... | reverse complement strand
CGAACAAAATCAACGGACCATTTAAATAGGATTTTGTCGCATGATAACGCATGAGGTGCTCGAAGCAAGAACATATCACAAAAATCTTTCGCAATCATAACGAGGAGAATTTTCGGCACCACAGTTCCAAGACCAACGCTTTGAATGAGATGGGAGTCACAACATTTCCAGGAAATGGTCCCGTTGCAAGCTCGCTCGCGCCTTGCGGGCTGAGAATCCCGGAATCTACAAGAAAGCCGTCCTTCAACAGCGATCCGTAAGTTTGAAACAAAGCATGATGCCACTCACGTGTCGGTGGTTCGAATCCTCGTTTAGGCCGGCTCATAATCCACTGCGGCACAATTCCCTGAACGGCTGCTTTCAACCATGCTTTCGGCGGAAGCATGTCATCCCTCTGATTTTTTCGGAGACCAATCACAGTTTCCACCAATCGATAATCCAGAAAAGGGAGACGCATTTCGACGGAAGATGCCATGCTTAGGCGGTCTCCTTGAGCCACCCCGTTCTCACGTAAATAGGTCTCGTGGATCAGCCTGGTCATGCAAATGTCGATCGATTTCCAGGGCTGAGCAAAGGAAAAAAGGTCATATGCTTTACATCCATTTAACTCTTCCTTAAATCCGTTCGCATAATAGCTCGCGATTTCTCTGCAGGTTCTTTGAAAATCGGAACTAAGATCGTAAAAAATCATTTGATCTGAGGGACTCCTCTTGTGAAACTGGAGGCGTTGCCATCCTGGACGTAAACCGCCCATGGAAGACATCCAGGACCTGGCGCCATAAAAAGTCAATGAAGCCGGCAAATTGAGTTTGAAATAATTCCACCACTCCGGAAATCCTCTTTTTAAGAGCCTTGCTTTCTGTTCGGATTCCCGCACTGCTTCTCGAACCCAGCTATAGCCCCAGAATAATTCGTCTCCACCCTGCCCCTGCATCATCACTGGAACGTTCTGGTCTCTGGCAGCTTTCATAACCGAGTAGTAACCGAAGCCCGATATGTCCGCAATGGGATCATCCCTCCAGAACACGAGTTGTGGAAAGAAGCTGACCAGGTCTTGCGTGGTAAGTTCAATTTCATGAAAAGGAATCTTAAGAAAATCTGCCAGTGAACTTGCATCTTTTCGTTCATCATAGGAAGGGCGGCCGGGATATCCAACGCAAAAAGCGTGAAGCGTGCCCGGGTACTGCCGGGCGGCAAGTGCGGCAATCGTACCGGAGTCCATTCCACCGCTAAGGGCTACGCCAACAGGCACGTCCGCTCGAACAATAATTTTGCTGATCGTTTCCAGTTCTGCTTTGATGAGATCAGCCGGATTCCCTTCAAGGGGAACAGCGTCTTCCATGCGCCAGTAACATTTCTCTTGCAGCCTCCAGGACGGAATGTCTACTACCAGCAGATGAGCAGCGGGTAATTTGCGAATCTGTTTGAGTGGTGTAGCTGGCTCAGGAACGTACTGATAATGGAAGTACAGGTCGACAGAATCGGGATCAAGTTCAAAGGGGACGAGTCCTGAGGATAAAAGCGCTTTTATCTCTGAACCGAAAATGATTCTCCCGGGAGAGATATGAAGATAAAATGGTTTCTCGCCTAATCGATCTCTTGCGAAAAATACACGCTTTCGTTTTGTGTCGTACAAAGCAAACGCGAACATCCCTCTGAGATGCTGAACGCAATCAATGCCGTAATCTTCATACAAATGTACTATGGTTTCGCAATCGCTTCTTGTATAAAAACGATGTCCCGCAGATTCGAGCTGTTCGCGCAGTTCTACAAAGTTATAAATTTCTCCATTTACAATCAGAACCACCGAATGGTCTTCGTTGTAGAGAGGTTGCCACCCTCCGGTCAGATCGATGATGCTAAGACGTCGAACGCCCAACGAAACATTGGAATCCTGAAATTGCCCTTCCCCATCCGGTCCGCGGTGGACTAGAGCTTCCCGCATTCGAAGCACCGGGTTGTGATCCTGAATTGGATCGCGAGAAACAATTCCGCAAATTCCACACATAACTTCGTTAGTATAGTATGAAGGTGGCCATCATTTATTACCTGCCCCATCCGGTGAATCCTACATCAGGCGATGGAATATGGATCTATGTCGATCGAAAATTGTGAGTGCCGCTTTTCTTTCTGCTGGAAACGCTCCACTGCCGAATGCAGGCATTCGCGCAGATCTTTGCGCAACGGACTTTTGATCAGGATCTGAAACCTGAACAGACCGGATAAGCGAGAAATCGGAGCGATGGCAGGTCCAAGCATTTTCATCGTATCTTTTTTGTAGGCAAGCACAAGCTTTCCGAATTCACGCGCTTCTTCCAGGACCTTTTGCGGATTTTTTCCGGAGAAGACAGTATTTGCCAGGGAGACATAAGGCGGATATTGCATCAGACGGCGAAAACGAATTTCCTTCTCATAAAACTCCTGGTAACTCTGGTCCATCGAAGCGCGGATCGCATAGTGATCTGGATGAAACGATTGCAAAATAACAGTTCCCTGTTCACTACCGCGACCACTGCGACCCGATACCTGAGTAATCAACTGGAACAACCGTTCCGAGGCGCGAAAATCCGGGAGACCGATAGCCGAATCGGCTCCAGTGACTCCCACAAGTGTAATGTTGGGGAAGTCGTGACCCTTTGCTAGCATCTGTGTTCCAACCAGCATATCGATTGCGCCGTGTGCAAAGCGGGTCAGAATTTGTGCGATGCTGCCGCGTTTCCTTGTTGTGTCGCGGTCAAACTGCTCGATACACGCGTGGGGAAAAAGGCGCCTGAGCGATTCCACAATCTTTTCAGTACCGACACCAAAAAAGTGCAGAAACGCGCTTCCACATTTTTCACATTTCTTTGGTGCAAGCCGCGCGTAATCACAATAATGGCATCTCATCCGCCGATCCTGTTTATGGAACGTAAGTGTGATACTGCAGTGCGGACATTCCAGCACCTTTCCGCATTCGCGGCACATCAACAGCGAGGCATATCCGCGGCGGTTTTGCAGCACCAGAACTTGTTCTTTTCGATCCAAACGTTCTGTGATTTTCTGCAGCAACAATCTTGAGAATATCGGATCTCCTGTTTCCCGGTACTCCGTCTTCATATCTACCAGGTGATAGTGAGGCATGCGCCGTTCCTCGACGCGTTGCGGAAGGGATAGATATTCGTATTTGCCGCTGCCTGCATTGAAAAACGACTCAATGGAGGGTGTTGCCGAACCCAGCACGATCGGACAACCTTCGAAGTTGGCCCGCATGATCGCGCTCTCGCGGGCGTGATAACGGGGATATTCTCCTTGTTTGTAAGAGCCATCATGTTCTTCATCGATCACAATCAGTCCCGGATGCTGTAGCGGCGCAAACAGCGCGGAACGTGTTCCAATCACAAGGCGCACTTTTCCATCCTTCGCCTTTTGCCATTCTTCGAGCCGTTCACGATCGCCGAGTTCACTGTGCAGGATGCTTAAGGGAACCCGCAGCATCAGTTCCGCGCGGCGCGCCACGAGCGGAAGAAGAGCGATTTCCGGCACCAGGATTAATATGGATTTTTCAGCGTCCAGCACTTTCTTTGCCAGTCTCATGTAGATTTCGGTTTTGCCGCTACCGGTGACACCGTGTAAGAGGAATACCTTAAAGGAACCCAGACTAGAACAAACGCGTTCAAACGCTCTTTGCTGCGCGGTGTTCATCTTTTCTACCTGCTGAATAGGCGGCCATGCGGTATCCGCCGGAGCAGCTCTCCAGAAGCGCCGCACCTGGCCGTTCGCCTCCATTTTCCGAAGCAAAGCCGCAGAATTCTTAAACTGCTTTAGTAGTTCTTCCGCAGCCACGGCGCCGGCTTGCTTTCGCATGTACTCAAATATTTCTTTTTCCTTTGGAGCAACAGGCGATTCTACGTCCGGCACGGCTTCCACGTAGTTGTAGCCGCGCCGTCTCTGCGGCTTCTCTGCGATGATCTCTACATGACCGCGGTGCTGCAGCACACGCAATTGGGAAAACGTCCCACGATGTCCGAACATCCGGTAGACTTCGCGTAGTGGAAGCGTCTTTTTCTCTTTCAGCATCTGCAACAGTGGATGTTCTGCGGTGTAGGATTCGCCAAGAGGCGTGATGGTTACAAGAGTCTTCGGCGTTACTTCCAGGGCAGGAGGGAGAGCTGATTTCAGAATATCTACCCATTCTGCGAGATAGTATTCACCCATCCATTGCGTGAGCCGGATCATATTTGGCGAAAAAAGATTCTCAAGGTCCAACAGGTCCGCCACCGGCTTGATGTCCAGATTCACTTCGGGTTCTACGCCGGTTTCTACAACGAATGCAGAAGTAAACCGGTTGCCGAGGGGAACCAGGACCCGCATCCCGGGTGTCAACTCAGGATAATCTTCCGGAACAGAGTAGGTAAGGGGTTTTAACGGTGACCTCGGAAATGCTGCCCGGATATAGCGCACGAGTTTTACTTTATTCGGCCAGTGTCTTTTTTACCAGCTTCAGGTCTTCCCATGCTTCCGGTTTTTTTTGCGGTGATCTTAATAGAAACGAAGGATGGTAGGTTGCAATGACGCGTCCAAATGGCATTTCATAAACACGACCGCGCAGAAAACTGATGGATGATTTGGACCCGATCAGCATCTGTGCTGAGAAGGTCCCCAGCGCTAGAATCACTTTTGGCTTTATGATCGCGATTTGTTTCCACAGAAAAGGGGAACAACTTGCGATCTCATCAGGTTCCGGAGGTCGATTCTGGGGTGGGCGGCATTTCAGCACATTGGCGATGTACACATCACTGCGTTCGAACTGGATGGCGCGGATCATCTGCATGAGAAGCTGTCCGGCCCTCCCGACAAATGGACGTCCCTGGATGTCTTCATCCGAGCCCGGTGCTTCGCCTATCAGCATCAGCTCTGCTGCCGGATTCCCCTCACCGAAAACAATTGTCTTACGGCCTTTGTGCAGTTTGCAGCGAGTGCAGATCCCGAGATCCGAAACGCGTAGATACTCGAGTTCTTCTGTCTGTAATGAAGTCATGGCAGGAGATTCCTGTGTGGAAGGCGGCAAAAACAATTCCGTGATCCCGAAGTCGCGATAAACATCCAGCCATTGCCGGATGATTTCGTCACGCTCGGCCGGAGACAGATTGGACCTGGCTGGATCGTTCAATGATCAGTTTCCACAGACGGGATGCGAGTTGTTTCTTTTTTTGAAGCACAAAAACTTCTTTGTGTCCGACGCGGTCCAAAACAAGAACTTCATTTTCATCAGACTGAAAAGGATTCCGTTCCCCGCCGACAAGGTTGGCCACAATGAAGTCGAGATTCTTTTGTTCTAATTTAGATTTTGCGTTTGCTTCCAGATTTTCCGTTTCCGCGCAGAATCCAACCAGTACCTGGCGCTGCTTCTTCTTGCCGAGCGCGGCGAGAATATCTTCCGTTGGCTGGAGTTCGACGGTTTCCGATTCTCCCGTTTTTTTCTTCTTGTGCGGCAAGCTTTGTGTCGGTTTGAAGTCGGAAACGGCAGCCGACTTGATCACATAATCTGCGGAGTCAAAAGAATTCAGGACCGCTTGCTTCATTTGCTCCGCCGATTCCACCCGTACGAATGAAACATTCAACGGAGGCAAAATTTGTGTGGGGCCGCTGATCAGTGTCACCCGCGCTCCGCGAGATGCCGCTTCTTCAGCGAGTGCGTATCCCATTTTGCCTGACGACCGATTTGTGAGAACACGCACCGGATCGAGCGATTCCCACGTGGGGCCTGCCGTAACGATCACCTGTTTTCCTGCAAGAGAATTGGCCCCGGCCAACATGGAAAGCGCTTTGGCCACAATCTCATCTACATCAGCGAGCCTTCCTGCGCCTTCGTCACCACACGCAAGGTATCCTTCGTCCGGCTCGACAAATTCCACTCCCAGTTCCTTCAATCTCTCGATGTTTTGCTGCACCGCCGAATTCCGATACATATAGACATTCATCGCGGGAGCAAGAAGGGCAGGGCATCTGCGCGCGAGAAAGAAGGTACTCAAAAAATCATCCGCGATTCCGTTTGCAAATTTTCCGATGGTATTTGCAGACGCCGGGGCAACCACAACCAGATTGGTTTCGCGGGCAAGCTCTACGTGCATGACTTCCCCTTTTTTTGCCCGGAACTCATCCAGATATACGGGATGCCCGCTCAAGCTCTGGAACAAAATCGGACGAATGAAGCGGGTAGCATTGCGCGTCATGGCGACACGCACTTCGTGTCCGGACTTTTGCAGGCCGCGAAGAATTTCCGCTGCTTTATAGGACGAAATGGAACTGGTTACACCCAGCGTAACCCGGCTCAATTTATTTGCTCTTCTTTCGTGATTTTTTAGTCTCTTCAGGCTTGACCGGAACCGAAAATTCTACTTTGTCGTTCAGAACTTCCGCCATCGCAACGACAGTAGGTTTTCGTGTGCCGACATCCATGCGGGGCCGCGCTCCCTTTTGCAATTGCAGGGCCCGTTTGGCAGCTACAAGCACGAAGAGAAAACGGTTATCGTAATTATCCTGTGAAATGTTTGTTACTTTATCCATCTAAGGTATCTCTCTCCATTTTTTTAAGCGTTGTATTATATGACTGACGCGCCAAAATCGCAAAACATTGATTTTTGAGTGCCGGACGTGCCTGCCGCCCTATTCCTGAAAGGACTTCAGAATCTTCTCGATCTTTTCGGCCTGGAGTTTCCGTTTGCAGCGGTGACTTCGAATGATTCCCGCCAGATTCCGGGAGGCTTCCACAAGGTCTTCGTTCAATATAATATAGTCATACTCGGCGTAATGCTCTATTTCCTGCCGCGCATTCTCGATCCTTTGCAAGATTTGCTCCGGTGAATCCGTCCGCCTCTCGACGAGACGCCGCCGGAGAGCGTCGTAGGAAGGGGGAAAAATAAAAATACTGACAGCCTCGGGAAGCCTGGCTCGAACCTTCGCGGCACCCTGAATATCGATGTCCAGCAATAAATCTTTTCCCTGTGCTGCAGCCGCCTCGACCATCTGATAGGAAGTGCCGTAAAAATATCCATGAACGTGAGCCCATTCGAGAAACTGATTGGATTCAATCATTTCCCGAAAATGCTGTTCGCTGACAAAGAAGTATTCAACTCCGTTGGTTTCTCCTTCCCTTGGCGGACGCGTCGTGTGAGAAATCGAAAAGTATAATCCGGCTATCTCCTGAAAAAGAAGCTGAATCAATGTAGATTTTCCTGCGCCGGAAGGAGCCGAGAGGATGAAAATGTTATTGTTTTCGGGCATCCTCTTCCACCAGATCCGGGCGTTCCGCTTCTTCGACTTCCTCGCGCGATTCGAGTCTTGCAAGTAGCGTGCTGGGCATTACGGCGGAAAGCACAACATGTCCGCTGTCGGTGACAACCACAGCACGCGTTTGACGACCGGAAGTGGCATCTACCAATTTGCCATTCTTCTTCGCTTCATCTTTCAACCGCTTGATCGGCGCCGATCTGGGAGAAACGATTGCGACAATTCGCGATGCGATTACTGTGTGACCAAAACCGATATTCAGCAACTCCCGCATGTGAAGATTTCACCACAAAGACACAAATAACACAAAGGAGGAGGATGGCATTTCAGGTTCCCAGGCGCTTAGGATGCTATAGATCAAATCGTTGTTGTCTGTGATGGAATGGAACCGCAGAACATCGAACAAGGAAGTCCGAACCGCAGAAGTAAGCGCCTTGGTTGCCAGCGTCTTCACTTCGACATTCGGAGTTCAGTTGTTCGACATTCGATATTCGAGCTCTATTGGTCAAGACACCAAGCAGCATGGCTCGAGATTTTGAGCGCAAAACGGATCTTTTGCGCTCAACCTATTCTACGTTCTGAGCCTGTTCGCGGATTTTCTCGACCTCCGTTTTCATTTCGATGACTGCCTGTGAGACGGCAAGCAGATCGCATTTAGACCCGATGGTGTTGATCTCACGCAGGATTTCCTGAAGTAGAAAATCAAGTTTTCTGCCGGCCGTTTCGCTGCCTTCAATCAGCTTACGGCACTGTGACAGATGGCTTTGCAGCCGCACCAGTTCTTCAGTGACATCGCTTCGCTCGGCATAATAGGCCACTTCCTGAAACAGCCGTGCGGGATCCATGTTCAGTCCGTTCAAGAGCTCCTTCAAATTTTGCTCCAGCGTTTCCCGGACTGAACGCGGATAGTCTTTTGCATGCTCCCGGACCCTGTCCACCATCAGGCTGAGCGATTCCACGCGTTCTCGGATGTCATTTGCCAGAATCTGTCCTTCCTGAATCCGCATTTTTACGAGGGACTTAATCACGGTATCAATAATCTCTTTCATTTCGTCCAGGATTTCTTTGCTGATTCCCTGGACGTCTGTTTGCACCTCAATCAATCCAGGGATGCGCAAAAGCGATGCAAGCTCTACTTCAGAGGTAAGATGATGTTGCGACCTCATCGATTCGATTTCTGCAATGAGTTTTCCTACCAGGCCGCGGTTGATATAGACCTGGTACACTCCTTCTTTTAGAATGGTAGTTTTGATCGTCATTTCCACGCGTCCGCGGGAGATGTGACGGCTGATCAGATTCCGCAAATCACCTTCCAGATGCATCAATTCGATCGGCAGTTTGAGATTGATATCCAGATACCGGTGATTGTAAGTCCGCGCGAAGACTTCCAGCGTGAATTCCTTTCCGTCATAGTTGCTTTTCGCGAACGAAGTCATGCTTTTGATCATACTTTCCTCACAGATCCAGGATCCCGTACTGCAGCTCGTGGAATTTCCGGTAGAGCCCTCTGGAATCGAGCAAATCTTCATGTGTTCCCACTTCCTGAATTTGCCCCTGTTCCAGAACAATGATTTTATCTGCTTTTCTAATGGTAGAGAGCCGGTGCGCAATAATAAATGTGGTGCGATTCTTCATGATTTCTGTGAGAGCCCGCTGAATTGCAATTTCTGATTCGGCATCGAGTTCGGATGTAGCTTCATCCAGTATCAGAATTGCAGGATCACGCAATATTGCCCGGGCGAGCGCAATTCTTTGTCTTTGTCCACCGGACAACCGGTGGCCTCGTTCGCCGATCTGAGTGTTGTATTCTTCGGGCAACGCGACTATAAACTCATGCGCATGCGCCGCGCGGGCCGCGTGTTCAATTTCCTCCGTGGTTGCGCCCTGTTTGCCATAAGAGATGTTGCCTGCCACTGAATCATCAAAAAGAATGATCTCCTGACTGACCAGCCCGATCTGCGAACGAAGCGAGCCCAATGTGACATCCCGGACGTCCATATCGTCCATCCGGATCGCGCCGTCTGTCACATCATAAAGACGTGGAAGAAGATTTACGAGGGTGCTTTTTCCCGCGCCGCTCGGCCCTACCATTGCAAGAACTTCGCCTGCTTCGACGCGAAATGTAATGTCGTTCAGAACCGGAATCTCGCCGTAATGAAAGGAAACGTGATCAAACTCAATGGAACGGTGTATGCGCGGAAGAGGAATTGCACCCGGTCTCTCACGAATTTCATCAGATTGTTTCAGGAGTTGCGCAATTCTTTGATAGGAAGCAACCGCCTGTTGGAGCGACTGATTTGCCTTGCTCAATTTCTTGACCGGCGTATACATGAAGAACAAAGCCGTCAGAAAGGCAGTAAAGTCACCGGCCGTCAAAATGCCTTGCCGGATCTGATGACTTCCATACCACATCACCAGCACGGCAGCGACACCGCTGAGAAGTTCCATAAACGGCGATGAAAACGAGACAACGCGTGATGCGTGCAATCCTTCCTGCAGCAGCTTCTGACTTTCCTGATCAAATCTATCTGTTTCCCTTTTTTCCATTTGATAGGCCTGCACGATCCGCGCGCTGGTAAACGTTTCAAACAGAATTTGTGAGAGACGGCTGATGTTTTCCTGCGACTTCCGGCTGGCCATACGAAGTCTGCCTGAAAATCGTGTGACCGGAAATATAACCAGGGGGAACAACGCCAGCGAAATGAGGGCCAGCTTCCAATCCAGAGTGAAGATCACAATCAACAAACCCGCAACTGTGAGCGTTTCTTTGATTAGATCTGTTAGAGTTCTTGACACGGCATCTTGAATGCGATCCGTATCACTGATCACTTTCGCTGTGAGGTCGCCGGTTTTCTGTCCGGAGAAAAAGGCCATCGATTGAAACATGATGTGCCGGTACAGTTCGTTGCGCAGATTCCGGACTACACGCAGTCCGATTGATGTCATTAGATAGGAAGACGTGAACGAGAAGACGCCCTTACCCACGTAATACAACAGCAGCAAAACAGAGACACGCGCGAGAGCCTCCGGTTTTGTCTGGATCAGCACATCATCCAGGATTCGTTTTACAAGCAAAGTCAATTGGGCTGTAAAGAAAGCCACACCGAGCCTGCTGAGGAAGGCGTAGATCCAGTCACGCAAAAAGGGCTTACAGCGGCTAACAAGCGCACGAAGGGTCTCTTTCATGTTTCTATCATTGTGCCACAAACGGTTTAATTCAGTAGGTGCTATGCATTTGCCGATCTTTGTGGGGGCTCATTGCATTTACAGTATGCAGCGGACCCCTTTGTAGGGGCTGTTGCATTTGCCGTGTGAAGCAGGCCGATCATCAAAGTCGTGTTTTGTGAAAAGCAATTTTGGATCGTTCAAGTGCACGCAAATGCACAGCCCGTCACGGCAGTAGTGATCTGGCTTATCGTGCGACGGGCTGAGCATTTTCCCCGTGAATGGAACCTCTGCAAGCAGCGAATCATCGCCAGTAACATTCAGAACATCACGGCGAGGGAAAATGCTCAGCCCCTACCTTTTGTAGGTGGAAAGCTGTTTCTTGATTTCCGGCTGGTTGGAATCAAGCGCAAGAGATTTTTCCCAGTAATCGATGGCTTCAACTTTGTTGCCCAGCTCGATTTCCGCGCCGGCTAGACTATTCAATGCTTCGGTAGTGTAGTAACCAAGAGAAATCGCTTTTTTCATCATCGTGGATCCCTTCTCCCATTGCTGCTTTTCCATCGACCACTTTCCGATCAAGAAAAAACCCTCACTGTCCGCCGGCGATTCCGCTACCAGCTTTTCATAAGCGGCGATTGCGGCATCGTCATGGCCCTTCGCTTTTTCAATTCTGGCATTCAAGCTTCTGGCCGAATACAGACCCGGTGAAAAATCGAGAGCGATTCTCACATGTTTGGCCGCTTCATCGAAATTGCCGCGCAAGTAATACTGAAGCGCAAGATTTGTATGATACTCTTCCGGAGTTTTCGTGGAAGCCGCCATCACGCGCATCCGGCCCAACACTTGATATTCCGTGGAGATTTTTATCGGAGCCTCCGAAGCCAGCGTGGTTCCGCCCTGAATCAACTGGACACCGAGGGCATAGGCGCCGGGAACCAGCCCCTGGAGCTTGAGCTTGCGGGAAATGGTCGTGTTCGTGCTTGTCGACAGGGGAAGATCTTCCTCTGTGGCCATGACTTCGGTCCCATCTTTTTTCAGAACCATTCGTAGTTTCCAGATTCCTTCCAGTCGAGTCTTCTTTGGATTCAGAAGCACGGTATAGAGATTGAGTATCTGTTCGTTGTTAAAAACGGAATTCTCTTTCGGCAAAAATTGCTGATAGTCGTAACCAAATGGAATGGTTGCTCCCTGGGTTGATGTGGATTTATAAGCCAGCAGAGGCGGAAGAAGTTCCAGATCCGTTTGAAACGATTTGATTTCGAAAGTCTTTTCCAGTTTCCCGGCTGCATTGGACGCATAATCGCGGAAAAGGCAATCAAGATTATACTTTCCCGGCAGGAGATAGGAATCGAACAAATAAGAAAAGAAGAAGGACTTTGCTTTTTCAAAATCGGATTCGGTCATTTTGATAGCCGGGCTGTCGTTGATACGTAGAACCTCATGTCCCTGTTCATCAGTTATTTTGCCGATCAAGTCGATACGTGCGCGATATTCTGTGTTGTCCTTCTCAAACGTCAGATACTTTGGCGAAACAGCCAGCGCCACGCTTGTTCTGAAAATCTCTCCTTCGGCGGGAACAGTGTAGGTGTAGATGTCCGCATCAAATCCCTGATAGACCACGGTGGTTTCTACGTTGGGACGCTGTTTCTGAAGAATTCTGGTCATAGCTCCGGGATCTTGCAAAGTGGCGCGAATGATTTCCGATTCATTTGGACCGGCACCGGTGGTGATATGCTGCGCGGCCTCAATGACCGAAGCATCAAAGTAGGCTTTGAGCTGCGCTTTGATTCTGGGATTTTCAAAATCGATCCCTGTTGGAGTCAGCGCCTTCAGCCCATCAAAGACGGGGCTGTAGAGCCGGTAATCTCCCACTCCCCATCGTTTGAAGAAAATCAAATCCAGCGAGGGCGGAAGTCCCTTGTGCCCCAGACTGTAATAGGACCAGATTTCCAAAGGATAGTATTTATCCGAGTTCGAATGACTCTCAATCGAATTGGGCGCACCTAAAAGAAGATAGACTTTTGCGCGGTCGGAAGGGATCGAGTACTTCTTTTTTACATGCTCAAAACGTTTCATGTATTCGACTTGAAATTCGTTTTGCGGGGTCATGGGATCCGGGTCCATGCTGGTCCAGAGATTGTCCAAATAGGCCTTTTTCTCCGTTTCCGGAAGTGATCGGAATTTTTCCTTCTGGTCCGGACTCAAGAGATAAAAACCTTCATACCTCAAAAACTCGTCATAGGCGCTCGTCTGCGCAAATGCGAGACTGGAAATCAGAATCAGGAAAGCAGCGAAAAATTTCATAGAACAAAAAATACAGAAGAATACAAAAAAAATCAAAGAGATCCCAATTACAGGGATATGTAACCAAATGGTTACACATTCCGTGCTTTGCCGTTTGGAGTGGCGGGCGTCCCTGCCCGCCAGTCGG
>Ga0184626_10000440_pt1 | contig 12870 bp, 8 predicted proteins | sample PLM3_60_b1_FD_133142 | JGI IMG/M metagenome (GOLD analysis project Ga0184626, IMG submission 133142) | Groundwater sediment microbial communities from an aquifer in East River, Colorado, USA - PLM3_60_b1 | ecosystem: Environmental > Terrestrial > Soil > Riparian zone | place: USA: East River... | reverse complement strand
GCCATCAATCCACAGCGTCAGGCCGCCATTGTTCGCACCGTTGGCTGTCGCGGCGCGCCAGTCTATTTCAATGAAATGGAGGGTATCGGCAATGGTGAACCAACTGCCCCTTTTCCAACTGTTGCTATCGTTGCGTAAAGCCGCTCGGAGTTGATAGTTCCCTTTTGAAAAGCGGAACTCGACGCGCAGCACCAGCGTGGATGTACCAGCATAACCATAGAAAAGATAATGAGCATCGTTGTTTGCCATACTGATCGAATTCGGGTCAAAATAAAAGCGCGCACGATAATGCGTCTCGGCGCTGGGTGAATCGTCTCTTACATAGATTGCATTGTTATCATCGATCGCGACCTGCAATCCGTAGTTGCCAGTCACCGCCGCGGCAGAGCTAACGCTCAGACCACTGCCATTCGTTCTACTGGATGACCAGGCTGACAGATCCCCGGATTCGAACCCGTCGGCGAAGATCAAGTCTGCCATTGCGGTCGGGCTCGTGGTTGGCATCACAGTCTCTGTTGCCGTTGCGGTATTCGTTAATGTAAGTGTAGGAATAGAAGCTGTGGTTGGCGTTCCAGACTCAGCCGGCACAGAAGTAAAAGTTGGTCGAGTCCATAATAGCTGTAGGAGTGCACCGAGGAGACTGATTATGATCAAAGTGGATAAGCCCAATGTTATTGACCAAAAACCCGTGTACAGAAGGAGGCAGGCAACAATTGCGTCCAACGATATGCTCAAAGCAATTGCCAGAGTCCATTCATAATAAGATTCATCCAACCGCAAAAGCCTGACAAAGGCCATTCCAGGGCATACAAGCAAAAACGACAGTGTGATGATCAATCGCAATGGCGATTCGATCGCAAGAAAGAAGAAGAGTCCGCTTGCGACCGCCGAACCAAGGATGACTCCCGGCCATATCCATCGAAAACGGAGTACGTCTGGGTTCATTCCGGTTTACTCCCGATATACTTAAAGATGATTGCATCCGGGTTGGAATAAACCGTTGCAAACTGCCCGGAGGCCAGCAGGTCAGATTCAAACGGCTCCCAGTTCTCCATGGGGAATCCATAGAAGATGTAAAGGAAAGACTGCTGGCTGCGTGAGATGATAAAGTAGGACTCCGGATACTTTTTCGCGGTCATGGTGGCAATAATTGAATCGATGTCATCCTCAACCACCGGGTCAGGCAGAAATTTCAGCTTATATTGTTCATATCCCAGGAATTTGGCGGGATAATGCGGTGAAGGCGCCGCCAGCAGCGAGCCTGCCGGGGCATGTTCATAAAAGTATTGCACGGCGTCCACTTCGTTCGCCGTGAACTGGTCTATTTTTTCATTCCCATACCTTGCCAAGAAAAAGCCGGCGATCAAACCGATACTTAACAGTCCGGTTGCCAGTGTCTTTATCCAGGGGATATCGACCTGGGTCTCAGAATAAACAAGCGATGCAATAAAGAACGTCATGAATGGCAGTGTGAACAGGTAGACCCTTAACATCATCTCACCGCCGTAGAGCTGAAGCGGTATCAGAGCAAACGGGGCAAAAGCCAACACAAGAAAACGGGCATCTGACAGGATCTTGGAGCTGTTGTGGCTCTTGAAGCTGTTTCGAAAACGAAAAAATACCCCCAGAAGAGCCAAACCCCAAATCCCGAGCGTAAACATTATCCTAAAGCGAACAATAAAGGTATGTCCAGCGCTACCGTCCAGACGTTTGGTCACCCCTTGATGAAACACCTCCTCGAGATGTCCAATATCCTGGAGCATCGAAGTCAGGTTGCCTTTCAGGAAGGCGGCCGCCATAAAAATCATCCAGGCGGCGATCAACATCCCGATAATCAGCGGAAGATTGCGGAACGAATTGAATTGGAGCACGGTCAGCGCAGTCACACAAAACAGGATTGCGAATGGCGTCAACTGGTGGCTGGAGACAGAGAACGCAGCCAATATCATCAAACAAAGAGCCAATGCCACGGATCGGTCGGTGGTGATGGTGGGCCTCAGTTCCTTCGAAGGCACTGAGGTGGATAAAAATCGCAGGAACCGCGGCCGGGCAAACGTTTCCAGGAAGCGCTTGCTCGGGTTTCCCCGGAACCAGCACAGGATGATTCCCAGAATCGTCAGATAGAGAAAGTAGTTGAGGCCCTGAGGAGAAAAGTAATCCTGTGCAATCCAATTTGCAACGTAAAACAACCAGATCGCAAGCCATGCCAGCCGTCGATTTCTGGTCACTGAACGGAAAATCATCATTAAAGCCCCGATATAAAGCAGGTTATTAAAAACGGAGGCATATGCAGCGATATCCAGAATGCTTTTTAACCCGGCAACTTCTGCCACAAAGGCACTCAGAATGAAAAAGCCAGGCCAGTTAAGGTATGCATCGCTGCTGGGGTGGATGGCTTCATTCCGCTGAACATAATCGACCAGGCCGGCATGCCTCCAGGTAACATTAAAACGCGGCGCTTCCTCCACGGGCAGAGTCACTCCATACAGCATCATGATAAGCAAAATTACATGCAAAAAAAGAAGCGGCTCTCGTAGAGTCTTCTGTTTAAGCGTTAGAATAAAACCGAGACACAAAAACAGAATCGAAACATAAATGCTCCACGGCAGGACCGACGCCAGACCCAGATCGGTCATGTTTAGGAGATGGATGTCCTTGATCGACAACAGATATAACCCCACTGAGATCAGAACACTCGAAGCAATGGCAGCAAATTCCAATACAAGCAGACTGGAATTTTGACCGATCTTCTCTCTGATCTGTAACGTTACTTTAGCAGTATTAATCAACGCTCATTTCCTCGACACAGGTTCTAAAACGCTTTAGCTCTAGGTAGCTTCTAAAGATAGAAGCCATGATTTCTTTTAGAAAGATGGTAGACTTTCTCCGTGTGCCTCCTTTTGTGTAAGGAGGCACACGAAATTAAAAGAGATAGAATAACTTTTATCTCGAAATCTGAACATTGTCAGCATACAAGGTAAATGCTTGCCTGGCTGTTTCATTACCAACCTGTGCAGAAAGGATACCGGAGGTTCCCAGGCTCGCAGTCGTTGTTTGATAGATCAACGTTCCATTTTGATAGACCTCAATGGTGCTGGCGCTTGTCCCAGCCGTAATCACATGAACATCAAAGTGGCTCCATGTGCCAAGCGTTAGCAGACCAGTTGTAGCGATGGAACTACCACTATGACTAATCCAAATCCTGTTCCCAGATAGGTTTTGGCGGTATAGGCTGATCAAGCGGGTGCCGGTTGAATCGAACAAGCGCAAAATCGGCACGTTTGCACCACTGACACCCTCCTGGGAAATCATAATATCTATACTTGCGGTTAGATTGGTTTGGGAAGTCGAAAGAGAGGCGCGAATGTAAGCGCGCGAGCCTGTATTAGCCGTCTCAGAAAGTTGCGCCGCAAAAGCACCAGAATTTACTGTAGCGCCCTGGACAATTGCTGTGCCGTCGCCGCCAGTCGTGACCGAAGTCCACGCCGAGAAATCGCCGCTTTCAAAACCATCGGCGAAAAGATTTGTAACCAACGGGGTGGCTGTTGGGACAGATGTTTCAGTTGGGGTATTGGTTGACAGCGGAGTGGCGGTGGGCGGCTCCGGGGTGTTGGTAAAGAGCGGGGTGGCAGTTGGTTCCAGCGGTGTGGCCGTCGGGAGGATGGATGTTGATGTCGCGGTAGGTGGTATAGATGTCGTCGTGGGTGTCGGCAAAACAGCGCTTGAACCAGCCACAACAATATCATCCGTAAATAACGTATAAAGCTGGGTATTTGTATCGCTCCCCAATTGGACATTCAAAATTCCCGCCGTACCGACATTGGCAGCGCTGGTATTCAGAATTTGAAGATTATTCATGTAAATCTGAAGCGTGCTCAGCCCGGTCCCGGCAGCTATCACATGCAACTCAAACTTGATCCAGGTATTAAGCGGCATGGTTCCACTGGTATTAAGTGTTGTGCTCTGGTCAGAGATACGCACCAAGCCCGATGAATTTTGGCGGTATAAGGAAACCACCCGCGTTCCGGATGGATTAAAGAGCCGAAAAATCGGGATATTAGCATTTTTGGCGCCCTCTTGCGTGATCATAAAGTATCCGCTGGCTGTAATTTCAGTTTGGGAAGTTCCTAGACTCTTGCGGATATAGGTACGGGAATTTTTTGTAGCCAGGCTGGTAAATTTAGCCGCAAAACCACCACTGTAGATCGTGGCGCTTTGCACACTGGCGAAGCCATCCACATTATTGACAACAGTCGTCCAGTTGTTGAAATTGCCGCTTTCAAAACCATCCGCGAATAACGGAGCACCCATCGGCGTGGCAGTCGGCGGCACGGAGGTGTTTGTGGCCGGCAACGGCGTATTGGTGGGTAATGGCGTATTTGTCGGCAGTGAAGTATTGGTCGGAGTCGCTGTGGGACCAGAATTCGGCAGATCGATCATATTATGGAAATAATAACGACTGTTATCGTCACCCGCAATAGCCACCAGGTTCGTCGTGCCATTAAGCGCCTGTTTTGTAGATGAAATATTGTTTATGTGCGTATCCGTTGAAAACTCAATAAATGGCATGCCCAGACCTTGTGGGAACTGTAAACCCTTGTTGTCAAGGCTGGCTTTTTTGTAATAGATTGCACCGCTGGTCTGAGTCCCATACTGATAAGTCATAAAGACATATACTTCCCGGTTTTCAACATCCAGCAAAACGATCGGGCGGGTGTGATTATCTGAAACACGCGCCACGGTACGGCGGCTCCACGAACCGTTGTTATCCAATTCCAGCAGCAAAATCGACGGTTCACTCGATGTCGGAGGATGAACATCATTCATGGCAGTCTTGACTGCGGCATACACCTGCCCTGAAGAATCGGCTTGCAGCGACTTGATATTAATGTGGTCATCGGCATAGTGCGGTCCTTGCAGGGCCGGGTTCAACGCCCATAGGTTGTCTGCGGTACCATCCACATGGCTCGCAAAATAAACCGAATCCTCGTTGGTATTGCTCCACATTACACCAATCTTACCGTTATACGCCACCAATGCGGAAATATCATCACTTGTCAGGGTGGTGGCACCTGATGCCTGAAGCGTATAAGGTTCCACCCAAGTTAAATCATTTTCAGTGGAATGTGTCATCAACACTTGGCGCCCATTGCCATTCGTATCGGTATAAGTCACCCATAACATGCTGGTGGTGTCCTTATCTATCACAACGGTTTCAATGGCAGAACTCGCCAATACCACAGGGAATCCACTATCGGTGCTGTAAACCTTTGTCACAGAGTTATAACTGAAACGCATCACCTTAATGCCAACGTCGCCGCTTGTTCCAGGCGGGACAGCGCTCACAGTATATAATTTTGAGCCATCCCACAAAGCATCTGCCGAAGACTTCGAACGGCTATCCACCATCGTTCCAGTAGTTGACCAAGTCTGAGTAGTCCAATCAAGCCGGTGAATTTCAAACTTACCGGAGGTCCTGTTGAACATTACCCCCCACCAGATGCCATCATTGTGCCACAACTTACTCTGCGGCTTCTGGCCTGTGGGGGCAGTTGCACCTGTATAAAGGAAATCTTTGTAACCTGTATCAGCCACAGCCAATGCCCTATTACCAAAAGGCAAAAGGGTAACGATTAGAATAATGGATCCAAGCAAATATGTCCGATAATGTATAATTTTGTTCAATGTGAAAGTAAACCTAAGTTTCATTTTATCCTCCAGAGTGGATAAATAAATTTATCTATAATCATTTATGGTATACCAAATTGCGCTGTAGAGTCCTACTAGAATGGCTAAAAATATCCTGATTATTCTTAGCGACCTGCACCTTTCGGCTGTTCAAGATATAGGCAGTGGTCATTGTGTAGCACGAGAAGGTTTTCATTATGATGCTGACTTCAGCCATTTTATTGATCAGCTTCTGGCGCGCGTCAAAAGCGAGGGCACTGAATGCCAGATTCTTATTCTTGGCGATTTCCTTGATTTTCTTCATACGAGAGTCCCTTTAAGCGAAAGCGACTTTTTGACGACCACCGAAGCGTCCAGCTTGCAAAAATTGAAGGCCATCATCAGGGCCCATCCGCTGTTTTTTGATGCTTTGAAACGTTTTACAGCAACAGGTTTTCCGTTGAGTTTAGTGCCTGGTAACCATGATATTGATCTCATACGGCCTTCCGTACAGGAACTTCTTAAGGAAACTATCAAAACAGAATTAGGTAACAACATTCACTTCCATTCCTGGATTTACCACATTCCCGGTGTGCTTTACGCTGAACATGGGCACCAGTATCACGATATCAATGCTTATACAACACTTCTAGTCCCGTCCCACACAGGTAATGAAAATGAACTTGAACTACCTGTCGGGGCATATTTTGATATGTACTTGTTTCACCTGATTGAGCGTGTAAGGCCGCCTACAGAAAATATCTACGCGCCGCTCAGGTATCTTTTCAATAGCTATCTAAAACATCCATTTAAGCTCATTACAACTTTTCCTGATGTGTGCAATTTTGTTTGGGCGGTATTTCGTCAGTTTGCCTACCGCGGCAGCCGCCAGTTCCGAATTACAAGACAGAGATATCAGGAAAAGATCCTCTCAAGCGACGCAGCCAGCACAGGACTTTCGTATGAAACCTGTGTAGCGCTTGACCAACTAGCCGAAGTAAATAACAACAAAATGGTAAAACGTCTCCTTGGTAATACTCTATTCAAAAACAGAGGTGATCCAATTAAAACCGGATATCTCTATCCAAAGGCACTGATGATCTCCAAAGTACTGGGTTCAGAAAAAAAGGAAGTGCCTTTCTATTTGTTTGGACATTCACATCGGCCGGCCAAAGTAGCGCTGGATGATCAGTCCGATACGTTTTATCTAAATAGCGGAACTTGGTCATCGCCAAGTTATCCTGGTTCTCCCGGTGATCGGAGCCTCTTTCCCTTCGTCGAGATCGAGTGGGAGAATCACAAGCGCCCCACCGCGACCTTGATGCAATGGGATGAAACAAAGCAAAAATCTGTGCAGCTCGATGAGGGTTAGTCATCTTTTTGCCTCGACAAAATTCCTAGGCGGATCAGCGCCCACGAACCTACCAAGCATTGAGTAATCAGCCAGGCAACAGCCATACCGACCAATCCGAAACGAAGCCCTACCAGCGAAGCTGCCAGTACCCCGGCGAGTCCGGCTACCGTGCCCGTAAGTATGGCCTCAGTTAGCATATTTTTCCCACGACAAATGCCATAATAAGCTTGAATAAAAATCCCCGGGTAAACCCCCAGCGCCAAAATACGCAGAGGCAGGGTGCCGGCGCTGGCGTAACCCGTTCCAAGCAGGGATAACAAAAAGGATGCCAACAGGATCATTGCAGCTGCAGCAACTGTTCCAAGCAGAAGCGACGTCTTTATGCTGTGGGTAAGCGCCTGACGGTAAGACCCCGGCTGATGAGAGACATCGGCAAAGAGATTTTGGCCAACCGAAATAGGAATAATATAAATGACCCAGGCCATCATCCACAGTGTATACCAGTAGGCGTTATCAGTGGGCGAAAGCATCTCGGTCACAATAATGGGCAGAATCCAATTGGGTGCTCGTTCCGCTAGGGTCAGCAGATAGTTTTTCAGACTCACGCTGACTAGCCTGTTTCCAATGTTCGTATCGAGTTCAAGGCGATAATGATATTCTGGGATTGCGCGAAATATTTGGATACTACCAATCATGCAAGCAGAAAAACCAGCCAGCATCCACGCAAGGATAATAGATTCCGATGTGATGCGCCTTGCGACGAGTGGTAGCACGGCCACAAAAACAATTGTGATCACGCCGAACAAAACATTGCGAACGAGCACCTGATCGCCGCGGCGGATGGCGATAGAAACATGATCCATGAAAGTATTCACTGTGCCAAAAAGTGTCACGCCCAGGAATAGCAGAATATATATAAGGCTCTTACTGACAACGCTTAATTCGTGGAACATAACCGAAGAGAGCAGCAAAAACAGGAAAGCTGCCAGAAGAGCAGCGAGTGAGACGATGTTCACCATCGTGTTAAGCAAGGTCGAAGGCTGTTGACGATGTTTTGGGTAGAGTGCTACAAAGGCTGAGTTGAGCCCGAGCAAAGCCAATTGCACACACAACATCATGGCTGAAATTACGCCAGAAGCAATGCCCACCTCCGCAGTGGCATACAAGCGCGCCGTGATTAGCCAGGTCAAGAATCCCAACCCAGAAGAAGAAAAGCGTCCTAGGATCAGTGCTAAGGAATTCCACAGCTTCCGAGTATCGATCTTATTCACGATCAAGTGATTCAATCTCTTTAACTGAGATTGGCGGGGCTGGCTTTGTGCATTTTCGGTCATAGCATGCTTTCTCAAATCATCAGGCCAGGCGCTCACGCAAGCTTCCGGGCATGGACACATAGTTGTAAAAAAGGTAAACGAGATAGTAGGGAATCCAACCGGGCTCAAGGTGAAGCAGGCTGATCAAGATCCCGCGCACGCATCCCGCTGCTGGGATCAATAACAACTTGGCAGCAGGCCAGCCATATTTGGCGTACATCCGGCCTAGCCCCCTGCCATCGGCGACAAACTGATCTTTAGCGAATTCAAAGGTATCACCAAAAAGATGTCTCACGAACGTCTTTTTAGAGACGCCCATTTTGAGATTGGCTTTTTGGAGCCGCCAACGTAGTTCGATATCTTCTCCGGAACGAAAACGTTCATCGAAGCGGTAAGTTAGCAAGACTTGACGCTTGAATATTGTTGCCATCACTCCAGGCCAATTTTTGCTACGACCCCGATTATGATGGCTGGTCAGCGCACGGCCCCAATATCCTGGTCCCGACGAGGCACTAATCAAGCCTGCCTGAAGAGCATCATACTGACCCTGCGTGAATTCATCGTAAAGCTGCTTCAGCGCTCCATCTGGTAATACAATATCCACATCAATTAGAACCACGATTTCTGATGTCGCCATCTCGATACCCATCATCCGGGCGGCAGGAACACCAGCACCATTATCAGAAAGGAACTTTATTGGATAGTGGTCGACAATCTCTACAGTGTGATCAGTAGAATTGCCATCCACAACAATTACTTCCCGCGGTGCTTCACGAAAAATTGCCACAAGGCATTGATCAACCATATGTTCAGCATTGCGAACCGGAACAACAACAGATACGGGCAGCATAAATTAAATTCCTGCAATATTAATGAGCTTCTTTATATGGTCAACAATGATGTCAGAAGCCTGATCGGGTGAGAGGGCTTGAGGAACGCGCAGCAGATAACAAGGTTTGTCCTGCAGCGCCTTATCGAGAATAGCGGTCTTTTCAATGAACGCCTTCTCAATCGGCACAAGCCCCGAGGCTCCCAGCGCAGTTATCACTACACGAGACTGTTTAGGCATTTCAGAGTTGAAGTTACCAATCAGCCGTGCAATCATCCACTCTTTCGTGTGTTTTTCAAAAACAGGTTCAGATGAATCACTTTGGAAACGTTCTACGAAGAGTGCTGCGGCCAGTGGCGCCGCGGCCGAAAAGCTAGAATCCGGGAAGGCTTGAGATGGCATGACCATCATATGTTCAGGCGACCAGCGGCGGGTGATGGATGCAAGCTGTGGATATTGTGTTACCAAAGGATGCAGCAGGGTCGTTAGGCGGGAAATAGGTTTGGAAAGAGCAACAGGCACCAATGGTTTATGAGCCTTTTTGAAGAGGTGCGGGTATAAAGCATGATGGTAAGGTTTGATAAACATCGGTTTGGCATAGCCAAGTAAGTTACCCTCACCAGTTAGGAAAGCCCAGTCATCACCCATGAACGAGAACCCATCCATTTTGACCAGCTTCGACATGGTACTGGTCTTGCCTGTGCCACCCCAGGCAGGAATGAGCAAGCCATAGCCTCGGTAAGCGGCCGTCAGGCAATGGAGCATAGCAGCGCCTTTTGTAACCATAATTCGGTCAATCAGCGGCAATGCCATCACAAGGAGTTCCTGCTGGCCGTTTAAGCGGAATCCGCTATTCTCCTTGAAGATTTGTACATCGGTAGCATGCATATGGAGACCGCTATCGTTATAGTGAAACTCTGTCTCACCATGTGCCTCTCCATATGCGCCATTGACCAAGGGTTCTAAGGCGCCCCGAATGGTCAAATCAAAATGCTCAGGATCGCAATCGGTAAGGAATGGCGCAAAGATATCCTTGAAAATTTCAGCAGTCGGCGCGTTCGAGTCAACGCGAAAATGAACAAGATCATGAATATTGAATTTTATCCAGCCATTATTTTTAGGCACAGCAATTACGGTCATCTATTCTCCTTCAGTGAATAATCATGGGTGAACCAGATTGAACGGTTCCCGTACCTTGAGGTTGCTTGCGAGCTTTCAAATGCTCTCTTACGAGCCCGATTAGGAAACCTACTATTGTGAAAAACAATCCGCTGATAATTGCCCCAGCGCGTCCAAAGCCAGATACATCACTCTGTAAGATGGCATCCTGAAAGCCTTTCAACAAACCCAACGGTAGAACCTTTAGTACATGCTTCCATTCAGAATTCAAACCGCTGTGAGCACCCGTAAAACGAGAAACAAGAGCTTTGGAGAGTCCTTCTGAATAACAGCGTGACAAAAAATATTTGAAGTTTGACCGTTTCTGCGGCACGCGATGCAAAACCACTGCCTTGGAATCGTAGATAAAATTTCGTTCTGGCCAAAACTTTCGGGCGCGAATACATAATTCTGTTTCTTCACAGCCAACTGGCAAGGTACCGATTCGGCCGATGCCATTACGGAAGCCACCCACGGAGCTAAAAACTTCGCGCCTGAGAGACATATTGCACCCGATGAGATTTCTCACCGGCGCAGTTTGCTCAGGAAGTCCGCGATAAGTGCAGCCTATCACCCAGTCAAATTCTTCGGGAAACCAGGCTGGTCTGCCTATTTGCCAAACGGGCTTGACTTGTCCACCAACACCTAACACAGTTTTGTCCTGGTAGTTGGCATTCAGGGTTTCTAGCCAGTCAAGTGATGCAGTTGCATCTTCATCGATGAAGGCAATAACACTGCCTTTCGCCAAAGCGAGCGCACTATTACGTGCACCTGAAAGCCCCCGGGCTTCCTGGTTTTCAATGACCATTATATTTTTTAATGTCTTGCGTGCCCGCTGGTAAAGGGCATCATTATGGTCAATCACAACAATAATCTCAAGTGGCGGCAATGTCTGCTTTTGAACAGACTCTACCGACGCAAGCAATTCATTCCAGCGCTCGTCGGTATAGGCACAGATAACCACAGAGATCTCAAGCTCTAATGTCTGGAGAAACATATTGTTAAATCCTATAAACTCCTAGTAAATCTAAATACCTAAGGCAAAGTTCTGTAGCAACTGAAGTTCCACATTGGTGAAAATCTTTGCCTGCGGTCGAGTGAGAGTAAGTACACCAATTACACGGTCATCTGAGGTCAGTGGGATAGCAAGTGCAGAACGGGAATCAGTTTCGTGCTCATCCCAAGTTCGCTTTAGCCAACGTGGGTCAGCATTCGTATTCATAACAAGCGCTGGCTGGCGATTTCTAACTACCCAGCCTGCCAAGCCTTGCTGCAAAACATCTGGCCAAGATGCAGGCTGGCTTAATTGGCCTTCATCTCCAAATATGAGGCAGTCTTCGCCGCGCACATTTCCATTTTCATCCAGCAGAATAAGGCTTCCACTCGCAGCGCCAACAGTATCCAAGGTAAACTGAAGAACTCGTTTCAAGGCATAATGCATATCGGCACCCGCCAGTAGCTTCATGCTAAGCAAACGCAGGAATTGAAGATTAAAATGCGAAGGATTGAGTTCAATCTCAGATGGAGCCCCCGCAGTTTCAGCCTGGCCTAGCAACCTTAAGCCGCGAAAACCCAAATACATCTCTTTTTTATTTCCAGCGAGATAGGCAAACCATTCACGAAAGATAGTCCTTAACACACGAATACCATCGGGGATAGTCTGCAATTTACCGACCCCATAGAAACGATATCCTTCAAAACTGGGCACTTCTACAACACGCAGTTTGCTGCGCATGGCCTGTAAATACAAAGCAGTATCAATTTCAAATCCATCAAAAAAATCAAGATCTAAATCATCCAGACAATGCCGCCAAAATGCATGATAACCATAGCATAAGTCCGTCAGCTTAAGGTTAAACAGCAAATTAGACAGTGATACAAAGCCCGCATTGCCTAATTGACGAATACGAGGCATATCAGTTGTGCCACCGCCTGGCGCAAAACGGCTGCCCTTAGCAAAATCTGCTCCTTGAATAAGGGGCATAATATATCGGGGAATCTCACGAGGATCATTGGATCCGTCAGCGTCGAGAACAATAAGAATATCCCCTTTTGCCGCCGCGTAACCCGCGCGCATCGCAACACCTTTGCCCTTCTTGGTTTCGAGAACAACCTTGATGGAGGGGAGAAGTTGTTTGGCGACTTCAATCGTATTATCTGTTGATCGACCGTCGACGAGAATAACTTCATCGATCCAATCTAATGGCAGAAAGGGAAGAACCAGGGGAATATTTTCTTCCTCATTCAAGGTGGGGATAATTACCGACACGGTGGGGCGCGCAAGTCTTCTTTTTTCGTGAAAATTATTCTCAGTGTAAGAAATGATTGTTTCTCTTCTTACATTTTCTAAAAAAGTAACATTTTTGCTTGCTAGAGCCATGATATCCTCCATTTACAAAGTGACTTAAAGGGAGAACTGATTTTGAAAAATTCCGATAATATCTGCAGCATTGTCAGTGCTATCATCAACAAACATCATAAGGCGATGCCAATATCATGTTCTACTTTAACGGCTAAGGCCTACTTCTCCTAACCGTACTTAAAGAAAT
>Ga0184626_10000439_pt1 | contig 12885 bp, 15 predicted proteins | sample PLM3_60_b1_FD_133142 | JGI IMG/M metagenome (GOLD analysis project Ga0184626, IMG submission 133142) | Groundwater sediment microbial communities from an aquifer in East River, Colorado, USA - PLM3_60_b1 | ecosystem: Environmental > Terrestrial > Soil > Riparian zone | place: USA: East River... | reverse complement strand
GGAAGCCGGAAGCGATCGGCGTTGACTCGCCGAGTGCATCCATAGTTCGCTTCGTCATCGGCTGCACATAGATGGCGTACCGGTATCTGACAGAGGCAGACAGATGCTCAGCTCCTTCCTCGCCTTCCTCGGCATTTCCGTCCTGGTGATCGTGACGCCCGGCCCGGACACCGCGATCACTGTCCGCAACACCATCCTCGGCGGACGGCGCGGCGGACTTGCCACGGCGCTGGGAGTCTCGACCGGACAGGCGATCTGGGCCGCCGCCACCAGCGCCGGGCTGGTCGCCATCCTGCTGGCCTCCGAAGTGATATTCCAGGCGGTGAAGCTGTTCGGCGCCGCCTATCTGGTCTATCTCGGCGCGCAGTCGCTGTGGAGCGCCTTTCGCCCCCATCGCCGCATGCAGGATGCCGCGGCCGGCCCCCGTCTCGTGCAGCGGCTCGCGGCTCGTGCCGCCTATCGCCAGGGCGTCATCAGCGATCTGGGCAATCCGAAGATGGCGGTCTTCTTCGCCAGCATCCTGCCGCAGTTCGCGCCGGCGGGCGAAGGCATGTTCTCCATGCTGATCCTGCTGGGCCTGGTTTTCTCCCTGCTGACTCTATCGTGGCTCGCCTTCTATGCCGTCGCCATCGATAAGGCCGGCGCCTTCCTCCGCCGCCCGTGGGTGCGCCGCATCTTCGACGGCATCATGGGAACAGTCCTGGTCGCGCTCGGGCTACGTCTCGCCACCGAGCATAAGTAGCATTCCGATCACTCCGTAGAGGTACCATCCTCACGGCAATGTTGGCTTGAGACGCGAAGAATCCATGACCTTCACGCTGCACTATTCGCCCGACAGCGCCAATCTCGTGGTGCGCATGGCGCTCGAAGAATTCGGCCTGCCCTATGTCGATCAGCTGGTGGACCGCAGCCGGGGCGAGCAGCGCGACGCGGCCTACCGGGCGCTCAATCCTCAGGGGCTGTTGCCGGTGCTGATCGATCCCGATCAGGACGAACCGCTGTTCGAGACCGGGGCGATCCTGCTGCACCTTACGGACTACCGGAACCGCCTCGCCGGCCATGACGACCGGGCGACGCGCGGGCGGCTACTGAAATGGCTGTTCTATCTGTCCAACACGGTCCACGCCGATCTGCGCGCCTTGTTCTACACGCCCCGCTACACGGCCGATCCCGCCATCATCCCGGCGCTGCGCCAGGGTCTGCTTGCCCGTCTCGATCAGCATTTCGCGCTGCTCGACGGCGAGCTCGCGCGCCGGGCCGAGCCGTTCCTGCTCGGTAAGAAACCGACTGTCTGCGATCTCTACGCCGCGGTCTGCGCCCGGTGGCCGCAGCTCTATCCGGAAGGGGCCACGCTGGAACCCGATCGGATCAAACGGCACACCCGCTTTGCGCAGATGCTGGAGCGCCTGCAGGTGCTGCCGTCGGTGATCCGCGCCTGCGGGCGCGAACATATCGGCGGCCCGGCCTTCATCGCGCCTCGCCTTCCAGCCGTCGACCGGGCGTCGATCAGCGGCTGAGGTCATGGATCTCAAGCCCCCTTTCCGCCGCGGTGTCATCGAAGACGCGCCCCGGCTACCGTGAGCGCGCCACGCGGCCGGCGGTGAAAGATGGCTGGGAGAACGAAATGCTCAACTGGGTTCTGCTGACGAAGAACCTGTGAGTCGCGTCCGCCAATCGGTCCCGGCGAATTCTGCCGCCAGCTTCTCCCAGTCGTCGGCGGTCAGGCGGGCGACCAGCACGAAACCCCTGTCGCTGCCGGACGCAGGCATATAGACCGCGCTGCCCCCTTCCTCGGCGGTGACGCCGGTCGCCGCGCTCATCAGATTGCCATGGCCGACGATGACGGTGTTGGCCCCCATCGGGGGCGACTGTGACAGCACGAGTTGCGCGCGCCGCACTGCCGCTTCGTTGCCGCCGGCATATTCGGCGCTGCGCAGATTGACGATATCAGGTGTCTGGGTGACCGGCCCGAGGCCCAGCAGCTTTCCGGTTTCCGCGGCCCGGCAATATTCGCTGGAGAGCACCTTCGCCACGGGAACGCGGAGTGCCGCGATCGCCGCACCGATGCGCTGCGCCATTTCGCGGCCCTCGGGCGAGAGCTGGCGCATCCGCTGGGGATCGCAGCTCTTCCAGTCTCCGGCCGCGTCGACCTGATCGGTCTGATCCCAGTTTGTCGCGGTGTGCCGGAAATAGATATTGAATCCACCGCCGCGCAGCGCCTCCACCAGCGCCTGACCCTGCAGTTCCTGAGCGGTGGAGGTTGGCGCAAGCGCCAGGATCAACATGAGAGCGGCAAGCCCTCGTCCCGGCCAATGTCCGCCTTCAAATATTCGTGAGGTCATGACATCCCTCCCTGCGGTGATCCGCGTCTCGTCGTCATTTGGGAACGCCGCATGGGTTTGACCATCCCGGCCCCGCGAATTGTCCCTTCCTGGTTTCGGTTCCGATCCCATGTAATGACAGTGAACCGGCAAGGGAGGCAGTCATGAACCGGCGTTTGTTCCTGCTGAAGACGGGTTTGGTTGTCGTCGCGGCGATTTTCGGCGGCCTGCTGACACGGCCGCTCTGGGCCCACCATGGCTGGGGTTGGGCCACCGACGAGGAGTTCGAGCTGACCGGCAAGATCACCGGGGTAAAGCTCGGCAATCCTCACGGAGAGCTGCAGCTCGATGCCAATGGCGAGGCCTGGCTGGTGGAAATCGGCCAGCCTTGGCGCAACGAGCAGGCTGGACTGACCGAAGATCTCCTGGCCATCGGCACCGAGGTCACGGTCCATGGCCATCGCTCGGCCGATCCGGAGGAAAAACTGATGAAGGCCGAGCGCTTGGTGATCGCCGGACAGGACTACAACCTCTATCCCGACCGCGCGTCATGATCCCGCGTAGAGCGGTTTAGACAAAGTCGGATGCTGGCGGAAATCCTGGCCGGCCTTGAAGGCTCCGTGCTGGCGGCGGGTCTGCGCAGTTCGAAATGGGTCTACCCGCTGGTGAATGCCGGCCATATCGCGGGCATCGCGCTCCTGTTCGGATCAATCGCCGCCTTCGACCTCCGGCTGATGGGCGCCTGGCGACGGGTGCCGCTCGATGCTCTGTCTCGAGTCCTCGTCCCGGTCGCCGTCATTGGCCTGATTATCGCCGCCAGCTGCGGCAGCCTGCTCTTCATCGTCAAAGCGACGGAGTACGCCGCGGCACCTTTGTTCCAGACGAAAATGCTGATGCTCGCCATCGGCCTCGCCAATATTCTCGCCTACCATGTTGTCGCAAGGCGGCGCGGATGGTCGTCACACAGCCAGGCCGTAGCCGCGCCCGCCCCGTTGCAGCGCCTCTTCGGTGCCGTGTCTTTCGGCGTCTGGCTCTCCGTTCTCGTGCTGGGACGGCTTGTCGGATACTTCTAAGGCGACTCGTCGAACTCCACCCTGTCGCCAGGCCCCGTCGCCTCGCTGCCGATGCGGAAGCGATGGCCGTCGGGATCTTCGACATTCATCTCCCGCATGCCCCAGGGATAGTTGGTCGGCGGCTGGCGGATCTTCGCGCCGCGCTTTCGATAATCTTCATACAGGGCGTCGACGTCGTGGACGAAGATCGACATCCAGGTGCCCGGCGCGCCCTGCGCGCCCTGGCAAAGAAAGATCCTGACCTCGTCGCGATGGACGCAGGCGAAGTCCGGCGGCGAGCCCCAATCCCATTCCTTCTGGAACCCCAGCTTCTCCACGTAGTAGTCGATGGAGGCCGGCACGTTCCGCACATTGAGGATCGGCACGACGGACTCGAAGCGGCATGTCGCCTGTTCCGCGGCGCTGGCGCCGGCGGCAATCAGACGTTCGGCGATGCGCTTATCGGTCTTGGAGGAGGCGAAGTTGAGCGGCGTGTTGCCGCGATCGTCCTTGAGGGCGGGATCGGCGCCGAGCGTCAGTAGCAGCTCCACCATATCGGGGAGATTCTTCTGCACCGCAAAGTGCAAGGGCATGCGCCGGTGCTCGAAGCGGCTCATCTGGCGCGAGATCAGCGATGGCTCGGTCTCGATCAGCTGGCGCACCAGGTCGGCGCGATTGAGAGCGATGGCGGCGAAGATGGTAGGTTTTGCGCCACGGGCCAGCAGGAATTCGGCAACGTCAGCGTGAACCTCCCGGAAGCAGGTCGCCCAGCCGATCACGTTCATCTCATGCTCGTCGCCTTCGCCGTCGATGTCGGCGCCGGCATCGGCGAGACGCCGGACGATGTCGAGTTGCCCTTCCTGGACCGCCCAATGCAGCGCCGTGGCGCTGTCGAACTTGTCGCGCTGCCTGACGTCAGCGCCGCGCGCCAGCAGCACGCGGACGCATTCCGCATGACCGCCATCGGCGGCGATATGCAGCAGCGGCCGGTCCCACTCGCTCCCGGTGACGGCGATCTTGGCCGGGTGTTCGTCGAGCAGGCGGGCGAGCGCGGCCGCATCGCCCTTGACCGCCGCCGTGACGATCTGGCCGTCGAGGCTGGTGGCATCGACCTTGGCCTTGAGCGCGCGCCAGTTCTTGAAACCGTATTCTTGGGCGACGTCGAGCTGCGCCTGATGGAGCTTGGTAGCGGGATCGGCGGCGCGCAGTTCCTGCAGCCGCTCGTTCGCGGTTTTCTTCAGCCAGTCGATATGGGGTTGCGGCGGGAGAGCTTTGACCATGGAACACCTTCTTCCTTTGCGCCCGGCGTCCGCAGTTCTCGGGCAGGAAAGAAGGGGTAGTCAGATGCAAAGCTAGCGGCGGGTTCAACCCTTCACGCGGACCGTCGGTCGCCGGCACGACCGTCCGCGAATTATGCCAAGCGGGCGGCGCCTGTCAAAGGCGAGTGATCGATGTTCGTTCCGATCCTTCAATCCTCCAGGACGGACCGTTTTCGCACGGCGGATGATCTGACAATATGTCTCCGTTTGATTCACATGGACTCATGATAATGAACGCCGGAAGCCGCGATTGCCACCTCACCGCCATCCACGACCACTACTGCGAAATCTTCGGGGGACACGATCACGCAGAGAGCCAATGGAAGTTGGGACCGGTTCCCGCCTTGGCGCCGTGGTTCCGTGTCCTTCGCTTCGCCCCGGGTCCCAGGACGGCTCTTTGGACCTATCTGTCGATGGGAGCTTCCCTGCTGCGCGATCCCGCCGATTCCCGGCTTGAATTCCTTCTTTCCATAGATCGGAAGGATGAGCGTGGGACAGAGCTTGTCACCATGGTTGCGTATTATCATCGCAATCAAGGCCTCGGCGTCGGACACACGCTGCCCATTGGAGAGCCTTGGATGGAGGGTTCGACATGCGATCACCTGCTGATATCCAAGCCTTATCTACTGGGGTCAGAGTTGGAGATCTGCAATCTAGCGGACATGCACCTCCATGTTCTGTGGCTGTTGCCCATCACAAAACGTGAATGCGATTTCAAGGTCGAAGCCGGATTGGAGGTGCTGGAGCAGCGGTTTGAACAAGCACAATTGCAATATTGGGACGTGTTACGGGGTTCTGTGGTCTGACAACGATTCTCGCGCGCTCACGCCCCCGGGATCCGCGGCATCGTGGCCGCCAAGCGCTGGGCGATCCGCTCGATGGCGGCGTGGTAGCGGATCAGCGCCGCCGGATTCGCGCCCGACTTGACGGCCCGCATGAAGTCGCGGTTCGCGCGCACATAGGCGCGGATCGTCTTGATCCGCGCGCGGTTGCGGGCCGTATAGGCGCCATGCTTCAGCGCGTTCCCGTTGCCCTTCGGCGCGCCGCTGCCGGGAGCGCCGCCATGGAGGCGGCAGCGCCGCTTGCCCGGCGCCGGCCGCGCGTCGCAGGCGCTGCCATCCTTCCGCCGCGCACCGCAGATTGCCGCTGGATCGGTGCCGCCATCGCCGTAGCCGCTCATGAGAACATCTGCTCCGATTGTTGTATTATACGTAATTCTAGCGTATACTCCATTCGTTTGTCCAGGAGAATCGCATGCGCTCGAAACTCCCGTTCCCTTGCCGGAATGCCCGTTCCCCGGCCGGCCGAAAGATCCGGCTGTGGGTGAATATTACGCATACACCATCATCCAGCGCGACACCGCAGGTTACCCGCCCGGTACCAGGGTTGTTTTTGCGAAATCCGGATCGCCAGCATATTTTCCCGCCGCCGCAAAGGGATGGGCGGCGCGATTTTGAAGAACAACCCCTGGCCAGAGCGTGACATGAACAACAGGACACCGCAGGTCGAAGCCTTCTGGGCTGCCTATAAAGCCGCCGCCGGAATCGATCACGACCGCTACGACGTCGTCGCCTTCGGTGATAGCCCGGAAATGGCCGATGAATTGGCGGAGCTCGTGGTCGACGGCCCGAAGCGCGCCACCGCCGGCCTGGCCCGCGACTTCGGACCCGGCGGTGAGCCGATGCCGAAGGTGGGCGAGCATGTGGTGGTGATCGACGGCAGGGGCGCGCCCCGCTGCATCTGGCGCACGTCAGATGTCGCGGTGAGGCCGCTAACCGACGTCGACGACGCCTTCGCCTGGGATGAGGGAGAAGGCGACCGCAGCCGCGATTATTGGCTCCGCGCGCATCGCGATTTCTTCTCGCGCCAGGCCGCGCGCGAAGGCTTCGAATTCCACGATCGCATCGAAACCGTGTTCGAACGATTCGTCCTGGTCTGGCCGCCGGAACTCGCCGGCAATTGATCAGCGATAAAGCCCGATCAAGGCGCGCCCCACCGCTGCCAGTGCGATCAGCAGCAGGAACGCCAGCGCCACCTGCCGATAGTGCTTGTCGGACGCCTTGCCGAACCAGCGGTCGCCAAGACTATTGCCCAGCGCCATGACCGGCAGCATGAGCAAGGACAGCTCCAGGACGCGGAGGCTCAAAAGGCCCGCGCCCGCCTGCACGAAAATGCTGATGATCGAGGTGAAGAAGAAGAACACCAGCAGCGAGGCGCGGCCGACCGCCACCCCGCTGGGCAAGGCGAGAAAGAAAATGATCACCGGCGGGCCGCCCATGGCTGTGGCGCCATTGATCAGGCCGGAGACCAGGCCGATCCCCACCCGCGCGCCCGGCCCCGGCACCGTGCTGAGCCGAAACCCGCGCCAAAGCAGCAGCACGGCGACAATGCAGATCGTGCCGATCAGCGCCCGCATCAGATCGGGGGAAAGCGTGGCCAGCACCCAGGCACCGAACGGCGTGCCGACGATGGCGCCGATGGTCAGCGGCCTGACCGATCGCCAGTCTGCCTGGCCCCAGACACGACGCAACAACTGCAGTCCTACCACGCCGGCGATGATGACGACCGCCGGCACGATATCGTGCGGCTCCAAGAACAAGGTCAATGCCGGCACGGCCGAGAGGCCGAAACCGAAGCCGGTGAAACCGCGCAGGACGCCGGCAAGGAATACGACAACGGCCGCAAAGATCCACAGCGGCAGCGAGTAAGCGCCGAGAATGTTCAATACCGCGTCGATCATATCGGAAAGACGATGCTAGCCATCCAGCACGGCGTAAGCGACATCCCGCGGCGTGCAATCGGCCCCATTCACCGGAAAGATATCGTGGGGACAGGCCGACAGCACGACGATGCAATCCATCTCCGCCCTCAGCACGACATGATCGCCGGGCTTGCATTCCGGCGCCGCCACCGCCAGCGAGCCGTTGGCTTTCATCGGCACATTCATGAACAGATTCAGCGGTGCCGGCGGAATCGGCATCGTGATGTTCAGGGTTTGCAAAGCCGTGGAAAAATTCTCGGCGCAGCTTTCATGATGACCCTTGATGCCGAGCTGATGGTACCGCTCCAGATCGCAGCAGGGAATCAGCGTGTCATGAATTCCCGGCGATGTGTCCTCGTCGAGGTGCAGGATCGTGCGCCGTCGGTTGGTAACCAACGGATCGCCCGGCCTCGGCACCAGCCGGTACCAGGCATTTCGCGAATGGGGCATCGACATATGTTCGGCGGGATCGCCGCGCACCAGCGCCCAGCAATCCACCACCTGCGTGCCGTGTGTATTGACGATCTTCAGCCGACGGCCTTGCGGCAAGCGGAACGCCACGCCGGTTCGCGCCGGCAAAACGACGAGTTCTGTCATGTTCGAGATCCCCGAGAAAGACTCGTCACTCTAGCGGCCGTTTCTGCGCTTGACGAGGGCGTTGCGATGTTCGGAGCTGTGATATGGTCGGCGAATCCGTCGCGCCGTGAATTCCCGAGGGCAAGGTGATGACCCAGAGATCGCCGATATCCTATCCCGACTATCTGAAGCTCGACACGCTCCTCGCCTGCCAGCAGCCGGAAAGCGTGAAGCGGGGCCGGCCGGCCCATGACGAGCTGCTGTTCATCATCGTGCACCAGGCTTACGAACTGTGGTTCAAGCAGATCCTGTTCGAGCTGGAGCATGTGCAGCGGTTGTTCGCCGGCCCGAAGGTGGATGACCGCGCGCTCGGCAGCGTCGTCCACGCGCTGCTGCGCATCGTCGAGATCGAGCGGCTGATCATCCAACAACTCTCGGTTCTCGAAACCATGACGCCGCTGGATTTCATGGATTTCCGCGACCTGCTGGTGCCGGCCTCCGGCTCTCAGAGCCTGCAGTTCCGATTGATCGAGACACGTCTCGGCTTGCGCTCTCGCGATCGCATCGCTTTGGCCGGCCGCAGCCCGGAAGCCTATCTGACCGTGGTGGATCGCGGGAAGCTGGAGTCGGCGCAGAGTGCGGCCTCGATCAGCGATCAGGTGGAGCAATGGCTGGAGCGCACGCCCTTTATCGATCGCGGCAGCTACAAATTTCGCGACGCCTATCGCCGAACTATCGAGGAGATGCTGGAGAGCGACGGGGCGCTGGTGCGCGCCAATCCGCGGCTAAGCGACCAGGAGAAACAGGCCGAACTGGCCAATCTCTCGGCCGCTCGCCAGCGTTTCGATGGCCTGTTCGACGAAGCCGCGCATAAGAAGCTGGTCGATGACGGCGTCTGGCGCCTGTCATCGCGCGCCTTGCAGGCGGCGCTGTTTATCAATCTCTACCGCGACGAACCAGTATTGCAATTGCCGTTCCGCCTGCTCAGCCTGCTGATGGACGTGGACGAGCATCTCACCACCTGGCGCTATCGCCATGCCCTGATGGTGCAACGGATGATCGGGCTGAAGGTCGGCACCGGCGGCTCGTCGGGACACGACTATCTGCGCCAGACCGCGGAAAGCCACCGCGCGTTTCGCGATCTCTTCGCCCTCTCCACCTTCCTGATTCCGCGCTCGCGCCTGCCGGCCCTGCCGCCGGAATTGATGCGCTCCATGGGTTATCGCTATGCCGACGAGACGAGCCCGTGAATCACAAGGCGCATTTTCAGCGGTTTTTCGCCGCGCTGCCGGGCCGGCTGCATTTTGCCGCGCACAGCCACCATCTGTGGCCCGACGTGACCTTCGAAGCGCAGCAGCGCTGCTGGGAGGATGCGGCCCTGCTGGCAGACCGCAAGTGGGAGAAGATCTTCGGCGAAACCCTGCCCGCCGCGCAGGCCCACATAGCGCGCTTGCTGAGATTGAGCGACCCCGCGACCCTTGCCTTCGGCCCCAATACCCACGGCTTTTTGATGCGTCTGCTGTCTCTGTTCCCGGCGGACCGGCGCCTGCGCATCCTGACAACCGACAGCGAGTTTCACAGCTTCACCCGCCAGATCGCCCGGCTTGAGGAAGAAGGTCTGGCCCAGGTCACGCGCATCGCCGGCGAACCGTTTGCCGATTTTCCCGCACGCTTTACCGCAGAGATCAGGCAGGGTGGTCACGACTTCATTTATTTCAGCCAGGTCTTCTACAACTCCGGCTACGCTATTCGGGATCTGGCGACGCTTGTCGGCGCCGTACCGGATGAGCGGACGATTGTCGCGATCGACGGCTATCATGGATTCTGCGCCCTGCCGACCGATTTGTCGGCCATCGAAGACCGCGCTTTCTACATCGCCGGCGGCTACAAATATGCGATGGCCGGCGAAGGCGTCTGCTTTCTGCATGTACCGCCGGGCCATGGCGCGCGGCCGCGAGACACGGGCTGGTTTGCCGGATTCAGTGCGCTGGAAAACGGCAAGCGCGACGCCATCGGCTATGGCCGCGACGGCTCGCGCTTCCTCGGCGCGACTTTCGACCCCATCGGACTCTATCGCCTGAACGCAGTCATGGATCTGCTGGTTCGGCTGCGGCTGGACGTCGCGGATATTCATCGGCATGCCCATCGGCTACAAGCTTCGTTCCTGCGCGAACTCGCGGCCACTGCTTGGCCCGCGTTGCATCCCGAGCGGCTGGTCGTGCCGCTGGAGAACCGGGATCGCGGAAACTTCCTTACGTTCCGCACGGACAGCGCGGCGGAATTGCATCGCCGGCTGCTGGCGGCCGGCATCGTCACCGATTGTCGCGGCGACCGGCTTCGCTTCGGCTTTGGCATCTATCACGACGCCGAAGACATCGACCGGCTGATGGACGCGCTTCGCCGTGTTCTGGCATAATCCTATCCCCCGGGCGCCTGCAGATAATGGATGCTGAAGAGCCGCTTGTCGTCGATCCAGACATGCCGGGGTTCGAATCCCGCCTGCCGGCCCAGCGCCTGGAATTCCCCGGCGGTGAATTTGTAGGCCCATTGGGTGTCGAGAATCTCGCCGGCGGCGAAGCGAAACTCGCGGTCCGCGAAACGAGCGGCCTGATCCGCGAGGCTCTCGATGCCGATTTCCATGCGGCCGGCAGATTCGTTGTATTCGGCGCGGTGGCGGAATTGCCGGAGATTGAAATCCGCCCCGAGCTCGCGATTGGCGCGGGCCAGGATGTTCGTGTTGAACGCGGCGCTCGCCCCGGCGGCGTCGTTGTAGGCGGCGCGCAGGACGGCCGGATCCTTCTTCAGATCGACTCCCACCAGCAGCCCGCCGCCTTGCAGTTGCTCCGCCGCCCGGCGGAGGAACAGCACCCTCTCCTCGTCGGTCATGTTGCCGATCGTGCTACCGGGAAAGAAGCCGAGACGGCTCTGCGCTGCCCGCGCCGGATCGGGCAGAGGAAAGGCATGAAGAAAATCGGCGCAAACCGGATAGACGGGGACCGCGGGAAACTCCGCCGCCACCATCAGCGCGTTCGCCAGAAGGTGCTTGGCGGAGATATCCAGGGGCACATAGACCGCCGCGTTCCGCAGCCGTTCCAGAAGAATCCGCGCCTTGGCCATGGAGCCGCTGCCGTAGTCGATCAGCGCGCAGCCCGGCCCGGCAATGGCGGCGATCTCATCGGCGTGGTCGCGGAGCAAGCCCATCTCAACCCGCGGGACGTAGTACTCCGGCCGGTCCAGAATGGCGTCGAAGAGCTGCGAGCCGCGTTCGTCATAGATGAACTTGCTCGGCAATCGCTTGGGATTCCGGCCAAGTCCGGCCAGCAGAGCATCACGGAAACTTTCCGTCGGCGGCGCGTGATCGGCAAAACCCGCAAGTTCTTGTGCCATTCCGTTTATGTCCTCAACGCGGCTATCATTGCGTAAGATTTCCTATATGGCCCAACAGATAGGAACCCATAGTTATGTCCGGCCCGTGGTTTTCCTAGAGTCGACCGCTGGAACGAGCAATTTCGATCATGAACAGCAATGCCGTCAACGACGCCGCGGCAACCGCCGAACGCGCCGCCGGCCCTCCTCCCGTCGCCCCGCAGACCGCCGCCGCGCTCGCGCGGATGATGGCCGCGGTCGGCTTTTCGGTGGTGCAGTTCTGGCTGGTCGTGCCGCTGACATCCCTGGTTCTTGCCAACCGCGGGATCGGCGCGGGGTCGATTGGTCTGTTCGCGATGATGCCCTGGCTGGCGGTGCTGCTGCTGGTGCCGGCCATTCCGCGGATGGTGGACCGCGTCGGCGCGCTGACGGTGTTTCGCGCGGGCATGGTTCTGGCGTTCGCCGCGATGATGCTGTTCCTGTCGACCGACAATCTCACGCTCTGGTTCGCCGCGAATTTCCTGAACGGCGCCGGCAACGCGTTGCGCTGGGTGGTGAGCGATGCGCTCATCGCCGGTATGGCGCCGCCGACGCGACGCGGCCGCATTCTTGGCATCTACGAGTCGGTGCTCGGCGCCTGCCTGCTGGCGGCGCCGTTCCTGCTGGCCCTGACCGGCAGCGATGGCGCCTTGCCCTTCGCGCTGGCAGCCGCATTGCCATTGCTGGCCATTCTGCCGACCGTCGGCCTGCAGACCCCACGGCTGTCGACGCCGGCAGTGCGGCCCGCGCAGCTGCGCGGGATCGCCGCGCGTCACGCCCTGCCGCTGCTGACGATTCTGCTCTGCGGCATCGTCGCCTGCGGCAGCTATTCGCTGTTCCCCGTCTATGGCCGCGGGCTCGGCCTGACGGAGCGGGAGGCGGCGCTATGGATGGCGCTGTTCGGCGGCGGCGCCGTGGCCTGCCAGTATCTGATCGGCTGGCTCTGCGATCACTGGCGGCGCGATCTGGTGCATCGGGCGCTGGTCGGGATCGTGGCCGGCGGTTTGCTGCTTCTTCCATGGCTCGATGTTGGCAATCCCTCCTTCTGGGTATTCAATTTTGTTTTCGGCGGCGCCGTGACCGGCCTCTACACGATCACGATGATCCTCGCGGGCAGCGCGGCGCGGCAGGGCGAATTGTTGCCGCTGATCACCGCCGTCACGCTGAGCTATACGATCGGCTCCATCGCCGGGCCGGCGCTGGGCGGCTGGGCGCTGGAGACGATGCCGTCCCACGGCTTGCCGATGAGTCTGGCGGTCGCAAGCCTGGCCGTCATCGCCGCCATGGCCGCGCTGCGGCGGCGCCCCGCCCGGGTCTCACAAGCCGCATTGCAAGCCCTGCCGCCGCAATGACAAACTCGCCGCTTCCATCGGCGGCGAGGGGCTCATGAAGGCGCGTATCAGCTGGGTCGAAGATCGAACATTCATCGGCGAGTCCGGCAGCGGGCATCT
>Ga0184626_10000438_pt1 | contig 12898 bp, 6 predicted proteins | sample PLM3_60_b1_FD_133142 | JGI IMG/M metagenome (GOLD analysis project Ga0184626, IMG submission 133142) | Groundwater sediment microbial communities from an aquifer in East River, Colorado, USA - PLM3_60_b1 | ecosystem: Environmental > Terrestrial > Soil > Riparian zone | place: USA: East River... | reverse complement strand
CCGCCGGGATCACGCCGGAGACCCCACCGCCCTTCGGTGGCGAGATCACAAGCGGAGGAGTTTTCAAAGACCAGGCGATGAACCTGATCGGTCGTGCCATACCTGATCCCTCCCCGGCGCAGCGCGACTCGGCGCTGGCCCGCGCGCTCGCGCACGCGGCGTCGCTCGGCGTGACGGCAACGGCGAACATGTCGGCCTCGTGGGCCGATCTCGCGAGCTATCGGCGGCTGGAGCGCGCCAATCGCCTCACGCTGCGTGTCGCGGTGTACCTGCCGATCGAGGACTGGCGCGCCGTCGCCGATAGTGTCGGGCGCGCCGGCGCAGGCGACGCCTGGGTCCGGATCGGCGGCGTCAAAGGCTACATGGATGGCTCGGCGGGGTCGCGGACCGCGTTTTTCTTTGAGCCGTTCTCCGACTCAGCCGGGTATCGCGGTCTGATGCAGCACCCGGAGTCGGACATGCGCGCCTGGATCGGCGGTGCCGATTCCGCCGGACTGCAGCTCGCGGTGCACGCGATTGGCGACCGCGCCAACGCGATTCTGCTGGCGATCTACGACAGCGTCGCCCGCGCGCACGGGGCTCGCGACCGGCGCTTCCGGATCGAGCATGCGCAACACCTGCGTGCCCAGGACATTGCAAGGTTCGGCGCGCAGCGCGTTGTCGCGTCGATGCAACCCTATCACGCGATCGACGACGGCCGCTGGCTGGTGGTCCGCATCGGCGCCGAGCGCATCCGCACCACCTATGCGTTCCGCACGCTGCTCGATACGGAGGCGCCGCTGGCCTTTGGCTCTGACTGGACCGTCGCGCCGCTCGATCCGATGCTTGGCCTGTATGCGGCGGTGACCAGACGGACGCTCGACGGCCGCAATCCGGGCGGCTGGGTGCCCGAGCAAAAGATCACGTTGGGCGAAGCGCTGCGCGCCTACACCTCCGGCAACGCCTGGGCGACGTTCAACGAGCAGAACTGGGGTACGCTTGCGGCGGGCCGCTTCGCGGATGTCGTCGTGCTGGATCGCGATCCGTTCGCGGTGCCACCAGAGTTGCTCGGGACCGTCAAGCCGCGCTACACGATCGTCGGTGGCAAGGTTGTGTACAGGAAGCGTTGAAAGGCGATCAGCCTGAGTACTTGAATCCGGCTTCCTGCAACGTGAGCGGCTCGCCATCATGCTCCACGCCCGCTCCGATGATCTCGCCAAGTACCAGCGTGTGATCCCCGGCCGGCAGCGTCGCAACGACCCGGCATTCGACCCAACCGAGCGCATCGACGAGGACCGGCGTGCCTGAAGCTGGCGCCGGTTTCGTCTTGATGCCCTTGAGCTTCTGTGGCGCTTGCTCCGAGCTGCGTCCCAGCTTGCCGGCCAGATCGCGTTGGCCCGTCAGCAGGAGATTGACGGCAAAGTGATGCGAATCGCGGATCATGCCGATGGTCTTCGACGTATTCTCGATCGCGACCACGGCCATCGGCGGATCGAACGCCGCCTGCGTGAGCCAGTTGGCGGTCATGCCGTGATCTTCGCCGTCATGGACGACGGTGACGACGTACAACCCGTACGGGAAGTGTCGGAGGATGGCTTTCTTGGCGGCTTCGTCCATGGTAGTCTCGCTGGAGGGAACAAAGGCTCTTCTGAAGGAATATATTGCCGCAATCCCATCGGACGTGCTCGAATGATAGGTAGGATCGCCTGGTTCGTCACGCTCATGGCGCTGGCGCCGCCGGCAACCTCGGTCGCTGCCCAGGGGTCGCCGATGCTACACCGCAGCGTCCGCGAATTGGAGGAGCAGGCTCGCGCCGACTCGAACGACGGTGCGCTGCAATACTATCTCGCGCTCGCTCATTGGAAGCGCCACCACTGGAAGCAGACCGACAGCCTATTACGGCTGGCTATTCAGCTTGAGCCGCGGTTCGCGGAGGCGTACCTCGCGTTGTATCACCTACCGTTCTCCCGCCGGTCGTCGCTCGCGCGTGAGGTCGCTCAGCGACGGGTTCCCCGTGACTGGCAACCGGTCGTTGAAGAAGCCGAAGGGTTTTACCAGCTCGCATTTCGCATCAATCCGCTGATGAGTCAGGAGGTGCTCACGATTGCCTTGGACATGAGAGAGTCAAGGTTTGCCACCTACACCTGGTACTCAACCTGGTTTGTGGACCTCGCTATGGGACGGTACTCGGACGCTCATTCGCGCCTCGAGCGGATCGCCCAGGCGCGGTTTCAGGAAGACAGTTTCCCGGAACGCGTCCCTGATTTCATTCTCTGGCATCGTGCGCTGGCCGCAGCCCATGCGGGGCGGTATTTCAACGCGCTGCGGGACCTTCAGACGCTGGTTGATCGCGGCAGTCGCGCGGAGGAGGAAGAGCTTGTTCACATCCCGCTGCGGACGAACGAGTATCGGTTCATGCTCGCGGTCGTGCACCAGCGGGCGGGCAATCCGGACCGGGCGATGGACCTTTTCAGGGAAGCGGTAGAGCACGACCTGGGCCTCGCGATGGCGCACAGTTACATGGCGGGACTTTATCAAGAGGCTGGTCAGCTGGACTCTTCCTTCGCCGAGCGCCAACGCGCGGTCGAAGTGAGTCCAGACGACCCGAGCGCGTTATTCGAGTACGCGGTCTCGCTATTCAATGCCCGTCGGCTCGCCGAGGCGGAAGAGGCGCTGCGGCGCGCGGTGGCGTTGAATCCCCGATACTCGCCCCCACTCTATCTATTGGGGCGGGCAGCCGAGGAATTGGGACGACCGGCGGACGCGCGCGAGCTCTATCAGCGCTTTCTTTCGCTCGCGCCCAGGCGTCAAGTGGACCTCCGCGCCGATGCCGAGCGTTTCCTCACTGCTGTGAGGCAGCAATGATCAGCACTATAGTGCGGGCGTTGATTGCAGTGGTTGTCGCGTTGGTAATCGGACCCCAGGCGTTGCACGCACAGGCACGACGCTCCGCTTATGAAGAGCTTCAGACTTTTTCCGGTGTGCTCAATCATATCCGGCTCAATTATCCGGACTCCGTCGGCTACTCGGAGCTTGTCGCGGCGGCGATTCGCGGCGTCCTGCGGTCGCTCGATCCGCACAGTTACTACGTCTCTCGCACCGAATGGCAGCGACAGACTGCCCTGGAACGCGGGGAGCTCGCGACGGTCGGCGTCAGACTCGAGGAAGTCGATGGGGCCGCGACGGTCCTCGCGGTGGCGCCCGGCAGCCCGGCGGCCAAGAGTGGTGTCCTCCCGGGCGACCGTATTCTCACGCTGAACGACACCTCCGTCGCTGATCTCGACATGACGACCCTCGAGCTGCGTCTTGCCGGAGAGAAAGGCTCGAAGGTCAGTCTCGGCATGGAGCGGGGACCGCGGTTCGAGCCAGACACGTTCAGCGTCACGCTCAAGCGCAATCCGTTCCAGGTGCAATCGGTGTCGGTCGTGCGAATGCTTGATTCCAGTACCGGGTATCTCCGGCTGGAAGATTTCCTCGGGAACGCTGATGAAGTGCACAAAGGCTTGAAGAAGCTCAGCGGCCTGCGCGCGCAAAGAATCATCCTCGATTTGCGAGGCAACCCCGGTGGGGCTGTGGTCTCGGCAGTCGAGGTGGCGAGCGAGTTCTTTCCCAGGAACACGCAGATTTTCAGCACTCGCGGCCGGAAACGCGCGACTGACACGACGTATGTGACGAAGCGCGACGGCGAGTTTCGTCTCGTTCCGCTCATCGTCCTGATGGACGAACGCAGTGCCAGCGCGTCCGAAGCGCTCGCGAGCTCGCTCCAGGACCACGATCGTGCCCTGCTCGTCGGGCGCCGGAGCTTTGGCAAAGCCCTCATGCAGGCCCCCTTCTATTTGCCCTCCGGCGACAACGTCTGGCTGACGATCGGACGCGTCATCACACCCAGCGGCCGCGTCATCCAGCGGCGCTATCACGGGATCAGCTACGAGCAGTATGTAAGCTTTGCGGGACGATCGGGCGCCGAGGACGACACGATGAAGGTGTACAAGACCGATGCCGGCCGTCCGGTTCGCGGGGGCGGCGGCATCGCTCCCGACATCGTGGTGCCGATCACGGCGCCGTTGCCGGTCTGGTGGAGCGCCGCCGCCGATTCCGGGTTCGATGACGCCGTTTCCGACAGCGTCGCGCAAACGCTGCCCGCCACGCCACGCGCGCGTGCGGCGTGGCTCACTGCGGAAAGCGAATGGCGCGCGAAGCTATTGCCCCCTTTCCTGTCCCGGGTGCGTACGCGGCTCGGCGTCGTCGCGGCGACCGACAGCCTCCTGGATCAGCGCTTGGCACGAATTCTTGCCGCCCGCGCTGCGGAGGTGCGCTGGGGACCCGACGCCCGCGAGGAATTCCTGCTTCGCAACGATCGTACGATTCGAGTCGCGAGGGAGCAGTTTTCGAGGCTGTATGAATTGTTGAGGCCTCCGAAGTAGACTATTTTCAAGACCATGGCGACTCGTTCCCGCACTAAAGCCGCTCCAGCATCCAGAGCGCTGTCCAAGGCCGACCTCCTCGACATCTACCGGCTCATGCTTCTGTCGCGCCGCATCGACGACAAGGAGATCCAGCTCAAGCGGCAGAACAAGATCTTTTTCCAGATTTCAGGCGCCGGCCACGAGGCGGTTCTCGTCGCCGCGGGCAAGGCGTTGCGGCCCAGCTACGACTGGTTCTATCCCTACTATCGCGATCGGGCCCTCTGTCTCACGCTCGGCATGACCCCGACGGAGATGTTTCTGTCCGCGGTGGGTGCGGCGGAAGACCCCAATTCCGGCGGCCGCCAGATGCCGTCCCACTGGGGCCATAAGCAGCTCAACATCGTCAGCCAATCGAGTCCCACCGGCACGCAGTTTCTGCAGGCTGTGGGTTGTGCCGAAGCCTGGCTCCGCTACAGCCGCATCGACGATCTCAAAGACAAGCCAATCCACGGCGACGAAGTCGTGTACTGCTCCGCGGGCGACGGCACGACGAGCGAAGGCGAGTGGTGGGAGGCGCTGAACAGCGCCAGCAATCTCAAGCTGCCGGTGCTGTTCCTCATCGAAGACAACAAATACGCCATCTCCGTGCCGATCGAAGTCCAGACCGCCGGCGGATCGGTCTCGAAGCTGGTCTGTAACTTCCCCAACCTGTTGCTCGAAGAAGTCGACGGGAACGACCCCATCCTGTCATACGAGGCCCTCACGCGGGCCGCGGAATGGTGCCGGCAGCGGAAAGGGCCGGCGCTCGTCCATGCGCACGTGACGCGCCCCTATTCTCACTCGTTGTCCGACGATGAGGTCGTGTATAAGCCGTCGCACGAACGTGAGGACGAGGCCAAACGCGACCCGCTCACGACATTCCCGCGCCGTCTCATTCAGGACGGCGTCGCGACCGCGGCGGAGATTGAAGCGATTACGGCCCAGGTGGAGGAGGAGATCCAGGTTGCCGCGGACATGGCACTCGCCTCGCCGCAACCCAAGCCGGAATCCGCCCTGCTGTGGGTGTACTCGCCGGACGTGGATCCGACCTCGGAGCAATTTGATACGGAGGACGATCCGCATTTCACGGGCGAGCCCACCACGATGGTGGATCTCCTCAATGGCTGCATGAAGGATGAGATGACTCGCGACGCGCGCATCCTCGTCTTCGGCCAAGACGTCGCGGACGTCAGCCGCGAGCAATACCTGAAGGAAGTGAAGGGCAAGGGCGGCGTCTTCAAGGTGACCTGGGGTCTGCAGCGGCAGTTCGGCGGCGATCGCGTCTACAATTCGCCGCTCGCGGAAGCCAACATCGTCGGCCGGGCCATCGGGCTCGCGACGCGCGGGCTCAAGCCTGTCGTCGAGATCCAGTTCTTCGACTACATCTGGCCCGCCTATCACCAGATTCGCAACGAGCTCGCGACGATGCGCTGGCGTTCGAGCAACGCATTCAGCGCGCCCGCTGTCGTGCGCGTCACGTACGGTGGCTATCTGAAAGGCGGGTCGGTGTATCACTCACAGACCGGCGCGGTCGTCTTCACGTCTGTGCCCGGCCTGCGTGTCGTTTGTCCCGCCACCGCGCTCGACGCCAACGGCCTGCTGCGCACCGCCATCCGCTGCGACGACCCCGTCCTCTTCCTCGAACACAAGCACCTTTACCGCCAGACCTACAACAAAGCCCCCAATCCTGGTCCGAACTTCATGATCCCGTTTGGGAAAGCGAAGATCGTCCGCCAAGGAAGCGGGATGACCGTGGTGGCGTATGGTGCCGTCGTACAGCGCACGTTAGTGGCGGCGAAGGAGCTCGAGGAGAAGGACGGTGTCAGCGTTGAGGTCATCGATCTGCGATCCTTGTCGCCCGTCGACTGGGATGCCATCGAGACCTCGGTCCGGAAGACCAACAAAGTGATCGTGGCGTACGAGGACTCCCTCTCGTGGGGATACGGCGCCGAGATCGCCGCACGGATCGCCGATCAGTGCTTCCCCTGGCTCGACGCGCCGGTCAAGCGCGTCGCTTCTACCGACACGTTCGTCGGGTACGCGCCCGACCTCGAGGACTACATCTTGCCGCAAGTGGAGGATCTCGCGCAGGCCATGCGTGAGTTGCATGCGTTTTAAGCCCTCCCCGGTACTCGTCTACAGCTCCCTCTTCTTTCTTTCCGGCGCCACCGGGCTCATCTACGAGCTGCTCTGGGTCCGCGTCCTCTATCAATCGTTCGGCTCGACAATTCAATCCGTCACGACCGTTGTGGGCGCGTACATGGGCGGTCTCGGCCTCGGCGCCTGGTTGCTGGGACGCGTCGTGGACCGCTCGCCGCGACCCGCCGTGCTCTACGGCTGGCTCGAGATCGCGATCGGGGTCTTCGGGATTATCTCACCGCTCGTTTTGGGACTCGCGCATTGGATCTACATCGGAACCGCCGGCGCCCTCGCGCTCGACGGGGGTGCCAGTGTAGCGCTACGCTTCGGGCTGGCCGCGCTGGTCCTGCTCCTTCCGTCAACGCTCATGGGTGGCACGCTGCCCGTCTTGACGAGGGCGCTCATGGGCGAAGACCGCGGGTTGCTCAAGCCATCTCTCGGCCGTCTCTACGGCTTGAACACACTCGGCGCGATGGCCGGTACCGCGCTGGCGGGCTTCTTCCTGATCGAGTTTGTGGGTGTGCGAGCGTCGCTGTGGGGAACGGCTGCACTCAACCTCGCGATCGGCGTAGCGGCGATCCAATTCGCGAAGGAGCGGCCTCGGGAGGAACCGACCTCAGCGCCCACCCAAACCCAGACTCGCGACCATCTCCAAACAGTCGCCCTGATCCTGCTCGGCCTCACCGCGTTCGCTTCGCTGCTCAACGAGATCGCGTGGACCCGCGTGCTGGTGATGATCGTCGGCGGGTCGACGTATGCCTTTACGCTGATCCTGCTGGTCTTCCTGCTCGGAATCGGTCTTGGCAGCGTGATCATGGCTCGCCGCAGTATGCCGCGGGCCGATACCGCCGCCAGTGCGGGGCTCGCGCAGGGCATTACCGGCGTCGGCGCCGCCGCACTGTTCCTGTTCTTCGGGTTTCTGCCGACTTACATCATCGCGGTGTTTCAGATCGGCGATCTCAGTGCCGCCTCGCGGCTGGTACTCATGGGGCTCGCGGTCGGCGCGGTCGTGCTGATTCCGGCGATCGGAATGGGGATGACGTTCCCGTTGCTCACCGACCTTACGGCGCGCAGCGGGCAGGCGCGCGGCGCCGACGTCGGCGCCGCCTACGCGCTCAACACCGCCGGCAGCATCCTGGGCGCCGTGCTGACCGGCTTCGTGCTCGTCGTGGCGCTGGGCACGCAGGCGACGCTGCGCGTCGGGCTGGTCATCAATGGTCTCGCGGCGCTCGCACTCGCTCTGCTGGCGGCCCGTGGCATCGCCGAGGGCTCCGCGGAGGACCAGCGGCTTCGCGTGCGCGTCCTGACGGCCGGCGCGCTGGGGATGCTGGCACTGCTGGCGGCGGTCGCAGCGCCGGGCTGGAGCACGCGCCTCATCGATCTTGGCCCCACGATCTACGCACGCCAGCGCATGGATAAGGCGGCGCGCCTACGGTTTCTCGAGCACCGGGGCGTGCGACAGCTCTCGTTCCGAGAGGGGCCGAACGCGACCGTGAGCGTGTGGGAAGGCGAGACCGGCCGGTCGCTGCGCGTGAACGGGAAAGTAGACGCGTCCGACCGGGGCGACATGGACACGCAGATCATGATCGGCCTGGCCCCCATCGTCGCGCATCCTGCTGCAACCTCGGCGTTCCTCATCGGTCAGGGTACGGGCGTGACCACGCGAGTACTCGCGACGGTGCCGGGCATGACCCGCGTGAAGGTCGTAGAGATCGAGCCCGCCGTCCTCGCAATGGACAGCTTCTTTCAGAGTGTGAACGACACCGTACTCTCCCGCCGCAACGTGCGCGTGGTCGTCGACGACGCCCGCAGTGCGCTGCAGCTGGATCCCGATCGCTATGACGTGATCGTGTCCGAGCCCTCGAATCCGTGGGTGGCGGGCATCGCGACCTTGTACACGCCCGAGTTCTTCCGCATCGCCAAGTCCCGGCTCGCCGAGGATGGGATCTTTTGTCAATGGATCCAGCTCTACCAGCTGCCGCTTCCCATCGTCGCTGGAATCGTGCGCAGTCTCCACGAAGTCTTTCCGCACGTGAACGTGTGGTTTGGCAGCACGTCCGATCTCGTAGTCCTGGCTTCGCTGCGACCAATCAGCTACGACCGGCAATGGCTCGGTCAGCTGGTCGGTCCAGGCGGCCGGCTGCACGGCCTGAGCAGGGAATGGCTGAGCATCGAATCAACGGACCAGTACTTCGGCCGGATGTTGCTCAGTGATTCGGGAGTCGCCCGCCTCATCGCACGCGCCACGTTCGACCACACCGATAACCGGCCGCGCCTCGAGTTTGTCGCGGCGCGGCGGTTTCTCGATCCCGGTGCCGCAGCTCACGCCGTTTTCGATTCCCTCATGCAGATCGGCAACCGGGAAGATGGCACGTCTCCGTTCGCATTGCTCCGGATCCTCGCCCTGCGTCGCGGCGACCCCGGCGTGCTTCCCTACCTTGACGCCGCGCGGCGCGCGCAGCCGGACGTGGCGGAGTGGGCTGTCCGCACGGCCGGCATTCGCCTCGCCATGGGTGACACCGCACGGGCCGATTCTCTGCTCAACGTCGCGCTCAGGCGAGAGCCCCGCGCCGATGCACTTCTGATGCGGGCCCTTCTCGCGGCGGCACGGAATACGCCGCTGGCCATGTCGGCACTAAGGGAAGCGCTGGCGGCAGGTGCTGATACCGGGCAGGTGCGCGCCGCTCTTTCCTTGGTAGCCGCCCGCAACTCCCGGTGGGGCGAGGCGGCGAGCCAGGCGCGGGGTTCCCTCAGTGCGGCGCAAGGCACGTTTCGCCATCCCTATCCCGGCGAATTTCTCACGCAGGCGCTCGGGCAGATCGCGTTGGACGCGCCCCCGGCTCTCGCCGACAGCGTGCTCAGTTACGCCGTCGCGCGGCGGCCCGGCTCGGCGCGGTATCGGGAGCTCGCCGCGGTGGCGGCACTGCGCGCCGGCCGCTGTGAAGAGGCCGCGGCGGGTTTCGTGGAGCTGCTCGATTTTGCGATGGAACGGGCCAACGGTCCGGCGTTGGTCCGCGACTGCTGGGCCGGCGTATCTATGGAGGGGGCGGCGCCCCCCGCGGGCTCCCGCTAAGGACGTCGCGAATCTCGCCCGCGGCGGCGATGACGTGATCCACATCCCGGGATAGCGCGCGCGCCTGCTGTGTCGCATTCGTCAAATCGCCGAGCACCGCCGCCACACCCGCCGACCGGAGCCGCAGCAGGTCGAAGCGCACGTTCTGCATCGCCAAGACGCACGATTCGATTTGCTCCTCGATGCGCTTGCGCCGCGTCAGCAAGTCGCTCAATGCCTGGCGCTGCCGCTCCAGCAGGCTCAGCTGCCGTTCGCGCTCGCTTCCCTCTTCATGGTGCTTCACCGCCTCGATGCGCGCTTCGATCCGGGCCAGCGCGCCGTCATCCACATCAGCGCTCATGCCATGCAGCATCCGAGCGAGATCCTCGGCGCGCTTCAGCAGCGCGTCCACCGTCACGACGACATCGGGCAGCAACTTCCGCTCCGATGTCGGCACGCGCTCCATGATTTTGAGAATCGCCTCCCGGTCGTTGCGTGCGAGCCGGACAGTTTCGACATGACGACCGAAGTCGTCGGCCTGCGGCGCCGGCAGGTTGCGCCGGCCCCCCGCCCCGGCCCGCGCCAGCTGCGCATCCGGCGCCGCCGGCCGGTTGAGGACGTCACGCCACGAGTAGCCGTTCTGCCACAGCTTCATGTACTGCGGGAGCAGGCCAAAACCGGCCCACGGAATCGCCACCCATTGAGCGAAGTTGATGCCGCCGCCCATGATCAGGTCGAGCACCGCCAGACCGCCGCACACCGACGCCCACGACACGAACGCATCCCGGAACTTCGCGACCGACTTGGGCTCGCCGCTCGCCGTGAGGTCCGATTTGGGATCCTTCTTGACGGGCCGGGTCGAACGACGGCCCGCGAGCGAGCGCCCCCCGCCGGACGTTCGGGGCGGTGGTGAGCCAAAACGGGTCTCGCCTCGCGCTCCGGCGGCTCCGCCCGTACGGCGCGCTGGGCGGTAGGGCGGCGCGCTGCGCGACTCGAGCGCGCGCCGCAACGCATCCGCCGTGGGCCAGCGCGCCTCGGGCTCCTTCTCCAGCGAGCGCATCACACACGATGCGAGATCGTCCGGACACGTCGGAGACCGGTCCTGAAGGTTCGGTGCCTGCTCCGTAATCTGCTTGAGCAGGATGCCGGGCACCGTCGGCGCTGAGAACGGCAGCTCGCCGGCCAGCATCTGATACCCGACGACGCCCAGACTGTAGATGTCTGAGCGCCCGTCGATTTCGCGATCGCCGGCCGCCTGCTCCGGACTCATGTAATGCGGCGTGCCGATCGCCACGCCGGTCGCTGTGAGCGTGCCGGGCCCCGTGGTGGAGGTGAGGGCTTTGGCGATGCCGAAGTCCGTGAGCACGGTGCGGCCCCGGCTTCCTTCGAGCAGGATGTTGTCGGGCTTGACGTCGCGATGGATGATGCCGAGCGCATGTCCCGCGCCGAGCGCGTCTGCCGTCTCCATCAAGATGCGGCGGGCTTCCTCTGGTGGCAGGCGCTCGCGGCGCTTGAGACGCGCCCCGAGTGATTCACCATCCACGTAGGCCATCACGAAATAAACGAGGCCGTCGGGCCCTTCGCCGACGGAATGGATCGGAACGATGTGCGGATGGGACAGGCGCGCGTCGGTTTCCGCCTCCCGCAGGAACCGGATGCGGATTTCTTCCCGGAACGCGAGCTCGGGTGGCAGGACTTTGACGGCCACCTTCCGCTTGAGCCGTTCGTCCCGGGCGTGATAGACGACGCCCATGCCACCGCGGCCGATCTCCCCCTCGAGGGTGAACGAGGAGCCAAGGGCCTGACTCAACCGCTGGGCCAGCCGGTCGTTCATGCTGATTTGATCCATTCGTGGCCAAAAAGATACTCGTCAAGCGTCTACTTGGCAGCGCCGCGCCGCTTTGGCGGCGTTTTGTGGAACGGACCTGCCGTAGGCGGCGTTCTTTCGTGGCATGGACGGTGCATTCTCCGCCTTAGAATGCGTCCATGCATCCTCCATCGGAGATTCCATGTCTGACCGGATGACTCTGCCTGTACTGCCGCTGCGCGAAGCCGTGTTGTTCCCCGGAGTCGCTACGCCGATCGGTGCGGGCCGTCCCGCGACATTGCGGGCCATAGAAGCCGCTCTAAAGCAGACCGACCGGAAGGTCTTCGCTGTCGCCCAAAAAGAAAACATCGATCAAGTCTCGCCCGGAGTGCTGTACACGACCGGCACGATCGCGCGGATCAGCCAGGTGCAGCGCAATCTCGGTGGCGTGCAGCTCATTCTGCATGGCGAAAGCCGTGGTACGGCCGTCCACTATACCGAAACCAACGGCTATTTCGAAGCGACCGTCCGCGAAGCTCCCGATTTGGCCCCCCTCAATGAGAAGGATCCTGCGTTCGTGGCGTTGCATCGCGAAGTCCGCGAGCGTGCCGCGGAGCTGGGTCAGAAGTCCGGCCTGCCGACGGAAGTCGTGCAACAGGTGCTGCAGGGCGTCAGCGATCCCGGCGCCCTCGCCGATCTCGTTGCCGGCCATCTCGATATCCAGGCGCTCGAGCGCCAGCAGCTGCTCGAGTCGCTCGCCGTCGAGGACCGGCTACGTCGCGTGCTCGTGCACGTGCAGCGTCAGATCGCCGTGCTCGACGCCCAGGAGGACATCAAGTCGCAGGTCCAGGAAGAGCTCGGCGAGCGGCAGCGTGAGATGCTGCTCCGCGAGCAAATGAAGGCGATCCGAAAAGAGCTGGGCGAGGAAGAGGAGGCCGCCGAGGCCGACGACCTGAAGAAGCGGCTCGATGCGCTCGAGCTGCCGGAGGCCGCTCGCAAGGAAGTCGATCGCGAGCTCGCCCGGTTAGAGCGCGCCGGTCGGGAGTCGATGGAAGCGCAGGTCATCCGTACCTATCTCGAGACCATCGCGGAGCTCCCGTGGAGCAAGCGGGCCGATGAATCGCTCGACCTGAAACGCGCGGAGGAGATCCTCGAGGAGGATCACTACGGGCTCCAGGACGTGAAGGATCAGGTGCTCGAATTCCTCGCGGTCCGCCAGCTGCGCCAGCGGCAGCCCAAGGAAGAGGCCCCTGGAAATGAAGACGACCGCGCCGCGCGCGCGCCGACGCTGCTCTTCGTCGGCCCACCGGGTGTCGGCAAGACCTCCATCGCCAAGTCCATCGCCCGCGCGATGGGCCGGCCCTACGTGCGGATTTCGCTGGGCGGAGCGCGCGATGAGGCGGATATCCGCGGCCACCGGCGCACGTATGTCGGCGCGATGCCGGGTCGCATCATCCAGGGCATGAAGCAGGCGGG
>Ga0184626_10000437_pt1 | contig 12899 bp, 11 predicted proteins | sample PLM3_60_b1_FD_133142 | JGI IMG/M metagenome (GOLD analysis project Ga0184626, IMG submission 133142) | Groundwater sediment microbial communities from an aquifer in East River, Colorado, USA - PLM3_60_b1 | ecosystem: Environmental > Terrestrial > Soil > Riparian zone | place: USA: East River... | reverse complement strand
TGCGGATCGAGCGACAGTGCGCGCTCGAAAGCGATCATCGCCTCGGCCATGCGATCCAGCCGCGCCAGCGCAATGCCGCGATTGTTGTGCGCCTGCGCGAAGTTGCCGTTGAGCGCAACCGCCCGGTCGAGCACGGCCAGGGCTTCGCTATCGCGTCCGGCGCGGATCAGCGCAAAGCCCAGGTTGCTGCGCGCGGGCGCATTGCTGGGTGCCAGGCGAACCACGCGCTCGAAGCGCGCGATCGCAAGTCCGTAGTCGCCGCGTGCCAACGCGACGGCGCCGGCGTTGACCAGGGCCGTCGGATCGTCGGGATTGGCGGCGAGCACCTGCGCGTAGAGGGCTTCGGCCTCGGGAAGCCGTCCCGCCTGTTGCAATTCGAATGCGCGGCCGAGCAGGACGAGTTCGTCGGCGGCGTCCGCGGGCATCGTCGGTGTTCTGCTACCGAGACCTACCCAGACGCGTGACAAGCTCTCCGTCGTTCCCGCGAAGGCGGGAATCCAGCGTCTTTTGTCGCACGACACTGGGTCCCCGCCTTCGCGGGGACGACGTGAGTTTTCCGGAATCTGGCACGCATCTCGGTAACGCTCGATTAACTCGTGAAGCCGATTCTCTTGTGCGTGCCGTCGCAGTACGGCTTGTTGTGCGAGCCGCCGCAGCGACAGAGAAATGTCGTGTCGGAAAACGCTGTGCGCCCGTCGCTGCCGTGCAGCGTGAGCGGGCCCGTGCAGACCAGGGGACCGTTGATATTTTGCCTGATGGTCAGCGGCGCGGAGAGGTCGACGTCCGGCGGCGCTGCGACGTCCGCCGGCAGCGTTCCCGCGTCCCGGAAGCCGATCTTCTTGTGGCTGTTGTCGCAGAACGGCTTGTGCTGCGACGCGCCGCAGCGGCACAGCGCCATCCGCGTGTCTTCGAGTGCGGCCTCGCCTTGGCGCAGCGCGAGCTTGCCCCGCAGATAAGTGGGCCCGTTGGCGGTGAGCCAGCCTTCATTGTCCGGCGGCACGGTCATCGCGGACGTCCCATCCGCGTATTGCATCCGCAGTGCGCCGGAGGGACAGCAATTGACCGCCTCCGCAACCGAGGCCGCGTCGGACTTGTCCGGCTGGATCCACGGCTTGGCGGCGGGATCGAACACTTGCGGAACCGTACGCACGCACTCGGCGGCGTGGATGCATCGCGTCGCGTCCCACGTGACCTTGGCCTGCGGGCTTTCGTAGTGATGCAGTTTCGCGGGTTCGGTCATCGCTTCGCCTCCTCGAATTGCGGAAGAGCACTTGCCGGGCGGTGCCGGTCTTGAGTTCGCCGGTGATGCGAATGTCGGCGCGCGTGACGGTCGAACCGGCCAGTCGACTAGAATAGCAGCTTCCCGCCCTTGGCCGAGTCGCGTCGTCATGTCGCATATTCTGCAGTCCATTCCCGTTGGCCAGAAGGTGGGCATCGCGTTCTCGGGAGGGCTCGACACGAGCGCCGCGCTGCACTGGATGCGCGCGAAGGGCGCTATCCCCTATGCGTACACGGCGCATCTGGGCCAGCCGGACGAGGCGGATTACGACGACATTCCGCGGCGCGCGCTGCAGTACGGCGCCGAGGCCGCGCGGCTCGTCGACTGCCGCGCGGCGCTGGTCGCCGAGGGCATCGCTGCGTTGCAGGCGGGCGCGTTTCACATCGCGACGGGCGGGCTCGCGTATTTCAACACCACCCCGATCGGGCGCGCAGTCACGGGCACGATGCTCGTGGTCGCGATGCGCGAGGACGACGTGCACATCTGGGGCGACGGCAGCACGCACAAGGGTAACGACATCGAGCGGTTCTACCGGTATGGGCTGCTCGCCAATCCGAACCTGCGCGTCTACAAGCCGTGGCTCGACGCGGCGTTCATCGACGAGCTCGGCGGGCGCAAGGAAATGTCCGATTACCTGGCGCGCGCCGGATTCAATTATCGAATGAGCGCGGAAAAAGCCTATTCGACGGACTCGAATCTGCTGGGCGCGACGCACGAAGCCAAGGACCTCGAGTTTCTCGACAAGGGCATGCGCATTGTCGAGCCGATCATGGGAGTTCCGTTCTGGCGCGAGGACGTCGCCGTCAAGGCGGAGACCGTGAGCGTGCGCTTCGACGAGGGAAAACCGGTCGCGCTGAACGGCGCGACGTTCAGCGACGACGTGGCCCTGATGGTCGAGGCCAACGTCATCGGCGGCCGCCATGGCCTGGGGATGAGCGACCAGATCGAAAACCGGATCATCGAGGCGAAAAGCCGCGGCATTTACGAGGCGCCGGGGATGGCGTTGCTGCACATCGCCTACGAACGCCTGCTGACCGGTATCCACAACGAGGACACGATCGAGCAATACCGCGAAAACGGCCGCCGCCTCGGGCGGTTCCTCTACCAGGGCCGCTGGTTCGATCCGCAGGCGATGATGCTGCGCGACGCGGCGCAGCGGTGGGTCGCCCGCGCGATCACCGGCGAGGTCACGCTGGAGCTGCGCCGTGGCAACGACTACTCCATCCTCGCCACGGCGAGCCCGAACCTGACCTACAAGCCGGAGCGGCTGACCATGGAGAAGGGCGCGGCGTCGTTCTCGCCGCAAGACCGCATCGGCCAGCTCACGATGCGCGAGCTCGACATCGCGGATACGCGCGAAAAGTTGCTGACCTATTCGCGGATCGGGTTGCTCAATCCGTCCGAAAGCTCACCGCTGCCGCGGCTCGCCGAAAGCGGCGACGACGACCAGAAGTAGATTCACACTTCCGTCGACTGCGGCGTTCAGTCGATCTTGACGCCGGCGCTCTTGATCACCGGCGCCCATTTGTCGGATTCGGCTTTGATGAGCGCGCCGAACTCCTCGGGCGTGCCGCCGATCAGGGCGAATCCCGCGGCGTTCAATTTCTGCACGACATCGGGCTGCTTGAGAATCGCGTTGATTTCGGCGTTGAGCCGCGCGATGACAGGCTTCGGCGTGCCCGCGGGCACGAGGACGCCATTCCATGCCAGCGATTCGAATTTCGGATAGCCGCTTTCAGCGATTGTCGGCAAATCCGGCAGCAGCGGAAAGCGTTTCGCGGACGTTACGGCGATCGCGCGCAGCCTGCCCGCCTGGATTTGCGGTTGCAGGGGTTGCATGACGGCGAAAATCATCTGCGTTTCACCCTGAACCGTGGACGTCACCGCCGGCGGCGAGCCATTGAACGGAATGTGCACGAGGTCGATGCCGGCGAGCGATTTCAGGAGCTCGCCGTTGAGATGCGACGAGCTGCCCGGACCGACCGACGCGTAATTGAGCTTGCCCGGATTGGCCTTGGCATACGCCACGAGCTCCTTGACGTCTTTCGCCGGTACTTGCGCGTTGACGGTGAGTACGTTGGGCTGACTCGTCGTCGTGACGACCGGCGCCAGGTCCTTCTGCACGTCGTAGGGCAGCTTCTGCAACAGCGGCGTGATGGACAGCGGGCCGTTGAACGCCAGCACCATCGTGTAGCCGTCGGGCGCGGCCTTCGCCGTTTCACCGACCGCGACGGTACCGCCGGCGGCCGGCTTGTTTTCGACCACGACGGGTTGGCCCAGCCGATCCTTCAGCTTGTCGGCGATCGTGCGGCCGAGGACGTCGATCGAGCTTCCCGCGGGCGCGGACATGACGAACCGGATCGGCTTGTCGGGCCACGTCTGCGCGAACGCGGGTGACGTGCCCAGCGCGGCAGCGGCGACGCTGGAAAATACGGCGAACCATTGACGGCGATGCATGGAGGGGCTCCAGTACAAAACGGAATGGGTGCGCACGCGGCGGCGTGCGCGTCGGATCAGACGTTCACGCGTCCGCAGACCAGGTATTCGAGCAGCGCCTTTTGCGCGTGCAGCCGGTTTTCGGCTTCATCCCACACCACGCTCTGCGGACCGTCGATGACTTCGGCGGCTACTTCCTCGCCGCGGTGCGCGGGCAGGCAATGCATGAACAGCGCGTCGGGCTTCGCCAGTCGCCTCATGTCGCCGTCGACCATCCAGTCGGCGAACGCGCGCTGCCGTTCCTCGCTTTCGGCTTCGAACCCCATGCTGGTCCAGACATCGGTCGTGACGAGGTCGACGCCGCGGCAGGCCTCCATCGGATCGGCGAACGATCGGTAGTGATCGCGGTTGGCCGCGGCAATGCCGTCATTCACCGCGTAGCCCGGCGGCGTGGACACGTGGACGTTGAAGTCGAGAATCGTCCCTGCCTGCAGCCATGTATTGCAGACGTTGTTGCCGTCGCCGATCCATGCGACCGTCGTGCCGGCGATCGACCCGCGATGCTCGACGTACGTGTAGATGTCGGCGAGGATCTGGCACGGGTGATACTCGTTGGTCAGCCCGTTGATGACCGGTACGCGCGAATGCGCGGCGAAGCGCTCGATGATCGCCTGCTCGAACGTGCGGATCATGACGACGTCGACCATCCTGGAGATGACGCGCGCGAGATCCTCGATCGGCTCGCCGCGCGAAAGTTGCGTGTCGCCGCGATTCAGGTTGATCGCGATGCCGCCCAACTGGTTCATCCCGGCCTCGAACGAAACGCGCGTCCGGGTCGAGGCCTTTTCGAACACCATCGCGAGCGTGCGGTCGCGCAGCGGCTGATAGAGCTCGTAGCGCTTGAAACGCTCCTTGATCCAGTGGGTGCGCTCGAACAGATAGGCCAATTCCTCGCGCGAGAAATCCTTGAGCTGGAGGAAATGCGATGGCGGCGCGGCGGGCATGGCGGGCGGGAGAGGCGGCGCGGAAGTGGTCACGCTCCACCAGCAATTGTCAAATAAAAACAAAATATTAGCATGCTGACGCGGCTCGACCGTTGGCCTTCATTTGCCCTCAGTTGCTCCGCTATTGCCGGTCGGCTGTCCCAAGGGCGACGACTGCGCCAACGAAAAAGGCGCCCGGAAGCGCCTTTTACTGAAGCCATCGACTGATTTCGCCGACGGCTTTAGGCAAGCGCCTTGATGGCCGACGACAATCGCGACTTCGTGCGCGACACGACATTCTTGTGCACGATCTTCTTGTCGGCGATGCGGTCCATCACCGCCTGCGATTCCTGCATTGTCTTGGCCGCCGCCGCCTTGTCGCCGGTGGCGATGGCCTTGCGTACCTTCTTCACCGCGGTGCGCAGTTCCGACTTCTGGCTCGCGTTACGCATGCGCGTCGCTTCCGCCTGCCGGGCGCGCTTCTTGGCTTGTGCTGTATTGGCCATGATAAGTGCTTTCCTTGCTTTTCTGCTCTGGTTTGTAAATGTTCGTTTGGATAATTCTGGTTAGCCGGTAATAATAACCCGTTTTCGCTGTCCCGACAAGAGGTTGGCTGCGTCGCCGGGACAGCCTCGCCGCTACATCCGCCCTCGTGAACCTCCTCCGCGCCCTGTCCACCGTCAGCGGGATGACGCTCCTCTCGCGCATCACCGGGCTCGCTCGCGAGAGCCTGAAAGCGGCGTTCTTCGGCGCCGGCGTCCAGATGGACGCCTTTGAAGCAGCGTTCAGGTTGCCGAACATCCTGCGCCGGATGTTCGGCGAAGGCGCGTTTTCGCAGGCGTTCGTGCCGATCCTCGCCGAGTACCACCGGCAGCGCGGCCTCGACGCCACGCGCGATCTCATCGGTCGCGTCGGCACGTTGCTCGCCGTGGTTCTGCTCGGAATTTCAATCCTGGGCGTGTTGGCCGCGCCGTGGCTCGTCTATCTGCTGGCGAGCGGCTTCGCGCAGACGCCCGGCAAGGTCGAGCTCACGGCGCAGATGATTCGCATCGTCTTCCCGTACATCCTGTTCGTGTCGCTCGTGTCGCTCGCCGGCGGCGTGCTCAACGTCTACCGGCGATTTGCGATCCCGGCGTTCACACCGGTATTGCTCAACCTGTCGATCATCGGTGCGGCGATCTTCCTTTCCCCTTACTTCGACCCGCCGATCATGGCGCTCGCCTGGGGCGTGCTCATTGGCGGCATCGCGCAGCTTGCGTTCCAGATCGCGCCGCTCGCGCGGCTCGGAATGCTGCCGCGCCCGAGCTTTGACTGGCGGGACGAGGGCGTGCGCCGCGTGCTGCTCGCGATGGGCCCGGCGCTGATCGGCGTGTCCGCCGCACAGATTTCCGCGCTCATCAACACGCAGCTTGCCGCGTTGCTCGGCGACGGCCGGATTTCGTGGATCACGTACGCGGACCGGTTGATGGAGTTTCCGAACGCGCTGCTCGGCGTGGCGCTTGGCACGGTGCTCCTGCCGTCGCTGGCGAAACACCACAGCGACGCCAATCACGCCGAATATTCGGCGCTTCTCGACTGGGGATTGCGGCTCGCATTCCTGTTGGCGCTGCCCGCGGCCGTCGCCTTGTGGCTCTTGTCGCTGCCGTTGATCACGACGCTCTATCAATACGGCAAATTCGGCGTCAACGACGTGTGGCAGACGCGCTCCGCACTGCTGGGCTATAGCGTCGGGCTGCTGGCGCTGATCCTGGTCAAGATTCTCGCGCCGGGCTTTTATGCGCGGCAGAACATGCGGACGCCGGTGAAGATCGCGTTTCTCACCGTGCTCATCACGCAGACGCTCGCCGTGCTGCTGATGTGGCCGCTGCAGCAGATGGGATTGACGCTGGCGACGAGCATTGGTGCGTGCGTGAACGCCGCGCTGCTGTTCTGGTTCCTCCGCCGCCACGGGTTCTACGCGCCGCATCCGGGATGGTTTGCGTTCGTGTGCCGGCTCGTGGTCGCGCTGGGAGTCCTGATCGCGGTCCTCTATTTTCTGGCGGGGCCGGCGCAGTTGTGGCTCGAAGCGGGGCTGTGGACGAAGCTCGCGCGCCTCTTCGGCATCATCATTGCCGGCGCCGTCGCCTATTTTGGCGCGCTCTACCTGCTGGGCTTCCGGCTTGCCGATTTCAATCGGCGGGACTAGGGCCTGTTAACAGGCCCTAAGTAGGCCCTGCTTAATCGTGCCCATTGCCGGTCTTGCGATGCGGGCAGCGCGGCTTCGTGCAGTCGGCGTATAGATACAGCGCGTGCTCGCTGATCTCGAATCCGCGCTCGCGCGCGATCCTGATCTGCCGCTTCTCGATATCGGCGTCGTAGAACTCCTCGACCCGTCCGCACTGCAGGCACACGAGGTGGTCGTGGTGCGTCCCCTGGTTCAATTCGAACACGGCCTTGCCGGATTCGAAATGATGGCGGATCAAAAGACCCGCCTGCTCGAACTGCGTCAGCACGCGGTAGACGGTCGCGAGGCCGATGTCGAGCCCTTCACCCAGCAACATCTTGTAGACGTCCTCGGCAGTCAGATGCCGTATCTTGGACGACTCGAAGAGGTTGATGATCTTGAGGCGCGGCAGCGTGGCTTTGAGGCCGGCGCTCTTGAGATCCTGCGGAGAGCTCATGGGATACGGTTGACGTAAGACCAACGGCTATAATAGCGCGGAAGACCAAGCGCCGCCGCCATCTCCATGGCGCCGGGCGGCAAGGGCGCACCGGGGCGGAAACGGCTCCCGCTGACGCCCCATCGAGGGAAATTTTCAGTGCAAGCACCACGCCTACGACCGGGTTCTTATTTCAGTGCGCTCGCCATGGCGCTGGGCGCTTTCGTGCTGGCCGGTTGCGCGCAGCTGACTCAGCCGTTCGATAATTACCTGCCGCTGATCACGCAGTTCGGTGTCTACAAGCTCGACATCAACCAGGGCAATTACCTCTCGCAGGACATGGTCGACAAGCTGAAGGTCGGCCAGACCAAAGCGCAGGTGAAGACAACGCTGGGCACCCCGCTCATCACCAGCGCGTTCCGCGATAACCGCTGGGACTATGTCTACGAATTCTCGAGCGCGGGCCGCCTCCGCGAGCATCGCCAGTTCACCGTGTATTTCAAGGACGACCTTCTCGCGCGCTGGGAAGGCGACGAAATGCCGCAATCGGCACAGGACCTGAATCGCGTCGCCGCCACCCGATCGCTGCCCGACGACCCCTACGGCCAGGACGCCGGCATCATCGGCAAGATCAGCGACCTGTTCAAAAGGATCGGCGATCCCGCTGCGGCGGCGACTCCCTGACCATGGAAGCCGTTCGCGTCGCCATCGCCGGCGCCGGCGGGCGGATGGGGCATGCGCTGATCGAAGCGGTTCTCGCTACGCCGGGTCTCGCGCTGGCCGCCGCGCTCGATATCGCGGGCAGCCCGATGCTGGGACGCGACGCCGGCGAGCATTGCGGGCGGACCACCGGCGTGATCGTGGGTTCCGACGTCGACGCCGCCGTCGCGCACGGCGACGTGCTCGTCGACTTCACGCGACCGGAAGGCACGCTCGCCCACCTTGCCGCGTGCGCGCGGCACCGCGTTGCCGCCGTGGTCGGCACGACCGGGTTGAGCGATGCGCAAAAAGCCACGGTCGTTGATCACGGGCGCGCGATCCCCATCGTGTTCGCCGCGAACATGAGTGTCGGCGTCAATGTGCTCTTGTCGCTGGTCGAGTCGGCGGCGCGCGCGCTGGGATCGGCGTACGACATTGAAATCGTCGAGATGCACCACCGGCACAAGGTCGATGCGCCTTCGGGAACGGCGCTGCGCTTGGGCGAAGCGGCGGCCGCGGGCATCGACCGCAGTCTCGCGGACAGCGCGGTTTACGCGCGTCACGGCATCACCGGTGAACGCAAGCCGGGGACGATCGGCTTCGCGACGCTGCGCGGCGGCGACGTCGTGGGCGAGCATGCAGTCGTTTTCGCGGGCACCGGCGAACGGATCGAGATCATTCATCGCGCGACGTCGCGGCAACTGTTCGCGGCCGGTGCGCTGCGTGCGATCGAATTCGTCGCAGCCAAGCGGGCACAGGGGCAGACCGGCGTGTTCGACATGCCCGACGTTCTCGGATTGCGTTAGGCTCCTGGGTGGCACCGCATCCGTTCGACCTCACCGGCCGGCTGGCGCTTGTCACCGGCGGCGGATCGGGATTGGGCTTCGCGATCGCGGAAGGGCTGGCGCGGGCCGGCGCGCGCGTCGTGTTGAATGGACGCAATCGCGCAAAGCTCGAGGCCGCGGCGCAACGGCTGGTCGCGGACGGGCACGCGGCAACGATCTGCGCGTTCGACGTCACGGACGAGGCGGCGGTGAACGCCGGAATCGCGGCAACCGAAAGTTCGATCGGGCCCATCGACATCCTGGTCAACAACGCTGCGTTCAACCATCGCAAGCCGCTGCCTGAATATTCGTACGCCGAGTGGCGCGCGTTGCAGGCGGCCAATCTCGACGGATCCTTTCTCACGATCCGCGCGGTGTTGCCCGGCATGCAGGCGCGTGGCCGTGGCAAGATCATCAACGTGTGCTCGCTGGCGTCCGACATCGGGCGCCCGCACATCGTGGCCTACGCCACGAGCAAGGGCGCGCTCAAGATGCTGACCCGCGCGCTGGCTGTGGAGGCGGCGCCGTACAACGTGCAGGTGAACGGCATCGCGCCGGGGTTCTTCAAGACCGAGATGAATGCGCCCTTGATCGCCGACGCGGACTTCTCGGCGTGGGTGGGCAAGCGGACGCCGGCCGGGCGCTGGGGCGAGCCGCCCGAGATTGCGGGCGCGGCCGTGTTCCTGGCGTCGAGCGCAGCCGACTACGTCACCGGACATCTGCTCTATGTCGACGGCGGTTTCAGCGCGTCGTACTGACTCCGTCTCGACCTCCCCGCGCGCTTTGAAACAGGCGCATTTCGCGGTACAATCGGCAAGGTGAAGCGGGGAAGGTCGATGGTAAAAAATCGGCCTTCCCCGTTTGCACGTCCACTGCGTGTTCGACAGCCTTGACCGGGTGAGCGCGAGAAGCGCGACCGATCCGGCGTGTCGACGACGAAAGCCGCCATGAATGCCCCAGATGCCAACGTCGCCGCGAGCGCCGCGCTGTTCCCACCGGTGATGCCTGCGTTGCTGGCGCTCGCCGACGGTACCGTGTTCCGCGGACATGCGATCGGCGCCGCTGGCACGGCGGTGGGCGAAGTCGTGTTCAATACCGCGATGACGGGCTACCAGGAAATCCTGACCGATCCGTCGTACGCCGGGCAGATCGTCACGCTGACTTACCCGCACATCGGCAATGTCGGCGTCAATGACGAAGACGTCGAGTCGAAGCGCATCTTTGTTGCGGGACTTGTCATTCGCGATCTGTCGCGCGTCGCATCGAGCTGGCGGTCGAAGCAGGACCTCGCGACTTATCTGCGCACCAGCAATATTGTCGGCATTGCCGATATCGACACGCGCAAGCTCACCCGCATCCTGCGCGAGCGCGGCGCGCAGAACGGATGCATGGTCGCCGGCCCCGGTCTCGATGATGCGGCCGCGTCCGACGCCGTTGCCAAGGCGCGGGCGGTCCCGTCGATGGCCGGACTCGACCTCGCGAAAGTCGTCTCCTGCACTACGCCGTACGAGTGGACGTCGAGCACCTGGTCGCTCACCGACGGCTATCGTCCGATGGGTGCGCCTCGCTTTCACGTCGTCGCGTACGACTACGGTGTCAAGCACAACATCCTGCGCATGTTGGCCGCGCGCGGTTGCCGGCTGACCGTGGTGCCCGCGCAAATGCCGGCGCGCGAAGTGCTGGCGATGAAGCCGGATGGCGTATTCCTGTCGAACGGACCCGGCGATCCGGAGCCGTGCGATTACGCGATCACGGCGATTCGCGAAATCATCGATACCGGCACGCCCGTCTTCGGGATCTGCCTCGGACACCAGTTGCTCGGGCTCGCGGCGGGCGGCCGCACGCTCAAGATGAAGTTCGGCCATCACGGCGCGAATCACCCGGTACTCGATCGCGACACCGGGCAGGTATTGATCACCAGCCAGAACCATGGCTTTGCCGTCGATCCCGCGTCGCTTCCCGCCAACGTGCGCGTGACGCACGTATCGCTGTTCGACGGCACGTTGCAGGGCTTTGCGTGGACCGACAAGCCGGTGTTCTGCTTCCAGGGGCACCCCGAGGCCAGTCCCGGCCCGCATGATCTCGGGTATCTGTTCGATCGCTTCCTCAAGTTGATGGAGAAGAAGGTCTGATCCCTGATCCCTGACCTCTGATCCCTGACCTCTGATCCCTGACATGCCCAAACGCACCGACATCCATTCGATCCTGATCATCGGCGCCGGCCCGATCATCATCGGGCAGGCGTGCGAGTTCGACTATTCGGGTGCGCAGGCGTGCAAGGCGCTGCGCGAGGAGGGGTATCGCGTCATCCTCGTCAACAGCAATCCGGCGACGATCATGACCGACCCGGAGATGGCCGATGTCACGTACATCGAGCCCATTACCTGGCAGATGGTCGCGACCATCATCGAACGGGAGCGTCCCGATGCGCTGCTGCCGACGATGGGTGGGCAGACGGCGTTGAACTGCGCGCTCGACCTGGCGCGCGAAGGCATCCTCAACAAGTTCGACGTCGAGTTGATCGGCGCGACGAAAAAGGCGATCGACAAAGCCGAGGACCGCGAGAAATTCAAGGCGGCGATGACCCGCATCGGCCTCGGCTCGGCGCGCTCTGGCATCGCGCACAACCTGGAGCAGGCGCTCGAGGTGCAGGCGACGATCGGATTTCCGGCGGTGTTGCGGCCGTCGTTCACTCTGGGCGGCACCGGCGGCGGCATCGCCTACAACAAGGACGAGTTCGTCGAGATGGTCAAGCGCGGGCTCGATCTCTCGCCGACGCACGAGATCCTGATCGAGGAATCGCTGCTCGGCTGGAAAGAATTCGAGATGGAGGTCGTCCGCGACAAGAAGGACAACTGCATCATCGTGTGCTCGATCGAGAACCTCGATCCGATGGGCGTGCACACGGGAGACTCGATCACCGTGGCGCCGGCGCAGACGCTGACCGACAAGGAATACCAGATCATGCGCGACGCGTCGATCGCCGTGCTGCGCGAGGTCGGCGTGGATACCGGCGGATCGAACGTGCAGTTCGCCATCAATCCGGCCGATGGCCGTATGGTGGTGATCGAGATGAATCCGCGCGTGTCGCGCAGCTCGGCGCTGGCGTCGAAGGCCACCGGCTTCCCGATCGCCAAGGTCGCGGCCAAGCTCGCCGTCGGCTACACGCTGGACGAACTGCGCAACGACATCACCGGCGGGCAAACACCGGCGTCGTTCGAGCCGACGATCGACTACGTCGTCACCAAGGTCCCCCGCTTCGCGTTCGAGAAGTTCAAGCAGGCCGATGACCGCCTCACGACGCAGATGAAATCGGTCGGGGAAGTGATGGCGATCGGCCGCACGTTCCAGGAATCGCTGCAGAAAGCGCTGCGCGGCCTCGAAGCGGGTGTGGACGGCTTCAACCTGAAAACGGTCGACCCCGAAACGATCGGCGACGAGCTCGCTTATCCGCGCGCCGAGCGGCTGTGGTATGTCGCCGACGCGTTCGGCATCGGCATGTCGCTCGAGGAAATTCACGCGCACACGAAAATCGACCCGTGGTTCCTGGCGCAGATCAAGGAGATCGTCGACCTCGAGTTGAAGCTCGAGCAGCGCACGCTCGCGTCGATCGCGAAGGACGACCTGCGCGCATTGAAGCGCAAGGGCTTCTCCGATCGTCGCCTCGCCTATCTGCTCAAAGTGACGGAGTCGGAGATCCGCGCGCAGCGTCATGCGATGGGCATACGGCCGGTCTTCAAGCGCGTCGACACGTGCGCGGCGGAGTTCGCGACCAGGACCGCGTACATGTATTCGACGTACGAGGAGGAATGCGAAGCCGAGCCCACCGACCGCAAGAAGGTGATCGTGCTGGGCGGCGGCCCGAATCGCATCGGCCAGGGAATCGAGTTCGACTATTGCTGCGTGCACGCAGCGATGGCGCTGCACGACGACGGGTTCGAAAGCATCATGGTCAACTGCAACCCCGAGACCGTCTCTACCGACTACGACACGTCGGACCGGCTGTACTTCGAGCCGCTGACGCTCGAGGACGTGCTGG
>Ga0184626_10000434_pt1 | contig 12960 bp, 10 predicted proteins | sample PLM3_60_b1_FD_133142 | JGI IMG/M metagenome (GOLD analysis project Ga0184626, IMG submission 133142) | Groundwater sediment microbial communities from an aquifer in East River, Colorado, USA - PLM3_60_b1 | ecosystem: Environmental > Terrestrial > Soil > Riparian zone | place: USA: East River... | reverse complement strand
CATGGTGGCGATCCACGAGAAGATCTTGATGCCGGTCGGCACCGCGATGACCATGGTGGCTGCGACGAAATAAGCCTGCGTCCCGAGCGACAGGCCGGCGGTGTACATGTGATGCGCCCACACGACGAAGCCGATGAAGCCGATCGCCCACAGCATCGGAGTCGCGAGGCGGATCGAGCCGCCCCACATGGTCGCGATCCAGGAGAATATCTTGATGCCGGTCGGCACCGCGATGACCATGGTCGCGGCGACAAAGTAGGCGCGCGTGTTCACGTTGAGGCCGACCGTGAACATGTGGTGCGCCCACACGATGAAGCCGATGAATCCGATCGAGACCATGGCGTAGGCCATGCCGAGGTAGCCGAACACGGGCTTCCTCGAGAAGGTGGAGACGACCTGGCTGATCATGCCGAAGCCCGGGAGGATCAGGATGTAGACCTCGGGATGGCCGAAGAACCAGAACAGGTGCTGGTAGAGGATCGGGGCGCCGCCGCCCTGCGAGACGAAGAAGGTGGTGCCGAAATTGCGGTCGGTGAGCAGCATGGTGATGGCGCCCGCCAGCACCGGCAGCGCCAGCAGCAGCAGGAAGGCCGTCACCAGCACCGACCAGACGAACAGCGGCATGCGGTGCAGCGTCATGCCGGGCGCGCGCATGTTGAAGATGGTGGTGATGAAGTTGATCGCGCCCATGATCGAGGAGGCGCCCGCCAGATGCAGCGAGAAGATCAGGAAATCAACCGACAGGCCCGGTTGCCCCAGCGCCGAGGATAAGGGCGGATAGACCGTCCATCCGGTTCCGGCGCCGGTATCGACGAAGGCCGACAGCAGCAGCAGGATGATGGAGGGGACCAGCAGCCAGAAGCTGATATTGTTCATGCGCGGAAAGGCCATGTCCGGCGCGCCGATCATCAACGGCACGAACCAGTTGCCGAAGCCGCCGATCATCGCCGGCATGACCATGAAGAAGATCATCAGCAGGGCATGGGCGCTGATGACCACGTTCCACCACTGGCCGTCGGGGGCGTCCGGCGTGCCGAACAGCTGAATGCCGGGCTCGCCCAGTTCGTAGCGCATCAGCACCGAGAACAGCGTACCGAGCAGGCCGGCCAGAATGGCGAACACCAGGTACATCGTGCCGATGTCCTTGTGGTTCGTCGAGTAGACGAAGCGCCTCCAGCCGGTCGGATGATGCTCGTGACCGTGGCCGGCATGCTGAACTTGAACGGGGCTCATCTGTATCTTCCTTCCCGTCGTATCAATTCGAGGAGCCGATCTGGGCGACATCCGCGGACGGCGGCGTGCCATCCACTTTGGCGAACTTGGCCTGCGCCTCTTTCACCCATTCGTCGAACTTGGCCTTGGACACGACTTCCACGACGATCGGCATATAGGCGTGATTGGCGCCGCAGAGCTCCGAGCATTGGCCGTAAAAGACGCCTTCCTTCGTCGCCTTGAACCAGCTTTCGTTGAGCCGGCCCGGCACCGCGTCTTCCTTGACGCCGAAGGCGGGCATCGCCCAGGCGTGGATCACGTCTTCGGCCGTGATCAGCACTTTGATCGTCGTATCGATCGGCACGACAATGCGATTGTCGGCTTCGAGCAGTCGAAGCTGACCCTTTGACGCGTCGATCTCGTTGTCAGGGATCATCAAGGCGTCGAAGGTGAAGTTGCCGTTGTCGGGATACTCATAGGTCCAGAACCACTGCTTCCCGATCGCCTTGATGGTCATATCCGGTTCCGGCGTCACGTCAGTATAGTAGAGCAGCGGAAAGGATTTGAAAGCGATGTAGACGAGGATCAGCACGGGCGCGACGGTCCAGAGCACTTCGATCGTGGCGTTATGCGTGGTCTTCGACGGCGCTGGATTGCGCTTTTCGCTGAAGCGCCACATGACATAGAGCAGCAGGCCCAGGACGAAGACCGTGATGACTGTGATGATAACCAGCAGGATGTCGTGAAAGCTCTCGATCTCCTCCATGACAGGCGAAGCCGCCGGCTGAAAACCCATCTGCCAGGGCTCCGGCTTGGCCGCCCATGCACCCGACATTGTCCCCACCAGCCCGAAGGCCGCGACGGCAATGGCGCACAGCGCCGCCCAAAAGACCCTATGTCTTGCCACTACCATCCTTGCTCCGCTTTGACTGGAACGTCGCCAGATCTCTTGCATTGACCGCGCTTACCCCCCGTTCGGCGGCAATCGCGCCGACGCGCGGCCCGGAAGCTACACCTGTGAACCTGACCTCACAAGAGTTGGGCCCGCGCGGCGCCGACCGTGCGCGACATCGCCTATCTAGCGGAAAAGACCAATAGAAGCGCAAGGTTAGATCATTTCTGCGTCGTTCTGTCGCATCGTTTCGTGTCGCTCCCGTGACGCTGGCGGAGACGCAGCCGCGGATCGTTGGCCGGGGGGTGATGCACTCGGGCGCCGGACGCTCTATATGATGGAAGCTAGCCGCGCCGCTGTATCGATTCCGCCAATAGGAGCAGTCCATGAGCGACCTCGTCCGCACCGACGATTTGTTTTTCACCCGCGCCGGACTCGATCGCGGCCGCGTCGAGGGCATCGTCGGCGACGCCCTCAAGGGCGCCGACGATGGCGAGCTGTTTCTGGAGTACAACCAATCAGAATCCCTGGCCTTCGATGACGGACGGCTGAAGAGCGCCAGCTTCGACACCTCCCAGGGCTTTGGCCTGCGTTCCATTGCCGGCGAGGCCGCCGGCTACGCCCATGCCAGCGAGCTGAGCGAGGCGGCGATCAAACGGGCTGCCGAAACGGTGAAAGCGGTGCATGCCGGGCGCGGCGGTCAGATGGATGTGGGGCCACAGGGCACCAACCGGTCGCTCTATGCCGATATCAATCCGCTGGCCGAGGCCGCCTTCGAGCAGAAGGTGAAGCTACTGACCGATATCGACGCCTATGCGCGATCGAAGGACAGCCGGGTGCGCCAGGTGATGGCGTCGCTCTCCGGCATCTGGCAGGCGGTGCAGATCATCCGCCCCGACGGTCTCAGGGTCGCCGACATCAGGCCGTTGGTGCGGCTCAATGTCTCCATCATGGCCGGCGACGGCGACCGGCAGGAGACCGGCAGCCATGGCACCGGCGGCCGCACCGGCTACAGCCTCTATCTGCAGCCCGAGACCTGGCAAGCCACGGTGGACGAGGCGCTGCGCCAGGCGCTGGTGAACCTGACCTCGATGCCAGCACCGGCGGGCGAAATGCCGGTCGTGCTCGGGCCGGGCTGGCCGGGCATCCTGCTGCATGAGGCGATCGGCCACGGCCTCGAGGGCGACTTCAACCGCAAGAAGACCTCCGCCTTCGCCGGGCTGATGGGCCAGCAGGTGGCGTCCAAGGGCGTCACCGTCGTCGATGACGGCACGCTGCAGGACCGCCGCGGCTCTCTCACCGTCGATGACGAGGGCACGCCGACCCAGAGCACGACCTTGATCGAAGATGGAGTCCTCGTCGGTTTCATGCAGGACCGGCAGAACGCGCGGCTGATGGGCACGAAGTCCACCGGCAACGGCCGGCGCCAGAGCTTCGCCCATATCCCGATGCCGCGCATGCGCAACACCTACATGATGGCCGGCAGCCATGACCCGAAGGAGATCCTGGGCTCGGTGAAAAAGGGTCTCTATGCCGTGAATTTCGGCGGCGGCCAGGTGGATATCACCAACGGCAAGTTCGTGTTCTCCTGCACCGAGGCCTACAAGATCGAGGACGGCAAGATCGGAGCGGCGGTGAAGGGCGCGACCCTGATCGGCAACGGCCCGGACGTGCTGACCAAGGTGTCGATGATCGGCAGCGACCTAATGCTCGATCCCGGCATCGGCACCTGCGGCAAGGAAGGCCAGGGCGTGCCCGTCGGCGTCGGCCAGCCGACGCTGAAGATCGACGCGATTACGGTGGGCGGCACCGCGGCGTAGATTCCTCAGGGGCGCCCATCGGTGAATTGAAGGCATGGCGCCGCCGGCACGCTCACGCGTAGAGTTCCCCGCATGTCCAGCAGCCCCGACCCTGACCACTCCGCCCCGGCCGGCGCGATCGATAAGGATGGCGAGGAGGAACTCGTCCCCTTGCCAGCGGGCTCGCCAAACTACATGACGCCGGCGGGCTTCCGCCGCCTGGATGATGAACTCAAACAATTGAGCCGCGTCGAACGCCCGAAAGTGGTCGAGGTGGTGTCGTGGGCGGCGGGGAATGGCGACCGCTCGGAGAATGGCGACTATATCTACGGCAAGCGCCGCCTGCGCGAGATCGACCGCCGCATCCGCTTTCTGCGCAAGCGGCTGGAGATCTGCAAGGTCGTCGATCCTGCGCAGCAGACCAACCGCGACCGGGTCTTCTTCGGTGCCACCGTGACTTACGCGGCGGCGCAGGGCGGCGAACTCACGGTAAAGATCGTCGGCGTCGATGAGGCAGATTTCGAACAGGGCCAGATCAGCTGGGTCTCGCCGATCGCCCGAGCTCTTTTGCGCGGAAGTATCGGCGACTCCGTGAAAGTGAAAACGCCGGCAGGGCTAGATACGATCGAAATCCTGGCCATTGCCTACGACAACGGGCGCAGCTGACAACTGAAAAACGGCCGCGCCGACTCTCGGTTTGTCGATCATCGCGGCATCGACTAGCCTAAGCGCCATGCCAGCCGAACCCCACTTCTCCCCTCGCCTGTTCACCTTCCTCCGCGCGTTGAAGCGCAACAATGAGCGCGCCTGGTTCCAGGCTAACAAGGAGCGCTATATCGCCGAGGTGCAGCAGCCGATGCTGCGCTTCATTGCCGATTTCGCTGAGCCTCTGCGCAAGATTTCCAAGCACTTCATCGCCGATCCCAAGCCGGTCGGCGGCTCCATGTTCCGGGTCTATCGCGACACGCGCTTCGCCCGCGACAAGACGCCGTACAAGACCCATGCCTCGGCCCATTTCCGCCACGGTGCGGCGACCAAGGATGTGCATGCGCCCGGATTCTATTTTCATCTGGAGCCCGGCGAATGCTTCATCGGCGGCGGCATCTGGCTGCCGGAGGCGCACTCCCTGAAGAAAGTGCGTGACGCCATCGCCTATGACGTCGAAGGCTGGCGCAAGGTGAAGCGGAAGATCAAGGACATCGAGGGCGACGGCCTGACGCGCCCGCCCCAGGGTTACGATCCCGCGCACCTCTTCATCGACGACTTGAAACGCAAGAGCCATTTCTCCCACGCCGCCTTCAGCGAGGCGGAGGTCTGCAGCCCACGGTTCCTGTCCCGTTGCGCCGAAGCCTGCCGCGCCAAAGCGCCGCTGATGCGGTTCCTGACCGAAGCCGTCGATCTCGACTGGTGAGCGGCGCGCCTACGATTTCTCCCGCCCAGCAGTAGGACTGACGCCGAACGCCTGCAGCAGGTCCATCGGGAACGGAAAGACGATCGTCGAGGTCCGCTCATTGGCGATGTCGTGCAGCGCGCCGAGATAGCGGAGTTGCATCGCCTGGGGGTTGCCGCCGATGATATTGGCGGCCTGCACCAGCTTTTCCGCCGCCTGCTGCTCGCCCTCGGCATTGATGATCTTGGCCCGCCGCACCCGTTCCGCCTCCGCCTGCTTGGCGATGGCGCGGATCATGCTCTCGTCGATGTCGATATGCTTGATCTCCACATTGGCGACCTTGATGCCCCAGGCATCGGTTTGCGCGTCGAGAATTTCCTGGATATCGATGTTAAGCCGGTCCCGTTCGGCCAGCATTTCGTCGAGATCGTGCTTACCGAGCACCGAACGCAGCGTCGTCTGCGCCAGTTGGCTCGTCGCCTGATTGAAGTTCTCCACCTGGATGATCGCCCTTTCAGGATCGATCACGCGGAAATAGATCACCGCGTTGACATTCACCGAGACGTTGTCGTGGGAGATCAGGTCCTGGCTCGGCACGTCCAACACCACGGTCCTGAGATCGACCCGCACCATCTGCTGTACATAGGGGATGAGCAGGATCAGCCCCGGCCCCTTCACGCCGGTGAAACGGCCGAGGGTGAAGACGACGCCCCGCTGATACTCGCGCAGGATCTTGATCGCCGCGGCGAGGAAGACGACAACGACCAGGGCAATGAGCAGGTAGACGAACAGATGGACGAGCATCATCGAGTCCTCCTTCGCTAGCGGTCGGGTTCGACCGTCACTGTAAGATCCCTTAGGGCCACCACCCGCACCGCCTGGCCGGGCATCAAGGGCTGTGCGCTCTCGGCCTGCCACTGCTCGCCATGGACGAACACCCGGCCGCGACCCTCGGCCCAAATGACGACGCGGCCGGGGCTGCCGATCATCTCTTCGCGGCCGCTCACCACGCGGCGCCGGCGCGACCGCAGCGCCACCAGCAGGACGGCGCTGAACAGCAGGCTGCCGAGCCCGACGACGACGACGATCACCGGCCGGGATAGCTCGAGGCCGGGAACATCGGAATCGAACAGGATGGTGGCGCCGATAAGAAAGGCGACGGCACCGCCGATGGCGAGAATGCCGTGGGAGAGGACGAAGGTTTCCGCCACCATCAGGACGATGCCGACGAGAATCAGCCCGAGCCCGGCGAAGTTTACCGGCAGCACGTTCAGCGCATAGAGCGCCAGCAGCAGCGCGATGGCACCGATCACGCCGGGCAGGATGGCGCCGGGATTCATGAACTCGAAGATCATGCCGTAGATGCCGATCATCATCAGGATGATCGCCACATTGGGATCGGTCAGGATGGCGAGAATACGGGTGCGCCAGTCGGGATCGATCGCCTCAAGCGTAAGATCGGCGCTGCGGATCGTCACCGGTCCAGTGGCGGTGCTGACCGTGCGGCCATCGATCTGGCGCAGCAGATCCGCGACATCGCCGGCGACGATGTCGATGACTTGCTGGGCCAAGGCCTCGTCCGACGACAGGCTGGCGGCCTCGCGCACCGCCCGCTCAGCCCAGTCTGCATTGCGGCCCCGCATCGTGGCGAGGCCGCGGATATAGGCGGCGGCATCGTTGATCGCCTTCGCCGACATCGCGTCGCTGATTGGCACGGGCGTTCGCTTTTCCGCACCGGAGTCCTTATCGGCGGCACCATCGGCCTTTGGCGGTTCCTTGTCCGCGGTTTTCTCCGGCGGCTTTTCCGCCGGCTTCTCCGGCTGCGAGAATGGATCGGGCACGCCGCCGATCTGTATCGGCGTCGCCGCGCCCAGCGTGGTCGCTGGCGCCATCGCTGCGATATGGCTGGCATAGAGGATGTAGGTTCCCGCGCTCGCGGCGCGCGCGCCGCTGGGCGTTACATAGGTTACCACCGGCAGTTTCGCGGCGAGGATGCCCTGAATTATGTCGCGCATGCTGCTATCGAGGCCGCCGGGCGTATCGAGGCGGAGCACCACCAGCGCGGCGCCGCGCTCTTCCGCCGCCACCAGGCCGCGCAGGACATAGTCGGCGGAGGCAGGGCCGATGGCGCCCCTGACCTCCAGCAGGACAGCGCTGCGCTCGGCGGTTTCGCTGCGCAAGGCGATCAGGCAGAGCCCGGCGCCGATCAGCGCCAGGCCGAACCGGCCGATCCAGCGGCTAAGCGCATTGGATCGCAATTGCGCCCCAGGCATCGCCCGACCTCCATCGGCATCCTCGACCGCCGGACACTGACTGAGCAGGCGGCGGCCGGCGAGCAAGCATCATATTAAGATTTGGGGATGGATGTCCGCGACTGCCAAGATCAATCTCAGCCGCGCGTGCTTTGCTGCACTGCGGAACAATTTTCTCCCGATGACTCGCGCGGGCATGTTGACGGCGCGTCGGGCGCTGGCTAGGGTTTTGTCCGATTTATCTGACAAATGAGCCGGCACCGCCCGCGGGGGGCATAGCCGGCCGCAAGCGAAGGGAGGCACTTGATGAAGAAGCTCTATCTGACGGGCGTGGCTGCGGCACTCGCACTGGCGATCGGCGCCGGCGCATCGGCGCAGGAGAAGAAGTCGCTGGTGTTCGTGGTCAACGGCGCCTCGGATTTCTGGAAGCTCGCGGAAGCGGGCGTGAAGAAAGCTCAGGGCGAACTGCCGGATTACGACCTGCAGTTCAAATATCCGGAGCAGGCCGCCGCCGCCATCCAGCAGCGTCTGATGGATGATCTGGTGGCCGCCGGCGCCGACGCCATCATGGTCAGCGCTGTCGATCCCAAGACCTCGACCGAAGCGCTGAACCGCATCGGCGGCCAGGTGCCGCTGTTCACCACCGACAGCGACGCGCCCGACACCAACCGCATCGCCTATATCGGCAGCTCCAACACCGATGCCGGCAAGCAGGCCGGCGAAATCGCGCTGAAGGCCCTGCCCGACGGAGGCAAATGCATCGGCTTCGTCGGTCTTCCCGGCGCCGACAACGCGCGGGAGCGCATCGAGGGCATGAAAGCGACCATCGCCGGCTCGAAGGTGGAGCTGATCGACGTGCGCGGCGACGACATCGATCAGACCCGCGCCAAGCGCAATGTGGAAGACGCGCTGGCGGCGAATCCGGACATCGACTGCATGGTCGGGTTCTACTCCTACAACCCGCCACGCATCTATGAAGTGCTGAAGGAATCCGGCAAGCTCGGCGAGATCAAGGTCATCGCCTTCGATGAGGACCCGATCACCCTGGGCGGCGTGCGTGAAGGCACCATCGCCGGCACGGTCGTGCAGCAGCCCTATGAATGGGGCTATCAGGGCATGAAGCTGATGGCCAAGTATCTCGAGGGCGACACCTCGGTCGTGCCCGAAAACAAGCTGATCATCGTTCCGACCGCGATCATCGATCAGGCGAATGTCGATGCATTCGAGGCGGAGCTGAAGGCGCGGATCGCCGGCGGCGGCTGATCCAACCCTCCCGAAGGGCCGGCGCGTCGCGCAAACGTCTAGCGTTTGTCTGACCGCGCCGGCCTTTTCCTTGCGGTCGATCTTCATCTCTGCTGCAATTGTCAGGAAGCAATTTCCTGCTGATGGCTCTCCATGGCCGGCGCGCTGCTTGAACTCATCGGTATCGGCAAGACCTATCCGGGCGTGACCGCGCTGGACGGAGTCGATCTCGCCGTCGGTGCCGGGGAAGTGCTGGGCCTGATCGGCGAGAACGGCGCCGGCAAGTCCACCCTGATGAAAATCTTGGGCGGCGTGACCGAGCCGAGCCAGGGCAGGATCCGCATCGACGGCCGCGACTATGCCTCCCTCACCGTCGGCGACGCCATGGCTGGCGGCATCGCCTTCGTGCATCAGGAACTGAACCTGTTCGACAATCTGGATGTCGCCGCGAATGTCTTCATCGGCCGCGAGCCGCTGCAGGGCGGCTGGCTGAAGCTGATCGACCGCGCGGCTCTGCATACCCAGGTGCAGCCGATCCTGGACCGGCTCGGCGTGGATTTTGCCGCGGACACAGCCGTAGCGGAACTGTCGCTGGCGCAGATGCAGCTCGTCGAGATCGCCAAGGCGCTGTCGCTGAAGGCACGCCTGGTGATCATGGACGAGCCCACATCGAGCCTGACGCTGTCGGAAACCGACCGGCTGATGCGGGTGATCGCCGACCTCAAATCGGCCGGCGTCAGTGTCATCTTCATCTCCCACCGCCTCAACGAGGTGGAGCGCTGCGCCGACCGAGTCGTGGTGCTGCGCGACGGCCGGGTGGTGGGCGAACTGGATCGCGGCCACCTCAAGCCCGACGCCATGATCCGGCTGATGATCGGCCGCGACCTGAAATCCCTGTATCTGCCGCCGGCCCGGCCGCCCGGTGCGGATGTGCTGGAGCTTAGCGACCTTCGCACGGCGACTTATCCCGCCCGCGCCGTCAGCCTGTCGGTGCGCGCCGGCGAGATCCTCGGCCTTGCCGGCCTCGTCGGCTCCGGCCGCACGGAGCTGGCGCGCGTGATCTTCGGCATCGACCCGCGCCGGGGCGGCGCTATCCGGCTGAACGGCGAAGCCGTCGCCCTCGCCGCGCCCCGCGATGCCATCGATCGCGGCATCTATCTGGTGCCGGAAGACCGCAAACGCTCGGGGCTGCTGCTCGACGTCTCTATCGCCGGCAATATCTCTCTGCCCGACATGCTCCGCCATTCGACGGCCGGGATCGTCCAGCCGGAGTCGGAAACCCGCAACGCCGAGCGGCAGCGCGAAAGCTTGAACATCCGCACGCCCAGCGTGGCCAGCGAGGTCAACGCGCTTTCCGGCGGCAATCAGCAGAAGGTGGTGCTGGCCAAATGGTTGTCGATGCAGCCGCGGCTGATCATCTTCGATGAGCCGACCCGCGGCGTCGATGTGGGCGCCAAGAATGAGATCTACGGCTTGATGCGCCAGCTCGCCGACAGCGGCGTGGCCATCCTGATGATCTCCAGCGACATGGAGGAGGTGATCGGCGTCAGCGACCGGATCGCGGTCATGCATGAAGGCGCCATCGGCGGCTTCCTCGACCGCAGCAGGTTCAGCGAGCATAATGTGCTGCAGCTGGCGGTCGGCAACCGGCTGAACTGAGCGCGGCGATGTTCAAGAAAGACCTCGGCCTCTTCCTCCTCATCCTCGTGGTCGGCACGGCCGTGGCGATCATCAACCCGCGCTTCCTGTCGCCGATCAACCTGTCCAATACGGCCAACTTGATCGGGCTGTTCGGCTTGTTCTCCCTCGCCCAGGCCTTCGTCATCATCACCGGCGGCATCGAGCTCTCCGTCGGCTCGATCATCGCCCTGCTCGGCGTCATCTTCGTCGACCTTATCGCCAATGTCGGCCTGCCCTGGCAGGCGGCGGTGATCCTGGTGATCGTCATCGGCGTGATAATGGGCGCGGTGCATGGCTTCCTGATCACCTTTATGCGCCTGCAGCCCTTCGTGGTGACCCTTTGCGGCCTGCTGATCTACCGCGGCATCGCCCGCTATTACACCGAGGACGCCACCGCCGGCTTTGCCTTCGGTCAGAGTTTTCCAACCTTGGAATGGCTGACCGCCGGCCGCACGCTGGGCGTGCCCCACAGCATGATCGCCTTCATCCTGACGGCGATCGTTCTCGCGATATTGCTGCATCGCTCGGTCTTCGGCCGCTATCTCTTCGCCGTCGGCAAGAACGAGGAGGCGGCGCGCTATTCCGGCATTCGCACCCGGCGGATCATCATCGCCGCCTATGTGATCTGCTGCGGTCTCACGGCGCTGGCGGCGATCTATATCGCCATGTACACGCGCTCGATCTCGCCGGCGTCCCACGGCAATTTCTACGAGCTCTATGCCATCGCCGCCGCGGTGCTCGGCGGCTGTTCGTTGCGCGGCGGCGAAGGCTCGATCCTCGGCGTCGTGCTCGGCACCATCCTGCTGCAGGTGCTGCAGAACCTGGTGAATCTGCTGGGCATCCCGAGCTCGCTGAATTTCGCCGTCATGGGCGGCGTCATCCTGATCGGCGTGCTGGCCGACCAGCAGCTCACGCGCTACCGCAAGTCGCGGTTAGCGGGACGGCCGGAACATGCGGCGCACGCCGCGCCGGCGGAGAAGGCGGTCGCGGAATAGCCGCCGCTACAACGTCAGGTTCCAGTGCTGCCCCACCAGATCCTTGCCGAAAGAGTGGTGCTTCTCTTCAGCGACGAGCTTGAATCCCGCCGCCTCGTAAATCCGGCGCGCCGAAATCAGCACGTCGTTAGTCCAGAGGGTGAGGGTCTTGTAGCCCTTGGCGCGGGCGAAGCGGATGCATTCCTCCACCAGCCGCCGGCCGAGTCCCTGCCCGCGCGCCTTCGCATCCACATGCAGCAGCCGCAGCCGCGCGACCTCGTCGGAGCCCTTGACCAGGAACACGGCGCCGACAACCTCGCCATCGATCTCCGCCACCCAACAGCGTTCCCGCGCGGAATCGAAATTCTCGATGAACTTGGCGCAGATGGATGCGCAGAGTGCCTCGAACTGTTCGTTCCAGCCATATTCCTCCTCATAGAGCAGAGCCTGACGATGGGTGATCCAGCCCATATCGCCGGGCCGGTGATCGCGGAGAACGAACAGCGGCGGACCGTCATCGCGGCTGCGCGTCAGGATGCGGCGCACCTGCGCCATCGATTGGGTCAGGCGCCGGAGTTGTCCTTCGTCCAGCCCCCCGACGAGCGACGCGATCTCCTCCTGCGACGCCTTGTTGAGACCGCGGAATGCCGCCTTGCCGGCGGCGGTCAGGATCAATGAGGCCTGCCGCCGGTCTTCCGCCAGGGGCGTCCGCTTCAGCAGTTTCTTCTTTTCGAAGCTCGCGAGGATGCGGCTGAGATAGCCGGGATCGAGACGCAGGGATTGCACGAGTTCGCTGGCGGTCAGGCCGTCGCGGTGCGCGAGCTCATACAGTACCCGCCCCTCGCTGAGGGTGAACGGACTCTTCAGAAAGTGCTCGTCGAGCAGACCAATGACGCCGGTGTAGTAGCGGTTGAAACGGCGGATTTCGGCGACGGAGGTGTCGAAAGGCTCGGACATGAAGGTTCCGGTTCTTACGCAGTTATTTGACTTTAGCATATATATAGTTGGTTAAGTCAACTATTCGAACAGGTGATCTCGTTCCCTGCCCCCTCTCCCCTTGAGGGAGAGGGGGCGGGGGGCGGGGGGTGAGGGGTGAGGGGTGAGGGGTTTGGTGCGCGGCAGCGCACTGAAAGTGGATTGTTCGAGCAAGGGGCAACGGCCGGCAGAGCAGATCTCTCGGAAGCTGAATCTTGCGAGGACCATTCGCGCGCTTCCGCGCGTAACCCCTCACCCCTACCCCTCTCCCTCAAGGGGAGAGGGGTTCTTTTGGGGGTAGTTTTTCAGCACCTCAGACTGATGTGCCTGTCAAAGTGACGAGCGAACCGCACCGCCCTTCAACACGCCACCGGCACCGGCACCCGGGGGTCGGCGTCCCAATAGGCAAACTCGCGGAAGGCGGGATCGACGCTGCCGCCCCAGCGGCCGTGATAGAGGGCGAGCTTTTCTTCCGCCGGACAGCGCCCGGACTCCGCGATCATGTGCAGGGGATCGAGGAAGCGGGTCTCGTCCCGTCCCTTCT
>Ga0184626_10000433_pt1 | contig 12982 bp, 11 predicted proteins | sample PLM3_60_b1_FD_133142 | JGI IMG/M metagenome (GOLD analysis project Ga0184626, IMG submission 133142) | Groundwater sediment microbial communities from an aquifer in East River, Colorado, USA - PLM3_60_b1 | ecosystem: Environmental > Terrestrial > Soil > Riparian zone | place: USA: East River... | reverse complement strand
GTAGAGCAGCTTGCGTTTCGAACTCGTTTTTTGCCTGAGCGGGATCCGGATTTACATTCCCGGACGCTGCCATGATCGCCGGCGCAAGGAAGCGCGCCAGCAATCCTGCTACGCGGAGTCTTCCTGCGAAAAAGCTCATGTTTCGACGTCTGTTATCGCTCCAATAGGGCGATCCGCTATGTAACCGGTGCAAAGGGACACGCATGATTACTTGTTCTTGCTTTAAGCCATTATCACCCTGATCGTGGCAGCGAGGCAAGTGGCAACGTTGCGGAGAACCGCGCTGGGCTCAGGACTGGGCAGAAATCGACGTGACGTGCGCGGGCTCGGATATGGTGGCGGTTTGGCCATAGATCCCGAACGGCAACTGAGAGTTTTAACCATACCGTCCTGAGGCTTACATTTCGACCTCTCTTCTGTGGCTGGGAGCAGAAAGGCCATCGTGAGTGCAAGCCTGATGTGCACCATACCAGGCCTTCAGAAAAAATCATTCTAGGGGAAAGGCGGATCGAGTGATTTCGCGCTTTGTGAAATGCCGAGAATGCCATTTCAATCCGTAGTTGGGTGCAGTGTTCAGGTGCTTGATCTAGCGTTGCCGACATAGGATCGCGGACAAACGCCGGCGCATGGACAGCGGACGATCATCGCCAGAATAGCCACCGAGCGGCGACAGCCGCGTCAGCGGGCCTTGATCATAAGATCCGATGTGCCTTGAGGAACCTGACGATCCGTGGATCGGTTAGCAGCGGACCGTGCATTTGATGCGGACACAAATCAGGATTGTGGTTTCCCTCTAGAATCTTGAATCCATCGTCGGTGATTGCGAGATCCCAACCGACGTATTGAAGGAACGGCACGCTTCGACAAATATCGAGCATTGTGGCCTTGATCTCGCGCCAGCGCGGAACAACGAAACCTTCAATCTGCGTGCGACTTTCCGGATGCTCCGCGTACCAGATCAGCGCGCGCCCTCCGACGGGATAGGGAGAACCTTTGCTCAGTGTGCCGGTCTCGATGTCGATTCCCGCCGAAAGCCCGCCCTTAACCCAGTTGTCAACAGGATAGGACGAGGCGCACCCGATTCGCAGCATTGCGGCTGCGATGAAAGGCTCGCCGTTCTCGACGTCCTGCATCGTGACAAGGCGAACCGTGTTCACGGTCCGTGGATAAAGTGCCGCGATTTCTGGGTGCTGCTCGACGTAGCATGTAACGAGATCGTTAGTCAATTTGCCGGTCAAGTCTCTTAGCTGTGCCTCGGACACCGGAGTTTCATTGAGCAAGAGTTTCCCGTGCTGGCGGGAAAGGAACCGGATATCCTGACCGCCATGGCCCAGCACCGGCTTAATCACGACCTTTGGATACATCTGAAGCAGTCCCAGCAGATAATCAGTCGCATCGTTCACCTTCTTATCGCCGGTGTAGAGGGTCTTCCCATTTCGAATAGCGGCAAGAAGCTTTACTTCATTCGCTGGAAATGCCCTCGTAATCAGAGTGAAGAGCAGCTTGTCGTGCAGAAGCACACGGTACTTACCGACGATGTCTGGCGCGAGTATGTATAGCCGGAGATCATTGAGGTACTGCGAAGGATCATTCTTATCCAACTGATAAAAGACATATGACCGACTTAGAAATCCATTCCTTATCATTTGCAAGCGAATGGATATTGGAACTTTCACCTGAGATCCGAATTCCCGCTTTGGGAATCGAGAAATTCGTTCCGCCCGGCGGATGGGTGTTCCCAGTTTGGAACACAGGGATGATATCGCCTCGCGTAGCATCTCAAAGCTCCTTGTCGCCGTCTCAGTAATGATGTGATTCCGTAGTGGTGATCACTTCACGTCGGCAGCGCGGATGCTCGGCCAGCCAAGCCATTGTCCGGGATTTGCCGTGACATACGGTTCGAGTCGCGCCAAGTAGGAGGTCACAGCGCGTTTTTGCGCTTCGTCCTTTGAGTCTGCTTGATTGACCGGCAGCGGCGCATCGATTAGGATACTAAACCGTTCGACCTGAGGATCACGAACGACAAAGACCGGCAGGAGCTGCGCACCAGTCTTCCATGCAAGGGCCGGCGCGCCGGTGGCGATGCGCCAGCGGCCGTGCATGAATGGCGCATCGACGACGTATGCACCCCGTGAATAAACAGTAATGGACACCACGCCGTTTGCGTGGAGCACTTCTTTCAGCCGGCGCATAGCTGCGACCGGTGAATGATCATGCAGCAAGACTCGCTTTACGAGGTAACGATTCTCGACGCGTTGCTGCATCGGATTGAGCCAGCGCCGCCCAAACCGCGTCGTGGAGAATCCATGCATTGACCTAGATAGGTGTACCAGTGGATAGCCAGCCCTATGCAGGGCGTATTTCGCGATTGTATCGGCGAAGGAAAATCGGCTGATCCACAGGATTGCTCCTCGTCCAGCACGCAAAGCCGCTTCAAGCTGAGAGATGCCCTGAATGCTGATCTCAGGCTTCCAATCATGGCGGAGTTTTTCGCGGAGTATTTGGAGACGAAGTTCAAGCTGACAAGCCTCGAGATCGCGGCAAACCGTACCGAACAGGCGATTGTCGGCGGGAAACGCGATTCGAAGCCCCCCCTCAATCTGCCTGCGGCGGCGGCGGCCCAATCTGCCGGCCAGCGTGACCTGGGCCAAGAAACGGCAAATCGATGCCCAGCGCCGATAATCGATCCAGAGGGCGATGGGCAACAGCGTTACAAGCGAAAACAGAATATTGATGTCCTGGTGTGAGATCGGCCGTGATTTCTCATCGGAACCGGTCTGCGAGATAAGCTCGGGCCCAATCTGTTCGGTAGCGCCTTTGGTGCTGTTTATTGGTACGGGATGCATTGGCGACATATGACCCAGAGATCATGGAGCGCTTGGCGAAACGCTGCCAAGAGGGGACTGGAGTTTCATACAATGGCGTTGGGACCGAGGGAAGTGACTTAAGGTGACAAGGGTCCGAAATGGCGCCCAGGACAACCAGTGAATTTTTTTTGATGGTTGACGGCAACGGGCCAAGAACCAGACCGTGGTCGGTATCGGCAAACGATGCCGAATGTTGAGTATCCCTTGGCAAACGCAGCAATCGCGCTGCTGAAGGCGTACGCGGCACTGTTGAGGCGGTTCCGCCCAAATGTGTTCGACGCGAGCGGCCAGTTCAAGTCACTCCCGATTCCTGACCTGCATCCCCACAACCGCACCGAAAGAATGGATCCGTCGGATATCGGCGGCTCAAAAGGTCTTGATCGCGGTTCCGAAGCACCGCGACAAGGCTACGAAGGGCGCGACTGAAGGGCTCACCGAGAGGAGCCAACGGCAGGCTATCGGGATCAAAGCACTGGGGGCCGACTCGACGACAGAAGCGGCGGCAACACTGAACAAATGGCTGAAACGGCGCATCTGCTCGGCCCGCACCACGCTCTTGCGTTCCCGTTAGGCCAAAACCGCAATGGACAAGTGCCAAATGCAACTTGTGGCGATGCCTTGGCGGATTGCCGGAGCCCATTCTCCCGGCGGCCAGATCCACGGGACGCCTCTCTAGGCCCAACCTTGCAAACCAACGACCAACGGAAACTATCCCTCGATTCCGTTGCAGTCTCGAAGCGGGTCCCCCCAAAGGTTACTATGTGTCTTCCGCTTGACTCATTTCGTATTAAGTTTTAATCTATTTTCCCATTGATATTGAGGGATTTTTGGGACCCTCCTGAAACCCAAACAAGTGGCGCACCCGCGGTATGAGGCGCGCGAGGGGTGGAGGGTGCGCCTGCATCAAAAGTACCGAGGGCGCCCCCACGAATTTTGAATCTTACAAATAATTAATCTTAAGTTTGTCACGAACTTTGTCACAGACTCATTGCCTGGGTGCGATAGTCTGACAAAGAAGTAGGTTCGTCCGAACGTGGGAGGCGTCGGCGGATTCACTGTTGGAAAAGGGCCGGAGTTCAGGGTCAGCGCGAGATGAATCGTGCGACTACTTTAGGTTCCGGACGTAGGGCTCGAGGCGGCAGATGGACAGAGCGGAATCAACGCGCCCGGCGTTCGGCGGGGTGGTAGCTGGATTTGGTGGCCGGACGGCCGGTAAGGGACGCAGTTCGCTCGAGTGGTTGCCCGGCTTGGTGTCTAACCTGGTTCGAGCGCTCGATTGCGGCGTGCTCCTAGCTGCAGCAGCCGTTGCCTACTGGGCATACGTTCCATCGCAGTCGCATGAACTCTACGTGGTCCTTGCCGGCTTTGCAGCTGTAGTGCAGTTGAACGTATTCCAGTTCTCCGGCCTCTACCATTTCAAGAAATTGGCCAACGCAGAGTATCAGATCGGCCACGTCGTTCTCGCCACCTGCGTATTTTATCTTGCTCTTCTCGCTATCCTATACCTGACCAAGTTATCCGAAGCGTATTCCCGCGCTTGGATGGTCATATGGTTCATGCTGACCATCGGCGGATTGCTCGGCATTCGCATAATGGTGTGGCCGATTGTGCGGAGCCTGATCCGGCAAGGACAACTCGCGCGTCGTGTTGTCGTCGTCGGCAGTGGCATGTCTGCCGAACGCCTAATCACCTATCTTGGCGGACTGCCCGACACGCACATGCAGTTCGTCGGCAGGTTCGACGACCGGGCTACCGCGCGTGATGGGGTGCTGGAAGAACGAGGGGGCGGAACAATCGATGATTTATGTCAATTCGCCCGCATCAAGGATATCGACTTGATCATCTTAGCTATGCCGCAAGTCTCGGAGGACCGGCTCGCTGGGATTTTGCGCAAGCTGAAGCCATTACCGGTCGATATTCGGCTTTGCAGAGACACGCTTGAGTATAGCCTGCCGCAATCATCTCATGAGTTTTGCGGCATCATTCCGCTGCTCAAGCTTTACGACAAGCCGGTATCGCGTTGGGGGCTGGTGGCAAAGACGATCGAAGACTTGGTGCTCGCCGGGGTTATGTGCTTGCTGATCGGGCCGTTGATGCTTTGCATCGCTGCGCTCATCAAAATTGACAGCCCAGGTCCCGTATTCTTCAAGCAGAAGCGGTACGGTTTTAACAATCGGCTCATCACTGTCTGGAAGTTCCGAACGATGTATTGTGATCAGGCTGACGAAAATGCCGAACGCCTCACCACACGAGACGATCCACGTGTTACACCGCTCGGGAGGTTTTTACGCCGGACCAGTCTCGACGAGGTACCGCAGCTCATCAACGTATTGCTTGGAGACATGTCGCTAGTAGGTCCGCGGCCCCATGCGATATCGGCAAAGGCCGCCGGCGCGCTGTACGAGGACGTCATCACAGACTACGCACACCGTCATCGTGTCAAGCCCGGGATCACCGGCTGGGCGCAGGTCAACGGCTGGCGCGGCGAGACGGACACGGTGGAAAAGATCCGGCAACGTGTGAAGCACGATCTTTACTACATCGACAATTGGTCCATCCTTTTCGATCTCAAGATTCTGCTCATGACGGCGTATGTCGTGCTCAAGCGAGACAACGCCTATTGAACGCAACACAACGGTCGCTGATGCGGGGCAGTGTGAATGGGACTGAGTGTTGCGTTTGTCATAGAGGCAACAAATGGCGGTACGGCGCGGCATCTGTTGGATCTCGCTAACGGACTGGTTGGTGGTGGGCACTCTGTCCATATCATTTATTCACGAGGGCGCGCCGAGCCCCGCTTTATCGAGGGCCTCTCGCAATTGCCGGGCGTTCATGCTGCCGTGATCGATATGCAGCGTCAGCCGCAGCTCGCGGATATGCAAGCCTGCATTGCAATTCGTCGCTACCTGCGCCGATGGGGACCGTTCGATATCGTGCATGGTCAAAGTTCAAAAGCCGGTGCGCTAGCGCGATTGGCAACGCTTGGCTTTCCTGCGGCGCGAGTATACACGCCTCATTGTCTGCGGACACTTGATCCGACGCTGGGATTGTTCGGCCGGGTCGCCTATGGCTGGGCGGAACTGATCCTGTCTCATATGTGCGAGGCGATCATCGCGGTTTCGCCTGATGAACTGGAACATGCTGTACGGCTGGGTATCCCAAGCTGCAAGTTGCATCTTGTCCTCAATGGCGTTGATCAGCCGGAGCGATTGGATCGTACAGCCCTGCGAACTCAACTCGGTCTTCGCGAAGATGAAATCTGTGTTGGGTTCCTCGCCCGATATGTTCCTCAGAAGGCACCCGACCGGTTGCTTGAGGTGGCCATGATGTTGAGGTCGGATCTGCCACCGTTCCGTATCGCTATGGTCGGGGATGGCCCATTGGAGTCAATGCTGCGGGCTAGAGCGATGACCATGGGCATGGCCGATCGCATCATCTTTGTGCCTGGCTCGATAGGGCCACGAGCGATGTTTGCTTTTGACGTATTCACATTGGTAAGCGCCTATGAAGGTTTGCCCTATGTCTTGCTCGAGGCAGCCGCGAGCGGGCTGCCGATTGTAGCGACGGCCGTTGGCGGGAGTACGTCCGTAGTTGTGCCGGGGAAGAACGGCTTCGTTGTTCCAAATTGGGATGGGCGATTGTTCGCACAACAATTGTCCCGTATTATCCAGGACAAAGAACTGCGTTTGCGTATGGGCCGAGAATCGCGGGAGATTAGCAAGAAATTTGCGATCCAGCGGATGGTTCGAGAGACTGTCGACGTCTATAGGACAGCAATAGAGCGCCGTGCGCGAAAGCAACGGTCATATAACGTTGCTCTTCCTGAATCGAACATCGGACCTGGTAGATCAGAGCATCCTTAAGGATCGTCGGAATGTCCGCGCCGCTTGTTGAGCCAAAAGATCGGTACGCTTTCACGATCGGCCTGCGCTGGCTATGGTTGACAATCTTCACCGGCTTCTTCGTGAGGTTTGAGCCGGCGCCCTACGATCTGCTCATAATCGCAATCACAGTGGTGTTCGCCGCAGTAGGCCTCCTTAGGATGCCGGCCGTGGCGAGCACACCTTTGCTGCTTCTCGGCACCTTTGCGTTGGCCAGCATCATCGCTTGCTTCTCTGCGTCCGATTACTCTTACTCTGTCTTGCACATGGGCGTGACGTTCTATCTTGTGCTTTCTCTAATCCTGCTTATGTGCCTGATCTGCGAGGACTGTGAGCGAGTTACAAAAGTCATTTGGAGCGCATACCTGGCCTCAGCCGTTTGCGCCGCAGCCCTTGCTGCTCTCGGCTACTATCAACTTGTCCCGGGCTTGGAGATCGTCACGAAAGGCGTCGGGCGCGCCTATGGCACATTTAAAGACCCGAATGTACTGGGCCCCTTTCTGGTGCCGCCCACAATATACTTCTTTTCGAGATTCGAACTAGGTTCCGGACGCCGAGCGCTCGTGCCTCTCGCATGCGCGCTGATTACGCTTATCGGGATTCTCTTGACATTCTCCCGGGCGGCTGCGGCTAACCTCGCGGTGACCTTCCTCCTGTATGTCTTCTTGCGTCTCGTGACGGCCGAAAGGGGATCAAGCGTGACGAGGTTGCTGCGGTGTGCAGTACTAGCGATTGTCGCTGGATCAGCAATCGTCTCATGGCTTGTGCTGAACACCGATGCGGGTCACACATTCGAGAATAAGACGCAGCTTTTGCGGTACTACGATAATCACCGATTTGCGACCCAGGAAAAGGGCTTGGAAACAATCCTCTCATGGCCCTTCGGCGTCGGTTCGGGAATGGCCAAGGATGCGCTTGAGATGAACCTGCGTACGCACAGCTTGTACATTCAAACGTTCCTGGAGCTCGGTTGGCTGGGGGGCCTTGCTTTCATAACACTCCTGGGCGCGATGTTGGTACGAAGCTGGGCCGCTGTGCGCAGGGGGGTGCGAGATCCGAGCTTCTTCGTTGCTTTGGCAGCAGTGATTGGCCTTCTGATGAATAGTATTGTTATCGACAGCACGCACTGGCGTCATTTCTGGTTGCTGTTGGGACTCGTCTGGGGACAGCTGCTTGTGGCAAGCTACAGACAAGAGGTGCAGGCGCGCCCCACGAACGCGGGTCTCCGGGCACCGTTGAGCAGGCAAGAATCGGTGCCATCGTGACACACTTTGCGACCACTTTTCCGTCAGGCCTTTGGGCAAAGTCGCCTTGTTGCAGGCGACTTATGCCGAGGGCCTTCTCACCACAGAAGCGCAGAGCCCAGGAATAGAATGCGCGAGTTGGCAGTTCTCATAGCCGTCCACAATGCACAGGATGCGCTTATTCGAACGTTGCAGTCGTTGGACCGGCAGGCCTGTGACTTCGATGTTTTCGTCGCTGATGATTGCAGCACGCCACCGATTGCCATCAATCCGTCGGCGTTTCACCATCGAATTCAGCTTGTGCGATTGACGAGCAACCAAGGGCCCTTCGCTGCGGCAAACGAAGGCCTCCGGCAGATCATGCAATCCGATTACAAGTTCGTGGCCCGGCAGGACGCAGGCGACCTCGATGTTGATGGCCGCCTCGCATCACAAGTGGCGTTCCTGAAGGCCCATCCCGATGTTGCGTTGGTCGGTGCATGGGTGCGGTTTGTCGACGCGGCCGGAAAGCCGCTTTTTCTCTTTCAGCCACCGGCTGACGCTCGCGGGATTCGCCGACGCATGCAATATAGCAGCGCTATCATTCATCCAGCCTGCATGATGCGATTGGACGCGCTGCGAAAGATCGGTCTCTATAGCGAGCAATATCGCCTCGATAGAGGCGGGTTCGTCGGGGGAGACTATGAGTTGTTCTTCAGGCTTGCGAATTCGTTCGAATGCGCAAACATACCTGAATTCCTCGTCATCAAAGAAGAGAGTCCGGGAATAAGCGTCTCTATAGACAAGCGCCGCCAATCGGTTCTTTCCCGGATGAGAACGCAGTTGAGGTATTTTGACCTGTTCTCGCCCCATTCCTACGCAGGCCTCTTATGTTCCTGCATGATGTACGTGATCCCGTATGGCGTGTGGACCAAGATAAAATCGCGTCTAAGGGTCGTGACGTAGGGCAACAATGATCTCGGCTACATTGAAAAATGCCTGGGATCCTGTATCAACGGCCCGTTTGACTCCGGCGAAGGGCGGCGGTTGTAGTCTGGCATTCATAACTTCGTCACGGAGACCACTTTGGTAGAATCTCGCCCGTTGGTCTCTGTAATCATACCTGCCTTCAACGCGGAGCGATTTATCGACGCGACGCTGGACTCCGTGCTGCAGCAGACTTACGACCCTTTCGAGGTGATTGTCGTCGATGACGGATCGACGGACCGTACCGCGGAGTTGGTCCGTGCGTACGCGCAGCGCGATCCGCGTATTCAGCTCCATCTGCAGTCGAATCTAGGGCCGAGTGCAGCAAGAAATGCGGCAATTGACAAATCAACTGGCGAGTATGTTGCGCCTTTGGACGCGGACGACATCTGGTATCCCGATAAGCTTCACAAGCAGGTGGACTGCATGTTGCGACATGGCCCGCGAACGGGCATCGTTTATGCGTGGACCACCTATCTCGATGAAAAGGGCTTGCCGACAGGCAACTACTCGGCGAGGAGCGATGAGGGTAACGTCTATCTGAAGCTTCTCTGCAATAACTTTCTCGCAACTGGTAGCGTTCCGTTGATCCGACGCAGTTGTCTGACCGAGGTAGGCGGCTATCGCCCGGAGTTTGTTGGCTTGGAGGACAAGGAGTTGTTCCTGCGAATAGCGGAGCAGTATGAGTTCAGAGTCGTCCCCGAATTCCTTGTTGGATACCGGCAGGTTCGCGGAAGCACGTCCCACGGTCACGCAAGAATTGAAAAATGCCACAAGAAGCTAGCGAACGAGATTCGACAGCGGCATCCGGAAATTCCGTCTTCCGTGTATCGGTGGTCGCGCGCAGTCAGCTATCGGTTCATCGCGTCCAAGAGCTTGAGATCCCGTGACTTCGGGGCCACGATCAAGTACTTGTCGAAAGCGGTATGGAACGACCCTACGATCATCATTTCACTTATCAGGCATAAGCGACTGTCTCTAGAGCGACGCTGCGCTAAATGGCTAGGTTCCGGGGGGGCAGAGAACAGGACGTCTTCTAGCGACCGAGCGGCGGCAATGGCTGATGGACGCGCGATGCCGCAGGGCATTGCCATGCATGCAAGTTCGTTCGACATCTCGCCCCTGGGCGTCTCAAAGCTTCGGCGCTTGGAAATTCTTGAGTCAACGCGTTTGCGGCGGAATCGAACTTGATACAATCCATGCAATGCTGGATCGGCCCAAGGCTACACTCAAGGCGCCCTGCTTTCGCAGAGACGGTACAACAACCCGATCCGCGTTCCCGGCGCAATCCGTGTCACTGGCACATCATTTCATCCCTCACTTACATCAGCGGAAACGGGCCGGATGCGGCCTTTAGGGCATGCAGCATACAAAACTGATAACACGAGTCACTCAAAGCGTTCTGCCGAAGAATAACCTTGGTGACTTGTTGTACTCCTTGGCACTCTATTGGAAGAAAAACCGAAGAGTACCGCGTCTTTGGCGGCCAAGGACCTTCAACGAGAAGCTGCTTGTCATGAAGCTGTCCAAACAGAGTCTAGATCCCCTGAGACAGTTCGTATCGGACAAAGAGTTTGTGAAGGACTTCGTTCGTGCAAGGGCGTCAAATGAATACAACGTTCAAACCATGGCTGTTTTCAACAGCCTGGATCAGCTAAAGAATTTTCGATGGCCGTCGAATTGCGTTGTGAAGCCGACGCACTTGAGTAGAGAGGTGATAATTCGACGGGACGGGGCGCCGGACATTTCTCTGTTACAGATGAATGAATGGCTGAACACAAACTACTACGAGAAAGATCGGGAGAAGAATTACAAATATCTTGCGCCAAAGATAATTGTTGAGGAATTGCTTCTTGATGCTGAGGGTAGGATTCCGAATGATTACAAGATTTTTTGCTTTTCCGGAAAACCAAAGTTCATTCAAGTGGATATCGATCGGTTTGGCCAACACTTGCGCAACTGCTATTCGTTGAACTGGGAAAGATTACCCTTCTCGACACTTTATCCGCAGGCCGCGGAAATTATGCCGCAGCCGTCCAGACTGTCCGATATGATCGAAGTCGCGTCAAAGTTGGCCCGCGGACTGAACTTCGTGCGGGTCGATTTGTATGCCTTCGGCAACGTAGTCAAGGTGGGTGAGATTACTAATTGGCCCGGAAATGGTGTCAGCAGATTTATCCCGGAAGAGGCGGACGCGCTGGTCGGAAGATTATTTGACAATGCCGATGAGGACGTGGAGTCTTTGTTTTCATCGCTTTCCCGGCAGCCTCCAGTGCCATCCTCAAAAGCCGTATGATCGTAGAATCTGGCCGCAGTGGAACGCGCATTCCTGACTCGCATCCTGGAACGATTCGCCAGCTCAGTCCGTTGTTGATTGCGGATTTATCTGTAGTTCCTTGCAGGAGTGACGCGTGAGACTCTTTGTCGACAAGCTCAAGCACTTCTCAAAGCACGACATTGTGTCGCTGATCGGTGGGTCGTCCTTAATTGTTGGCCTGCGAATTGTCGGTGTTTCTGCAACATACATCACACAGGTCCTCCTCGCCCGGTGGATGGGTGCGGCAGAATTAGGCCATTACGTATTCGCCCTATCGGGATGCGTGGTGCTCTTTCAACTCTCGACTCTTGGGCTACCGGCGGCAGCGCTGCGCTTCATTCCACAATACGAAGCGTCCGGTGATCATGGAAAGGCCAGAGGCTTCGCCCGCAGGGCTCAGCAAATCGTGTTCTTCTCAAGCACGGCCGTTGCAGCGATCGCCATCTGCGCGGTTTTGCTCTGGGATCTGGAGAGCGGTTCGCAGATGTCGGCGCGCATATTTGCCTTTCTCTGCATTCCATTTTTTGCACTGATTGTAATGGACGGAAGCATCGCCAGGTCCATTTCACTCCTGATGCTTGCCGTTTTGCCGAATCTCGTGCTGCGGCAGACGCTGCTTCTCATGGGAGTCATAGGAACTTATGTCTTTCTCGGAAATCTCTCAGCGGCAACAGTGGCGATGCTGCTGCTTTTCACTCTCATTCTGCTGGCGGTTGCGCAAGGCATATTCCTGCACCTCCGGCTAAGGGCCCGTTTCGGTAAAGTCGCTCCTGGCTACGATTTAATGCTCTGGCTTCGCGTAGGCCTGCCGCTTCTTGCGGGCTTTGCATTCACGCAGTTTGCGCAGGAGTGCAACATATTTGTCTCAGGCATCTTCCTGCCTCCTGAGCAGCTGGCCATCTTCAATGCGGCATATCGCACGTCCAGCCTTGTAAACTATGGGATGGCCGCAGTATCTCTGTTGATTGCGCCAAATGTTTCACGCCTGTTCTTCAGCGAGGATAAGGCGGGCCTGCAGCGGCTGATTGCGCACCAGGCACTCGTACGATTGGTGTTTGCTGCCGGTGCGGTTGTAGCGCTGGTGGTGCTCGGTAAGTTTCTCCTGGGCCTCTTCGGCGAGGACTTTGTTGTCGGCTATCGCCCGCTTCTCATACTTGTCGCCGCAAATCTGTTTGCTGGCTCGATAGGTCCGGTGGTTCAGCTCCTTTCAATCGGGGGATATGAAAAGCGTTGCGCCGTGGTGTTCGCCTGCGCCATTCTAGCAACGGTGATCGCTAACACGATTCTTGTGCCGCTGCTGGGAATCGACGGTGCTGCAATAGCGGTTCTCGCTGTCACGGTTTTTTGGACAACATGGCTTTACGTACTTGTAGTACGGCGCCTCGGCATCCAACCTTCCATACTGGGGCTAAGACGTGCCCCGCGCTAAACGAATTCGCATCGGCGCTGGAGTAGGACGCGCGGTGGTACCAGCAATAATGTCACTCGATCCGATCTGTGAGCAACCGACTATGCCATCGCCATGCGGTCTGCACGACCGCCTCAAGTTCCGGGAAATCGGGGCGCCAACCCAGAACAGAGCGTGCCTTGGTTGCATCCGCGACCATAACTGGTGAATCGCCCGGCCGCTTGGGTCCGTAGGACAGCGGTACTTTCCGGCCGCAGACTCGTTCCACCGCGGCGATTACCTCAAGCACAGAGTGACCC